>SMUY01148771.1_pt1 | contig 60884 bp, 44 predicted proteins | sample 2456441 | NCBI WGS metagenome assembly SMUY01 (sample SAMN11095931, study PRJNA526329) | marine sediment metagenome | biome: Marine sediment; feature: Surficial sediment; material: Deep marine sediment; isolation source: Hadal surficial sediment | place: Pacific Ocean | collected 2014-11 | depth...
CAGCCGCGTCGCTGTGGTCGTCTTCCAGTCACACTCGATCCTCCGCCGTCGGAACGGCCATCGTACATCACCAGAGTGGACGCACCCCGAACAAGGGCCCGGCCCTAGATACATAGACGACGGTAGGCATGTGACGTTTAGGACCAGAGCCGACACAGGTGGGCCATGCCGGGCAGGCGCTAGACATCTCCAAACATCGTGACGTGTGGATCCCAGGTTCCCGTCATGCCGCCGAGATGTCGAGCAGCCCCCGCGTAGCGGGGCGATGAGAACAGCTCGTCTACCGCGAGCGAGGCTCCGCCTCGCCAGCGCTAGACGGGCTCGACGCCCCGCAGCAGCGCCTGCACCAGCGCCCGCTGAGGGGGGTCTCCCCCGGCGGCCAGGGCACGCCGCCAGGCGTCGCGCGCGCGGCGCCGGTCACCGCGACGCTCGGCGATCTGGCCCAGGAGCTTCAACCCCTCGAACGACGGCTCGAGCGCGAGCGCCCGTTCGCAGTGGTGCAGGGCCTCATCGTCGCGCCCGGCGGTGAAGTAGGAGGCGGCCAGCTCGAACTCCGCCTCGGCCGGCGACCCGTCGCCGGTCAACAGGTCGAACGGCGCTGGCGGGTGTCGGTCGAGCTCGGCCCGGATGGCGGTGAGCCGATCCTGATAGAGGGTCCGCGGCGCGGCCAGCTCCAACCGCATGTTGTCGTCGGTGTTCAGCGCCGCACCTGCCGCGAACGCCGCCGTGCCACGTTCGTCGAGCCTCAGCTTCACCAGCAGGTCGGCCGGGTACCGCACGAACGCCTCGGCGAGACTCGCCCGCACACCGGGGTCGGCGAACCGCCGGGTCATCTGGTTCAGCGAAAACGTGATGGGGCGGTCCGATCCGAGCAGAATCAGGTCGCGGTCGTTGAACGCGACCACGTGCGGAAACACACTCCGGAACGTGGCCATCATCTCGCGGACCGAGTCCGCCGACATGCCGTACAGGTGAAACCACTGGGCGAACACACCGCCCGGGACCAGCCGCGATGCCGTCAGTTCGAAGAAGTCCCGCGTGAAGAGATTGGCGACACCGGTGATCCAGGGGTTCGAGGGTTCGGAGATGATCACGTCGTAGGGCTCGACGTCGCGCCGCAGCTCGGCCCGAGCATCGCCGATGACCAGACGGAGCCGCGCATCGTCGAGCGGGCGACCGTTGATCGATTCGAAGTAGCGGGACGCTTCGATGACGGCCGGCTCGATCTCGAACGCGTCGACCTCGCGCACCGGGTGGGTCAGCACCGCGCCAACGGTCATCCCGCTGCCGAACCCCACCACGGCGACCCGATCGACCCGCTCGGCGGCCATCAACGGCAGGTGCGCCAGCAGGGTCTGCGTCTCGATGTCACCGGCGCCGTTGGACGCATCGGTCTTGCCGTTGATCTTCAGCAGGACGTAGCGGTCGACCCGGTGGACCGCGACCGACGCGGTCGGGCCGTCGCGGTAGAACAGCAGCTCATGCGACGCCACCAGGTCGCGGATGCCCCGATCGTCGTTGTCGGTGTAGCCCGGGGCACCGTGATACAGACCAAAGCTGAGCCCGAGCTGGTGTGCACCACCGTCGAGCGCCAGAACCAGGATGACGGCCGCCACGAGTGCGCCGATGGTCTGGACGTGCGGTCCAGGCAGCCGGACGGTGGTCACGATCGCCAGTCCGAGCGCGACCAGCACCCCGACTTGCACCGACACGTTCAGCCCGACGCTCGCCAGCAGCAATCCGGACGCCACCAGCGCGCCGGTGGCCGAGCCGAGCAGGTTGGCGGCGTAGAGCGAGGAGACGACCGGTCGTGCGCCCACGCGGCCCGCCGCACTGACCACCACCGGCAACAGCGCACCAAGACACAGTGTGGCCGGCAGCATCAGGAGGGCCGCGAGCAGGAACTGCGCGCCGAAGAGCCCGGTGGTCCCACCGTCCACCCACCGATAGAGATCGAGAAAGAGGAACGGCAGACGGCCCCCGACATACTGGCTGAGGAACGCCGCCCAGGCCGAGCCGGCAAGCAACCACACCGCGCCCAGCATCGTCGCCGGGCGCCGCCGGACCCGGGCGGCCGCGAGCCAGGACCCGAGCGCGATGCCCACGAGGAAGGTGGACAGCATGATCGACACGCCGTAGACCGACGAGCCGTACACCATCGACAGCGTGCGGCTCCAGGCCATCTCGTAGACCATTGCGGTCGCGCCCGACACAGCCAGAATCAGGTAGAGCAGTCGCGGAACCGGTGCCGCCGTCACCGGTGGCCCGCCGGCGGCGCCGGCGGGCGCCACACTGGGCCGCTGTGACTCCGCGGGTACCCACCACGACCGGCCCAGCCAGACGGCACCGCCGACGAGCAGGTTGACCAGCGCCGTGATGACCAGCGTCCGCGACAGTCCGGCCAGCGGGAAGAGCAGGAAGACGGTCAGCAATGGGCCTGCGACACCCCCGGCCGTGTTGACCGCATAGAGCCAGCCGACCGTCGTCGCACGATGCGTCGTGCCCCGGTCGAGCACCCGGACCAGGACCGGCAGCGACGTCCCCATGGCCACGGTGGCCGGCAGCAACGCCAGCACCCCCAGCGCGAGCTGGAACCCTGGTGGCGCCAGATCGACCAGCCGCAGCACGAACGGTGTCGTCAGCGCGTAGAGACCGATCCAGGCCTCGAGCCCCGCGTACACCGTGAGTGGCGCCAGGCGCCGGATAGGGGCGCGTCCGGCACACCAGCTGCCGACCGCCATGCCCCCCATGAAGGCCCCGAGCACGACACCCATGGCCATCGGCGTCGCACCCAGCGACAGCAGCAGCAGACGGGCCCAGACGACCTCGAAGATGAGGGAGGTGGCGCCGGTCAGGAAAAAGGCGCACAGCAAGGCGAACGTCGCGTGCCGTGTTCTCACATTTGCACTTTTCGACACAACGTGGCCTGAGCTGTAGTCGTGCGCCAAGAAAAGCGCTCAAAGTGCTTCATCTCCCTCTGCCTGCCCTGAGCAGAGCACGCGTCGTCACAGGAGCAGAAGGCTGGGGTGAGGGCCAGACCCGGTGAAGAGAGGTCTTACGCGAGGCCAGCCTCGGCGAGGAGGAACGCGTACTGCAGCGCGGTCTCGCGGTACTGGCGGTAGCGGCCGGAGACGCCGCCGTGTCCGGCGTCCATGCTGGTTTTGAGCAACAACCGGTTCGTGTCAGTCTTCACCGCCCGGAGCTTCGCGACCCACTTCGCCGGCTCCCAGTACTGCACCTGCGAGTCGTGCAGCCCGGCCAGCACCAGCAGGCTCGGGTAATCCTTCGCCTCGACGTTGTCGTAGGGCGAATAGGCGAGGATGTCGTCGAAGGCGGCGCGCTCGTGCGGGTTGCCCCACTCGTCGTATTCGCCGGTCGTCAACGGGATGCTGTCGTCGAGCATCGTCGTCACGACATCGACGAACGGCACGTCCGCCACCGCGCCGGCGAACAGGTCCGGGCGCATGTTGATGACGGCGCCCACCAGCATCCCACCGGCGCTGCCACCCATGACGAACAGCCGCGCCGGGTTCGTGAACCGCTCGGCGACCAGGTGGTCCGCGCACGCGATGAAGTCGCTGAAGGTGTTCGGCTTGTTGGCCAGCCGACCGTCGTCATACCACCGGCGTCCGAGCTCCTGGCCTCCGCGCACGTGCGCGATGGCAAACACGAACCCGCGGTCGAGCAGACTGAGCCGCGCCGAGTTGAACGTGGCATCTATGCTGATGCCATACGCGCCATACCCGTACAGCAGCAGGGGGGTCGTCCCGTCACGCGCCGTCCCGACCCGGAAGACCAGTGAGATCGGGATCGACTCGCCATCGGGCGACGTCGCCGTCAGCCGCTCGGCCCGATACCGCGACGGGTCGAAATCACCGAGCACCTCTTCCCGCTTCCGCAGCGTCCGCGTGCGGGTCACCATGTCGTAGTCGTAGGTCGAGACCGGTGTGGTCAGCGACTCGTAGCCGAACCGCAGCACCTGGGTATCCGCCTCGCGGTTGGTCGACAGATACGCGTCGTAGGTCGGCTCGTCGAATGCGATGTCGTGCGCGCCCTCCCCAACCCAGGGGCGCACACGCAGGTGAATCAGCCCGCCGCGCCGCTCCTGGACCACCAGGTAGTCGGTGAACAGCTCGAACCGTCCCAGCAGGACATCCTCCCGGTGCGGAATCAGCTCGACCCACGCGTCCGGATCCAACTGCCCGTCGGCCGCTTCCATCAGCTTGAAATTCCGGGCGTCGCGGTTGGTGCGGATGTAGAACCGGTCGCGGTAGTGGTCGAGGTGATACTCGTGGTCGCGTGCACGTGCCAGAAACACGGTGAACGAGCCGTCCGGCTCGTCGGCGTCCAGATACCGGTATTCAGTGGAGACGGTCTGGTAGGACGCGATCAACAGATACCGCTTGGACCGGCTGTTCCCCACCTCGCAGTTGAACGTCTCGTCCAGCTCCTCGTAGACCAGGATGTCGTCTGTCTGCGAGGCGCCGAGCCGGTGGCGATAAACCCGGCACCAACGTAGGGTCGCCGGGTCCTGGCGGGTGTAGAAGAGGGTCCGGCTGTCGTTGGCCCACACCAGGTTGCTCGTCACGCCAGTCAATTCGTCGCCAAGCGTCTTGCCGGTCGTCAGGTCCGTGATGCGGATGGTATGGACACGCCGGCCCTCGAGGTCGGTGGCGTAGGCGAGCAGACACTGGTCCGGGCTGACCTGGCGGCCCGACACCTGACAGAAGTCGTGGCCTTCGGCCACCAGGTTGACGTCGAGCAGCACCTGCTCCGAGGGCCGGGGTGAGGGGTGAGGGCTCTCGATCGGTCTGCGGCAGTAGATCGGGTACTCCCGGCCGTCCTCGTATCGGGTGTAGTACGTGTAGTCCCCCTCCCGATAGGGCACCGACATGTCGGTCTGCTTGATCCGCCCCTTGATCTCGGCGAACAGCGTCTCTTGCAGCGCCTCGGTGGGCGCCATGACCGCACGCGTGTGTTCGTTCTCCGCCTCCAGATAGGCGGTCACCTCCGGATTGTCCCGCTCGCGCAACCAGTAGTAGTCGTCGACGCGGACCACTCCGTGCGTTTCGATCCGCGTTGGCGCGATCCGGGCGCGGGGCGGCTCCGGTATGGTGCGCGATGTGGGTGGAGTCACGGGGTCTTGACCAGCGCTGCGGACCGTCACACGAACGCTCGCTCGCGCCGCCTGCAACTCATCCGAATTCCCGCGCCAACGGCTCTGTCTGTCCGCCGGAGCCTGTGGCGAACACGGGAAGGGCCGTGTTGCTGTCAGCGGCCCTGCCTGCCCGCCGTCGCCTTGGCCAAGGCGGCACGGGCCGTGCCACAGGGGTCTGACCCTACTCGGAACGCAGTGCCGCAAGCAACGGCGACTTGACCGCCACCATGGTGGCCACGAGTGACGAGACCAGACCGGCGACGGCCACCGCCAGCAGCAAACCGCCCAGCGACATGATCGGAAACTGCCCGCCACGCTCGATCCAGGCCGGCGCAATCGCCACCAGCGCGCTGAGGGTGCCGGCGCCAAGCCCGCCGAACAGCAACAGCCCGTTCTCGACCAGCACCATCAGCGAGATGTGGCCGGTGTCGTACCCGACCGCGCGGAGCAGCGCCAGCTCCCGCCGACGCTCCAGCACGTTGCGCAGCAGCACCGTCCCCAGCCCGAGCGTGCCGAGCAGCAGCCCGAGCGCCCCCAACGTCTGGAACGTCGCCAGATAGGTGTTCTCGACACGATGGAACGCGGCGAGCCGCTCCGGCGCGGAGGTGACGTCGAAGCCGAAATCGGCCAACCGGTCCTCGAGCGCCGCGGTCACCTCGGCGGCCTGGTCGGCCAGGGCATCGACCAGAAAGAACCGGTAGCCCTCGTGCGCCGGGAACAGCCGGACAAAGTGCTGCTCGCCGATGATCAGCTCGCGCTGGAAGATGCTGTCCGACAGCGCCGCGACGATGCGCAACCGGACCGGGTTGTCGCTGTCCCGGTGCAGGATGAAGTCGTCGCCCACCGACAGGTGCAGCGCATAGGCCAGCGACGTGGCGTCGGCTATTGTCGGCACCGCGCCGTCGTCGAACACCCGGTCGAGAAGCAGCCAGGGGTTCGCCTCCTCGGCCTCGGTGTCCGCCATCGTGCGCCCGAACCTGAAGCGGCCCTCGGCGACGAACGCGTCGTCGGGCGCCAGCAGCCGCGGGTCCTTGGCCTGATAGAGATTGAGACAGCTCGTGTCCTCACCGGGGCGCACACGGAAGCGGGCGTACGCGGCGTTGGCGAAGACCTCGTCGTCGAACGCCGATATCCCCAGCTCGGCCCGACCATCCTCGGAGGACAGGTCGAGCACGATCGGGAGCAGCGACTCGGCGAGCAGCGAGTACCCGCCGGTGCCGGACGAGCGGTCGGCCGTCACGTCGCCACCCACCTTGTGGAACGCGTCGACCGCGACGATGATGAACGCCGCGAAGGCGATCAGCGTGATGCAGAGGACGGATCGGCCGGGTCGCGCGGTGGCGTTCCGGAGCCCAACGCGGGAGACAGACCAGGCGGTCGGCGCGGCGACGCCCCGCCGATCGTGCTGATGGAGCAGGACCCACGCCAGGGTGAGCAACGCCGCCAGCAACAGCAGCCCGGCACCGAAGAACCCGGCGGTGTCGCCGACGAACCCGGCGACGGTGGCGGCCAACACGATCAGCCCCGCCACGCCGAGCGCGGCCGGCGCACGCCGCGCGAGACCGGCCGCGCGCGACCCCTCCTCGCGGCGACCGGCGGCGTCGGGCAGCGACCCGCTGATCAGGGCGCGCGGGGTTGCCGCCGCGACCCCACGCAGCGTCCAGGCGATCGATCCCACCGCCGCCAGCATGCCACCCGCCATGCCGGCTCCGAGCGCCCCCGGCGACACGTGGAGCGTCAACAGGGTCGTCCCCACCGCGTCGACCCACCAGGTGCGCAGTCCCCACATGATGAGCCCGGCGTACCCGACCGCGCCCGCCACCCCGAGGAGACTCCCGGCGAACGCCAGCACCGACCCTTCCGTCCAGAACAGCCGGCGGACCCGCGTCTGGTCGAACCCGAGCGCGCGCAGCGCCCCGATCTCGGTCAGCCGCTGTTCGACACCCAGCCGGAAGAACAGGCTGGCCAGCAGCAACGCCGACACCACGAGGAAGAAACTGAAGTAGGTGAAATACTCGCCGAAATCGGTCACCCCGGCCGCCGCCTCGAGAGCGAGCCCCCGCGCCGGATAGACGACGAAGCCAGCGGCCAGCGGGTCGAGCGCGGACCGCAGCGCGGCGCGATAGGCCTCGGCGACCGCCTCGGGTGGCCCCGTCGCCGGCACGACCCGCAACGAGGTGACCTGACCCCACCGCGACCGCCACAGATCCTGCCCCGCCGCGAGCGGGAGAAACCCTTTCGCGGCGGTTCGGTACTCGTCCCAGTAGTCCTCGTCCTTCGGGCGGACCAGATCGAGGTCGATCGGGAACGGCGGGTCCCAGTCCGACACGTTGGTCGCCTCAGTGATACCGGGATAGTCCGGGGCGAAATCCTGGTCGGCCGCCAGCCCCTCCAGCGGCACGACCGCCGCGACCCGGAACTCCGCCTCCGCGGTCCGCAACACGCCCGCGTCCTCCCACAGGTAGTACTGGACCGAGATGACGTCCCCCGGCGCCGCCTGGAGGTCGTCAGCCGTCCAGTCGTTCAGCACGATGGGCGGCGGGTCGGTCCCGGTGGCGCCCAGGTCGACGTCATCCAGCTCGAACGCCGCAAGGTCGAGGGCGGTCAGCAATGAGTAAGGGGTGAGCCGGTCGCCGAACCGGATCTCGTTGGCCAGGTAGGTCAGGATCGGCTGGTCCGTCATACCGGCCGCGGCAGCCGCCGCCCGGGCCGCGGCGACAATGTCGTCCGACAGGAGCCCGGCCGCCGACTCGACCACGAGCTGGCCGCGCCCGTCCAGCACGCGCACCCGCACACCGAGGTCGTCCAGCCGCGTCTCCCCGCGGAGCGCGGCCTCGATTGCCGCCACCGCAGCCGGCGAATCTACGGCCGCGGCGTCGCCACCGCCGGTGCCAAGCAGGATCGTATTGACCTGCCGGTCGAGCCCTAGATCCCGCTGCATCCGGCCGAGGCTGATGAACACGGCACGCGAAAGCCCCTGCTGCGGCCGGAACGAGAACTCGCCGAGATCGTCCGACGCCAGCACCTGCTGGATGCGCAACCGCATCGTCCGCCCGAGATCGTCGCGCCGCCCGTGCAGCGAGCTGAGGGGGATGGCCGACGGCTTCTGGACGCGGACCAGCAGCGTGTCGTCCGCCACCGCTCCGAGCTCCCGCGCGAGCCCCGCACTGACCAGCACGGCGCCCGGCTTCGGAACCGGCCCAGCCTCGAGACCATGGAAGGTCCAGAACCGCTCGTCGACCCCGTACACCTGGATGCCGCCCGCCCGGCTGCCGGTCTCCTGATGGGTCGCAAACCCCTCGAGCGCGATCATCGGCACCGCGTCAGTCGCGGCGGCCTCCAGCGCGCCGGACGCCAGCAGGTCGTCGGCCAACGCCTCGCGGAAGAACAACCCGGAGGTGACGACGTGGTCGACGCGGCCAAGCCGCAGCAGCGCCAGGTCGCGCAAGCTCGCCCGCACGGAGGCGCCGACCAGGAACGCGCCGGCGAGTACCGACACCGCGACACCGACACCGGCGATGACCGCAAGATTGGTGCGCCAGTAGTGGGTCAGACTGCGTCGGAGCAGGATGCCAAAAGTCATACTCGTTCCAGCCGCTGCCCGACCAGCTCGAAGCGGATCGGACACTTTGCCGCCAACCCGGTGTTATGCGTCACCACCACGAGCACCGTCTCCTGCCGCTCGTGCAGGTCGAACAGCATGGTAGCCACCACGTCGCCAGCGGCGTGGTCCAGGTTGCCGGTGGGCTCGTCACACAGCAGCAGCGGCGGCCGACGAATGAGCGCGCGTGCCAGCGCCACCCGCTGCCGCTCGCCGCCCGACAACTCCGCCGGGCGATGGTCGAGCCGGTCGGCCAGACCGACCCGCTCGAGCAGGTCCCGGGCCCGGGCCGGCGCATCGGCGTCGCTGTCCCCCACCAGCGTCGGGATGAGCACGTTCTCGAGCACGGTGCACTGCGGCAGCAGCAGGTGGTCCTGGAACACGAACCCGACACGCCGGTTCCGGAACGCTGCCAGCTCGGTCGGCGGCAGCGTGAACGGGTCGACCCCGTCCAGGGTGACGGTGCCGGAGGTGGGCGGCTCGAGCGCACCGAGAATGTAGAGCAGCGTGCTCTTCCCGCTGCCCGACGGCCCGACGATCGACGCGGCCTCGCCCGGCCGGAGCGACAGTGACAGCCCGGAGAGGATGTCGAGCGGCCCGCGTGGGGTCGGATACGACTTGGCGAGGTTCGTGACTTCGAGCACTGGCGAACCCTAGTAGCGGCCAAGGCGCGCACGGCGCGCCTCGCGGGTGCGGAGTGGGGCTCTCTGGGCCCCGCGCAGCCCCCGCGGGGGTTCGGGGCGAAGCCCCGTCTAATCATGCGCGCTGGAACGCTCGCGGCCGGAAGAGGAAGTCCACGATGTTCCCCTCGTGCGGCTGGAGCCAGTTGAGCTTGATCGTCGGGACCGGCCCGATGTTCAGCCGGTCGATGTTGCGTGCATCGAGGAGCGCGCGGGTGAAGGCCGGATCCTCGGTGAGACCGGTCGCCACCAGGGTCGATCCGATCGCGCCGATCATCTTGTCCTGCGGACACTCCACGACCGTCACGAACGGATACATGTACTCCTTCTTGGCTATCGCGGCCTCCGGCGACGCGCACCGGACCACCGTTGGACGGAGATAGTCACACCGCTCCTTCGACACGAGCCGGCCGCCCTCCTGATGCTTGGCGGAGACCTCCTCGACTCCGTCCTCCTTCAAGGCGTTGTCGATGTCGGCCGAGATCGCGGCCGCCTGCCCCGGCACGGTGAACGCCGCCAGCGCCGCCTGTGGGTCATCGGGCGGCAACGGCGCGATCGGCCCCAGCCGCGCTGCCACCGCCTCGGCGATCTCGCGGGTGTGCCGGGGGGCCCAGATACCCGAACAGTTGATGCAGCTGCGTCCGCTGTTGACCAGGACACTGTCGACCATCAGGTCGAGATATTGCTCCCAGTCGTCGACCTGGTCCTCGCCGAACAGGATCTTGCTGAAGCCCGGGCCATGCACCTGAATCGCGGGATTCGCGGCATACTGCTCAACAGTCGCCGTGCCCCCGAAGATGAGGCTGCGGGGGCAGCTGTTCAGCACCGCGGCCCCGACCTCGCCCATGCCGGGGTAGAGTGCGATCGCCTCACGCGGCACACCCGCCTCGAAGAACGCCTGCGACATCCGCCAGGGCGTCCAGGGCTCCTGGGGCCCAGGTTTGAGCACCAGGCCGATCTGCAGCGGGATGATCGGCAGCCACAGGCTGTGCACCCCGGGCGAGTTCGACGGCAGCACCATGCCCAGCACCGGGGTGGTCGCCTGGTAGCTGCGCATCACCCCGTCCTCTTCCCCGTACCCGCGCGTGAGGATGTCCCAGTCGAGCTTACGGGTCAGCGAGGTGAGGACCTCGTCGAGGTGGTCGAGCACATACCGCAGCTTCTCCATGTTCATGCGGCACATGTGCTCGGGCAGTCCGGTCGTCGCCGACTGCTGGCGCACGAACTCGTCCGGGGTCTGAGTGCCATCACCCAGCGGCAACTCAGCCGACGAGAAGAGCTCGGCACTCTTCTTGATCATCGCCAGCAGCTCGACGCACGGGATCTCCCGCAGCACGTTGCGGGCGCGGTCCGCTCCCTTGCGCAGGTCCCTGGCCACGATGCCCGGGTTGGCCTGACTGACCTCGGCCACCGGCTCGCCGGTCGCGAAGTGCTCGACCTTGGTGACCTCGAGACTCGTGTACGGGCGACCCCACCGGAGAATCGGAAAATGAATCACGGTTATGTCGGTGCTCTACGTGCGAACGCGTGACGGACCGCCCCTACTCGACCGTGATGGAGATCGTCGTGCACAGGCCTTCCTGCGTCCGGTGCTCGTCGTCCCCAATCTGCAACGTCAGCGTGTGCTGCCCCGCCGGCAGCAACGTCTCGTATATCTTGGACCCGTCACCAAAGTGCACCCATGGATCGGCCTTCGGAATCTCCGCGCCGACCGGCAGGCACTCGGTGTCGATGGCCACGTGATGATGGCCCATCCCCTCCCGCGGCGACTCGACCTCGGATGGCACCGGCGAGATGTTCAGATTCGACACGATGAACTCCATCGCCACCGGGCTCGACACGGTCGCGCCGTCGGCCGGCGTCACGAACGACACCGACGGGGTCGTCGACGACCGATCCTCCATGGTGTCCGCCGACGCCGCAGCCGTCGGCTCCTCGGCCATCGGCTCCTCGGCCATCGGCTCCGAATCCGCCTCGGGTGCGCCGCCTCCACAGGCGACGAGCCCTGTCGCCAGCATCAACGCCAGCACGCCGGTCCACCCCTGCACTCCGTTCTTTACCGTTCTCATGGTGTTGTCTCCTCCTATGTTTGTGTCACGTTCTGCGGGCCGCCCGTCACCATCGGTAGCCCTCAGTACACCCCCACCGTCGTGGCAGAAGCCAGCCGGCTGAACGGCCGGACCCCGCTAACGCCGTCCCATGGGTACTGCCCGCACGCCGGCTCGCGCTCGCCCTCGTCCCGCTCCTGGAAACGCGGCACGAAGAACTCCTTCGTCAGCGTTGTCAACATCACCCGACCGGTTTCACCGTAGCCGACCACGCGCTCCGCATCGTCGGGGTCCACGACCTGGATGACCGCGCGCGGCTGTGGCGCGTAGTACGTGATCTTGTAGTCGTTCTCCGGACCACTCGGCGGGCTCGCCGCCAGCCCCATCAGCGTGTTGCCGTAAGTCGGTGTCATGTAGATGCCGTCGAGCAGCTCCTCGTGCGCGAACCGGTTCCACTGCGGTGTGAACTCTGTGCCACCGGCGAAGATGCCGGTGATACCGGCCTCCTTCAGGCTGGATCCGTCCTCTTCGAGTCGGTTGGCCAGCGATTCGAGTAGCTTCGGCGTGGTAAACATGCACTTGATGTCGTGCCCGGCCGTCAGCACCGTGACCGCCTGGTCGATGACGTGATCCTGATACGCCTTCAGATGATCCATCCAGCCTTTCTTGATCAGCTTGATGACCCATCGGGGGTCGAGGTCCACACAAAAACAGATGCCGCCCCGATGCTGGGCCAGGTGCTCGACCGCCAGCCGAAGCCGGCGCGGACCGCTTGGCCCCAGCATGAGCCAGTCGCTGCCCTTCGGGAAATGCTCGTCAGGGAGCGTCTCGGAGAACAGCTCGTAGTCGATGCGGAAGTCCTCCTGCGCAACCCGACTCTTCGGGATGCCGGTCGTGCCGCCCGTCTCGAAGACGAAGGTCGGCCGGTCGGCGTAGGCCTTGGGCACCCAGCGGCGCACCGGGCCACCACGGAGCCACTCGTCCTCGAAATGCGGGAACTTCGCGAGGTCGGCGAAACCCGTGACCTCCCGGCGCGGATCCCACCCGGCCTGCCGGGCCCAGTCGAGCCAGAAAGGACACCCTGTCGCGGGGTCGAAATGCCAGTCGATGACCTCGCGCACCCACGCGTCGAGCGTCGCGCCAGCCTCGGTTGCCGGACTCTCCGTACTCATGAGCCAGTGATCTTACACCAGGCCAGGAGACAAGATCAGGCCGACACGCATTGATCGGCCTTGGCGGCAAACACGAAATCGCTCTCGGTCAGGCCGTCGATCTTGTGGGTCCAGATCGTCACCTTCACCAGCCCCCACGTCAGAACGATGTCGGGATGATGGTCCTGCTCCTCGGCCATCTCTCCCACTCGGATCGTGAAATCCAGCGCTTGACGGAAGTCGTCGAATCGGTATTCCTTCTCGAGATGGTGACCATTGACCGCCTGCCAGCCACCACCCAGCTGCTGCTGATAGGTGGCCAGCTCGTCCCCCGTCAACGGCGGCACCCCACCCCGGCAGGGGACGCACTGCTTCGATGCCAGCTCGCTCATATTTTCTTCCATGGGGCTCCGCCCCAAATCCCGGCTCGGTCTTCCTCAGTCGGGGCTGCGCCCCGAACCCCCCGCCGACGCGACGCGGGGACCCCACAGCCCCGCGCCGCGCCGGCGGGGCGCGCACGTGCGCGCCGTTACATCGCCGGACCAATGCCACACGTATTATAGTGACCCGGACGATCGCCCCTACGTCGACACAACCGAGGAGGACCACAATGGCCAACCAGGGTCAGAATTTCGCCAACCATACTCGCCTCGTACCGCCGTTTCACTACGTCGCCATGCCGATCTTACTCGTCAACTTCGTCTGGGCGGTCCGCGGCCTGGTGGGAGCAATGTCGTTCGACACGTTTCTGCATGTGCTGGTCGCGGTGGCGTTGATCATCGTGGCACTGTGCACCCGAGTCTTCGCGCTGAAGGCGCAGGACCGCGTGATTCGCCTGGAGATGCGGCTGCGCATGCGCGAGCTGTTGCCGGAGGACCTACAGAGACGTATCCACGACTTCACGCCGACCCAGATGGTCGGCCTGAGGTTCGCCAGCGACGCCGAGCTGCCGGAGCTGGCGCGCAAGGTGCTGGACGAGAACATCACGAAAGCCACGCCGATCAAGAAGTTGGTCAAGGACTGGCAGGGCGACTATTGCCGCGTGTAGACCGAGAGCGACCACGGGGCGTCGTCTGGTTGTACGGAGGACACTCCCATGGGAGAAGTAGTGGATGATCCGCGCTTCTTCCATTCGCATGCATTGCTCGTCATGCTCACCTGTAATGATGCGATAAGAGTGTCGCCTTCCGGACGATTCGGCTGCGACACGCTCATTGGTCTTGTGGCGTCCGCTGTTCACCCGGGTCGTCACCTTCTCGCACATCGACACCACGCCAGAACGCGATGTGGTTCTCTATCTGCGCGGCCGCCTCCTTGGGGTCTGGGTAGTACCATGCCGCATCCCGATTCTCTTCGCCCCCGACCACGACGCTGTAGTAATGGGCCGTACCCTTCCATGGGCACACGCTTGTCGTCGGGCTCGGCTTGAGATGTTTCTTGTCGACGGAGTCTGCCGGAAAGTAGTGATTGCCTTCCACAACAACCGTGTGCTCGCTGTCGGCGATGATTTCGCCCTTCCAGAGTGCTTTCATCTTGCGTCCTTCATTCGTGCAACGGGTTGACGTTGTTCGTACGAGACCACCCTGGCAGCCCGAACCCTGAGCTCGGAGGTGCAGCGTGCGGACCTTCTATGCATACCACATCAGCCGCAGAACACGACCCAACCATGGTGTGCCTGCTCCTTTCGGTCGGATCCGCGTCAGGAGACCGATGGATTCGTCCGCCACACCTCAGTCGACCGTGGATTTGCCGAAGCTGAGCGCGTTGCCGGCGTGGTCGTGCAGCCCGCAGTCTCTCGTACCATAACAGTCCATCGTGAAAGTCCCGCGTGGCACCGAGACCGGCCATACGCCCCGCTGACAAGGCACGATGAGGGAGAATACCGGCAGGATGTGACCGAGGAGCAACGCTGTCAGGCGGGATGCGGGGCTGGTCGAATGCAACGGATCTGTCACCACGGGCTGCTAGGGAGCCTCCGGCGGGGCCGCGAAGGCGTGGCGGCTCGACGTCAGCCACAAGCCGCCGTCCACGACGAGGGTGACGCCGGTGATGTATGACGCGGCCTTGGAGCACAGGAACAGCGCGGCGTCGCTGACATCCTTGATGAGACCGAGCCGCTGCAGCGGCGTCGTCTTCTCGGCCCGCTGCTTCGCGGCGTCATCGAGTAACCGCCGCACACCCTCGGTGTCGGCGATCGGCCCGGGGGCAATGCCGTTGACGCGGATGCCGTAGGGACCCCACTCAACCGCTAGGACGCGCGTCAGCGCGTCGACACCCGCCTTGGCCGCGGCGACATGCAACTGCGCCGGTGTGCCGAGGTAATGCAACGTCGCGCTGATGTTCAGCACGACTCCACCGTTCTTCTTCAGATGCGGCAGCACCGCCTTCGAGCAGTGAAACGTTCCCTTGAGATCAATGTCGACCACCGCGCCGAAGCCGTTCGGCGACAGCTGCTCCGCCAGACACAGGAAGTTGCCGGCGGCGCCATTGACCAGGATGTCGAGGCCGCCCAACTCCTCGACGATCCGCGTGACGGCAGCCTCGACCGCCGCCGGATCCCGGACGTCGGCCGGCACGGCAACGGCACGGCGGCCCGTCGCCCGGATCTCATCGGCGGTCGGCGCCAGATGCTCCGCCGACCGGCTCATGATCGCCACGTCGCAACCATGCGCGGCCAGCGCGAGCGCGATACCGCGGCAGATGCCGGTGCCGCCCCCCGTGATCAACGCGGTGCGTCCGAACAACAGGTCTGCTTGAAAAGTCATGTGCCCCCTGCTAGCCCAAGTCGCCGCTAGCAGCCCGTGGTGAAAGCCCCGCTGCATTCGAACGGCGTTACATCCCGGCTGCCGGCGTTGCTTCTCGGTCGAATACAGGCCGGTATTCTCCCTCGGCGCGCCTTGTCAGCCGGGCGCATCGCCATTCTCGGTGCGACGCGGGGTTTCCCCACGGACTGCTAGACCATGCGACCGGTCTTGCGCCTGCTCTCCGTTCTGACGTCTGCGTGTCCGCTCTGGGTGCTGGCCGCCAGCATCCTCGCACTCGTCCGCCCGACGCCGTTCACCTGGTGCAGCAGCCCCCTGATCACGATTGGGCTCGCCGGCCCAGGAGGGCCGTGCTACCGGTCGGCGATCGCTCGGGTGACCAGCGCGCGCAGGTCGGGCGCGAGGTCGAGCGCGAGCGCGGCGCGACGGCCGTTGTCCGACATTTTCGGCCACGTTTTGCGCAGCACACCGAGCAGCTTCTCGTCGTCGTGCTTGGGGACGAAATCGGACAGGTAGTGCTCGAGGAACACGAGACAGATCACATCCTCGAGCAGCTGCACATCGGGATCGGTCTTCAACCGCTCCTTCCGCAGGAGCGATTCGACGCGCCCAACCGTGGCCTCGTCGTACCCGACCTCCCGCAGGATAGCGGCAGCGGTCGACGCGTGGAACCGCGCCAGATCGGTGCGCCACCGGCGATAGCCGTCCCGGCCCTCCGGGTAGTCGGTGCGGGAAATGGTCCAGCGGCGGATGTGCTGGCACCGGGCAGCCAGCCGGACCGTCTCGGGAGCGTCCGGACCGAACCGGTCGAGACAGGCGGTCATCCGACGAGCGTAAAGCAACTCCTTCGGCTGTTCCACGCCGTCGGCGACCCCGCGGTTGGGGTCCTCGCGGTTCGCCGCGTCGAAACGCTCGATCGCGCGGTCGAATTGTTCGGACGGCGGCATCGGTTGTTCCTCGGACACGCGTGACCTGATGCTCGGCGGCCCCTTCTATCGAACTCAGCGGGCCTGAAGGCCCTTGCTACCGTTTTACGCTTTCCCGGCGACGTAGCCTTCCTTCTCCAGATGCAGGATGATCTGCTGCGCTGCTTCTTCCGCGGTCAGATCGGCGGTGTCGATGGTGATCTCCGCGTCCTCCGGCGCCTCGTACGGATCCGAGATCCCGGTGAACTCCTTGATGATCCCGGCGCGCGCCTTGGCGTAGAGCCCTTTGCGATCCCGCTGCTCGCACACCTCGAGCGACGTGGCGACGTGGACGATCATGAACCCGCCGAGCGGCGCGATCATGGCGCGCACCTGCTTGCGGACGGCGTCGAACGGCGCGATCGGCGCACAGATGGCAACCCCGCCGTTCTTGGTGATTTCGGAGGCGACATACCCGATCCGCCGGATGTTGATGTCGCGGTGCTCACGCGAGAACCCGAGCTCGGACGACAGGTTCTTGCGCACCAGGTCACCATCGAGCAGGGTCACGGGCCGGCCGCCCATCTCGAGCAGCTTGACCAGCAGCACGTTGGCGATCGTCGACTTACCCGACCCGGACAGCCCCGTGAACAGCAGCGTGAACCCCTGCAAATGCCGGGGCGGATGGCTCCGCTTCAGCTCCTCGGCGACGGTCGGGAAGGTAAACCAGTCCGGAATCTCCTTCCCCTGGGCCAACCGGTCGCGCAGCTCGGTGCCTGACAGATTCAGCGTCCGTTTCCCTTCGGGCACCTCGTCGATCGGCATGTACGTGGCGGTGTCCTCGACGAACACCATCAGCTTGAACGGCACCATCGCAACACCGAGCTCCGTCTCGTGTGTGCGCAACAGCTCTTGCGCGTCGTACGGGCCGTAGAAGGGGGTGCCGCTCGAGTCGCTGCCCGGACCCGCATGGTCGCGACCCACGATCAGATGGGTACACCCGTGGTTCTTCCGGATGATCGCGTGCCACACCGCCTCGCGCGGACCGCCCATGCGCATCGCCAGCGGCAGCAGCGAGAGCATTGCGGTTTTCTGCGGATAGCGCGGCAACAACGCCTCGTAGCAGCGCACCCGGGTGTAGTGGTCGACATCGCCCGGCTTCGTCATGCCGACGACCGGGTGAATCAGCAGGTTCGCCTCGACCTCCTTGGAGGCGCGAAGCGTCAGCTCCTGATGCGCCCGGTGCATCGGGTTTCGGGTCTGGAACGCGACCACCTTGGTCCACCCCAGCTTGGCGAACGCCGCCCGCAACTCGGTCGGCGTGTGTCGCAACTCCTTGTAGTCGTAGTGTGAGACCGGCTGCAGTCCCTCGATCCGACCGCCGACGTAGACCGACCCGGTGCGGTCGAGCAGATGCGCCACGCCGGGGTGCTCGTGGTTCGTGGTGCCGAACACCGCCTGGGCCTCCGCCTCGCGGTCCGGGCGCCACACGTCCTCGACGTGGAGCACGCCCAGCATGACGCCCTCGGCGTCGCGCAGCGCCAGGTGTGACCCGGTCGACAGCTTGTCCGCCGTCGCGTCCGGGATGTCGAGCATGATTGGTATCGGCCACAGCGTGCCGTCCGCGAGCCGCATGTCGGCACAGACCGCGTCATGGTCTCTGGAGGTCATGAACCCGGTCAGCGGGGAGAACCCGCCGTTCAGCAGCAGCTCGAGATCGCAGAGCTGACGCGGGGTGACGTCGTGCGACACCCAGTCGCGCGACTCCGCCGTGATCTCCTCGGCGCGGGCCGAGCCGGCAAGCAGTTCGACGAGCATCCCGCCGTGCGGGGCAATGAGATGGTCTGACAACGTGCTGACTCCTTGGCAATCCTGGCGGACCGAAGCAGCAAGTCCCGGTCTCCGGTGACGTATGAAGGATGGGCGAAACGGTGGAACCCGGACGAGCACGCCCGAGCCGTGCTGACAAGCGCTTCAATCTATCACGATTCCGCCTTCGCCAAGGCTTCGGCGGACAAGACCGCCCCCATCGAGCGGGTGTGCGGACACGGTTGGCGGGTTCTCAGCCACCGACCGGGAGCCGTTCGGATCACTCCGTTGACAACGAAGCCGGGCGAAGCCCTCAGGTCCCCTGCTGACTCCGGCCGTCTGCCGTCTGACTTCTTTCGTCATCCGGCAACGCATACGTCCCTGGTTTGAGCCCGATGACGAAGTTCGGGTTCTTCAACGATGGCTTGTTGTAGCGGAGCGTCCCCGGGTGGGGCTCGGGATACCCGGAATTACGATACACACAGTCGCCGGCGGCCACGTCCCACTCCATCGTCGGGCCGAGCCGCGGGTAGACGTCGGCGCGGCCGTCGGCCACCAAGCAGAACTTCAGGGAGCTGCCGCTCTTGACCCGTTCGGCGATCGTGAACTGTCCGAGAAACCTGTCGAGAGCCGGGCTGGGGTGCGACCGGCTCTCCACGATACGCAGCGGCTCGGACGGGTCGGACAGGGTCGACCGGAGTCGTTGCGGCTGCCCGTCGCCCGCCCGCTTCCAGGCGCCCTCCCCCGTCCGCGCGTAGTACAGCAGGCCGGTCGCGGGCGCGACCACGACGCCGAGCACTGGCTCGCCCGCCTCGATCATGGCGATGTTCACGGTGAATTCGTCAGTCCGCTTGAGAAATTCCTTGGTCCCGTCGAGCGGGTCGACGAGCCAGTAGCGCGACCACGCCCGCCGTACGTCGTAGGCCGGCAGCTCGTGCTCCTCGGACAGATACGGGATCGTGGGGTCCAGCCGCAGCAACCCGTCCCGGATGATCGCCTCCGCTGCCAGGTCCACGCCGGTCACCGGCGACCCGTCCGGTTTCTCCCTCACCCAGGTGTCCCGGGCCCGGTAGTGCCTCAGCACCACCTCCCCGGCACGCAGCGCCACCTCGTTGACCGCATCGATCGTCACCATCGCGAGGCGCAGTGTAACGCCCGACCCTGATGAGCCGCAAATTGCCGGCGCCCGTGACGCCTTGACGCTCACTGGCCCATCGACTCAAATAGCTGCCGTGGCAGGGTTGCTGCACCGTCTCTTCGGTCGTGGGACGCCAGGTGTCGAGCAGTCGGTGGTCATCGTCTCGGGGCTGCCGCGCTCCGGGACGTCGATGCTGATGGGCATGCTCGCGGCCGGCGGGCTCGAGACGGTGGTCGACGGCATCCGCGAGGCGGATGACGACAATCCGAAGGGCTACCACGAGCTGGAACTGGTCAAGGAACTTGACAAGGGTGGGGACACGTCGTGGCTCGACGATGCACGCGGGAAGTGCCTGAAGGTCATCTCATTCCTCCTCCAGCACCTGCCGTCGACCCACCACTACAAGATCGTGTTCGTCCGGCGCAGCCTCCAGGAAGTGCTGGCGTCCCAGCGCACGATGCTCGAGCGCCGCGGCGAGTCGGGTGGCGACGCCAGCGACAAGGAGATGGCGAAGATGTTCGCCGCCCACCTCACAAAGACGGAACGCCAGCTCGCCGCCCGGCCCAACTGCGAAGTGCTCTACGTCGACCACCGCGCGACGCTGAACACCCCGCGCGAGGTGGCCGCCCAGGTCAGCCGGTTCCTCGGCGACCGCCTGGATGTCGAGAAGATGACCGCGGTGGTCGACCAGCAGCTCTACCGCAACCGCACCACCCACTAGCAGCCCGTGATGGTGGGATCGTGATCTTCGCATTCGCTGTTCACGCCTCGAGGAGATGGCTCGGCCCCGGCGTAGCGGGGCCACGGAAACATGCGAGCTAGAGAAGCGACGTCCTGGGCCCGTCTCACAGCCCGTGGTGTGAGACGCCCCTTCGCGAGATCACCGACGGTCGCCATCCGCGTGCGCCGACTGCTCTTTGCAAGCAGCCTTCTGGTCGGCGGTCTCCTGTCGACGCCCACGCCGGCCGAGGCTTATGTCGGCCCCGGCGCCGGCTTCGCGTTCGTCTCCTCGCTCTTCATCCTCCTGTTCACGATGGCCCTGGCAGTCGTGACACTGCTGACCTGGCCGATCCGCCTGGCCGTGCAGAAGATTCGCGGCAACCGGGCGCTGGCGGCCAGCCGGGTGAAACGCGTGATCGTGCTGGGGCTCGACGGGCAGGACCCGGAGCTGACCGAGCAGTTGATGGACGAAGGCGTGCTGCCCAACTTCTCCAGGCTACGCCAACAAGGCAGCTTTCACCGACTGCGGACCACGCTGCTCGCCGAGTCGCCGGTCGCCTGGACGTCGTTCCAGACCGGCTGCAACCCGGGCAAGCACCGGATCTTCGACTTCCTGGTACCGAATCGGAAGTCACACCTCCCAGAGCTGTGCTCGGCGCGGGTGGCGCCGCCCAAACGGTCGCTGCCGCTGGGACCGTTCCGCATCCCCCTTGGCAAACCGCTGATCGAGGCGGGCCGGCGCAGCCAGCCCTTCTGGAAGATCCTTGGCGACCACGGCATCGTCAGCTCGATCCTGCGGGTGCCGATCACGTTCCCGGCCGAGAAATTCAACGGCACCCTGCTCTGCGCAATGAGCGTGCCGGACCTCAAGGGCAGTCAGGGCACGTACAGCTACTTCAGCAGCGACACCGCCGAGCGGCTCACGCTGACAAGCGGCGACCGGGTGCCGATCGAGTGGATGAACGGAGTGGCGCAGGGCGTCATCGCAGGGCCCGAGAACAGCCTGCGCAAGGATGGCGCCGAACTGCGGCTGCCCTTCGAGGTCCGCGCCGGTGCGAACGGCCATGCCGAGCTGCACCTCGACGGCGTGGTCCATCCGCTGAAACGGCGCGAGTACACCCCATGGATCACACTCGATTTCAAGGTGGGACTCGGGATGACGGTCACCGGCATCGTGCGGTTCTACCTGATCGAGACCACGCCGCATCTGAAGCTCTATATGACGCCGATCAACATCGACCCCGATCGACCGGCGTTGCCGATCTCGCACCCGTTCACCTATGCGGTGTATCTGTCGAAGACGCAGGGACGCTTCGCGACACTCGGACTAGCCGAGGACACCTCGGCGCTGAACGAGGGGGTCGTCGATGAGGACGCCTTCCTCCAGCAGACCTATCTCATCCACGCGGAACGGGAACGGATGTTCTTCGACGCCCTCGACAAGACGTCGCGCGGCGCGGTGGTCTGCGTGTTCGACATCACCGACCGGCTGCAGCACATGTTCTTCCGACATCTCGACGAGCGACACCCGGCCAACCGGGGGCGCACGACGAAGCACAAGGACGCGATCCGGAAGCTCTACATCGAGATGGACGCGCTGGTCGGTCGCACGCTGGAGGCGGTCGACGATGACACGGTACTGCTCGTCATGTCGGACCACGGGTTCAAGCCGTTCCGGCGTGGCGTCAATCTCAACACCTGGCTCTATCAGCACGGCTTCCTCGCGGTGACGGGGGACCGGCCGACCGGCGCCGACATGTTCGGCGATGTCGACTGGTCGCGCACGAAGGCCTACGCCGTCGGCTTCGGCGGCATCTACCTGAACCTGCAGGGCCGCGAAACCGGGGGGATCGTGACGCCGGGTGATGACGCGGATCAGGTGAGGCAGGAGATTCGCGATGGCCTGCGCGCCCTGGTCGACGAGGTGGAGAAGGTACAGCCGGTGCGCGAGGTCTACGACGCCAGGCAGGTCTACTCGGGCCCCTATGTGGCGGACGCGCCGGACCTGATTGTCGGGTTCCGGCCAGGCCACCGCGTCGGGTGGGCGTCGGTGACCGGCGGCATCAGTGACGAGGTGATCGAGGACAACACCCGCTATTGGAGCGGCGACCACAACTTCAACCCACCGGACGTGCCCGGCATGTTGTTCTCGAACCGCCCGATCGCCTCCGACGCTCCCGGCATCATGGACATCGGCCCGACGGTGCTCGACCTGTTCGGTGTCGCGATCCCCGCCTACTGCGATGGGCAGTCGCTGCTGCCGGCACCAGCGGCCAGCACCGGCGGCTCGCCGGTCGGCACCGGAACCGCGGGGACGGCGGCGTCATGAGACGTGGGGCCCGTCGGGTCGGTCCGATCGCACTCCTTGCCCTGACTCTCGGGGCCGCCGGTTGCGGCAGTGGCGCCGGCGGCAAGAAGGTGATCATCCTCGGCATCGACGGCATGGATCACGCGATGCTCGAGGCGTTCATCGCCGAGGGCCGGCTCCCCCACTTCGCGCGACTCGCCCGGGAGGGAGACTTCTCGCCGCTCCAGACGACGATGCCGCCGCTCAGCCCGGTGGCCTGGTCCACCTTCATCACCGGCATGGACCCGGGCGGGCACGGCATCTTCGACTTCCTGCATCGAGACCCCGAGACGATGCAACCGGTGGAACCGTTCTACACCATCGGCCCTGTGGGCCGCAGCCTCACCCTCGGCTCCTGGGTGTTACCGCTGTCGGGCGGCGACCTCGGGCTGTATCGCCGCGGGCAGGCGTGGTGGGATCTGCTCGACGCCGCCGGCATCGAGACGACGATCTTCCGGATGCCGGTCAACTTCCCCCCGGTCGAGACCGGCGGCCGCTCATTCGCCGGCATGGGCACACCGGACATCCTGGGTGGGCACGGCACCTATTCGTTCTTCACCGACTACCCGCCAGACAACATGGCGGCCATGACCGGTCGCATCGAGCTCGTCGAGGTGATCAACTACCGGGTCGACGCCCAGCTGCACGGCCCACCCAACGCGTTCAGGCGCCTGCGGGTGAACTCCGGTGGCTTCGGCGGCGGCGACGTCGAGTATGAGAACCCGGATCTCGTGGTGGACTTCGAGGTGCTGCTCGACCCCGACGCACCGGTGGCGAAGATCGTGGTCCAGGATACCGAGCTGGTGCTGAACGAAGGCGAGTGGAGCGACTGGGTCCGTATCGATTTCGAAGCGGTCCCCTTCCTCGTCGAGATCAGCGCGATCGGGCGCTTCTATCTGCAGGAAGTACGACCCGACTTCAAGCTATATGTCAGCCCGCTGCAGCTCAACCCGGAGGACCCAGCCATGCCGCTCTCGAACCCAGAGAGCTGGTCGGCCGACCTCTTCGACGCGCTGGGCCCGTTCTACACCCAGGAGCTGCCTGAAGACACGAAAGCGTTCACCGAAGGGATCTTCGATGGAGCCGAGTTCTGGGAGCAGTCGCAGTTCGTCTTCGGCGAGCGCCGGCGCGCGCTGGACCACTTCCTCGACACCTTCGAGGAGGGACTTCTGTTCTTCTACTTCTCGAGTGTCGACCAGGGCTCGCACATGCTGTACCACTTCGCCGACCCCGAGCACCCGCTTCACGAGCCGGACGAGCTGCTGCGGAACGGCATCCGCATGCTCTACGAAGAGATGGACGAGGCGCTTGGACGCGTGCTGGAGGTGGTAGACGAGGACACGACGCTCATCGTCATGTCGGACCACGGCTTCGCCCCGTTCTATTGGGGCGTCAACCTGAACACCTGGCTGCTCGAACAAGGCTACGTCACGCTGAAAGACCCGTCGCTGCAAGGCCGATCTCCGTTGTTCGTCAACGTGGACTGGTCCGGGACGCGCGCCTACGCGTTTGGGCTGAGCGGACTGTACGTCAACCTGCGCGGCCGGGAGCGTGACGGCATCGTCGAGCCGGGCGCGGAGTATGAGCGGCTGCTCGACGACCTCGAGCGCGACCTGCTGGCCATGCTCGACGACCGGACCGGAGCCAACCCGGTCAGCCTGGTCTACCGGACCTCCGAACGGTTCGTCGGCCCGCACCTGGATCGGGGTCCCGACATCATCGTCGGCTACAGCCACGGCTATCGCAGCTCGTGGGAGAACCCGCTCGGCGAGTTCCCGAGAGAGGTCATCGTCGAGAACGACGCCCCGTGGAGCGGCGACCACCAGAACGACTACAGGCTCGTACCGGGGGTGCTGCTGACGAACCAGCGGATCACGCTGGACGCGCCGGCCTTGTACGACCTCACCGTCGCGGTGCTCGACGAGTTCGGAGTCGCGCCGCTACCGGAGATGATCGGGGAGGATACGCTTGCACCGCGCTGACGCGCGGCGACCGATCGGCGTCGGGCGTCGGGCGTCTGGCGCTCGGAAAACGCTTTCGACGAGCGGGGGCCGTCTGCCTTCTGACTTCTGAGCGCACCCGAGGCAATCATGTTCGGATCCAAGGTAAAGATCGACACGGCGCTGCTCGAGAAGGCGACCCGTTATGCGGAGATCGCCGGCTACTCGACGGTCGAGGAGTTCATCAACCACGCGCTCGAGAAGGAGATCTCGCAGCTCGAAGGCGCCGACTCCGAGGAGGAGATCAAGAAGCGTCTCAAGGGGCTGGGGTATATCTCTTGAGTCAGCGCAGTCAGCAGTCTGCAGTCAGCAGTCAGACGCGGGCAGAAGGGCTTCGCCATCATCACGGTCCGTCTCGGCCCGCTCCTCTCCATCGGTGCAAAAGCGTCGTCGTCGGACGGCCCATCCTGGTTAGCGCGCCGTCGACTGATTCGAAGTTGGCGAAGCCGTCGGGCTTTCTTCTGCCCTCTGCCTCCGGACTTCTGCCTTCTGAGAACGAACGTTCATGGTAGCGATCGTCAACGCGATCAACGTCGTCCTGACACCGATCTTCGACCTGATCTGCTGGCCATTCCGCGCGCTGGCGCCGATGTGGGCGCTGACGGCCATCTCGCTCGCCTCCGGCGTCCTGCTGGTCTGGCTGTTCGGGAAGACCTCCGACCAGAAACGCATCCGGGAAATCCGCGACCGCATCCGAGGCAATCTGATCGGAGTGCGGCTGTTTCAACACGACATCGGCGTCGTCCTGGCCCTGCAAGGCAGGATCTTCGGCGACACGTTCCGGTTCATGGGTCTGGCGCTCGTGCCCATGCTGATCATGATCGTGCCGGTCACGCTGGTCATGACCCAGCTCAACCTGCGGTTCGCGGTCCGGCCGCTCGAAGCCGGCGAGTCGGTCCTCGTCAAGGCGCTGGTGTGGGATGTGGCTGCGCTCGACCAACCGATCACGCTCGACGTGCCGGACGGCGTGACGGTGGAAACGCCGCCGGTGCGGATCCGGTCGACCCGCGAGATCGCCTGGCGTCTCCGTGTGGACCGTCCGGGCGACCACGCGCTGGTCGTGCGCATCGGCGACGAGACCCTCGAGAAGCGGCTCGTCGGCGGCACCCGGTGGGGTCCGGTCGTCCAGCGGCGAACCGGGCGCGGCCTGGTCGACACGCTGCTCTATCCGGGCGAGCCGCCGATCGCGGCCGGTCACAGCGTCGAGGCGGTCGAGATCATCTACCCGCCACTCGAGCTCCGCATGCTCGGCATCGACGTAAACTGGCTCATCGCCTTCCTCGTGCTCTCGATGGTGTTCGGTTTTGCTTTCAAAGGAATCCTGGGCGTCGAGGTGTGATGCCCCGGCCGGCGAGCGGGACTGCGGACCCGAACACCGGGCCACTCGGCTCAGCGCAGCAGCAGGTTGTTCGCTTGTCGCGGTCCGCTCGTTTCTAGATAGCAGCACCGTCGCCGGCGTGGCATGCCGATCTGGCGCCCAGTACCGCAGGTCTCAAGCAAGCTCTGCGTGAGTCGTCGCTCTCGAGGCGGTGTGGGGACCGAACCCGACACAGAGGGGGAACTCATGGCGAAGAACATCGTGCTCTGTTCGGATGGCACCGGGAACAAGGGTGGCTCCGGGTCGAACACCAATGTCTTCAAGATCTACAACGCGGTCAGGATCAACGACCTTGATCTCAGGGAGGAGCGGCGACAGGTCGTCTTCTATGACAACGGCGTCGGCACCTCCAAGAGCAAACTCGGCAAGGTACTCGGTGGTGCATTCGGTTGGGGCTTCCGTCAGAACGTGCGAGACCTCTACGAGTTTCTGGGCCGTCACTATACCCACGGGGACCACATCTACATCTTTGGATTCAGTCGCGGCGCCGCCACTGTCCGGGCCTTCGCGGGGATGCTTCAACACTGCGGGCTCGTCATCAAGAATCCCCTTGACAAGCAGGACAAGCTCTATCGCAAAGAAGACGTTCTCGATGAGAAGCCCTTTCAGGATCGCATCGATGCCGCCATGCAGCACTATGTCGACAGTGGAGGCAAACCGTCGGTCGCAGGGTTTTTCAAGGCCCTGGGTAGACTCTTCAAGAACGCTCCCAAGTTCAAGAACGAGCCAGAGGTCGAGATCGAGTTCATGGGAGTCTGGGACACCGTCGCCGCCCTTGGCGCCCCACAGATCCCGATTCTCGACGCGGTTCTGAATCTGCTCCGGCGACACCAGTTCTACAACTACGAACCTGCGAGCTGCGTGAAGAACGTCTATCACGCCCTGGCGGTCGACGATGAGCGCGGAACGTTCTGGCCGCTGGTGTGGAACGAAGCAGAGTTCACGGGCGAAACGATTGAACAGGTGTGGTTCTCGGGAATGCACGCGAATATCGGTGGAGGATATCCCCGGGACGAGCTGGCGAACGTCACACTCGATTGGATGATCGAGAAGCTCAACGAACATGGTGAGGCGCTGCGGGCCCGGCTGAGAGCCTCCCCGGGGGACACCAGCGCGCCCGCGGGGCTCCTGCTAAAGTCCACGGCGATGGCGGACGCGAAAGCCGACGCGAATCCACACGGAAAACTGCACGACTCGCGCGGCGGGTTCAAGATCTTCTATCGCTATCAGCCTCGTCCTATCCAGGACCGATGCGTTGAGAAGAAGGCCAAGATTCGCCTTCACACGTCGGTCCTCGATCGCATGGAGATGAGGACGGCCGGATATACACCAGGGAATCTGCCTGAGCCCGGGCAACTCGAGGTGGTCTTCACGGGCCCGGAGAATTTCCCCTCCTCCCCCAAGGCAGAGCAGCGCGCCGAGTACACCCGTGTTCGGGCCGGGCTTGCCCGTCTGAGGAAAAGCCGAATCATGTTGTACTGGACGTTCCTGTTGAGCACGGCGACTTTGGTTGGGGCGTCCGGTTTCGCGTGGCTGTGTCGGCCAGAGCTCTCACCTCCTGATTGTTGCTCACAGTCGGCCCTGTCAGCGAACGAGACATGGCGCGTAATGCACTGGTGGCTGGCACATCTCGAAGACGCTCTGCGCTATGTCCTGCCGACGTTCTTTGACAACGCCATCACGTACCTCGTCATTCAGCATCCGGCGCGGCTTCTTGTCCTGGTCGTCTATGGTTTCGCACTGTTGCTCCTGCGCATGCTTTTTCAGAGCGCGATGGAAACACGAGAGGAACATGCACGAATCGAGATGCTCGCCGCACTGGGCCGATGAGCAGCCGGGGCGTGAGACGGCGCCGCCAACCCCGGCTCGCCGTACCGGCGGTGCTGACCGGCGGCGCCGCCACACCCGTACCTCCTCCCGTGCACCGATTCATCGCCCTTGTGGCGTTGCTGGCCGGGTGCGCCGGCGCCCCGGAACCGCCCGCAACGCGACGGCTCATCGACCTCGTCGGCAGGGCGTCGGTCGGGATCCGCGGCACCCCGTCCCCCACGGCTCCACCGCGCACGCTGGCACTTCGACGACCCGGACGGCGATGACGAGCCGCTGGCCGGCTGGATGAACGAGGGCGGTGTCGCCGAGCTGGACATTCGTGACGGCCGGCTGAGGGGCGAGACGACCGCCGTGTCGGCGATCGTGTTTGTCGTGTGGCACGACGAGCTGGACCTGCGTGACCGGCTGCATGCGGTCGACATCGAGCCGCGCGTCTCCGACGGCACGACCCTCGCCGTGGAAGTCTGTGGTGGCGGCGATCTGGACCTCGACAACGCACACGCCGACGAATCCTGGGCGCTGTCGGCCGACGTGCTCGAGCAGCGGCGTAGCCTGGGCTATCGGCGGGAACGTGTGAAAGCGCTTGACGAGTCGCACCCCCGCGGGGTACAACGTGAGGGTGTTGATCCTCCGCGTGCGAGCCTGCTGTTGCTGTTGTACGGTGGCCCTCTGGGCCCCCGAGCTGACGGTCGCGACGCGCTAGGTACCACAACACCAGACTGACAGGAACGGCGCGAGAGACCAGAAGCCCGGGAGCAGACGCTCTCGGACTTTTTTTTTGTGCTCTCCAGTTGGCACGGTCGGAGCCAAGGTCACGATGTTCGAAGAATCGGTGAAGCGCTCGGCGTTCAAGGCGATCTCGTGGCGCGTCCTCGCCACGTTGACCACAGCGCTGGTGGTCTACTTCATCACGGGCAGCACCGAATTCGCCGTGACGATCGGGCTGATCGAGGGCATCGCGAAGATTGGGCTGTACTATTTCCATGAGCGGCTCTGGAACCGGCTCAACGTCGGACGCCGACCGGGCGGCCACCCAGCCGACGCCGCCACCGAACCGGCGCTGCCGTCGCCGAGCCAGGAACACGAATGACGCACACGCTGACTCGCCCCGAGACGACACAGCTGGCTGAATCGGGCCGCGCGCTCGACACGGCGACCCCGCTCGAGATCCTGCGGTGGGCCGCCGACCGGTTCGGGTCACGGCTGACCTTCGCGACCGGGTTCGGCGCGGAGGGCTGCGTGTTGATCGACCTGATCGGGCGGCATCGTCTTCCGGTCGACATCTTCACGCTCGATACGGGGCTCCTGTTTCCAGAGACCTACGATCTCTGGCGGCGTCTCGAGCAACGATACGCGCTCACGATCCGCGATGTCCGTCCCGAGCGCACCGTCGACGAGCAGGCCGCGACGCACGGCGCAGAGCTCTGGACCCGCCACGCGGATCAGTGTTGCGAGATGCGCAAAGTCAGCCCGCTCGCGGCGGAGCTCAGCGGGTTCGACGCGTGGATCTCCGCCATCCGGCGGGACCAGACCGTCGGCCGCGCCGACGCGCTCGCGGTCGAATGGGACCCCAAGTTCGGTCTTGGCAAGGTGAACCCGCTCGTCCGCTGGACCAAGAAGGAGGTCTGGTCTCATCTGCTCCGGAACGACGTGCCGTACAACCCGCTGCACGACCGCGGGTACCCGAGCATCGGATGTGTGCCCTGCACCAGCACCGTGGCCGCGGGCGAGGACGACCGGGCAGGCCGCTGGCGTGGCGCGCCCAAGACCGAGTGCGGTCTTCATGCGCCGATGGTCGCCGCGCCACACGAGGCGAACGCCGGTCCGAGCGCCTGAGCCTCGTCACCCCCGGGCACTCGCCGGCACCTCTGGGAGTCGTCCATGAGCGCCGCTGCACATCTGTTCCCGGTGTTCCTGAAGCTGGCCGACCGTGCCGTCGTCATCGTCGGGGGCGGCTCGGACGCAACCGCCAAGCTGAGCGCCGTGCTCGATGCCGGCGCCAGGGTCACCGTGGTCGCACCTGAGGTAACGCCGGAGATCGCCGGGAGCGGGGTGACGATACACCGTCGCCCCTTCGAGGCGTCCGACCTCGACGACGCGTGGCTGGCCGTGGCGGCCGCGCCACGCGCGGTCAACCGCGCCGTGGCGACGGCGGCCGAGACCCGGCGGGTCTTCGTCAATGCCGTGGACGACCCGGCGAACGCCAGCGTCTATCTCGGAGGCGTGGTGCGGCGCGGCGGCGTGACGGTAGCGATCTCGACAGACGGCCGGGCGCCGGCGCTCGCCGGGCTGATCCGCCAGGCGCTCGAGAGGCTGCTGCCCGAGGAGGAGGTGGAGCGGTGGATGTCGGTCGCCCGGGACCAGCGCGCCGCGTGGGTCGCCACCGGCGTGCCGATCGATCAGCGGCGCCCGTTGCTCTTGCGCGCGCTGGCCGGTCTCTACGAAGATCGGTAGGCAGGCATCCGTGATGACCAAGGGATTCGTCTCGCTCGTCGGCGCCGGCCCGGGCCACCCGGATCTGCTGACCGTGCAGGCGCTCGACCGCCTGCGGGCGGCCGACCTGGTGCTCTATGACGCGCTGGTCACCCCCGAGGTGGTCGCCCTCGCCGAGCGAGCGCAACGGTTCTTCGTGGGCAAGCGCGCCGGCCGCAAGTCGGTGCGTCAGGAGACGATCACCCGGGTCATGGTGCGGGCCGCGCGCCGGGGACGCCGTGTGGTCCGGCTGAAGTGCGGCGACCCGTATGTGCTCGGCCGCGGAGGCGAGGAAGCGATGGCGCTCCGAGCAGCCGGTGTCCCGTTCGAGGTGGTGCAGGGGCTCACGACGGCGGTTGCCGTGCCGGCGCTGGCCGGGATCCCGGTCACACACCGCGGTCTGACCTCCGGGTTTGTCGTCGTCTCGGGGCACGACGAGTCGAGCTTCAGACCGATCCTGGGCTCGCTCGACCCGGGGACGCTGACGGTGATCGTACTGATGGGGCTGGCGCACCGCGGTGCGGTCGCGGCCTGTCTGATCGAGCGCGGGTGGCCATCCGAGACGGCCACCGCGGTTGTGTTCGCGGCGTCGACACCACGCGCGCGCACGTGGGTCGGCACCCTGGGACACCTGGGGACGGCCCCGGGCGCGACCGATGCCAACGAACCCGGCACGATCGTCATCGGGGACGTCGTCGATCTGCACGCGGTGCTCGCAGTCGGTGGTGAAACCCACATCGCATCGAGACCCCGCGCGAGACCCGCAGCGCGTGGCCAGTAGCAGGTGTGACGAAGGAGCAGCTTGGCCGTCTGTGACTGAGGCACCGTCCGCCTCCACCAAAGTGTCGGCGAGACTTGGCCATAGCCGGCGTGTGAACGGACCGGGCGGCGGTTGGCGCAAGCAGGGCGGATGCAGTGCCCGTCGGCAGGCTCAGGGCGTCCCGAGTGCGTCGGGGGGCGCCGGCCGAATGCAGCGGGACTGTCACCCCGGGCTGCGAGCCATGTGCCCGGTCGACGTGTCGAGGGTAGCCGCCAAGTCGTGAGGAAGGGCTGACGATGACCTGGAAGGAAGCACTGGGCGACAGCGTGCCAGCGGATCTGACGCGTGAGATCGATACCTACGAGAACCAGATCGCCCTGAAAGGCCAGGGCAAGATCGACGACAAGGTGTTCGCTGAGACGCGCCTGCGACGCGGCACCTACGGACAGCGCTACGACAACGGCCAACGGAACGACGGCACCGGCGTCAAGATGCTGCCGTTTCCCTCGAACGGGCGCACCAAGGGCCCCGACACCGTCTGGGACGCGCCCGGGATGCAGCGGATCAAGATCCCGTTCGGCGGGCTCACGGCGGACCAGATGGACACCCTCGCGGATCTGTCCGAGGAATACAGCGACGGCGTGTGCCATATCACCACCCGTCAGGACGTCCAGCTCCACTATGTCCACATCGACGACACGCCCTCGTTGATGCGGCGGCTCGCCGCGGTCGGTATCACGACCCGCGAAGCGTGCGGTAACTCCGTCCGCAACGTGACCGCCTGTCCGATCGCCGGGGTCTGTCGCGACGAGACCTTCGATGTCACGCCGCATGCCGAGGCGTCGATGCGCTTCCTGCTCGGCCACCCCGATGTCCAGGACTTCGGGCGCAAGTTCAAGATCGCGTTCTCCGGCTGCCGCCAGCACGCCTGCGGACTCGTCATCATGCACGACTTCGGCGCGATCGCGGTGACCCGCGAGGTGGACGGCGTCGAGCAACGCGGCTTCGAGGTGTATGTCGGAGGCGGGCTCGGGGCGGTCCCTCACCAGGCGCGGCTGTTCGAGCCGTTCATGACCGAAGACGAGATCCTCCCGACCCTCCAGGCGATCGCCCGAGTGTTCGCGCGGCTGGGCGAAAAACGCAACCGCGCGCGCGCCCGCATCAAATTCCTGGTGGCGCAGCTGGGCCTCGACGAGTTCCGGCGGCTGGTGCGCGAGGAGCGGGCCGCGCTGGCGCACGATGACCGGTGGACCGCCTATCTGGATGGCCTGCCGGCCTACGGCGAGCAGCCACTCAAGCCCGGCCACCCGCTCGACGAGGCATCGGGGTCGCCGGCCTTCAAGGCCTGGGCGCGCACCAACGTGTATCGCCAGCGTCAGCCCGGCTATGCGGTCGCGACGGTGAGTCTGCCGCTGGGCGACCTGAGCGGTTGGCAGCTCCGGCGGCTGGCGGACGTGGCGCGGCGGTTCGTCGGTGATACCGTCCGGACCACGGTCGAACAGAACATCGTGCTCCGCTGGGTGCGTGAGTCGGATCTGCCGGCGCTCCATCGCGAGCTCGAGGCGATCGAGCTGGCGAGACCCGGCGCCGGATCGATCGCGGACATCACCGCCTGTCCCGGCACCGACACCTGCAAGCTGGGTATCGCGTCGTCGCGAGGGCTGGCGGCCGAGCTCGAGCGCCGGCTCGGCGAGCAGATGGAGACGCTGGACGAGGCGGTCAAGCAGCTGCGGATCAAGATCAGCGGCTGCTTCAACTCGTGCGGACAGCATCACATCTGCGACCTGGGATTCTACGGGGTCAGCCGCCACGTCGGCGGGCACATCGTGCCCCACTTCCAGGTGGTGCTCGGCGGCAAGTGGGTCGACAACGCCGGCGCCTACGGGCTGGCCATCGGCGCGGTGCCCGCGAAGAACATCCCAGAGGTGGTCCGGCGCATCACGGACCGCTTCGTGCGCGACCGGCAGGGAGCGGAGACCTTCTACGACTTCACGACACGGGTCGGCAAGCGGGCGCTACGCGCGATGCTCGAGGAGCTGACGCGGGTGCCGCCCCATGAGGAAAACCCGGACTACTACCGGGACTGGGGCGACCCGCGCGAGTTCGGCATCGGCGACATGGGGGTGGGCGAATGCGCCGGCCAGGTGGTCTCCCTGACCGAGTTCGACCTCGCGGGTGCCGAGAGCCAGGTCTTCGAGGCACAGCTCCAGCTCGAGGCGGACGCCTTCGCGCAAGCGGACGCGCTGGCCTACGGGGCGATGCTCCAGGCCGCCAAGGGGTTGATCAAGACGGAGTTCATCGACATCTCGGACGACCCGGATCAGATCGTCACCGAATTCCGGACACGCTTCTTCGACACCCAGATCTTCTTCGACAAGTTTGCCGGCGGGAAGTTCGCGCAGTATCTCTTCCGGCGTCACGCGCGGGGCGAACGGCCGGCCGACCGGGACACGGCCCGTCAGCTGATCGAAGAGGCCCAGCTGTTTCTGGAAGCCACGCACGCCTGTCAGGCGCGGCTAGCGAGTCAGCCCGTCATCCCGTCGGCGAGTGGCGCGGGCGCTCGCCAAGAGACTGTTACGTGACGGCCGGCGGCGCCGACCCCAGGACGCCAGACGTCGCGAACCTGCAGCGCATCGCCCTCAAGATCTTTCTCGACGACAAGTCGGTGCTCGAGCCCAGCGACGTCATCCCGGTGTTTCACCGCTGGATCCAGACACAGGCGGTGGACGGGCTGCTCATCGACGTCGCGGACTACTCGCACATGGCGACCGGACCGTGTGTGTTGCTCGTAGCCCACGAAGGACACTACGTCCTGGACCGCGCCGGGGGACGGCTCGGGCTGCAATACGCGCGCCGGCAACCGCTCGATGGCGCACTGCCGGACAGGCTGGTCGCGCTGGGCCGGATCCTGCTGAGCGCGGGACAGCTGCTCGAAACCGACACGTCACTGCCAGGACCCGTGCGTTTCCGGGGACACGAGATCGAGTGCATCGCCAACGACCGCCTGCTGGCCCCGAACCGGGCCGAGACGCTCACGGCGTTCCGCCCCGCCCTGGACGGGTTCCTGACCACGCTGTCTGCCGGCGCCAGCTGGACCCTGACGCGGGAGGCGGACCCGCGCGCGCGGTTCGGGGTGCTCGCGCACACACCAGGTGCGGCCACCCTCGACACAATCGCCGCGCGTCTCCGGCAACGCCACGCCTCAGACCACCCAGACGACGGACGGCGCAGCAGCGCTCCGCCTGGGCGAGCAGCCCGTGCGGAAGCCAGTGCTCCGGTGTCTCCCGCTCCCGCCGGGAGCGGGTCGGAATGAGGGCTACCCGGACGCTTTAGTGCGCTGTTCCGGATGCCAGCCAGCGCGGCTGTCGCCACAGGCAGTTACTATTAGTTATACTAATACTGAGTATTCCGATTATTAGCCATACATGTGATACAGTCCCACTCCCATGCACGTTGAAACGCTCGACATCTTCTGCGCCGTTGTCCGCCATCAGAGTTTCTCCCGCGGGGCGGTGGCGAACTCCGTCAGCCAGTCGGCCGCCAGTCAGGCGGTGCGACAGCTGGAGAAGCAGCTCGGCGCGCAGCTCATCGACCGCTCCAAACGGCCATGGGTGCTGACACCGGAGGGTAAGATTTGCTTCACGGGCGCTCAGGACATCGTCGAGCGCTATCACGAGCTGGAGGAGGCGGTGCGACGACGGCAGCACCGGTCAGGGCACACCGTCCGGCTGGCCGCGATCTACTCGGTGGGGCTCCACCACCTGAGCCAGTACGTCGATCAGTTTCGCGCCCTCGTGCCGGGCGCCAGCGTCGACCTGGAGTACATGCACCCGGACGAGGTCTACGAGCGTGTGCTGAGCGAGCAGTCGGACCTCGGGCTCATGTCCTTCGTCACGCCCGGCCGGGAGCTCACCGCCATTCCCTGGCAGCGTCAGCTCATGGTGGTCGCCTGCCTCCCGACGCACCGGTTCGCGCGGATGGCGGCCGAGCAGGGCGGCGTGCGGCCAGCCGACCTGGCACACGAGCGGTTCGTGGCGTTCGACCGCGAGTTGCCGGTCCGGCGCGAGGTCGACCGGTTTCTCAGGCGCTACGAGGTGGAGGTCGACGTCACCGCCGAGTTCGACAACATCGAGACGATCAAGCAAGCGGTCGACGAGGGCGCCGGGGTCGCCGTCCTGCCGGCACCGACACTGCGACGCGAGGTGCAACGGCGAACGCTGGCGCTGGCGCAGTTCATCCTGCCGCCGGGCGCGCCGACACTGGTCCGGCCGCTCAGCATCGTGCATCGGCGCAATCGGCGACTGAACCCAGCGGTCACCGCATTCATCACGTTGCTCCAGAACGGCACAGGGGACGCGCCGGCCCGGCCGGTCTGTGCACCCCCCAAGACCGGCACGCGCCGGCGCCCTGGCGACCACCGGACATCGTCGCGCGCTGGGTCGCGTCCGACCGTCCGCGCTAGACGAAGGGCGCAGCTATGACGCGACCCAGCGATGCACGCCCGACCCGGGCGCCGGATGCGCAGGGGCTCTACGACCCCCGGTTCGAGCATGACGCCTGCGGTGTCGGCTTCGTGGTCAACATCAAAGGCGTGCGCTCTCACGAGCTCGTCGAACAGGCGCTCGAGGTCGTGACCAACCTGTTGCATCGCGGAGCATGCGGGTGCGAAACGAACACCGGCGACGGCGCCGGACTGCTGTTGCAGGTGCCCGACAAATTCCTGCGCCGGGAGACTGCCGCGCGCGGGTTCACGCTGCCGGCCGCTGGAGAGTACGGGGTCGGCATGCTGTTCCTGCCCCGCCGGGCGGACGAACGCGCTCGCCTCGAAGCGCTCGTCGCGCGGATCGTGGAGGAGGAAGCGCAGACTCTGCTCGGCTGGCGGGACGTCCCGACCGACGACAGCCCGATCGGCGAGACCGCCCGCCGAAGCGAGCCCACCATCCGCCAGGTGTTCATCGGCCGCGGCGGCGGCCGCGGCGACGGTCCGGACGCCCAGGCACGGTTCGAGCGGACGCTCTACGTCATCCGGAAGCGGATCGCGCAGGAGGCCGACGGACTGGCGCTAGACGAGTCGCACCTGTTCTACATCGCCAGCCTGTCGTCGCAGACCATCGTCTACAAAGGCATGCTGATTGCCGACCAGGTGACGACCATGTTCCCGGATCTAACCGATCCGGACGTCGAGTCGGCGCTGGTGCTCGTCCACTCGCGGTTCAGCACCAACACCTTCCCCTCATGGCCGCTCGCGCACCCGTATCGCTACATTGCGCACAACGGCGAGATCAACACGCTACGCGGCAACATCAACTGGATGCGCGCCCGCGAGGCGCTGTGCGAGTCGGACCTGTTCGGTGACGACCTCCAGAAACTGTTTCCCGTGGTCGGGGAGGGCCAGAGCGACACCGCCACGTTCGACAACATGCTCGAGTTCCTGGTGATGACCGGCCGGTCGCTGCCCCACGCGATCCTGATGATGATCCCGGAGCCGTGGAGCAAGCACAAGTCGATGTCCCCGGACCGGAAGGCGTTCTACGAGTATCACGCCGCGCTGATGGAGCCGTGGGACGGCCCGGCGTCGATCGCGTTCACCGACGGCACGGTCATCGGTGCCGTGCTCGACCGCAACGGGCTGCGGCCGTCACGCTACTACGTCACCACCGACGACATGGTCATCATGGCCTCCGAGGTCGGCGTGCTCGACATCCCACCCGAGAAGGTGCGGGTGAAGGGGCGTCTGCACCCGGGCCGGATTTTCCTGGTCGACACAGCGCAAGGCCGCATCATCGACGACGAGGAGATCAAAGCGGAGCTGGCGGCGGCACACCCCTATCGGGAGTGGCTCGACACACACGTCATCCACCTTCGAGACCTGTCTGACGCCCCCTACACCGCACCGCCAGCCCACGAGTCGATCCTGCGACGTCAGCGGGCATTCGGCTACACCGAAGAGGACCTGCGACTGCTGCTTGGCCCGATGGCCGCCAAGGGGACCGAGCCGATCGGGTCGATGGGCACCGACACGGCGCTGGCGGTGCTGTCGGACCGGCCGCGGCTGCTCTACGACTACTTCAAGCAGCTGTTCGCCCAGGTCACCAACCCGCCGCTCGACGCGATCCGGGAGGAGCTCGTCACCGACATGAGCTCGACCCTGGGCCCGGAGCGGAACCTACTGAAACCGGAGCCGGAGTCCTGCCACCAGATCCGCGTCGATTACCCGATCCTCGACAACAAGGAGCTGGCGAAACTGCGGCACAGCGCCGACGCGACGCTGCGCGCCGTGACGCTGCCGATGTTGTTCGACGCCGGCGAGGGGGGGGCGGGGCTCGAGCGCGCGATGGACGAGCTGTGTCGTCAGGCCAGCGAAGCGGTCGAGGCGGGCTATGCCTTCCTGGTGCTCTCGGACCGCGGGGTGGACGCCGGGCATGCGCCGATCCCGAGTCTGCTGGCGACCGCGGGCGTCCATCACCACTTGGTGCGCGAGGGCACAAGAACCCGATGCGGGCTGATCATCGAGACGGGCGAAGCGCGGGAGGTGCACCACATGGCGCTGCTCCTCGGCTACGGCGCCGGGGCGATCAACCCGTATCTGGCGTTCGAGACGATCGAGGAGCTGATCTGCGAGGGGGAGGTGCCCGACATCGACCCGCCCCAGGGCATCCGGCATCACATTCTCGCCCTCACGAAGGGCGTGTTGAAGGTGATGTCGAAGATGGGGATCTCGACGCTGCAGAGTTACCGCGGCGCGCAGATCTTCGAGGCGATCGGGCTGCACAAGGCGTTCGTCGACCGCTACTTCACGTGGACGGCGTCGCGGGTCGGCGGCATCGGCATCGACACGATCGCCGCCGAGGCACAGCGACGCCATCAGCGCGCGTTTCCGACACGCGGCGAGGAGGACGGCGAGCTCGACAGCGGCGGCGAATACCAATGGCGCCGGGATGGCGAGTATCACCTGTTCAACCCGGAGACGGTCTACAAGCTCCAGCACGCCACCCGGAGCGGGCAATACGAGGTCTACCAGGAGTACGCGCAGCTGGTGAACGACCAGAGCCGGAAGCGCGCGACGCTCCGCGGCCTGCTCGACCTGCGGTTGGCCGACACGCCGATTCCGATCGACGAGGTGGAACCGGTCGAGGCAATCCTGAGGCGGTTCGCGACCGGGGCGATGTCCTACGGGTCAATCAGCGCGGAGGCGCACGAGACCCTGGCGATCGCGATGAACCGGCTCGGCGGCAAGTCCAACACCGGTGAAGGCGGCGAGGACTCGGCGCGGTACACCCCGGACGCCAACGGCGACCTGCGGCGCAGTGCCATCAAGCAGGTCGCGTCCGGACGGTTCGGGGTGACCAGCGAGTATCTGGTGAACGCCGACGACCTGCAGATCAAGATGGCGCAGGGGGCGAAGCCAGGCGAGGGCGGACAGCTGCCGGGGTTCAAGGTCTACCCGTGGATCGCGAAGGTGCGCTACGCCACCCCGGGGGTGCCGCTGATCTCGCCGCCGCCGCATCACGACATCTACTCGATCGAAGATCTGGCCCAGCTCATCCACGACCTGAAAAACGCGAACCCGCGGGCGAGGGTCAACGTGAAGTTGGTCGCCGAGGTGGGTGTCGGCACGGTCGCGGCCGGGGTGGCGAAGGCGCACTCGGACGTGGTGCTGATCTCGGGACACGACGGCGGTACCGGCGCGTCGCCGCTCACCAGCATCAAACACGCCGGCGTGCCATGGGAGCTCGGGCTGGCAGAAACGCAGCAGGTCCTGGTGCTGAACCGGTTGCGTGACCGGATCGTGGTGCAGGTGGACGGGCAGATGAAGACCGGGCGCGATGTCGTCATCGCGGCGCTGCTCGGCGCCGAGGAGTACGGTTTTGCGACCGCTCCGCTCGTGGTGTCCGGGTGCATCATGATGCGGGTCTGCCATCTCGACACCTGTCCGGTGGGCATCGCGACACAGAACCCGGAGCTGCGAAAGCACTTCACCGGCCGGCCCGAGTTCGTGGAGCACTACTTCCGGTTCGTGGCCGAGGAGGTGCGCGAGCTCATGGCGACCATGGGCTTCCGCACCGTGGACGAGATGATCGGCCGCGTCAACCGTCTGGACACCACCGAGGCGGTCGACCACTGGAAGGCCAAGGGGCTGGACCTGTCCCAGATCCTGCACGACCCGGAGGTCCCGGAGACGGTGGCTCGACGCGCGGTGCGGACCCAGGACCACGGGCTGGAGCGTGCGCTCGACAACACGCTGATCGCGCGGTGCAAGTCAGCGATCGAACAGCGGACGCCAGTGTCGTTCAGTCTGCCAATCCGGAACGTCAACCGCACCACCGGGACGATGCTCGGGTCGGAGATCACCCGTCGCTGGGGACGCGACGGGCTACCGGACGGCACGATCGACATCAGGTTCACCGGGTCGGCCGGACAGAGCTTCGGGGCGTTCGTCCCCTCTGGGGTCACGCTGACCATCGAAGGTGACGCCAACGACTACTTCGGCAAGGGGCTCTCGGGCGGGCGGCTCGCCATCTTCCCGCCACGCGCTTCCACGTTCGTCGCCGAGGAGAACATCATCATCGGCAACGTGGCGCTCTACGGCGGCACCGGCGGCGAGGCGTTCGTGCATGGCGTCGCCGGCGAGCGGTTCTGCGTGCGAAACAGCGGCGTGCACGCGGTGGTCGAAGCTGTCGGGGACCACGGGTGCGAGTACATGACCGGTGGACGGGTCGTGATTCTCGGGCGCACCGGGCGCAACTTCGCGGCGGGGATGAGTGGTGGGATCGCCTACGTGCTCGACCGTGACAGCGACTTCGCCAGCCGGTGCAACATGGACATGGTCGACCTCGAGGCGCTCGGCGACGACGACGCCGAGCTCGTGCGGGAGCTGATTACCCGCCACGTCGCCCACACGACGAGTCCGTCTGGACGGCGAGTGCTCGAGGGGTGGACCGAGCTGCGCGCGAGTTTCGTCAAGGTGATGCCACGCGACTACAAGCGGGTCCTGCTGGCCGAGGCCAAGGCGCGGGCCGAGTCTCGGGAACCGGGGTTCGCCGAGCTGGTCGGAGCCGCCGCGGACTGATGGAGTCAGCCCAGGAGGCAGGTGCAACCTGCGTGTCCGCGGTAGGCGTGGCCAAGGCGGACGGACGTCGCCGTGTGGGCTCTTTGCCAGCGACCATTCTTCTGGCCTCGTGCAGACCAGCTATCTGTTATATTCGGGGCTCACGCCCACCGTCTCGAGGGACTCGTGTCGGTGTGAAGCCTCGGCGTCGCAGTCTGTGGTGACAGTCCAGCGTCGCACCGAGACCCCTGCTGAGAACAACGGCGCCTGCCTGTGCACGGCGCGACAGAGAACGTACCGGCAGCACTTGACCGAGGAGCCACGTTGCCAGGCGGGATGCGGCACCCGTCGACAGGCTCAGGGCGTCCCGAGCGCGTCGAGGGGCGCCGGTCGACGACAGCTGAACTGTCACAACGGGCTGCCAGGTGTCTCCTCCCGGCGACGCTAGCGGATCGGAACCTATGGGCTCGCTGAAGGGATTCATCGAGATCGACCTGTGCAAGCAGTCGCGCCGTCCCATCGAGGAGCGGCGCCACGACTGGCGCGAGGTCTATCTCCCCTACGCCACCCAGGATCTACGCGCGCAGGGCGCCCGCTGCATGGATTGCGGGATCCCGTTCTGTCACCAGGGGTGCCCACTCGGCAACCTCATCCCGGACTGGAACGACCTCGTCTACAGAGGCAAGTGGCAGGCCGCGATCGACCGTCTCCACAAGACCAACAATTTCCCGGAGTGGACCGGACGGCTCTGCCCAGCGCCGTGTGAGAGTTCCTGTGTGCTCGCGATCGACCGGGACGCCGTGACGATCAAGTCGATCGAGTCCGCCATCGTGGAGCGCGCGTTCGAGGAGGGCTGGATCCGCCCAGAACCCCCGAAGGTTCGCACCGGCAAAACCGTGGCGATCGTCGGGTCCGGTCCGGCTGGTCTCGCCGCCGCCGACCAGCTGAACCGGGCTGGTCATCAGGTGACCGTGTTCGAGCGGTCGGACCGGATCGGCGGGTTGCTCCGGTATGGCATCCCGGAATTCAAGATGGAGAAGCGGTTCCTGAGCCGCCGTCTGTCGATCCTCGAGGCCGAGGGCATCACATTTCGGGTCAACACCGATGTCGGCGTCACGGTGCCGGCCGACACGATGAGACGAGAGTTCGACGCGATGCTGCTTGCCGGCGGTGCCGGCTGGCCGCGCGACCTCGAGGTGCCGGGACGCGAGCTCCGTGGCATCCACTTCGCGATGGAGTATCTGACCCTGCAGAACCGGCGCTGCGAGGGTGACGTGATCAGCGACGACGAGTTCATCACCGCGAAAGACAAGCGGGTCGTGATCATCGGCGGCGGCGACACGGGCGCCGACTGTCTCGGCACCGCGCACCGGCAGGGCGCGCGGTCGATCCACCAGTTCGAGCTGCTGCCGCGACCGCCGGACCAACGGGGTGAGACCAACCCGTGGCCGGAATGGCCCAACATCTTCCGGGTCTCCGGGGCGCACGAAGAGGGCGGCGAGCGGGTGTTCTCGGTCTCCACCGATCGGTTCACCGGCAACGCGGCCGGCCAGGTGACAACCCTGCACGCCAGTGAGGTCGAGATGACGCGCGAACACGGGCGTCTGTCCTTCACGCCGGTGCCCGACAGCGGGTTCGAGCTCGAGGTCGACCTCGTCCTGCTGGCGGTGGGCTTCCTCGGCCCCACACGCGACGCGCTACTGAGTCAGCTTGGCGTGACGCTCACCGACCGCGGCAACGTGTCCGGGGACGCGAACTGGATGACCAGCGTCGAGGGGGTGTTCGCCGCGGGCGACATGCAACGCGGCCAGTCGCTGATCGTGTGGGCAATCGCCGAGGGCCGCAGCGCCGCCGCCGGCATCGATCGCTATCTGATGGGCGAGACACAGCTCCCGATGCCCCTGCCTTAGTGGTCCCGGTCATAATTACGGTAACGCACCGAAAGTGGCGAGGCGCCCGGCTGGCAAGGCGCGACGAGGGAGCAAATTGGGAGATTTGTGACCGAGGAGCAACGCCGTCCAGGCGGGATGCATCGCCAGCCAAATGCTGCCGTAAGTATGACCGGGGCCACTTAGAGATGTTCAAGGCGGCGGGAGGCGGGAGGCGGGAGGCAGGAGGCAGCCGGTGGGCTTCGCCAACTTCTGTGTCAGGACCGATGTCCCGACACGGGTCAGTCCCCCCGTCCCGATCGGCGACACCACACCAGTAGTCCAATGGCGAAAGAACGCGCCATCTCCAAGGAGGCCGCCCGACTGATCGCGCTCGCCGAGGTCAACGACGCGCTCGCCGGTGGCTCCAGTCTGCGGGCGTCGCTCCAGCGGGTCCTGCAGCTGCTCGACCGGCGGGACAGTGTCGTGTGCAGCGCGGTCACCCTGTTGAACCCGGACTCGGGCCTGCTCCACGTGGAAGCGTCCGAGGGGCTCACCCCAGAGGGACGCTCGGCGCGCTACGCCATCGGCGAGGGCGTGACCGGGCGGGTCGTCGAGAGCGGCAAACCGGTCATCGTGCCGCGCGTCAGCAAGGAACCCACGTTCCTGAACCGAGCGCGGCGCAAGAACCTCGACCGCCGGGACATCAGCTTCATCTGCGTGCCGATCAAGACCCGGAAGAAGCCGGTCGGGGCCCTCAGCATCGATCTGCCGTTCGAGAACGGACGCGACTACCAGGGCTATGTCCGGGTCCTCGACGTGGTCGCCTCGATGATCGCCCAGGCGATCCGGGTCAACCACCTGGTGGACGCCGAGCGCCAGCGCCTGGTCGACGAGAACGTCCACCTGCGCGGGGAACTCAAGCAGCGTTATGATTTCTCCAACATCGTGGGCACCAGTCGGCCCATGCAGCAGGTCTATGCCCAAGTGGCGCAGGTGGCCGGCGCCAACACGACCGTGCTCGTGCGGGGCGAATCGGGCACCGGAAAGGAACTGATCGCCCACGCTCTCCACTACAGCTCCCCGCGCGCCAAAAAGCCGTTCATCAAGGTGAGCTGCGCGGCGCTCCCCGACTCGCTGATCGAGTCTGAGCTGTTCGGCTACGAGAAAGGGGCGTTCACCGGCGCCCAAGGCCGCAAGAAAGGGCGCTTTGAGCTGGCTGACGGCGGCACCCTGTTTCTCGATGAGATCGGAGCCCTCAATCCGTCGACACAGGTCAAGCTGCTCCGCGTCCTGCAGGAGCGAGAATTCGAGCGTCTGGGCGGCACCGAGCCGGTCAAGGTGAACGTCCGACTGATCGCGGCGAGCAACGCGGACCTCGAGAAAGCGATCGCCGCCGGCACGTTCCGGGCGGACCTCCATTACCGCCTCAACGTCTTCGCGATCTTCGTGCCGCCGCTCCGCGAGCGGAAGACCGACGTGCTGCTCCTCGCCGACCACTTCCTGGACCGCTACGCCGTCGAGCACGGCAAGCACGTGAAGCGGATCTCGACTCCGGCGATCGACATGCTCATGACGTATCACTGGCCGGGAAACGTGCGAGAGCTCGAGAACGCGATCGAGCGGGCGGTGCTCGTGTGTGACGGTAGCGTCATCCACGCGCACGATCTCCCGCCGTCGCTCCAGACCGGCGAAGCAACCGGGACGGTGATGAGTCTGTCTCTCACCGACGCGGTTGACGCGTATGAGAAGGACCTGATCGAGGACGCGCTCAAGGCGACGCGCGGCAACCGCGCGAAGGCGGCCACCTTGCTCCAGTCGACCGATCGAATCGTCAGCTACAAGGTCAAGAAATACGGCATCGACTGCGGGCGCTACCAGCGAGAACCCCCGACGAGCCGTTCTACATGAACGTCGCTTCGCCCCTCCCACTTCCACGATTTCGTCGATCCGAGACGATGACCCGATAGCATCCGCACCTCGATCCGGCCCCGGTTTCTCGGTGTCGAACGGCTCGCCCCGCGCGCAACTCGGTTTGGCCCGAGCCTTGCTACAGTGCCATCGTCTGGTCCACACGCGTGCGGGCCCGGGGCTCCAGACAAGAGATGTGCTCATCAGTGGACGCGCGAGGCGTCCGGCACCCAGGAGATGCAGATGAAGTTGATCACCGCCATCATCAAACCCCATGTCCTCGACGACGTCCGGGACGAGCTCGCCAAAGCGGGCGTCCAGGGACTCACCGTGACCGAGGTCAAGGGCTTCGGCCGCCAGAAGGGACACACCGAGATCTACCGCGGTGCCGAATACACCGTCGACTTCGTACCGAAGATGAAGATCGAGACGGTCGTGACCGACTCGCTGGTCGAGGCCGCGTCCGACGCGATCACCAAGGCGGCACGCACCGGGTCGATCGGGGACGGCAAGGTGTTCGTGAGCGACATCGGACAGGCGATCCGGATCAGGACCGGCGAGATCGGAGACGAGGCTCTGTAGTGTCCAGGTCATCACCAGCGACTGTGCAGACGGAAGGAAACACACCAATGACGAATAGATTCCGGTTGGTCGCCCGATACACGATCCTCCTGTTCCTCGCGCTCGTACTGCTGCCACGCGTCGCCTACGCGCAGGAAGAGGTCTCCCAGGAGATGTTCACCGTCAACAACACGTGGATGCTGGTCGCCACGTTCCTGGTGTTCATCATGCACCTGGGCTTCGCGTGTCTCGAGAGCGGGCTCACACAGGCGAAGAACACGGTCAACATCCTGTTCAAGAACACCGGTATCGTCGCCATCGGTCTGCTGACCTACGCCTTCCTGGGGTTCAACCTCATGTATCCAGGCGACTTCATCATCGGGCAGTTCTTCGGATTCTCCGGGTTCGGGCTCGACCCCGGTGCTGACGGCCTCACCATCGCCTACGCCGACGGCAACTACACGTACTGGACCGACTTCATCTTCCAGGCCATGTTCGCGGCGACTGCGGCGACCATCGTGTCGGGCGCCGTCGCCGAGCGGGTCAAGCTCGGACCGTTCCTGATCTTCACGACCATCTACGTGGCGCTCATCTATACGATCGCCGGGTCGTGGAAGTGGGGCGCCGGATGGCTCGACCAGATGGGCTTCTACGACTTCGCTGGCTCTACACTGGTGCATTCGGTCGGTGGCTGGGCGGCGCTGGCCGGCATCATCGTGCTCGGCCCCCGGCTGGGCAAGTACGTGAACGGCAAGATCCGGCCGGTCGCCGGGCACAGTATGCCACTGGCCACGATCGGGGTCTTCCTGTTATGGCTCGGCTGGTACGGGTTCAACGGCGGGTCGGTGCTAAGTGCCGACCCAGGGGCGGTGTCGCTGGTCTTCGTGACCACCTCGCTTGCGGCAGCCTCCGGGGTTATGGGCGCGATGCTGGTGTCCTGGTCCGTCCAACACAAGCCGGACCTGTCCATGGTGCTCAACGGGGCCCTCGCCGGGCTCGTCGGCATCACCGCCGGCGCCGACACGGTCAGTGTCAACTCCGCCATGCTCATCGGTCTGATCGCGGGCATGCTGGTCGTCTTTGCCGTGCTCGCGCTCGACCGCGCCAAGCTTGATGACCCGGTCGGCGCGGTCTCCGTGCACCTCGTGTGCGGCATCTGGGGGACCCTGGCCGTCGGCATCTTCAGCGTCAACCCCGAGCACTCGTTCATGACCCAGCTCATCGGCGTGGGCGCCTACGGTCTGTTCTGTTTTCTTGCCGCCTTTGCCATCTTCCACGGCCTGAAAGCGGTCACGGGTCTGCGGGTGAGCCCGGAAGAGGAACGCGTCGGGCTCGATGTCAGCGAGCACGGCATGGAAGCGTATGGCGGTTTCCAGATCACCCATCGCTAGAAACGGCGTAAGGCGTCCGACCACCGGTGTCGGACCATCATGATCTTTCGACATAAACGTAGATTTCAGCCCGCAACCGGCGGGCGACATCGAGGAGGAACCAGGCAATGACGTCGACTCGCACATCTCTCACATCCCCCACGACCCGGTTGGGACGCATCGCTGTGGCTACCATCGCGCTCGCGCTGCTTGCGCCGCTCGGAGCCGGTGCCCAAGAGGCCGAGGTGTCCGCGAACGCGGGCTTTGTGAGCCAGTACTTCTATCGTGGAATCTTTCAGAAGACGTCGTCCGCGAGCGCAGGTTTGGACCTGGGCCTCGGCGTCCTCTCTCTGGGTACATGGGTTGCGGACGTCGGAGACGGCGTCGAGATCGATCTCTTCGGCAGTGTCGGAGTCGACGTGGGAGAGGGGAGCCTGAGCGTCGGAGGAACCGCCTACCTGTACACGGGTGAGTTCGACGACACCTATCTCGAGGTCAATCTCGGCGCGGGATACGGCCCCCTGAGCGTCGAGTTTTCGATCGGACAGTACGAGAACTTCGGTGCCGGCACCCTGGACTATTGGTTCGCCGGGGTCACGGCGGAGCACGAGGGATTTTATGGCACGTTCGCGGGGTTCGGCATGGACTTCAGCGGAAACTATGGAGAGGTCGGATACGGCTTCTCGGCAGCAGAGCTCGACATCACGATCTTGGGAATCCTGAGCGATTCGGAGCTTTCTGGCCTGTTAGACGGAAACCAGCTCCCGACGCCCGGGCTCACCGTGATCTTCGGCATCGGCAAGACGTTCGAATTCTAGAACAGACAGCCGGCACCGGCATCTGACGCAACCAGTGACGAGCGGGGCACCGCCGCCGGATGCCCGATCCTCTGGTACACTGGTAAGATGATCCATTCATTCGGGCGGCTAGACATCTCCTGGGCGAGATCGTGACGATTGAAGCAAGTTCCCGTGACACGAGGAGATGTCTGGCCCCAGCGTAGCGGGGCTGTAAGAAAAGCCTGCTTGCGTGGCGGAGCCGACGTCGACTGGGCGGATTGAGGCGGAGCCTCGCTAGCGGTCTGAAGGCACACACATGGCAGGTGGTTGGCGTCCCGCACGGCGGCTCTTGGGCACGGCGGCGGCCGTCGCGCTTGTCAGCGGATTCCTGGCGAACAGCGCGATGGCGCAGCGCAACAGCGGCACGGTGTCTTTTTCCACCGGCACCGACTTCAGCCACGCCTACTTCTTCCGCGGCATCGTGCAGGAGCGGTCGGGACTCGTCGCGCAGCCGTACATGGACGTGACGTTCAGTCTGTTCGAGGGCACCGAGCGCCTCCACAACGTCACGTTCACCATCGGGCAGTGGAACAGCCTCACACCGGCCCGAGCGGCAACGACGGGCCGGCCATGAACGTCGGCGCCTGGTATGAGTCAGACTTCTACACCGGCTTCGCCTTTGGCATCGACAACTGGGACGTCGGACTCACCTACACCGCCTACCTCAGCCCGCACGACACGTTCGGCACCGTGAAGGACGTGGCGCTGAGCCTGGCGGTCGACGACAGCGCGCTACTGGGTAGGTTCACCCTGTCCCCGCACGTGCTGATGGCGGTCGAGCCGGGCGGACAGGCCGACAGCGGGGCGGGCGAAGGCGTCTCCTTCGAGTTCGAGGTGGCGCCCGGGTTGAGCCTCGACGGGACTCCGGTGTCGGTGTCGTTTCCGGTCACTGTCGGCATGAGCCTGAGCGACTACTACGAGAGGACATCGGGGAACGATGACGCGCTCGGCTATGTCGCCCTTGGCCTCGTGGCGAGCATGCCGGTCCGCATGCCAAAGTCCTATGGCGCCTGGGAGGTCAGTGGCGGTGGCCACCTGCTGTCGTTCCGAGACGCATTGACGTCGTTCAACGGCGGTGACCGGTTCCAGGCGGTCGGCACCGTCGGTGTCCGTATCGGGTACTAGAACGTTGTCGTGTCAATTGGCTCGCCCGTGCCCGGACCGCACCGGTCTGGATGCAGACGCACAGTCTGGAGCCTTCCCGTATCGATGACCACCGAGCAACCCGCTGCCGCCGACGCACCGGCCGGTGAACGCTCCCTCGCCGAGACCCTCCGCGCGGCGCGCGACGCGTACCGCGCCGAGATCCGTGTGGCGCGAGGTGGCACGGAGGCGGCGGAGAACTACTCCACGCGGATCGACCATCTGCTGACACAGATTCACGCGGAGGCGTCCGCAGGGACCGAGACCCCGGTCGCGCTGTTGGCGATCGGCGGGTATGGCCGACGCCATCTGTGTCTCCACTCTGACATCGATCTGCTCATCCTGTGTGGCGGCCCGATCGCTGCCGCCGAGGAACGTTTCGTCAAGGCGCTGTTACATCCGCTCTGGGACCTCGGTTTCACTGTGGGTCATCAAGTGCGCCAGCTGAGCGAGCTCGAGCAGGCCGAGACGGACAACCCCGAGTTTCTCGTCGCGGTCGTCGACTCCCGCTTCCTGACAGGCGATACCACTGTCTTCGAGCGATTCCACACCCTCGTACACGGCCCCGCGTCAGTCTGGCGACAGCCGACCGTCGAGGCATTGTTCGGTCTGGTCGCCGAGCGCCACCGGCACTTCAACGCCACGATCTACCAGCTCGAGCCGGACGTAAAGGAGGCGCCCGGGGCGCTCCGCGACGTCGCGGCGATCCGAACGCTCGTGACCCTGACCCAGCCGGGAACGGCCCGCTCCGTGCCGGTGACCTCCCGCCGGCTCGACGCAGCGCTCGACGAAGCGGAGGAGTTTTTTCTCCGGATCCGGTCACTGCTGCATCTGGAGCACCGACGCAATCTGAACACCCTGAGTCACGATGATCAGGAGGCGGTCGCCGAACGATTCGGGTCGCCTGGCGCCGAAGCGAGGGGGCAAGTCGAAGCGCTGATGAGCGTCTACTTCCATCACACGCGGATCGTCGTACGGATCCTGGCCGCCGCCATCACCGAGGCGAACCCGCCGCCCGGTCCCGTGACGACGAAGCCGGTTGGCGACAACATACAGACCAGCCGCGACGGGATCGGCTTCATCGACACCGTGCGGGCGTCGCTCCAGCCACGTACCTGGCCGAACGCGTTCCAGGCGGCGATCGACGAGGGCTGTCCCGTGTCGCCCGAGGCGCTGGCGTTTATTGAACGGCACGGCGACCGCTACACGTCGGAGGAGTTCTTTTCGGGCACGCTTGAGCGTGACCAGTTCTTGCACTTTCTCACGCCAAAACCGGGACTCTACGAGCGGCTGTCAGAGATGCACGAGAGCGGCCTGCTCGGGCGCATGTTTCCGGAGTTCCGCAAGATCTACTGCCGGGTCATCCGTGACTTCTACCACAAATATACGGTCGACGAGCACACGCTCTTGACCATCCGCAATTTGTCGGAGCTCGCCGACCCGAACGCCACGGCGAGACGACGCTTCGCACGCCTCCTCGCCGAGCTGCGGCAGCCGGAGCTGATCGTGCTGGCGCTGCTGTTTCACGACGTCGGGAAGTGGACGAACAAGAACCACGCCGAGGAAAGCGTCCGGATGGCGGAGGGACCGCTCCGCCGGCTCCGGGTGCCCCCCGAGTCGATCCGCACGGTCGAGTTCCTGATCCGGCACCATCTCCAGATGTCGGTAGCGGCGTTCCGACGGGACAGCGAGGATCCGGAGGTGGCCCGACAGCTCGCCCGTCTGGTCGGCACCGAGGACAAGCTCAAGATGCTGTGTCTGCTCACGCTCGCCGACGTCCAGGCGGTGAGCCCGGACACCCTCACGCCGTGGAAAGAAGATCTGCTGTGGCGGCTCTACGTGGACACCTACAACCACATCACGCTGGGGTACGGCGATGAGGTGATCGCGAGCGGGCAGTCCAGCATCTCCGCGCTCCAGGCCCACCGTCCGCCGGAGATCTCCGAGCATCAGGTGACCGGCTTCCTCGAGGGGCTGCCTCAACGCTATCTACGGCTCGTCGACCCGCGCACGGTGTACGACCACATCCGACTGTCACGCGACCTCGAGCCGGACGAAGTGCGTCTGACCCTCGACAGGCACGACGACGACGTCTGGGGACTGAGTGTCGTGACCAAGGACCGGCCACGGATCTTCTCCAATATCTGCGGGGTCCTCTCCTACTTCGGCATGGACATCCTGCGCGGGCAGGCAATGAGCAATCGGCAGAACGTGGTGCTCGACGTGTTCCGCTTCGTCGACGCCGACCGGTTCCTGGCGCTGAACGAGTCTGGCCCGGCCGAGCTGACCAGACTGCTGCAGGATGTGGTCACCGGCGACGTCGAGCTGGCGGCGATGCTCAAGGGCCGGGACGCGGCGACCCAGGCGCGGCGCGGCAAGGTCCGAATCCGCAGCATGGTGTATTTCGACCACCACTTCTCGGATCGCTACACGGTGCTCGAGATCGGCGCCGCCAACGAGTGGGGGTTGCTCTACCGCATCAGCCGTATCATCTCGGAACACAGCTGCGACATCGACCTCGTGCTGATCGCGACCGAGGGTGACCAGGCGATCGACGTGTTCCACCTGACCCGCAACGGCACAAAGCTGTCGCCGGACATGGAGCAGGACCTTCGGGCCGATCTCGAGCAGGCAGTGGGTGTGAGTGATGAAGCTCGTTAAGGCGATCGTGCGACCCAACAAGGTCGACGAGATCAAAGACGCCCTGGCCGCGTGCAACGTCGGTGGCATGACCGTCACCGAGGTGCGTGGTCATGGGCGGCAACGGGGACATTCGGCCGTATATCGCGGACGGGAGTACGAGGTGAGCCTGTTACCGAAGATGAAGATCGAAACGGTCGTACCGGACGATATGGTGGAGGACGTGATAAACGCCATCATGTCCGCAGCCAGAACCGGCGAAATCGGCGATGGACGAGTCTTCGTGATACCGGTTGAGGAGAGCCGCAACATCCGCACCGGCGAACGAGACGAGGTGTAACCGAAGACATAACTCGTAGAGGAGAGGGAGGACGACGGATGACACCGAACGACGTGATGGCACTGATCAAGGACAAGGGTATTCAGGCGATCGATCTGCGGTTCATCGACCTGCCTGGGCTCTGGCAGCACTTCACCATCTCCGCGAAGGAGTTCGACCTGGACGCCTTCGAGGCGGGGGTCGGGTTCGACGGCTCGAGCATCCGCGGGTTCAAGCAAATACAGGAAAGCGACATGCTGCTGTTCCCCGACCCGGCGACCGCGTTCGAGGACCCGTTCACTCAGCACCCGACCTTGAACATGATCTGCAACGTCAAGGATCCGATCACGGGCGAGGCCTATTCTCGCGACCCGCGTTATGTCGCCCAGAAGGCCGAGGCGTATCTAAATAGCACCGGGATCGCGGACACGGCGTATTTCGGACCGGAACCGGAGTTTTTCATTTTCGACGATGTGCGGTTCAGCCAAGGCTATGACCATGGCTTCTACTATGTCGATGCGAAGGAGGGCTTCTGGAACAGCGGGCGCGACGAGCGGCCCAACCTCGGCTACAAAGTGCGCTACAAGGAGGGCTACTTCCCGGTCCCCCCGATGGACAGCCATCAGGATCTTCGGACCGAGATGATGCTCGAGCTCGAAAAGGTCGGGGTCGCGATCGAGGTGCACCATCATGAGGTCGGCACCGCGGGTCAGACGGAGATCGACATGCGGTTCGACTCGCTTGTGAGCATGGGCGACAAGCTGCTGAAGTACAAGTACATCGTCAAGAACGTGGCGCGGCGACACAACAAGACGGTGACGCTGATGCCCAAGCCGATCTTCGAGGACAACGGCTCTGGCATGCACGTCCACCAGAGTCTCTGGAAGGATGGGAAGAACACGTTCTTCGAGCCGGGCGCCCATGCGGGACTCAGCAAGACCGCGCTCTACTACATCGGCGGGATCCTCAAGCACGCCCCCGCGCTGCTGGCGTTCTGCAACCCGACCACCAACTCTTATCGCCGTTTGGTGCCGGGTTACGAGGCGCCGATCAACCTGATCTACTCGTTTCGGAATCGGAGCGCGGCGGTCCGGATTCCGATGTACTCGGTCAGCGAGAAGGCGAAGCGGATCGAGGTCCGGTTCCCGGATCCGACGTGCAACGGCTATCTGGCATTCAGCGCGCTGTTGATGGCCGGACTCGACGGCATTCAGAACAAGATCACGCCGCCGGGACCGCTCGACAAGGACCTCTACGATCTGCCGCCCGAGGAGATGGCCAAGATCGCGAGCACACCGGCGAGTCTGGAGGAGGCGCTCGACGCGCTGGCGCAGGACAACGACTTCCTGCTGAAGGGCGATGTGTTCACGCCCGACCTCGTGGAGACCTGGCTCGACTTCAAGAGCGGCGAAGTGGAGGCGATCCGCCTGCGGCCCCACCCGTGGGAGTTCGCGATGTATTTTGATCTTTAGACTTAGACGGGGCTTCGCCCCGAACCCCACGCGGGCACTGCGACCGCGTTCGCGGAACACTCGACGGCCGCCGGCCCAGTAACCCGGCCGGTGGTCTCGTCCCCACCTCGACCCGGCGATGACGTCTCCATCCGCACACGCGGTCACCGCCCGGGATCTGTTTCTCTCCGCAGACCTCACCGAGGACGACGCGCGGACCTATCTCGCGTCACGCGGATTCCGGGACCCCGTGGCTGCCGACCAGCAGCTGCAGGCCCTGGCAACCGACCTGCCGACCCGTCACGCCCTCGGGGCCGTCGCCAAGACGCTCCTCGACGCCCTGAGCGCGTCGGCGGATCCCGACGGGGCCCTGGTGGGATTCACGCGGTATCTGGCCACCCGCACACCAACACGGTCCTTTCTCGGGTGTCTCGTGGACGACCCGCGCGCGGCGCAGATCCTGACGCAGCTGCTCGGCGCCTCGCCGTCACTCGGCGAGATCCTGATCCGCAACCCGGAGTACTTCCACTGGCTACAGCAGGCACTCAGACACACACCGCCCGACCGCGTGGACCACGACGCAGAGCTCGACACGCTGCTCGGCACCGGCACCGACACGGCCACCAGAATCGACCGGCTCAAGCGGTTCAGACGACGGGAGTATCTCGGAATCGCCGCGCGAGACCTGCTCGGTGAGACCGACATGGCCGGCGCGACCCGTCAACTCTCGACGCTGGCCGACGTCGTGGTCCACACCGTGCTGCGGTTGCTGACCGAGGACCTCCGCGGGACAACCGGGCGGGACGCCATCCCCGGCCGGTTCGCCGTGATCGGCATGGGCAAATTGGGTGGCATGGAGCTGAACTACAGCTCCGACATCGACCTGATCTATGTCTACGAGCCGACCGACCCCGACGCACCCGCAGACCACGAGTTCTTCCACACACTGGCGCGACGGCTCACGAAGGCGCTCAGCGACCACACCGCCGAGAGCTATCTATATCGGGTCGACCTGCGTCTGCGTCCGATGGGGCGACAGGGCGATGTGGCTTGCACGCTGAGGCAATACGCCCACTACTACGACACACTGGGTGAAACCTTCGAGCGATTCGCGCTGATCAAGGCGCGGCCGATCGCGGGGGACGACGCGCTGGGGCAGGCGTTCCTCGACCTCGTGCGGCCGTTCGTGTATCGCAAGTATCTCGACTACGCCGCGCTCGAGGAAATCGCCGGCTACAAGCGGCGCGCCGAGCGGAGCGGCGACGGTGACCGGAACATCAAGGTGGGCCGCGGCGGGATCCGGGAGATTGAGCTGTTCACGCAGGTGCTCCAGGTGACCTACGGCGCCGAATACGCGTCGCTACGGTCCCCCACCACCCTCACGGCGCTGGCCGCGCTCGCGGATGCTGGGATCATCGAGACCACCGTCCACGACGACCTGGACCGCGCCTACCGGTTTATGCGGATGGTCGAGCACCGTCTGCAGATCGTGCATGCGCGTCAGACCCACACCCTGGATGCGTCGCCGGACGCTCGTGATGTGAGCGCGCGCCGGATGGGACTGGACTCGCGTGCCGAGCTCGAGTTGACCCTCTCCGCGCACCAGGACCGGGTGCACGCGGTGTATGCGGACCTGCTCACCCCATCCGGAGAGGAGATGGACGACGGCCGTCGGCTCTTCCGGCTGCTCGGCGGAGAGCTCTCCGACGACGAAGCGGTCGAGCTCCTCAGCCGGTACGGTCTCGCAGAGACGGCGGAGATCCTCCACCTGATCCGGATATTGGACCAGGTCCCCTCGCTGGTCCAGACCCGGTCGACGACACGGAACCTGCTGGCCAACCTCCTGGCGGCAATGCTGGGAGAAGTTGCCGCGGCGGCGGAGCCGTCGCGCGTCTTGAACCGGCTGGAGCGCATCGTGACCCGCTCCGGCGCGCCCGGCGCACTGTATCGCACACTGCTCGACACCCCGGCGCTGCGCACCCAGCTGGTCACGCTGCTCGACAGCGGCGACCTGTTCACCGACCGCCTGTCCAAGTATCCGGAGGTGTTCGACTTTCTGGTGGCCGCGCCGCCAGACATCGACACGCACCGAACCGCGTGGGAGCACGAGCTGGACGAGATCGGGGCGGGTGACCCCAGCGCCAGAGCCGACCGGGTCCGCCGGCTGCGGCACATCGAAGAAGTCAAGGTGCTGGTCGAGTGGCTGGACGGCGGCGACCTGGCGACGCTGCAGGAGAAGCTCTCGGGGCTGGCCGACGCCTGTGTCGCGCGCATCATGACGTGGCTGCGTCGGGAGAACGAGCCCGCCGACGCCGAGACCGAGTGGGTGGTAGCGGCGCTGGGCAAGCTCGGCGGGGGCGAGCTGACGGTACACTCGGACCTCGACCTCGTCTTCGTCTACCGTGGGAAACCGGGCGACGGCGCGCTGCTCTCCCGGTGCGAGACGCTGGTCAAGCAGCTCTACCGGTTCCTCGAGGCGCCGACATCGGAGGGCATCGTCTATCGCCTCGACATGCGTCTCAGACCGGACGGCACGACCGGTGCGCTGGCACTGCCGGTGGACAAGTTCGCGGAGTATCTGGTGGAGCGGGCCGAGCGCTGGGAGCGTCTGGCCTGGACCAGATACCGCGTGTTGACCGGGTCTCCGGCGCTGAGCGAGGAGATGACTCGCCTCGTGACCGGCTTCGTCTACGGCGACCGAGACCCGACACTGCCGGCGTACACGCGGCACATCCGGGCGCGTATGGAGACCGAGCTCGGCAAGGAGCAGGCCGGAGACCGGTACGACCTGAAGGTCGGTCGCGGCGGTCTGGCCGACATCGATTTTCTCCTGCAGCTGCTGCAGATTCATCACGGCGCGACGTGTCCGGAATGGCGTGTCGCCGGGTCGCGGCGACTGCTCGCCGCGGCGCCCGAGCGCCTGATGCTCGACCCCGATGACTGGGCGCGGCTGCGCGACGCGCATCTGTTCCTGCGTACGCTCGAGACCCGCCTCCGGATCGAGTCCGATGCGGGCACTTCGGTGCTCTCGACCGCCCCCGAGAGGCTGACGGTGCTGGGCACCCGCATGCGGCTGCCGGCCCCCGCCGGGGACACATTGCGTCAACGCTACCAGGAGGTCACCGGGGATGTGCGACGGATCTTCGAGCAGGGGATTGCGCGGTTGGAAAGGGAGGGGACGGGATAAGGCCCTGACCCTGCGGCGTTGGGCGTTGGGCGTTGGGACAAGACACGACAAGGGCCGCGCTTCCGTTGACGAGGCGCGGGGGCCATTTTTCGTTCGTCAGCGAGCGCCGAAAGCCTCTAGCCCAAAGCCTAAAGCCAACGATGCGACCGCCGCCCGAGGTGTCGGCGCGGTCGTTCCCCTGTCGTTCCCCCTCCTATGAGTGCCCCAGGACCGGGTGCGGGGTGTAAAGCTCTTCGAGCAACACGCACTCCGCGTCATCCAGCTCGATCTCGAGCGCGGCCACGAGCTGGTCGAGCTGCTCGAGCCGCGACACCCCGACGATCGGCGCTGTCACCCCGGGCTGACGCACCAGCCAGGCCAGGGCGATCTGCGCAGGCGTCACGTCACGCCGGGCGGCCAGTTCGGTGACCCGCTCGACGATCTCGAAGTCGCGCGCCGAGTAATACAGCTGGTGGGCAAAATCGTCGCTCTGCGCCCGGTTGGTCGTCCCCCAGCCCTCCGACTCCGGCTTCCGCGTCCCGGCGAGAAATCCGCGCGCGAGCGGGCTCCAGGGAATGACCCCAACCCCCTCCGCTCGGCACAGCGGGAGCATTTCTCGCTCTTCCTCGCGATACACGAGGTTGTAGTGGTTTTGCATCGACACGAACCGGGCCCAGCCATGACGGTCGGCCGTGTAGAGCAACTGCGCGAACTGCCAGGCATACATACTGGACGCGCCCAGATACCGCGCCTTGCCGGACCGCACGATGTCGTTGAGCGCGTCCAGTGTTTCCTCGATCGGCGTCTCCGGGTCGAGACGATGGATCTGATACAGATCGACGTGGTCCAGCCCGAGCCGGCGCAGCGACCCGTCGATGGCATCGAAGAGATGCTTACGCGACAGTCCCCGATCGTTGGGGCCGTCGCCCATCGGGAAATGTGCCTTCGTGGCGACGACCACCTGGTCGCGCCGCGTCATGTCCTTGATGGCACGCCCCAGAATCTCTTCGCTCACCCCGAGCGAGTACATGTCGGCGGTGTCGAAGAAGTTGATGCCGTGCTCGAGCGCTCGCCGGAAGAACCGACGGCCCTCTGCCTCGGGCAGGACCCAGTCGCGCCAGCTCGGTGACCCGTAGGTCATCATGCCGAGACAGAGCCGGGACACCTTCAAACCGGTGCGCCCGAGTGAAACGTAGTCCATGGCGACAAGAGCACTCTCGAGCTTCGGGGCTCGGGCTGTGTCGTGGTGCGTGCCCGGTCGTCTCGGGCGTCTCGTACTACCAATCCCGGATCCCCGATCCCGGATCCCGGCAGGCTGACGTTGTCTCAGCCGTGGCAATGCGGTTGTGGCTGGCCATCGTGCCCGGGACTCCACACCTGGCCGGGCGGACATCGGGCGTCGGTGAGCGGAGTCGACGTGGTGATACTGAGGACGATGGCGACCAGCACGGCAACGGCGACACCGACAATCACCATCCAGGCGGTAGGGCTCAATGCCTGCGTCTTGCGCTCACAGCACTGCTTGTATTTCTTGCCGCTGCCACACGGACAGGGATCGTTTCGACCGACCTTGCCAGCATGTACCACCGTCACGACCTCCTAGCAGTCCGTGGTAAAACCCCGCGTCGCACCGAGACGGGCGATGCGCCCGACTGACCCGGCGCGACGAGGGAGCATACCGGCGGTATTCGACCGAGGAGCAACGCCGTCAGACGGGATGCCGTGCCCGTCGAATGCAGCGGGGCTTTCACCACGGGCTGCTAGAGACGCTGCGCCCCTGCCCCGCTCAGAGTGAGCCAGTATACTGCAGGAGGAGCGACCGCCAGGGCGGTGCTGCGCTTCCCACCGCCCAGACGATGGTCGGGCGCAGAATCGCTCGGCTGCCTGTGTGACAGCCCCGCGACGCGGGCGTGAGACATCTGCCCGCGGCGACAAGGACCTGGGGGCTCGAGGCGACGATGTCACCCGTGACGCTGTCTCTCCTCCGTTGGAACACATGATCAACGACGCACACTGTCACTTCTTCTCCTCGCGATTCTTCGCAACGCTCGGGAGCCAGACGACGCCCCCCCTCCCCGACGACCCCGCCGTCGCGATCCCCGAACGGCTGGGTTGGCAGCCGCCGGGCGACCCCCAGGCACTAGCCGACCGATGGGTCAGCGAGCTCGATACGCATGGTGTCGCCCGCGCCGCGGTGATGGCCAGTGTGCTCGGAGACGAGACCTCGGTCGCCGCCGCCGTGCGCCGGCACCCCGACCGGCTCGTCGGCATGACCATGGTGGACCCGACGGCAGCCGACGCGGGTACACGCGTGCTCCGCGCGCTGGGTGCGGACAGGCTCCGGTGCGTGTGTCTGTTTCCCGCGATGCACGGTTACGCGCTGGACCACGATAGCGTCGACCGGGTGTTCGCGTGTGCGGCTGATGCGGGCGCCGCCGTCTTCATCCACTGCGGGGTGCTGACCCTCGGCGTCCGACGCAAGCTGGGACTCGCGACCCGCGTCGACATCAGGCTCGGCGACCCGCTGGCGATCGTGCCCCTCGCGTCCCGATACCCGGGGGTGCCGGTCGTGATTCCGCACTTCGGCGCCGGGTTCCTCAGAGAGGCGCTGATGGCGGCCGACCTCTGCCCGAATATCTATCTGGACACGTCCAGCTCGAACGGGTGGCTACGATACCTCCCCGGGCTGTCGCTCGCCGACGTGTTCCGGCAGACACTCGAGACGCTGGGGCCGGACCGGCTGCTGTTCGGCACCGATTCGTCGTTCTTCCCGCGTGGATGGCAACAACCGGTCTACGACGCACAGATGTCGATTCTCGACGACTTGGGGATCGATGCCGCCGCCCGCACGCAGATCCTCGCGAGCAACTTCGACCGGGTGTTCGGTACCCCGTGACGAACCAGCAGTCCTTCATCTTCGACACCGAGCTGCGGCTCGTGGTGTTGACCGGCATCACGGTCCGCAGTCTTCAGGAGCTGCGCGCCGAGTTACCCCGGGTGCCAGGTTCGTCGATCTTCTTTCACATGCACCAGGAGTACCTTGCGCACGACTTTCAGCACTCCGCGCACTACAACGACTTCGCGCGCTGGGTGTCGCAGGCGTTGCGGGAAGAAGCCCTGGCCGAAAAGCTGGCGGCCATCGACCTGCTCGCCTTCACCACCATCAGGGAGCTCCGCGACGCCGTCATCGGGACGGTCGACGAGTATCTCAGTGAGCTGGATCGCCCCGGCTACGAGTGCCGCCCGGCGGAGGCGTTCCACTTCTGCCGGTCACGCAGCTTCGTGCTGCCGACCGGCATCGTCGCGGATGATGTCGACGATTTCTTCCGGAAGGTGGCGTCGATTTCCCACGCGTCGCTCTACTTCCACTTCTTCGAGGCCAGGCTGCGGCTGGGTCGTCGGACCAGCGACTTTTCTCGCTGGCTCGCCGACCGTGGACGGGCAGACCTCGCGGCGGCGATCGACGCGCTGAACCCTTACGTCTGCACGCTCGACGAGCTGCGCCGCGATATCGTCCAGCTCGGCACCGGCACCGCAACACCCACATGAGCCACCGTCTCGAGGACTACCGGCAGATCGTCGGGTCCCAGGTGATCGAAGAGCTCCTGCTGCTGGCCGACCGCGTGCGTCACCTGCGGCTGCAACACATCAACTCGACGTCGGTGGGCGGCGGGGTGGCCGAGATCCTGACCCGCATGGTCCCGTTGCTGCGCGACCTCGGGATCGACACGACGTGGGACGTCATCAAAGGCAACCAGGCGTTCTTCGGCGTGACCAAGGCGTTCCACAACGCGCTCCATGGGGGCGAGGAGACAATTAGCGAGGAGATGTTCGAGGTCTTCCGCGCCACCACCGCGATGAACCTGGCCGAGCTGGACACCTACGGGGATGTGATCGTGGTGCACGATCCCCAACCGGTCGGGTTGATCGCCAGGAAGCCGGAGGTCGGCGGACACTGGCTCTGGCGCTGTCACATCGACGTCTCGACCCCAGACCCGCGGGTCTGGGGTTTCCTGCAGGACTACGTCGAGCAATACGACGCCTCGATTTTCTCGATGCCAGACTTCGCCCAGCAGCTGGCGATCCCGCAGTATATGGTGCCACCATCGATCGACCCGCTCAGCGACAAGAACCGCGACCTGTCGGACGACGCGGTGCGGGCGGTCGTGGAGCGGTACGGGCTGGATCCGGACCGGCCGATCCTGACGCAGATCTCCCGGTTCGACCGGTTGAAGGATCCGCTCGGGGTCATGCGCGCGTACCGCATGGTGCGGCGGCGCCATGACTGTCAGCTGCTACTGGCGGGTGGTGGGGCGTCCGACGACCCGGAAGGCGCGGAGGTCCTGCGCGAGGTGCGGGAGGCGGCCGGCAACGACCCAGACATTCACGTGCTGGAGCTGCCGCCGTTCAGCGATCTCGACATCAACGCCCTGGTCCGGGGGTCGACCATCGTGATCCAGAAGTCGATCAAGGAAGGGTTCGGGCTGACCGTGACCGAGGCGCTCTGGAAGAGGAAACCGGTCATCGGCGGCGCGGTGGGTGGCATCCGGCTGCAGCTCCTCAACGGCGTGACCGGGTTCCTCGTGCACTCGCCAGAGGGTGCGGCCAACCGCGCGGTCGAGCTGCTCGACAATCCCGAGCTCCGAGACGCGGTGGGGGCCGCCGGGCACGAGCACGTCAAGGAAAACTTCCTGACCACCCGGCACATCCGCGACTACCTGCTGCTCATGCTCGCCATGGAGCACGACGACACGGATCTGTCGGTGCTCACGGGCGGCCCGACGACCTGACACAGAACGCCAGCTTGCGCGACGGCGACAGGCTTCGGGCTACGGGCGCTCGCAGCCCGCCGACGCGTCCGGCTCGTCCTGCGCAGAGCACCCGGGTGATCTTGTCGAAGGATCACGTCACCAGCAGCAGCTTGCCAATGTGGGTGCTGGCCTCCATCACGCGGTGGGCCTCGGCCGCTTGCGCTAGCCTCAGACGCTGGTGGATGACGGGGCGCACCCGTCCGGTCTCGAAGAGCGGCCAGACCCGTTTGCGGACCGCGTCGACCACCGCGGTCTTCTGCTCGACGGTACGCGCCCGCAGCGTCGAGCCGGTCACGAGCAGGCGACGCCGCATCAGCGTCGCCAGGTTGACCTCGGCCGTCGCACCGCTCATCAGCGCGATGATGACGAGCCGCCCATCGACGTTCAGCAGATCCAGGTTCCGCTGGAGGTAGTCCCGTCCGACCATGTCCAGGATGACGTCGACCCCGCCGTCACGTGCCGCCTCCCGCACCGCCTCGACGAAGTCGGTCTCCCGGTAGTTCACCGCCCTGTCCGCGCCCAGCGCCTCGCACGCGGCGCATTTCTCGGCGGACCCGGCGGTGACGAACACGCGTGAACCGAACGCACGCGCAAGCTGGATTGCCATGGTCCCGATGCCGCTCGACCCGCCGTGGACGAGCAACGTCTCGCCCGCGGTGAGGCGTCCCCGCTCGAACACATTGGTCCAGACCGTCAGTACCACTTCGGGTAGCGCGGCGGCGTCGACGACATCGATGCCACCAGGCACCGGCAGACACAGCGGCGCAGGCACCGCGCAGTACTCGGCGTATCCGCCGCCCGCGAGCAGCGCGCAGACCGCATCGTCGACACGCCATCCGGACACGGCTTCCCCCACCGCCGCGACCGTCCCCGACACCTCCAGCCCCAGCACGTCGGACGCCCCCGGCGGCGGCGGATAGCTGCCACGTCGCTGCATCACGTCGGCACGATTCACACCGGCGGCCGCCACCCTGATGAGCAGGTCGCCCGCACCGAG
>SMUY01032780.1_pt1 | contig 59519 bp, 59 predicted proteins | sample 2456441 | NCBI WGS metagenome assembly SMUY01 (sample SAMN11095931, study PRJNA526329) | marine sediment metagenome | biome: Marine sediment; feature: Surficial sediment; material: Deep marine sediment; isolation source: Hadal surficial sediment | place: Pacific Ocean | collected 2014-11 | depth...
CATCGATGAGTGCGTTGGCATAACCGATGTGGTCACGGTCATCAAGGCCGAGTGGAAGGCCAGCAGGGAGGAGTTAAAGGTGCAGGCGACCAGCAGCGAGCAGCCCGTTGCGGTTCTCACTGTGGTGGGCTTCGGCCAGATGACGTTCAAGAAGGGCAAGTATGAGCTCAAGGACAAACCGGTTCCGTATCCCGGAACGGTTACCGTGACCTCAAGCCTGGGAGGCTCCGACACGGCCACGGTCACGATCCGGTAGCTCTTCAGCGCTCTCACCGCAAATGACGCGTAGGCCTGCCGGTCCACAACGTCTGATCACGCCTCCGACGTTCAGCTCGCCATCTCGGCCGGCCGCAGCTTTGCCGCACAACGCCAGACCCACAGCACCAGCAGCGTTGCGATCGTTGCCAGACCCAGGCACAGGCCCCACCAGATACCCACCAGACCCGCACCGAGCCGAAAGGTGAGCCACCACGCCAGCGGCAGCGCCAGCACGTAGTACCCGATCCCGTTGAAGACGGCGGCCGCGCGGGTCCGGCCCATGCCGCGCAGCAGGCCGCCGCCGACCACCTGGGTCCCGTCGAAGACCTGGAACAGGGCCGCGATTGGAAGAATCCAGGCGCAAATCTCGATCACCGTTGGATCCGTCGTGTACAGCGCAGGCAGCCAGTGGCGTCCGAGTACGAACACCGCTGCGAACAGGGTCATCACCCCCGCGCCCATCGCAAAGGCGACCCAGCAGGCGCGACTGACGGCAGAGTCCTGCCCCGCGCCGATCAGGTTCCCCACCCGTGTAGAGGCGCCGATCGAGATGCCCAGCGGGGCCATGAACGAGAGGGAGGCCAGGTTCAGCACGATCGAGTGGCCGGCAAGCTGCGCCTCTCCCAGCCGTCCCGCCATCAGGGTTGATATCGAGAAGGCCCATACCTCGAGGAAGAGCTGACAGCCCAGCGGTAGACCGATGGCCAGCACCTGGCGCAGGCTCGGTAGATGGAAGCTGGCGCGGGTCCATGGCCCCCACGCTCCCAGGTGGAGGCGGAATCCTCGGACCCACGCGACGAGTCCGATCAGCAGCAGAACCCGGGTCACGGTCGTGGCGATGCCCGCACCCAGGAGCCCGAGGGCCGGAAAGCCGAGGTGGCCGAAGATCAGGACCCAGTTGAAGAACACATTGAAGAGATTGGCGATGAGTATGCTCCACATCGCGGGCGTGACGATGGTGCGACCCTGGAGGTACTGTCGCAGCGCGGTGTACACCATGAAGAAAGGGATTCCAGGAATCTGAACCCAGGTGTAGATCTGTGCCTGGCGCGCGAGTGTCTCCTCCTGCCCCGCCAGCAGGAGCACGGGGCTGGTCAGAGCCCAGAGCACAGCCAGCGGCAGACTCACCCCGAGCGCGATCACGATGCCGTGCTGGAGCGTGAGCCCGACCCGATGACCGTCTCCGGCGCCGTGAGCCTGGCTCACGATGGGATCCATGCCCAGCACCACGCCCATCCCGAAGAGCAGCGTGGCGAAGATCCAGAGATTGCCGAGCGCGGCGGCGGCGAGCTCTCGCACGCCGACATGCCCTAGCATCAGCGTATCGACGACGCCGAGCAACATCGTGCCCAGCTGCGTGATCATCACGGGTCCGGCCAGGCGCACCAGCGAGCGGATCTCTTGACGGATGGGAGACATGGACCCCCCGGGACCCGCGGGGGATGGGTGCGCGGGGACCTGCATAGATAGACCACCCGGTTCTCAAACGCGAAGTGCTACGCTGCCGGACCACATGCGTGAGACGAGTTCGGAAGCGAGGGGAATCGAGGTTCCGGTCCTCTGCATCGGCGCTTTCGTACTGGCGGGCTGGCTTGGCCTCGCCTGCGGTGAGCAGCCCCGGGGCGAGACGATCGAGCTGCTGGAGGCCGAGGTAGACGGGCCATCCGGGGCGGTACGCTTGCTTCCCGAGGACCTGCCGCGCTATCCGAACGCCACGCTGCTGGGCATGGACACCGAGACCTACGAGGAAGGGCTGACCGTCACGTTCGAATCCCCCGACTCTGTGGACCAGATCCGGGCCTTCTACGATCGGGAGCTGCCCGCGGCGGGCTGGGAGATCGAGGTCGCCCAGCGCATCTCGGACGCTTACATCGTTTTTGCCCACAAGGGCGACCTGGAGGCGAATATCGATGTGACGGAGGGCGGGGCGACCACGAGCATCGAGTGGTCTCTGTACCCCTACGAGGCGGAGTGAGGGGCGCGTCCCTCCAACCGCTGGCGGTAGCGCGCATAGCGCACGAGCTGGGCGAGCGCGCGCACCGCGCGATGGCCCGAAGGATAGGCGACGCGACCTGATTCCTGGACCCCGAGCGGACCTGCGTTGCCATAAGCCCGGTCGGTGTAAACGAGGTCGGACGCGACCAGAATGGGCTTTCCGTGGCGCTCGCTGGCCTCGGCTGCAGCGAACGCATAGCGGCGGTCCTGTCGCTCGTGAAACTCCACCATGCGCTTGAGCCCGTGCTCTGGATAGAAGGCACCGCTCTTGAACGCGTTCGCTTGTGCGGCCTGGATGCCAATCCCCAGATAGACGATGGCGTCCACCTGGGGATGCGCTGCGATCCGCTCGAGTACCTCCGGGATCGTGTCTCGAGTTTCGCCGCCGGCGAGGTCGACCGGGTTCCCGCGGCTCCAGCGCGCCGGCACCATACGATCGATCTGCTCGCGCAGATCGTCGGGCAGGGGAATCAAGTCCAGTCCTGCCTTGATACAGGCGTCGGCGGTGAGGACGCCCCAGCCTCCGGCGACCGTGAAGATCAGCGTGCGCGGCCCACGCGGGAGCGGCTGCCCGGCGAAGGTGGCCGCCAGCTCGTAGGCCTCCTCCACGGTCTCGGCGCGCGCGATCCCGGCCTGGCGGCAGACGCCCGCCAGGATGCGCTCGTTCGAGGCCAACGCCCCCGTGTGGCTCGAGGCCGCACTCCGGCCGCGTTCGGTCACACCTCCGATCAGCACCACCAACGGTTTGCGCGCGCTGTGTGCACGGGCCACCTCGAGAAAGCGCCGCCCGTTCTCGACACCCTCGAGGTAGGCCAGGCTGACGCGGGTCTCGGGGTCCTCCGCGAAGTACGCCAGGTAGTCGGCCAGCTCGAGCTGGGCGGAGTTACCGCAGGAGATGCCCTTCGAGAAGCCGACGCCTGTCAGTACGCCGTAGTTCATGAAGCTCGCACCGATGTTTCCGCTCTGGCTGACCATTGAGATCGGCCCGGGCGGTGGATAGGGCGGTGCGATCTGCGCACACATCGAGACCGGCGTCGAGACGATTCCCTGTCCGTTCGGCCCCGCGATAATGATCCCCAGCTCCTTTGCCAGGCCCACGAGTCGTTGCTCCAGGCGCCGACCCTCCTCACCCGCCTCGCCATAGCCTCCCGAGGCGACGAACGCGGCGCGCACACCCGCTCGGGCGCACTCGCGCAGCAGCTCCTCGTTCACAGCTGCAGGGGTACAAAGAAAGGCGAGATCTGCGCTGCCCGCGGGAACGTCTGCAATCCGCCGCCAGGTCGGCCGCCCGAGCACCTCGACCCCCTCCCGATTGATGGGGTAGAGCTCCCCCTTGAACCCGAAGCGCAGCAGGTTGTGATAGGTGACCGCTCCGAATTTTCCGGGATGCGCGGAGACCCCGGTGAGAATGATTCCCCGAGGATGGAAGAGGGGACGCAGCCGCTCCAGGATCGCGCTCACGCTGGGTTCGCGTCGAGCTCGACCAGCGCGTCCGCGACGACGGGATGACTTCCGGACACGATCAGCGGGTTGATATCGATCGAGCGCACGTCGGGTCGATCCTGGCCGATGCGACCGAGTGTCTCGAGGATCGCCCCCAGCGCCGCGCGGTCGACCTCCGGCTCGCCCCTGAAACGGCCCAGGATCTGCGCGTAGGCGAGCGCGTCGATCAGATCGTCGGCGTCGTGGGGTGCGAGCGGCGCCACGGCAAAGGCCACGTCGCCCAGCGCCTCCGCGAACACGCCGCCCAGCCCGAGCATGACACAGGGGCCGAACTGAAGATCGCGCTCCAGGCCCACGATCAGCTCGCGCCGACCCTGGATCATGTTCGAGACGAGCACGCCGGCATGCTCCTCCCCAGGCCCGCGCTGCGCGAGCAGGTCCTCCGCCTGGGTATTCACGTCGTCCTCGTCGGTCAGGTCCAGACGCACCAGCTTGCGCTCCGTCTTGTGCGCGATACCGCGCCCGCAGAGCTTGAGGGCGACGGGGTAGCAGAGCTCCTCCGCGGCGAGCACCGCCTCCTTGGGGCTGAAGACCAGGCGCTCCGCCGGGATGGGGATGCCCGACTCTGCAAGCAACCTCTTCGACTCGAACTCCGATAGCGTCACACCCACGGCGAGTGTCATCCCCGCTAGCGCAGACGGGACGTGGTCTTGACCAGCCGCTCGGCCAGGACCTCGCTCAGGTTGCTCAGCACCTGTGTCGCGATGCGTGGGTAGCGGCGGCCCAGCCGGGCCAGGTTTCCCGGGGTCAGGCGCAGAAGACGTGAGTCCTCTACCACGTCCACGTTGGCACTGCGCCTCTGGCCGAAGAAGGCGATCTCACCGATAACGTCTCCGCGGGTACAGGTGCCGAGCTCGATCTCCCCTTCCCCCCGGGGAACCGAGACGCGGAGCTTGCCGTCGATGATCACCCACAGCTCGCGGCCCTCGTCGCCCATACGGATGAGCCGCTGGCCCGCGGGCACGCGTCTCAGGCTCGCCATCAGTGCCAGGATGCGCGCCTGCGCCGTGGAGAGCCCCTTGAAGAGTGGGATCGAGGTACTGGGTGAATGACCCAGGTCCAGAGTGAGCGTGTCCCAGAGCGTCACCACGCGCAGGCCCGAGCAGAGTGCCGGCGTGAGCGTGAAATCGATCAGCCAGGCAAAGGCCAGCGTGAAGGCACCCAGAGCCCCGATCTCGACAAAGTTGCTCAGCTCGCTCGTGGTGAGCACGAGAAACCCGAGGCAGATGGCGATGGAGGTATAGGTCACGGGCCGACCGACCGCGCGCAGAGCCGAGATCGTCGCCAGGCGTTCGTTCGCGAAGCGCTTCGCGTCCTGGTTGAAGCGCGCGAAGTAGTGGATCGTGTCGTCGATGGCGACGCCCAGCGCCATGGAGGCGATCATGCTCGTGCCGGGGCTCAGCATGACGCCGCTTACGCCGAGCGCGCCGAAGAAGGCGGCGATAGGCAGCACGTTCGGGATCAGCGCGATCAGTCCGGTGCGGGCCGACAGAAAGAGCAGCGAGAGGATGATGTAGATCAGGATCAGCGCTCCACCGAGGCTCAAGACCTGTCCCCGTACGACCGTCTCGAGCATGCGGTTAATCAGGATGGGATTGCCGGTCACAGTGCCCTTTAGGTGCTCGGGGAGCTGCTCCAGCCGCTGCTCGATACGCTCGGACAGGTCGAGGATCCGGTCCGAATCTATGACATTGGCGCGCACCACCACGTTGGCCATGCGATAGCTCTTGTCCACGAAGTTCTCGATCTCGTCGTTGGCCCCGAAGAAGAAGAGCTGGCCGGTGAGGCGCCGGCTCTCCGGAATCGCCAGGTGATTCGGGTCGTTGCCGTGAAAGCCCCGGTTGATGAGCTTGAGGTAGTCGACCACGGACGTGGTGGCGCCGATCTCGGGCTGGCCATCGAGCCAATGCTGGATCGACTCGAGCTCGCGCAGGTTCGCGGGCTCCTTGAAGGCGTTGGGATAGCTGGCCTGCACCACGACGTTGAACGAGTTGGCTCCCCCGAGACGTTCGTTCACGGCCTCGAAAGCGATCCGCGTGGGGTGGTCCTTCTTGAACGTCCCGATGTGCTCTGTTCCCACCCGGATCTGCGTGGCCGCAACCAGCGCGAGCACGCCGAAGACGGCGCAGGCCACGAAGATGCCCGTGCGATTGCGCAGGTTGAACTCGGCGGCCCTCGCCGCGAAGCGGCCGAACCAATCGCTTTGGGCCTCCTGGCCAGCGTGTCCGGTGCGCCGGGGCGGGCCCAGCGCCTCGAGCATGGCGGGCGTGACGATGAGGGACGCCACCACCGCGATCAGGATTCCGACCAGCGCCAGCAGCCCCATCTCGCGAATGGGTGCGATCGGGCTCAGCATGAGCGCGAGAAAGCTGGCCGCGGTCGTGAGCCCCGTAAGCAGCACGGGCAGCCCGACCTTCTTTACGGCGCGCACGGTCACGCTCTCGTTCCCACCGTCGGGCTCCTCGTGCAGCGTATCGTAGTACTCCGAGACGACGTGCACGGCGTACGCGAGGCCCAGGATCATGAGCAGCGGCGGTACCAGCACCGTCACCAGGTTGAGGGGTCGCCCGATCCAGGCCGCGATCCCCATCGTCCAGACCAGCGCCACCACGACCGTAAGAGCGGGCAAGAACACGCCGCGCAGGTTCCGAAAGGAGAAGGCCAGGACGATCATGCCCACGACCAGGATCAGCGGCAGGTTTCGCCCCAGGTCGGCAAACAGCATGCGGATCTGCACGACCTTGAGGTGCGGTGTGCCGGTGATCCAGGTCAGGGCGTCCCCGCGCTCCTGCTCGACGATCTCGCCGATCTGATCGTCGATCCCGCGCGCAATGAACTCGGTGTCGGTGAAATCCATGAAGTACACGAGCAGTGCTGCGGAGCGTCCGTCCCGGGACACAAGATTTCCAGCGAAGATGGGATGGTCGAGCGCCTCCCGACGCAGCCGCGCCAGCTCCTCGGGATCGTCCGGAATCCGGCTCACGAAGGGCGCGATCTCCAGATCGTCGCCCACACCGCGGATGTTGATTGCGTTGGTGAGGGAGACCACGTGGTGGACGCCGTCGACGCTGCCGATCCGCTTCGTCATGCGGTCCAGGCGCTCCAGATTCTCGCGCGTGAACACGTCCTCCGTCCCCAGCACCACAAGTAGGGTCTCGTCACTGCCGAAGACCTTGCGCACCAGGTCGTAGAAGATCTTGGCCTCGTCCTCCGCCGGTAGGAAGCGGTTCGGCGAGGGGTCGATCTCGAGACGAAGCTCGCCGGTGCGGAGGTCCACGATCTGCGATCCCGCCAGTGCGGTGAGCCCCAGGGTGAGCAGCAGCACGAGCCAGGGGTGCGCGGAGGTGAAGCGCAGGATCGAGTTCATACCGGCATTATAAGGGACGGGCGTTGGTGAGCGTCTCGCGCACGGACTTGGCGAGCGTCTCCGCCGAGCGCTGGAACTCGGACCCGTCCTCGTAGCGCGGTGCGTGGATTAGGCGCGTGACGCCGATCTCGGCGAAGACAAGAGCCAGCTCAGCCGCGCGCTGTGGCTCGTGCAGGGGCAGCATCGTGAGCACGACGACTTCGAGCGCGTCCCGCCCAGCCTCCTCGGCCAGTCTTCGCAGCTCCGCGATCTGCGGTCGAAGCGGCTCGGGGTCGCTGGTCATCGGCATCCAGCCGTCGCCGTAGCGCACGGCACGTCGCAGCGCGTGCGGCGCCGCGCCCCCGATGAAGATGGGCGGGCGCTTGGGGCGCGGAAGGAAGAGGAAGCGCTGGTTGTTTGCCTCCATCTCGTCCGCGGCGAAGGCGCGCTGGAGAAACTCGAGTGTGGCATCCGTGATCGCGCCGCGCCTCTTCTTGGAAACGCCGAGCGCGCGGAACTCAGCCTCCATCCAGCCCAACCCGACACCCAGGCGCAGTCTGCCACCGGAGAGCTCCTGGATCGTTGCCACCCACTTGGCCGTGGGCAGCGCCGGCCGGTAGGGCAGGTTGAGGACGGCCGTGCCGAGCCCGATCCGCTGGGTGGCCGCGGCCAGAAACGCGAGTGTGGCCAGCGGATCCAGGTAGCGTCCGCCCGAGCCCTCGGCGTCATCCGGCGGGATGGCGATGTGATCTGCCACCCACAGCTCGTCGAGCCCGAGCTCCTCCGCGCTGCGCGCGCACTCCCGCAGCAGCTCGGGGGTGGATTGGGTTCCCATCACGCGCAGGTGCACTCCGAGCTTCATCCGAGCTCTCCCGCCAGGCGCGTGGTGTGGAGGCCGATCGCCAGCTCGGCGCAGACCGTAGTTCCGCACTCCTGGCAGAACCTCGCCTCGCTGGCAGTCTCATACTGACAGGACACGCAACGCACCGGCGCTCCTCCCTGTGGCCCGCGCGAATTGTACCAGGAAGCCCCGGGCTGGAGTCTCTTCAATTCCGGGGACTTAGACGGAACATCGGGGGGGGCTTCCCCTGGCACCCGTGGGATCGTCAGAATCGGGGCGGGGAGGAAGCTGATGAGCCCGAAAACACTTCGCACCGAACTCGAGGACGGTGTCTACATCATCACGCTCTGTCGCGCGCAGGAGTACAACACCATTACGCCCGAGCTGCGGGACGAGCTCGCGCACGCGATCGATGAGGGGGAAGCCAGCCACGCTGCGCACGTCATCCTGCTGCGCGCGGAGGGACCCGCCTTCTGCGCGGGCTATGCGTTGGACTGGTCCACGGTGGCGCAGGCTCGAGAGCGGAGTCCGGGCGAGAGCGGTGGACGCGTCTGGGACTCTGTGGCCGACCTGCGCATGCTGAGTCGATTCGTCGACACCTACATGAAGCTCTGGTACGCGAAGAAGCCCACGCTCGCGGCCGTGCAGGGCTGGTGCATCGGCGGGGGTACGGACATGGTGCTGTGTGCAGACCTGATCGTAGCGGGCGAGGATGCGGTCTTCGGCTACCCGCCCTCGCGCGTCTGGGGCATACCCACAACCGCGATGTGGGTGTACCGCATGGGGCTCGAGCGCGCGAAGCGCTACCTGCTGACCGGGGACGAGATCCGCGCGCAGGAGGCCGCGCGCATTGGGATGATCCTGGAGGCCGTGCCGGACCACGAGCTGCAGGCGCACGCGCTGGCACTGGCCAAGCGCATGGCTCGCGTGCCCACGAACCAGCTGGTGATGTTGAAGCTGCTCTGCAACCAGACCGTTGAGAGCATGGGCTTCGCCTCGAGCCGGCTGCTCGGCACGCTCTTCGACGGTATCGCCCGCCATACGCAGGAGGGGCTCGACTTCGTGGAGCGCGCGCAGGAGGTCGGATTTCGTCAGGCGGTGCGCGAGCGCGACGACCCGTTCCAGGACTACGGGAGCCGCCCGCAGCGTGACTCGTTGGGAAAGGAGAGCAAGACATGAGCAGCGTTCGCTACCAGACCGATGGACCCGTGGCCATTGTGACCATCGATCGTTATCAGGTACGCAACGCCGTGGATCGGCCTACGGCCGAGGCGCTGGCGGATGCGTTTCGACGCTTCGACGGCGACGAGGGGCTGTGTGCCGCGGTGCTGACAGGAGCCGGCAACGCGTTCTGCGCCGGCGCCGACCTCAAGGGGGTGGCGGACGGGCGCGGAAATCGTGCGGCGGAGGATGGTGACGGGCCCATGGGTCCCACCCGTATGCTGCTCGGCAAGCCCGTGATCGCCGCTGTCGAGGGCCATGCGGTGGCCGGTGGCCTCGAGCTCGCGCTCTGGTGCGATCTGCGTGTGGCCGCACGTGACGCTGTCTTTGGCGTCTACTGCCGGCGCTGGGGCGTGCCGCTGGTCGATGGCGGGACGGTTCGCCTCTCGCGTCTGATCGGTCACAGTCATGCGCTTGACATGATCCTCACCGGTCGTGGCGTCTCGGGCGAGGAGGCGGGGCGGATGGGGCTGGCCAATCGCGTGGTCGAGCCGGGTAAGGCTCTCGAGGTGGCCGTGGCCCTGGGGAAGGAGCTCGCGAAGTTTCCGCAGCGCTGCCTGCGCAACGATCGTCTCTCATCCTACCAGCAGTGGGGACTCGAGCTCGAGCAGGCGCTCGCGAACGAGCTGCGTCTGGGGCTCGAGGTGATTCGTTCGGGCGAGACCCGGGCCGGCGCCCAGCGCTTCGCCGGCGGTGCGGGCCGGCACGGCTCCTTCGATTGACCCGAAGCTCCGCATGAGCGCAGCGCGTGTCAGCTTCTGGCGGCTCCTGCCGGGGGTGCGCCGGCGGGAGCGGGGTCGCTTCCTCTACTTCGCGGCGCTCGCTGCGCTGCTGAACATGGCGCTCACGGTTGGTCTGGTGGGAGCCGAAGCGCTCTTTCTTTCCCGTGTGGGCATCGAGCTGCTGCCTCACACCTTCGTGATCGCGGCTCTCACCACCGTGCTCGGCACGCTCGTGTACGCCGTATGGGTGGGTCGCGCGCGTAACGATTCCTACTTCATCGTGATCCTGCTGATCGCAGTGGGGCTGATCGTGTTTGGCACGCTGGGCGCCTGGCTGCGCTGGACCTGGATCCTGCCGGCACTCTTCTGTCTCTACTTTCTGAGCCAGGCCGTTTTCATCAACCACTTCTGGACCTTCACCTGGGACTACTTCGATACGCCGGCGTCGAAGCGTCTCTTCCCGCTGCTCGCGATCGGACAGAGCGTGGGCGGCTTCCTCGGAGGAGCGCTGGTCATGGGGATGGGGCGTTTTGCGCCACCGGAGGCGCTGCTCGTGACATGGGCTCTCCTGCTGACCGCGGTGGTGCTCGTGCTACGGCTTGGCCACCGGCAGCTCCGACGCTGGGGTCCGCTGGCGCTCGAGGAGGCCGACGAAACCTCGCTCGAAGGAATGCAGGGCGCGCTGCGTTACATCCGGGGATCCTCGCTCGGCCGCTGGCTCGCGCTGTCAACGCTGGGCATGGTGCTCGCGCTGTTTGTGGCCCAGTACCTCTACTCCGACATCTTCGTGCGTTCGTTTCCGCGTGCGGAGGAGCTGGCCTACTTCCTCGGACTGTTCCTGGCGATCACAAACCTGATCGAGATCCCGCTGACCGCATTCGGCACGCCGCGGCTGATCGAGCGCTTCGGGGTGGCCGGCGCGAACCTTGCTCATCCGGTGCTTACGCTGCTCTCGTTCGCCGCGCTGGCGCTGGACTATCGGCTGGGCGCGGCGCTCGTAGCGCGCGTCAATCGGGAGCTGATCGAGCAGGCAGTGGCAGCGCCGGTACGCAACCTGGCGTACAGCGCACTGCCGTTTCGCTCCCGGGGTCGGCTACGCGCGTTCCTGGAGGGTGTCGTGGGCTACTCCGGGATGGCGCTGGCGGGTGTGCTGCTGCTGGTGCTGGGCGGGCGCGTCGCTCCCCTCTGGCTCTGTCTGGCGGGAGCTGGCACGGCACTACTGTACTTGCTGGCGAACCTTACCGTTCGACGCCAGTACTTGAGAACACTCGCGGAGGGGCTGCGTGAGGGGCGCATCGACCTGGCCGAGCTGAGCGGGGACATTGGGAACTGGGAGGCCAGCCGGCTGGCGCAGCTCTGGAACACATTGCTCGCGTCCGATGCCGACGCCCCCTCGGCGGCGCAGCTGGACCTTGCGCCGGTGCTGGCGCGGCGCGGGATCGTGGAGCCCTTGCTGCGCGCGGCGATCCATCCGAGTCGGCGGGTGCGTCGAGCTTGCATCCAGGCGCTTGCGTTGGCCCCGGCCGAAGAGGCCAAGGGAGCGCTCGTGGGCGCACTCCAGGATCCCGAGGCGAGCGTGCGCCTGGCGGCGCTGCAGACCCTGGCCGACCTCGAGCTCACCCAGGACATGGTGCTGAAGCCCGCGGTTCGCGAACGGCTCGAGGAGAGCGATGTGAACGTGCGTGCGGAAGCCGCCCTCCACTGCGGTCCCGCGGGGCTGCGCGCGCTCGAGGAGATGGCACGCTCGGGCGAACGCGAGCCCGCGGTCGCCGCGCTGCGCCGACTGCCCTCCGAGCTTTTGCCGCTTGCACTGGAGCGCGTGGGCGACACTGAGCCGGCCGTTCGTGCGGAGGCGCTCGAACGTGTGGCGCGGCTCGGCGGAGCCGCATCCGTCTCGCGCGCGCGTCTGACGGCGGCTCTGGGGCACGCGGATGCTGCCGTGCGGCGCGCGGCCGTGCGGATGCTGGGCCAGACGAGCGATCCGGCCGCGCTCGCAGACCTGGCCCGTGCTCTGGCGGATCCCGCGCGCGAGGTGCGCACGCTCGCGAGCGCGCTGCTGGGGGAGACGGGCGACGTGGGCGTCGACGCTGTCCTGCCCGTCCTGGAGACGACCCTGACGCCGACCCTCGAGGTGGCGCTGAGCGCACTGGCTGCGGCGGGTACGCCTCGTGCGCGCCGACTCCTCGCACGAGAGCTCCGACGCCACGTGCACGACGTCTGGAGAGCGCTGCTCGTCCTGCACACGCTCTTGGAGCGCGCGGATCCGAGCGTCCGCTTTCTGCGCCTCGCCTACCAGAACGTTGTCAGTCGCAGCATGCGAGCCGCCGTGCTGATCCTCGAGCTGAGCGAGGACGCGCGCCTCGTGCGCATGGTCACTCGCGTTCTGCGCTTTGCGTCAGCGCGCAAGCGAGGGGATGCGCTGGAGGTGCTCTCCAACCTGGGCGACCGTGAGGTGGCACGGCTGCTGGTGCTGCTACTCGAGGCGCATCCCTTCGAGGAGAAAATTCCGCTGGTCGCGGACCTGTTCCGCGCACCGGCTAATCACGATGAAGTGCTCGAGGCTGCCCGTGTCTCGAGCGATCCCTGGATTCGAAGAGCGTACGCCGCCTGCGCGGCAGAACGCCGGCATGGAAGGAACGAGGAGGAAGGCATGGAACGGCTCTTGTATCTGCAGCGGGTGCCGCTCTTCAGTCAGCTCACGCTCGAGCAGCTGGAGGCGATCGACCGCATCCTCTCCGAGGCGCGGTACCTGAAGGGTGAGGTGATCTGCCAGGAGGGAGAGATCGGAAACGAGCTCTACGTGCTGATCGCAGGTGAGGTGGGCGTCTTTAAAGGCTACGGCACGGAACAGGCGGTCTGCCTGACCACGCAAGCGCCGGTCACCTGTTTCGGCGAGATGGCGGTGCTCTGTGACGAGCCCCGCAGCGCCACCGTCGTAGCCAACGAGGACGCCCGGCTGCTCACGCTGGACGGCGGTCGGGTGAAGGAGCTGATCTACCAGATGCCCGAGATCTCGTTCGACTTCTTCCGGGTGCTGACCATGCGTCTGAACGAGGCCAATCAGCGTTACCAGGACCTGGTCGGATCAAGGCCGCCCGCCGCTCATCCGGTCTAAGTAAGCTTCCAACTCGGAGCCAGTTGGAGCATAATGCGCGTGGGGGCGGGGAGACGATCACGTTCCACGTCGGTTACAGCGTCCGCCTGGTCATTGTTCTTGCTGCACTGCTGTGGCCGCAAGCAGCAGCTGCGACGACGTTCATCGTGATGGAGACCCCGGATCTCACGCGCGCTGCTGATACCATCGTCGTGGGTCGGGTGGAGGCGTTGCAGAGCGTGATCACCGCCAGGGGGCGGATCTTCACGCAGGTGAGCGTGTTGCCGGAAGAGCTGCTCAAGGGCGGGCCGGCCGCTGGAACCATCAGCGTGAGGGTTCCGGGCGGCGAGGTCGGGGGGCAGCGGCGCGTGATTCACGGAGCCCCCAGTTTTCATATCGGAGAGGAGGTTTTGCTTTTCCTCAGCCGTGGGGCCGACGGCCACCTGCACACCCGGTACCTCGCCATGGGCAAGTTCAGCGTGGTCACGGATCCCTCCACGGGAGGCAAATGGGCGGTGAGGGACTTCGGTCGGGCGCTGGTTCTCACGCCCAAGGGGCGAAGGCTGCCTGCGCGCGACGAGAGGCCACTCCACGAGCTGCTGGAGGGGATCCGGGGGACGGTGCAGCAGCAGGGGAAGGCCGCTTCTGCGAGCCCCGCCGCCAGCGTACGAGACGCTGACCCGGCTATCTTTGCGCAGGAGGTGTCGGAGTTTACGCTGAGAATTCCCGCGAGCCGCTGGTTCGAGCCCGACGCCAACACTCCGGTCGGCCTCGATCTGGACCCCGGTGGGGATGTCCATCTGGGACCCGTCGCCAGCACGGCCGCCGTGGAGGACGGAATGGCGGCCTGGAGCAACGTCGTGAGCGCTGGCATTGTCATCGAGGTCGCTGGCTCCCTCACGACGCCGGCGCCGATCTTCGGCTGTGATGGCCAGAGCCAGATCAATTTCAATGATCCCTACAACGAGATCGGTGCTCCCTCCGGCTGCAGCGGTATCCTCGCGCTCGGCGCGGTCTGCACCACTCCCGCCCAGACGGTCGTGGTCAACGGCACGCTCTTCCATCGCATCACGGAGGGGGACGTCACCTTCGCCGACGGCTTCCCCCCCTCCTGCGATTTCAAGCTCCCCTGCAACTTCGCGGAGGTTGCGACACATGAGGTCGGCCACGCCATTGGCCTCTTGCACTCGTCCAACGACCCGAGCGAGTCCGATCCGGCCCTGGCCGAGGCCACTATGTACTTCCGGGCCTCTTTCGATGGCCGCTGTGCGGGGCTGAAGCTGGATGACATCGCCGGGATCAGCTTCATGTACCCGGGAGGACCGTGTGGAAACGGAGCCCTCGACGCCAATGAGGCCTGTGACGACGGCAACCGCGAGTCCTGTGACGGCTGCTCCTTGTTCTGCCAGACCGAGCCGGGATTCGCGTGTGGCGATGGAGTCTTCAATCCTGCCTGTGAGCCGGACTGCGACGATGGCAACCTGATCGATGACGATGGCTGTGACTCGAACTGCGCCTTTAGTGGCTGCGGGAACGGAGTCCAGACGGCAGGCGAGGAGTGCGACGATGGCAACTCCGCGGACGAGGATGGCTGCTCATCGGTCTGCGTGCTTGAGTTTTGCGGCGACGATGTACTGCAGCCCGGACTCGGGGAGAAATGCGAGGACGGCAACGCCGTGGACGGGGACGGCTGCTCAGGAGACTGTCAGGTCGAACGCGTCCAGAGCAAGGAGCAGCAGAAATGCATCGTGGACCTGAACAAGAGCTTCGCGAGGGTCGCGAAGGCTCAGGGCCGAGAGATCTATGGCTGCATCAAGGAGGGCGCGAGAGGGAAGCTCGAGGGTCAGAGCATCGAAGAGTGCTCGACCGCTGATGCGGGGGGAAAGGTTGCGCGGGCCCAGCTGAAGACGGTCATCAAGGAGAATCTCAGGTGCCGTTTCTTCGTCACGCCCCCGGACTTCGGCTACACCTCGAGTGGAAACCTCAACCAGGTCGCAGTCGAGATGGAACTCTCGCTCATTCACGCGCTGTTGGGACCGGATCTCGATCTGGGAATCCTAGCCGCTGCGGACGATCGTGCGGCCTCCGACTGTCAGCTGGCCGTCGTCGAGGCGACGAAGAAGTGCCAGCAAGTGAAGCTCAAGGTGTTCAACAAGTGCAAGAAGGACGGCCTCAAAGGACGGAGCGCACCCGCCGACGCCGATCTTCCCTTCGATGATCGCCTGGACCTCGGACGTTGCGTGGGAGCCGATCCCCGGGGCCAGATTGCCAAGGTCTGCGGTGCGAAGCTCGCGGAGAAGATCAGCGATCACTGCTCCGGCGTGGATACCAGCCTCGCCATCCCCGGCTGTGGGTTCGCCGACCTCGCTCAACTCGCGACCTGCGTCAACCGGCGCGTCGGGTGTGAGCTCTGCCTCTCCCTCAACGCAGTCGACAACCTCGTCCGCGACTGCGACGACTTCGATGATGGGCTGAGCAACGGAAGCTGCCTATGAGGCGACTCCGGCGGCTCAGCGCTGGTGCAGGAGCGGGAGACCCGGTACGGGGCTGCGCGCGTGTAGCACGTAATCAGAGCCGATGCTGCCGATGTAGAGGTCCCGCAGGTCGGGTCCGCCCCAGCTCACGTTGGTGGGCAGACGCATGAGCTCGCCGGTTGGATCGGCGACCACCTCGACCACCTCGCCTTGCGGTGTGATGGCCACGATACGATTGGCGGCGACCAGGGTGACCCACAGGTTCCCTTCCTGATCGAAGCCGCAGCCGTCGGTGAGCCCGAGATGCGCGGACTCCTCGGGTCCCGGCAGTTGGTCGGGGTCGAGATCGGGGGCGGCCTGACCGAGCACGGGGCCGTAGCGTTCGGCGGGGCCCAGGCTCCCGTTGGAGCGAATGCGATAGCGGAGCACGTCGCAGCCGGTGGTCTCGCACACGTAGATGTGCGACTCATCCGCGTCCAGGGCCAGGCCGTTCGCGAAACGGATTCCGTCCGCCATCTTCTCGGCTCGGCCATCGGGACGGATGCGGAAGAGCATCCCGTCCGCGCGGCCGTCGAGCGCCTGGCTCCAGGGGTTGGAGCGAGTCGAATTGGCGCACCAGATGTTCCCGCTCCGATCCAGAATAGGGTAATTCGAGCTCGTGAGGGGCTCGCCCTCCACCTCGGTACACAGGGTCTCCACCTTGCCCGACGCGGTGTCCAGCCGCTGCACCGGTCCGCTCTCGTAGTTTGCGATGACGATGCGACCTTCGAGGTCCATATTGATCCCGTTCGGTTGTCCCCCGGCGCGGCCGACGCGTCGCAGACCGCCGTCGGGCAGGATCTCGGCGCAGGCGCTGGAGGCGTCTGAAGCCCAGACGCGATTGTCGCGCCCGACGACGACGTCCTCGGGGCGATTCAAACCCAATCCGATCTTCCGAAGATCACTGAGCTTGATGGCTGAGAGGGGCATGCTTCCTCCTGATCGGGATCTCGAGCCTACCAGATTGCGGCTCGGATTGACGCGGCGCCCGTCTCCCCGCACCTTTCGCGCGATGCGCCGTTGGCTCCTGATCGCGATCTGCGCGCTCTACGTCCTCTCCATTCCCTGGTACCGGCCCACCGGTGCCGAGCCCGAGATCGTGCTCGGCCTGCCCGACTGGGTCTCGGTTGCGCTGGGCTGCTACGTCGTCATCGCGCTGCTCAACTGCCTGGCCTGGCTGCTGACGGATGTGCCCGAGCGCCCACCCCAGGAGCGTCCGTGACGCTGGCATCGCTCGGCCTGCTGGCGCTGGTCTTTTACCTCGCTGGACTCGTCGGAATCGCCGAGCTCGCGCGTCGTGCGCGCCGCGACCTGAGCCCCGCGGATCATTTCTTGGCCGGGCGGGAGCTCGGCGTGTTCGTGCTTTTTCTCACGCTCTACGCCACGGCCTATAGCGGCAACTCGTTGCTCGGCTATCCGGGGGAGGCCTACCGCCGCGGCTTTTCTTGGATCATGGCGACGGGCTTCATGATGTCGATCATCGTCGTGTTCCACCTGCTCGTTCCGTCGCTCCGCCCGCTGTCGGTGGCGCATGGGTTCGTCACTCCCGGGGACTACATCCAGCTGCGTTTCGGTGGGGAGCGCGGTGCGCGCGCGCTGCGCTTCGGCGTAGCGGCGCTGATGAGCGTCGCGCTGGCGAACTTCCTGCTCGCACAGCTGATGGCGATGGGTCATGTGACGCACCAGATCACGGGCGGTCTCCTCCCCTACGAGGCGGGTGTGGTCGGACTGGCTGCGATGATTCTCTTCTACGAGGTGAGGGGTGGCATGCGGGCCGTGGCCTGGACCGATGCGGCCCAAGGTGTGCTGATGCTGCTGGGTCTGATGGCACTGCTTGCATGGGTGCTTGGCGCGGCAGGGGGGCTCGAGGGGATTACCCGGCAGATCCTGCAGGTCCGACCCGAGGCCGCCCGCGTGCCGGATGCCCGCGAGTGTGCGAATTGGGCCAGTACTATCATCCTGCTTGGTGTTGCGAGCGTGGTCTATCCGCAGGCGATCCAGCGCATCTACGCGGCGCGCACGGGCGCCGCCCTCAAGCGCTCGCTCGCGCTGATGACCTTCATGCCCCTCTCGACCACGGCCGTCGTCACCCTGATCGGATTGGCTGCGATCCCCCTCTTCAGCGAGCTCGGCAGCATCGAAGCCGACACCGTGATGCCGCGCCTGCTGGAGCTCTGGGCGGCCGCAGGCCCCATCTATCTGGGGGCGGCGGTGCTGGTGTTCATCGGCGCGCTCGCCGCCATCATGTCGACGGCCGATTCGGTGCTGCTCTCACTGGGATCCGTGGTGGCCGAGGACCTGCTCGGCCGCTCTCGACTCGACCCGAGCACGACGCGGCTCGGCAAACGCGTCAGCATCGGCATCACGATCGGGGTGGTCGGACTGGCGCTCTTCCCGCGCTTCACGCTCTGGCGCCTGATCGAGCTCAAGATGGAGCTTCTGATCCAGTGTGCTCCCGCCTTCCTGGTCGCGCTCAACTGGAGAGGCCTGCGCGCGGCACCCGCGTTCTGGGGCCTGCTGCTGGGCACGACGCTCGCCGTCGGGGGATTGCTGTCCGGCGTGACACGCGTCGCGGGCGTGCACGTGGGGGTCCTGGGCCTAGGTCTGAACCTCACGCTCGCCCTCCTACTCTCGCTGCTGGCCGGGCGCCGCCCCTCTTGAACCCGTCCAGCGGCGCCCGTAGGCTTACGTCGTGAGTGAGATGGGCTACACGCACATCCTTGTCGAGCCGAGGGACGAGCTGGTCTCGATTACCCTGAACCGGCCGGACAAGCGCAACGCGCTCTCGCTCGAGTTGATGACGGAGCTGCTCGAGGCCTTGCGTGCCGTGGGCGCGAGCAAGGCCCGGGGTGTGTTGCTGGGCGCGGCCGGACCGGTCTTCTCGGCGGGACACGACTTCGCGGACATGGTGGGACGCGATCTCGCGGGCATGCGAGCGCTGCTCGGACGCTGCAACGAGCTGATGGCGCAGATCCAGGCCATCCCACAGCCCGTGCTGGCGCGGGTTCAGGGGCTGGCGACGGCCGCAGGCTGTCAACTGGTCGCCAGCTGTGATCTCGCCGTGGCTGCGGCAGACGCGTGCTTTGCCACCCCAGGAGGGAAGGGTGGCTGGTTCTGCATTACGCCCATGGTGGCCGTGAGTCGCGCACTCGGGCGCAAGCGGGTGCTGGAGCTGCTCTTTACGGGTGATCCGATCGATGCCGGGACGGCGGCTGAGTGGGGTCTCATCAACCGTGTGGTGTCGGCGGAGGAGCTCGAGGGGGCGGCGTGGGACCTGCTCGAACGGGCGACGCGAGGCAGCGCGCTCGCCAAGGGCATGGGCAAGCAGGCGTTCTATGCGTCCGTCGATATGGATCAGGCCAAGGCCTACGCCTACGCCTTGGAGGTGATGGCATCTTCCGCGCTCACCGACGATGCTCGGGAGGGGATGTCGGCGTTCCTCGAGAAACGGCCCCCCGTCTTTAAGGGGAGCTAGTCTTGTCAGGAGCGAGCGGGTGCCGCAGCGATATGTCCGGCCGATCCAGGATGAGCTGGAATGCGCGCCGCTGAGCGATGTTGACCACGACGGGCGCGCGCAGGTTTGCGGTCAGCTTTTCGTCCGAGATGTTCAAGATCACGAACACGGCTACCTCGGACGGATCGGCGGCCTCCTCCAGACCCAGCTGCCGCAGAACCGCGTCCGGCACGTCCACCTGATATGAGCCCACGACCTGCTCCGGCTCGACCACCAGGAAGGCCACCTCGGGCCGGTCCACGCACTGAAGCCACTTGAGCGGGGTCTCGCGGTCATGGTCCATCACCACGAAGCGCTTGCACGTGGGGAAACCCGGCAGGCCCTGCTCGAACTGGAGGAGCTTGTCCTCATCGACTTCAATGGTCCCGAATCGGGGTGTCTCGAACTTCATCGCTTCTTCTCCTGCGAACGTTGCCAGAGCTCTGCGGCTTCCGATCCGTGCTCTGCGTCAGCGGCCTTGCGGTTCTCCTCTTGAACCTGTTGGTAGATCTCTTCCCGATGGATAGGAATCTCACGTGGGGCGTCGATCGCAACCCGCACCTGTCCCCGCTGAATGTCCAGCACGCGGATCGAAATATCGTCACCGATCCGGATGACTTCCCCGAGACGGCGTGTGAGGACCAGCATTTAAGTCAGAAAGTTGAGCAGGCTCGGCTGGATGATCCGGGCGGTAACGGCCAGCGAGGTTTGAAAGGCCAGCTCGCGCTGTAGGAGTTCCGTGGTTGCGGCGATCTGGGCCTCAGGTGATGAGCCCTCGAGGCTGGACTGCTCCGCTACGAGCGTCAGCTCGAGCGAGTCCAGCTGGGACTCGGCGATGTCCAGCCGGTTGGAGAGGGCGCCGCTGCGGGCCAGAACCTGGAGCACCTGCTCCAGGGCCGCGTCGAGACCTCCCACCACGTCCGCGGGCGGGCCCTGACCTGCCGGGTCCTGCAGTCGGTTTCGAAAATCTCGGATCACGTCAAAGATGTCCACGTTCGAGCCGTCTGGGATGTCGTCCCCATCGGTGCTGCCGAAAAAGACTTCCCGTCCCGTCACCGACGCGTCGATCGTCGTCCCCTCACCGATCTGAATCTGCAGCACCCCGTTGTCACCGTCGTAGCGCGCGTAGGGCTCGGGAGGAACGGAGGTGTCCACGACTCCAGCCACGAAAGCGCCGATCTTGGTGAAGGCGGGGCCATCCGAGGCGAAGCCCGCGAAGAGGTGGCGGCCGCTGACACTCGTGTTGGCCAGCGCGAGGACCTGGTCGAAGAGCTGCTCGACCTCGGGCTGGATCTTGTTGAACTCACCCTCTTCGATATCCGCGGACACGGCGAGCTCGCGCAGTCGGATCAGGACATCGGTCATGGCGAGCAGCGTGCTCTCAACGGGCTCCAGGGACGAGCGCGCGGCATCGATGTTGCGATTGAACTGATGGATCCGACCCAGCGCGCGCCGCACGCCGAGGACCTGGCTGGCCGCCGCTGGATCATCGCCTACCGAGAGTAATCGCTTCCCCGAGCTGACTTGCGCCTGAAGTCGGCTGAGCTCGCTGCGGTGCAGCTGCGTCTGTTGAATCGCATTCTGGAAGATCATCGAGTCACTGATTCGAAACGCCATTTCATACCCCTAGAGGCTCAAGAGCTGCTCCAAGAGCTCATCTGCGATCGCGATCACGCGCGCGGCCGCCTGATATGCGCGCTCGTAGCGGATCAGGTTTGTTACCTCCTCATCGATCGAGACGCCGGACACGGATCCGCGTCGCTCCTCCAGGTTTGCGACCAGCAGCCCCTCCTGAAGGACGGCGCGCCGGGCCGACTGAACCTCTGCGCCGAGCGTGCCCGCAAGCGAGTCCATAAAATCGCCCAGCGTCTGCTGGGCTCCCGAGGCGGGACCGGCCGCTGGGTCTCCGACCTGGAAGAACGCTGCGCTGCTGGTCTGAAGGGCGGCCAGCGCGAGCGCGATTTCGTTGTCGCCCACAGCGGCTCCCAGTCCGACGCCCAGCGAGGTTGCGCCCGCAGCGAGATGCCGGTTGTTGGCGACGATATCCGCGTTGACGTCGATCACTGAGGCGGCTCCGGCCACCGTGGCAAAATCGGGACCCTGTGGGTCAGCGGGCTGCGTGGGATCGACGAAGAGGCGCCGCTGGGTGTCATCTTCCAGGCCGTAGCCGGAGAGATGCTGGGTGTTCATGCGGTTGGCCAGGGTGAAGGCGACCTCGTCCAGGGAGTTTCTATAGAACTGGATCCGCGTATCGCGCAGCTCGAGCGCCGCGCCCATCCTGCCTCCGCTGATCCCGCTGGTGATGGGACCGGCCAGCGCACCGTCCACGCTCTGGAAGACGTTGAAGAAAGAGGGATCGGACAGGGGCTGAGAGCTCTGGTCCACGCTCACCTCGAGCCTGGCGGCGAAGTCGGTGTCGACGAGCAGAAAGCCACCGCCCACGAAGACCGAGATCTGACCGTCATCGCGCTCGAAGCTGGTGAAATCGATCGTCTCTGCCAGCGCCGCGAGGAGCTGCTCGCGTTCGTCTCGCAGAGCGCTGGCGGTGGCGCCACCCCCGACCTCCTGCTGGAAGATCTGCCGGTTGAGCTGCGCGATGTTCGCGGCGAGCTCGTTGACCTGGTTCGTGAGCTGTGCGATCTGCTGGTTGGTGTCGACCTGAAGCTGATGGAGACGTCGGTCCGTATTTCGAATCAGCTCGGCCAGGGTGAGGGCCGACTCGACCACCTGGTTGCGGATCGAGATCTCCTGGGGATTGCTCGCCAGGTCGTTCAGGTTCGCAAAGAACCCCGCCATAGTCCCCGTGATCCCGGTATCTTCGAGCTCCTGGAAGATTCCCTCGAGCCGTCCCAGGCCCGCCTCGATGCCTCTTTGAAAGGAGAGCTCCTGGCGCTCGTGCCGGAGCTGGGCATCGAGCGCAGCATCTGCGATTCGCTGAATATCCGAAAGCTCGACTCCGCCCCCGAGCGGAACGCCACCGCGCGTAAAGGTCGGTGGCACCGCCACAAAGACGGGCCGCTGCCGCGTGTAGCCGGGCGTGTTTACATTGGCGATGTTGTTCGCGCTGACCTGGATCGCCCGGGCCTGGGTCAGGAGCGCCTGCTTGCCGATCGTCAGCGTGCTGAAGATGGACATGCGCTAGACCTCGCGCCGCACCGCCATGGCATCGGGCGAGGCGGCCGGCTCGAAACGTCCGCTGGCGTCATAAGTCTGGGGCTCCGGTGTGCGCAGGGACTGGATCAAGCAGAGCAGACCGCGAATGCCGAGGATCGATTGCTCGAGAAAACCGCGGCCTACGGCCACGAGCTCGTTCAGGCTGCCCACGAGCGCGCGCAGCTTCTCGGCGGACTGCTCGAGTGCTTTAGCTTCCGGGCCTAGGCGAGCGCAGATGCTCGAGACCCGCATCTCGTCCGATCCCAGCCCGAGCGCTTCGCCCACGCGCTGCGTGAGCGTCAGTCGAGACCCTTCCAGGGCCTGAAAGCGCAGAACTCGCCCCTCTTTGAAGCGGTTGCTGTCCTCGAGACCCTCGATGTCCTGCTTGATGATGCGCTTCTGATCGGCCTGCAGGATCTCCACCAGCTCCTTGATGAGCTCGCTCTCCTGCTCCAGGACCGTGACGAGTTCCGAGACCAGAGCGGTCATCACTTGGACTCCAGATGTCGCAGCAGCTGCTCGGCCAGCCCGAACGTACCTGCTTCGGCGGCGCGGCGCGCCAGCGCGTCGTCCATCAGGGCGCTATAGCCTTCCATCGACTTGTCCTCGAAAAGCCCGCCTGACTCCACGCTTTTACGCATTTCCTGAAGCAACATCTTGAGGATGTAAGCTTCGAACTCGTGAGCTGCTTCGGCGAGCTTTTGATTCTTCTCGGACGATTTCGGGGAATCTATTAGACGCAGACCGGTTCCGGCCTCTTCTGCCGCTCCCATGCGCAGATCCACTGGGGACTCCTTCCCATGCCATCCATTAGCCGCCCATTGGGGCCGCTTGAGCTACCTATATGATCTTCAGGTCCGCGTGCAGCGCACCTGCCACCTTCATCGCCTGCAGGATGGCAATCAGATCCCGCGGGCTGGCTCCGATGGCGTTCAGCGCGCGAACCAGCTCTCCAATCGTGACTCCCTGTACCAGCGCCAGGTTCGAACCTTGCTCCTGAACCACGATCTCCTCGTTGTCGAAGGTCACGGTCGTGCCAACCTCCGCGAAGGCCGAGGGCTGGGAGACCGAGGTCCGCGTGGAGATTCGAACCACCAGATTTCCGTGCGCGATTGCCACCGCTGAGACGCGTACGTCCGTTCCCATCACGACCGTCCCTGTACGCTCGTTGAGTACGACGGCGGCCGAGCGGTCCGGCTGCACCTCGACCTGTTCGACGCGCGCCAGGAAAGGCACCGGATCTTGCTGAACCGCATCCGGGATCGCGATCTCGATCGTGCCGGCATCCGTAGCGTGCGCAGTACCTGGCCCGATTTTCCTGTTGAGCTCGAACGCCGTGCGGGCGGCGGTCGTGAAGTCCTTGTCGCGCAGGATGAGCCGGATCGAGCTCCGATTCTTGAGCTCGAGCGCCAGCTCTCGCTCCACCAGAGCGCCTCCGGGGATGCGGCCCACGGTGGGATGGTTCTGTTGCACGCGGTCGCCCTGACCGGTGGAGGCCGAGAAGCCGCCGATCGAGACGGCCCCTTGCGCGAGCGCGAACACCTCTCCATCGACGCCGAGGAGCGGTGTCGCCAGCAGCGTCCCTCCCTGCAGATTGCCCGAGTCGCCGATCGAGGAGACCGTTACGTCGAGCGTATTGCCGATGCGGGCGAAGGGCGGCAGCTCGGCGGTGACCATGACCGCCGCGACGTTCGTCACCTTGAGCTGGTTGGGGTCCACCACAATCCCGAGCTTGGACAGCAGTCCGGCGAGCGATCGAGTTGCGAAAAGGCTCGCCGCGCTGTCGCCCGTCCCCTGGAGTCCGACGATGAGGCCGTAGCCGATCAGCGGGTTGGGCCGTACGCCCAGGAAGTAGCCCAGATCCTTGATGCGTGTGGCATGGGACCCTGTTGGCCACACCAGTACAACCAGCAAAGCGAAGGAGATGCAACGCAGGATTCGCATCAGAACGGCAAAAGCTTCCAGAAAAGCCGAGCCAGCCACGGGGCCTCCTGCTGCTCTGCGTTGAGCCCGACGCCGCCGTAGTGGATGTCGGCACTCGCGATCAAGACGGACGCAATCGTGTTGTCGATCGCGATGTCCTCGGGTCGAATGAAGCCCGTGATGCGGATGACCTCGGTCTCGTTATTGATGCGCAGATGGCGCTCGCCTTCGATCCGCATCAAGCCGGATGGGGTGATTTCCGTGACCAGGCAGGCGACGGTCGTGGTGAAGCGCGCCTTACGCTTCATGATCCCCTCGCCATCGAACTCACTCTTGGTCCTGGCCTCGACGATGCTGAGCTCCTCGGTGGGATCCTTGTCAGTCTTCTGGTCTGTGAATCCCAGAAATCCCAGGATGTTTCGGATGGGACGCGTCACCAGGGTTTGAAGCGCCACGTCGCTGTTGAGCGTCGCTTCGTACTTCGAATCGCGCGTGAGCTCGGTCGTGGCCTCGTTCTCAGCCATGGCCTGCTCTTGGATCTCGACCGTGATCAGGTCGCCGACCCGCTTGGCGCGGTTCTCGAAAGCCAGGAAGCGGCGCGAGGCGTCGCCGCGCCAGAGTGAGCCCTCCGCTGGGACGTACACGTCCGCCGTGGGAGCGGGCGGCTGAGGCAGGAGCGGCGGCTCGCCGTAGATGCTCGGGGGGTGAAGCTCCGCGCAGCCGACCAGCAGCAGCAGCCAGAGCATGCTCATGGCCAACTCCCGACTCCGGGCGTTCTCAGGATTGCCCTGCCCGAGCCCACGACCTCTGCCTGGAACCTGCGCCGAGTGGCCGGGTTCTCAACGCGGATCAGCTTTCCGCGCGCGCCGGCCTCGAGCGCGCGCGCCTCCATGCGCACCTCCAAACCGGGTCCGCCGCCGTGCACCATGACGACGTCGCCGCGCCGTACCAGGGGCTCCGCCTGTAGCTGGGCGAACCTCAGCGGGACGCCCTCGGCGGTGCTTCGCTTGAGTCGGCTGCCGAGAGCCTGAGGCAGGTCGGTGATCACGTCTGCAGCGAGGAGCCGCAGCTCGCGCTGTTCGAGCCGTAGCATGTCCGGGCCTAGCGTCTCGCCGCGGCGCAGGTCGCGGGTCGTCACGACCACGGGTGCGCGTACGTCGACCAGCACACTGGCCGCGCGCTGCACGCGCGGGGCGTCGGGATTCGAAGCGTCAGATAGCATGACCTGTACGGCGACGCGGCCCAGGAAGTCCTCCCCGGAACGGAATTTTACAACCAGGCGCTGCGCCCCCAGCGGCACCGCGAAGCGCTCGGGCAGTCTCCAGTTGGAGAGGCGTACGCTGGAGTCGGGCCAGGGCATGCGATGCCGGAGAGCCTGCTCCAGGCGCTCACGTAAGTAGTCGGGCTGAATCTCGCGGTAGGCGGTGTGCACACGCACCCTTTCCGCGACATCGAGCACCAGATCGGGGTCCAGCGCAGCGATCTGCTCGCGCAGGGACTGTCCGGAGAACGTTCGGTGCCGGGACGGCGCCGCGGCGGGACCGAGTGTGAACGCCGACAGGCGAGCCTGCTGCGCCGAAGCGATCCCGTCGAGGGTCGCGATCTCGCCCAGCGTGATGACCGATCCCTCTACCGCTACGTCAGATAGGATCTGTACCACGCCACGGGCGAGGGCCGCGGCCGGAAACGCCAGCAGCAGAGGCAGCAGGATACGCAGCGCCACGTTTACCCCTGGGTGATGAAGCGCAGCATTTCGTCCGCACTCGAGATCACCCGAGTGTTCGCCTCGAACGCCCGCTGCGCGAGAATCAGGTTTACCAGCTCCTCGGCGATGTTCACGTTCGCCTCCTCGAGGGCCCCCTGGGTCAGGAGGCCGAACGCCTCCTCACCGGGGTCGCCGGTGGTGGGGGTGCCCGAGGCGTCGGTTTCGATCATCAGGTTATGTCCGATCGCCTCCAGGCCCGGCGGATTGAGGAAGCGAGTGAGCTGAATCTGTCCGACCTCAGTTGGTGTTGGGCTGCCTGGCTGGATGACCTGCACGAAGCCGTCCTGACTGATGGTGATCGAGAGCGTGTCGTCGGGCAGCGTAATGGGTGGGTCGAGCTGAAGACCGGCGGAGTTCACGAGGTTGCCGTTGACATCGATCCGGAAGGAGCCATTCCGCGTGTAGGCGAGATCGCCATTAAGCTGCTGGATCGCAAAGAAGCCAGCGCCGTCGATGGCTATATCCAGTGGCTGATCCGTCTGACGCATGGCCCCCTGAGTGTGGATGTGCTCGGTGGAGACCACGCGGGTTCCGCGCCCGAACTGGAGGCCGGTGGGGCTGCCGCCTTCCGCCACGGGAGCACTCACGGTCTCGTAGAGCAGATCCTCGAACTGGGCGCGAATGCGCTTGAAGCCGTGCGTGCCCAGGTTAGCGATGTTGTTTGCGATCACGTCGATTCGAACCTGCTGTGCGACAGCACCTGTCACGGCTGTGAACATGGCCGAGCTGCTCATCTGCTTTTCCTTTTCTTGTATGACGCGAGTTAGCGGTTGATGGTCTGGATCAGCTGCTGTGTTAGCTGGTCGTTCGCTCGCAGCGACTGCATGATCGATTCGAACGCGCGAGTGGCGATGATCAGACCCACCATCTCCTGCGACAGGTTTACGTTCGATGCCTCCACGAACCCGACGGCGATGCGTGGGTTGTCGACTTCCTCCTGGCCCGCTTCCGGGCTCGCCGCGATCAGGCTCCGACCGTGCTTGCTCAAGCCGGCGGGATCAGCGAAGCGTACGATGCGCAGGCGTCCGATCGGACCATTCTGGGTCGTGAGCGTGCCGTCCGCGCGCAGCTCCGCTCGCGCCCCGGGTGGCACGGCGAGAGGCCCGCCCTGGCCCTGGACAGGCAAGCCGTTGGGGAGCACCAGTTCACCCGCCGCGTTCAGACGAAAGTCTCCGCGCCGCGTGTAGAACTCGTTTCCCTGAGCGTCCTGGACCACGAAGAACCCGTCACCGTCGATGGCTGCGTGCAGTGGACTATTCGTGGGTTGATGCGTCCCCGGGCTGAAGTCGATCTGCCCCGGTTGGATGCGAGCGTAGGGCATGGCGGCGGCCAGTACGGTGTCGAACACGGCGTGATCCCGTCGGTAGCCCGAGGTACCCACGTTGGCGACGTTGTTCGCGATCACGTCGAGCTCCGACTGCGCCGCGACCGCTCCCGTATAGGCGATGTAGATTCCGCTCGGCATCGCAGATTAATTGTGCAAGCTAGATGCCGGCGAGAGGGTGCGTGAGTGGGATTTAGTGGGCTGTGTGGACGCAGCCCGGGGGGGGAAGCAATTGCCGGGTAGGTAGAATCAGACTGAGCACGTGGATATCGATCTTGTGCTCCGAGTCTTCGTCCTTCGGCTGCGGCGTCGGTACGGGATCGACCGGGGCGGGCTCCTCCTCCGGCTCATTCTCGTCGCCGGGTAGGGCCGGGAAGTGTGTGTCATGCGGTGAGCGCTCTCGCCGCCTTTCGACGCGGGGCACGATGCGTTCAATCGGCCTGACTCCATCGCTAACGGCGTAGACCTCGATCACCCAAAGACCTCCTGCTCCTCCTTGTAGCCCACACGGAAGCGAGTCAGAAACTCATCGCGGTCGGCATCGTTCAGCCCGAGCAGCCGGGCGCCGGCGCATGCCCAGGGGTCCAGCTCCGGGTTCTCCTCGCGGCGTCCCAGGCCTTCTCGCAGGCAGACCCGATCGGCCACCTGGAGCAATGCGGCCAGGGGCTGGGCCCCATCGCTGTCTTCGGTCAAGCGTTCGGGATCGTGATGCGCACCCACCGCTTTGCTGAGTCTTTCAGGGAGCTTCCACTTGGCCAGCAGCAGCTGCCCCACCTCGCAGTGATCGAAGCCCAACACATCCTTCTCTGCCTCGATGGGATCCGCGCCCTCGGCGTAAACGACCCGCATGACCTCCTGATACTTCGTCTCCACCTCGGCGTGCATCAGCAGCTTGCCGATGTCGTGAAGCAGCCCGCCCACCATCGCCTCATCCCGCGCCAGCCCTCCCACGTCCTGAGCAAGGAGAGAGCAGGCCACGCCGGCCGCAACGGCGTGCTCCCAAAGCAGCCGCTCCGCCAGGCCGAAGCGCATGAAGACGTCCTTGATGGCTGCTGCAACCACGACCGACCGCAACGTGGAGTAACCCAGCAATACGATGGCCTGCTGTACGGTGGTGATCTTTCGCGGCATCGAGTAGAAGGACGAGTTCGCGATCTTGAGCACGCGTACCACCAGCGCGGCGTCCCGGGAGACCAGAGCGGTCAGGCTGGGCAGGTCGGTGTCCGGGTCCTCCGCCTTCTTCATGACCTCGGCGGCGACCGGTGGCATGACCGGGAGTTCTTTGGCGTTGGCGATCAACGCAGCTGCACCGTCAGACATCGAACTTAACTCCTTACCCGTGCAGAACCTTTCGCAGGATCCCGGCAACGTCCAGAGACTCCAGGTGTTCGGGCACCGCCTGACCGGAGGTGACGCACGCGATGGGGCGACCGCTCCGGACCACGCAGTTGTACAGCTCGCCGTAAACCCGCGTCTCGTCCAGCTTGCTGAGAATGAGGCGCGAGTAGGGCAGCCCCCGGTACGCCTCGAGAATCTCGCGCGAGTCGCTCGAGCGTGTAGTTGCGGACAGCACCAGCAGGAGCTCGGCTTCCCCCGCGGCTTCGACGAGGCTTCCCAGGGCCCTCAGGCCTCCGGTGTCACGCGGGCTCCTGCCTGTCGTGTCGACGAAGATGTGCTCGCGGTTACGTGCCTGCGCGATCGCGCGGGAAAGGTCGGTGGGGCTGATCGCGACCTCTACGGGCACGGACAGCATCTCGCCGAAGCGGATCATCTGCTCCGCCGCCGCCACCCGATGGACATCGGTCGTGATTACCAGGACGCCGTTGGGGGAGGAACGAGCGGCTCGCGCCACGAGCTTGGCGATAGTGGTGGTCTTCCCCACCCCGGTCGGGCCTGCGAAGATCTGAACCCGGCTCGGTAGGCCGCCTCGCTCCGCGCGCCCGAGATCGTTTCGCATCTCTCCCGCCAGGTTCAGCTTCAGGCGGTCGAGGTCGCCCAGCGCCCCGGGGTCCACCCGGGCCACGATGCGCTGCACCAGTGAACGCGCGAGCGGCTCATCTATCCCTCGCCCCACCAGGAAGTAGAAGAGCCGCTGTACGGCGGGGCCGTCGGAATCGGGAACCAGCGCGCCCGAGCCGACCAGTGCGGCCAACAACGTGCGGATCTGGGCCAGGTCGGAGCGCGCCTCGACCGGCTCGCTCGTGGCTCGCTCGTCGAGCGCGGTGACCTTTTCACGGATCTCGCGAATCTCGTCGAGCAGAGGATCCACGGCCTGCTTCACGGCCCAGATGTCATGGTAGACACCGGTCCCCCGAGGACGGGAGGGGGGGAGGTTCGGTGTGAGCGCGCCCTTTACGGAGACCGGCTCCTCTTTCGCCGGCTCGTCGACCGCGGCGGTGACCTCGAGGACCTTTCGGCCCAGGAGTCCGAAGAGCCCTCCGTCCCGGCGCACGGAGCGGCTCGAAACGATCACTGCACGCGGGCCCAGCTGCTCTCTCACGAGCTGAAGGGCTTGCTTCATGCTGACCGCTTCGAACGTCTTTACCTGCATGCTGGGCTTTCCACGCACCTATGACGTCAGCTCGACCACACCAATCGATTCCACCTGAACCTCGGGGGCAAGCTCGGTAGCGGAGATGACCTTACTACGCGGCAGGAAACGCTCAGTCATCCGTCGCACCTGTGCACGGATGTCCGGCGCACAGAGGATGGAGGCGTCTGGGTGGAGCGCACTTACCTTTTCCACCTTGGTGCGGATCGCACCCACGATCTTCGAAATGGTCTCCGCATCCAGCGTGATCAAGGTACCCTGGTCCGTCCGCTGAATCGACTCCTTGATCGTGCGTTCGATCTCTGGTTCGAGCACAAGGACCCCCAACTTGCCATCTGGTGCCAGATCCGCCGAGATTTGTGCGGCAAGCCGCTCACGGACGAGTTCGGTCAATAGCTCGGGGTCTTTAGTCTTTGGTGCATAATCTGCCAGAGCTTCCAGGATGGTCGGCAGATCTCGAACGGGCACGGACTCCTTGAGGAGGCTCTGTAGAACCTTCTGGACGCCGCCGAGCGGGAGGCCATCGGGCACGACCTCGCTCACGAGCTTCGGATGGGTCGAGGACACCGCATCCAGCATCTCCTGAACCTGCTGTCGGCCCAGGAGTTCCGCCGAATGGCGCCGGATCAGCTCCGTCAGGTGGGTCACGATCACCGAGGCGGGGTCAACCACTGTATATCCGGAGATCTGGGCCTGGTCCCTCTGGTCCTGCGGAATCCAGAAAGCCGGAAGACCGAATGTCGGATCCCGCGTCTCCACACCTCCGAGCTTCGGTCCGCCGCCGGGTGGCGTAATGGCCAGCAGCCGGTCGGCCATCACCGTCCCGCGTGCTCTGCGCACCCCGCGGATCAGCACGGCGTAATCCTCCGAGCCCAGCTGCAGATTGTCGCGGACATGCACCAGCGGTACCGGGAAGCCCATGTTGACGGTGAAGTCGCGCCTCAACGTGCGGATTCGGTCGAGCAGATCTCCCTTCTTCTTCGGATCCACGAGATCGATCAAACCGTAGCCCACCTGCAGCTCGAGCGGCTCCGGCGGGCGCAGGAGATCGATCGGTCGCTCGGGCGCCGCGGCCGCCTCCGTCTGCGCCTCCTTGGCCCCGGATGCCTCCTCCTTCGCAGCCAGAGTGGCGCGGTAGGCGCCGACGCCGAGACCCGCGGCCAGCAGGCCGAAGGCCAGGTGAGGGAAGCCGGGCACGAGCGCGAGCATTCCGAGCACGCCGGCCGCGAGTCCCAGCGGCGTCGGATTGGTCCAGAGCTGATTCGCGAGCGTGCTGCTCAGATCGCCCGCCTTCCCCGCGCGCGTGACGATGATGCCGGCTCCGACCGAGATCAGCAGCGAGGGCACGATGGAGACCAGGCCGTCGCCGACGGTGAGCAGGGTGTAGGTGCTGGCGGCTTCGCCTAACGGCATGTCCTTCTGCAGGGTGCCGATCACCAGACCTCCCAGGATGTTGACGCCCGTGATCAAGAGGCCCGCTATGGCGTCGCCCTTTACGAACTTGCCGGCACCGTCCATCGCCCCGTAGAAGTCGGCCTCCTCCTGGATGCTCATACGCCGGCGCAGCGCCTCAGTCTCATTGATCGAGCCTGCGTTGAGGTCCGCGTCGATCGCCATCTGCTTGCCGGGCATTGCATCCAGGGTGAAGCGTGCAGCCACCTCGGAGATACGGTTGGTTCCCTTCGCGATCACGAGGTAGTTGACGATCACGAAGAGCAAGAAGATCACCACGCCTACGGCGTAGTTTCCGCCGACCATGATCTTTCCGAAGCCCTCGATCACGCGGCCCGCTGCATGCGTCCCCTGGTCCCCGTTCAGCAGGATGAGCCGCGTGGATGCGATATTGAGCGAGAGCCGAAACAGGGTCGTGAGCAGCAGGATCGTGGGAAAGGTGGAGAGCTCCAGCGGAGAGCGGACGTAGAGCACGACGAGCAGGAGGAGCAGCGAGATGGAGAGATTGAGGCTGAGGCCGACATCGAGCAGCATCGGGGGGAGCGACACCAGCAGAACTGCAAGCATCCCGACCACGCTGAGTCCGATCCAGAGCGGGTTCGAGGTGCGGCTCTGGGTTGTGTCCGCGGCCGCTACCATGCGCGCGCCCGCCTACGATCGAGTCGATAGACAAAGGACAGGACCTCGGCGACCGCCCGATACAGACCCTCGGGGATCATCTGGCCGACCTTCACCGACCGGTACAGCGTTTGTGCAAGGGGACGATTCTCGAGGATCGGAACGCCCGCCGTTTGGGCTATCTCGCGAATCCGATGGGCCAGGAAGCCCGCTCCCTTGGCCACGACCTTGGGAGCTCCCATCTCGGGGCGGCGATAGAGCAGAGCTATGCTGATGTGCTCCGGATTTGTGACGACGACATCGGCTTTGGGCACCGCCTCTATCATGCGCGTTCGCGACCGCTGGAACTGCATGCTGCGAAGGTGAGCCTTTACGTGTGGATCACCCTCGGACTGGCGTCGCTCCTCCTTGATCTCGACCCGGGTCATCTTGAGGGATTTCGCGACCTGCCAGTACTGGTAGGCGTAGTCGATGGCGGCGATGAACATCATTGCGACGGCGCCGGCCAGGTAGGCCTCCAGGACGACCTTCATCTGGAAGCCTACGATCTGGATTAGAGGCAAGCGCGACAGTCCCGGGTAATCCTCAAAATGACGAGCGATCACGAACCAGATCACGCCTCCAACAATGAGTACCTTCAGGATCGACTTGGGCAGCTCGATCACCGCCTGCTTCTTGATGATCCGGCTGATATTTTTGAGCGGATTCAGCTTGCTGACTTGAGGCTTGAGCTTATGGGTGGAGAAGTTACCCCGGGTTTGAATTAGACCGACGAGGATGCTCGATCCCGCGGCGGCTAGGAGGATGGGCATGAGCACCGTAGCCGCGGCCCCGAAACCGATGCGCAGCAGCTCCGCGGCCCCCTCGATGTCGAGCTCGTTGCGGGGCACCCAGAGTCTTCGGAACGTGCTAATGCCCATATAGAGGAAGCTGGTGCCCGTCAGCATTAGCGTCAGCGTGACCGCGAGGAGATTGGCAACGGTGAAGACCTCGGTGCTGACCGCAACCTGACCCTTGTCGCGCGAATCCTTGATCCGCTTCGGTGTTGGTGTCTCTGTCTTTTCGAGATCGTCGGCCAAAATTACCTCAGCAATAGAGTCGCGAGCTGCTCTTCGAAGGCTTCAAAGGCTCGCAAGAAGAATGCGACCGTCTCAGGGATCGAGATCAGTACGGCCACGAGACCGGTCATTACCGTCAACGGGAATCCGATGTTGAAGATCGAGAGCTGGGGCACGATGCGATTGAGAAACCCGATCAGCGAGTTGATGAGCAACATCACGCCGGTCACCGGGCCCGCAACCCGCGCGCCCGTCTCGTACATGAACCCAGCTGCTGAGAACAAGCTCTGGCTCAGGGCGCCCGTATCCAATGCATCACCGATCGGAAAGGTCTCGAAGCTGGCGGCGAGGCTGCGGATCAGCAGGTGGTGGCCATCGACCAGGAGGAAAATCACGGTCACCAGCTGGAGATGCACGGTGGCCATGACCGTGGTCTGTACCCCGCTGCTGGGGTCGATGGTCCGCGCCATCGCGAATCCCATCTGAAATGCAATGATCGCACCCGCCAGCTGGAAGGCAGTAAGGAGCAAGCGTGCCAGGAAGCCGAGCGCAAAGCCGATGGCCAGCTCGCTGACCATGGCAACGGCCACGGCATAGCCGTCTTGCGGGAGTGTTTGGGGCTGGGCGATCGGCAGCAGCGTCCCGGCCAGCACGACCACGACTATGGTGCGAAAGCGCAAAGGCATCGCCGCTCCCGAGAAGATAGGAGCGCCCAGAAAGAGGCCCGTGACTCGGGCGAGCACAAGCGTGTACAGAATCAGCAGGTCTCGGCCCCTATCTGGAGAGCACCAGGCCCGGTACCTGGGAGACGACTAGGGCCAGGAAGCTCATCAAGTGTCCGAGGATCCAGGGCATACCGATCCCGATGGTGAGAGCGATCCCGATGATTTTGGGCACGAACGTCAGAGTCTGTTCCTGAATGCTCGTAACCGTCTGTATCAGCGAGACCGTGAGTCCGATCATCATGGCCACCCCGAGGATGGGGGCGGCGACCAAGGCCGCGGTACGGAGCATCTCGCGATAGATCTCGATGACGAGATCAATGGTCATAGGATCCCCCTAACGATGGCGCCGATGATGAGGTTCCATCCATCCACCAACACGAAGATCATTAGCTTTAAGGGCAAAGCGATCATCATTGGCGGGACCACAATCATTCCCATCGAAAGCAAGGTGGCGGCGACGACCATGTCGATCACGAGAAACGGCAAAAAGAGCATGGCTCCGATCAAAAACGCCGTGCGCAGCTCACTGAGCATGTAGGCGGGGACAAGCACGGACAGGCTTAACGTCTCGGGGCTCTCTGGCGCTTCGCGTTGGGAGATCTCATTGAAGAGCAGCAAGTCCTCGTTGCGCGTCTGTCGGAGCATGTACGTGCGAAAGGGGGTCACGATTTTCTCGTAGGCCACAGTGTCCTCGAGCTCACCCCGCAAATAGGGCCCGACGCCAGTCGAGTACGCTTGCTCGAAGGTTGGCTGCATCACGAACAGAGTGAGAAAGAGAGCGAGCGCGGTCAGGATCTGGGTCGGCGGGACCTGCATCACTCCGATGGCCTGGCGCAAGAGGGTGAGCACCACGAGCACCCGGATAAAGCACGTGAGCATCATGACCAGCGCGGGCGCCAGTGAGAGCAAGGTCATCAATATGGCCAGGCGGAAGGCTGGCGTCAGCTTCGCCGGATCGTTGGTCAGAGACTCCAGGTCGGAGAGCACTTGCCCCAGGATTCCCGGATCGGCGGCCTGCGCATGGGCAAGACCGGCCAGGGCGAGCGTCGCACCGCCCAGGATCGCACCGATGCGCCAACCTCGGTTAGCCATCCAAGCCCTCGAAGTGACCGATCACATCGAGGAGTGCGTTCTTGCCTTCTTCTTTCCGGGGCGGCATGTCCTTTGCGAGCTCTTCACTGAACGACATCTCCGCTGTCAGGTCGGCGAGGGGCGTAATCGAGTCCGCGCCCATACCGACCAGCAGCTTGTGGCCCCCCACCGCGAGGAGCGCGACCTGATGGCGCGGTCCGACGCTGCGGGTTGCCAGGACCTGAATCTGTGCGTGTTCTCCAGCGATTGCGATGCGGCGCCGCTTCGACCAGAAGGTGAGGCCCCAGCCTAGGGCCGCGACCCCGGCTATGGCCAAGGCCAGGCGGGTGAGCGGGGCGATCGTGGGCGAGGCGAACGCCGCGACGTCGGTCTCCTCGGCCGTCGGCTCGGCATGCGCCAGTCCGCACAGAAAGAAGAGAGCGATGGTCGCGATCGTGGCCCGGGACAGGCTCGTCATCCCAGGGACTCCACCCGCTCCGCGGCACTATGGACCGAAACGACGCGGACAGCGTAGCGCTCGTTCACCACCACCACCTCTCCTAGGGCGATCGCGCGGCCGTTGACCAGGATATCCACCGGCTCTCCGGCCATGCGGTCGAGCTCCAGGATCGAGCCCTGACCGAGGTCGAGCAGCTCCTGGATCCGAAGCTTGGTTCCACCGAGCTCCACCGAGACCTTCAGTGGAACATCGAGCAGGAGATCGAAGCTTTGCTCAGTTGAACTTGAGGTCGTCTCGTCGGCCATACTTGCTTCCTTTCCTAGCTACAGCCCGAGCGCGTTTTCCAGCACGCGCCGTTCTAGCCATCCCCGGTTCACGATGGAGTCGAGAAGAGACTTCCGGTTGAGCCGCTCGTCTAGCTGGACCACGGCGAGCTGCTCGCGGGAGATCAGGCCCTTGCGTAGTAGGGCCTGCCCGGCCGTACGATCGGTGAGCGAGCGTTCGATCTGGCGTCGCTCACTGATGCGGATCGCGTACTTCGAATGGCTCTGTCCCACGCGGCCTCTAAAAATGAGTTCTCCCTCAACACGGATGTCGATGTCCTCATCGCATCGCCGATCGAGCTCGATGATGTCCCCTGCTCGAAGCGAGCGAACTCGAGCTGCGGAAAGCGAAGTGTCCGCCAGGATCGCCCGCGCCGTGGCCTCTACCTCGAGGACATTGAGCTGAAGATTGGCTCTCCAGTTGGCGTCGACCTCCCTATCTCCCGCCCGCGCCGAGGTCGCCTCGAGCAGCGGCTCGAGGCTCGTGTAGGGGAGGACGAAGTAGATAGGCGATACCGGAAGCACGTCGCCTGCCAATCTGATCGTGCCGACATAGCAGACCTCTCCTTCGGGGATCGACGACATGACCTGATTGTCACGATCGGTGCGCATATGCTCCACCCTCAACGGAAACCATGATCGCCATGCGTTCTCGAAGTCTCGAAGCAGGTCCAGGTGCACCTTGGAGAGGAGGCGGATCTCGATATCGGAGATCTCCCTGCCCTCGGGTATGTCTGCGATACCGAGCCCGCCCATGAGTGCATCGATGAGTGCGTACGTCATGGTCGGTGCCAACACGAGCATCGAGATACCAGCCAGTGGATCGAGCCGAATCATCTCGAAAAGCGTACGCGCTCCCTTGAGCTGGCGTCGAAACTCACCGAATTTTTGAAGCTCGACGCTTATTCCCTCGACACGAACCGGCGATCGCAAGGTCTTGGTCAAGGTGACCTGGATGGAAGGGCCCAGACGATCGAAGACCAGGTTGAGCACGGGAAGCGGCCGCCGGATGATGCGGTCGTGGCTCCATGTTGCATCGCTCAGATCTAGGAGAACCGCGTTACGGGCGGAGAGCAACGCGTCCGGCTGGGTGGGAACCTGCCCCTGATCGATCGCCTCGATGAGCTGATCGATCTGCTCTTGCTCTAGGACGGGCTCGGTCACTGTACGACGAACTCCGTGAAGAAGATGCTGCGAGCCTTGCCCGTAACGAGCAGCGCGTTGATCCGCCGAAGCATCTCCTCGCGCAGCAGATCCTTGCCCTCGATGGAGCGGACGTCATCGAAAGACTTGCTGCCCAGCAAGCTGATGATCAGATCTCGGATCTGTGGCAGCCGCTGCTCGATCTCCTCTGCCACGGTGTCCTTGCTGAGCTCGAGATCGGCCTTCAGCTTGAGATAGCGGTCACGATCGCCATCGCCGATGTTCACGATGAACGCATCCAGCGAGAAGATCGCGCCCAACCTCTTGCCTGCTCCCGCGGCCGCGGTTGCTGCCGCGACCTCGTGTGCGGCCTCACTCTGAGCGCGTTCAAAGGGATGATCGGCCTCGGCTTCCTGTGGCGCTTCGGCGGAGTCGACCGGTTCCTCCGGCGCGTCGCGGGAGAACATGAGGAATCCAGCACCCATGCCCGCCAGGACGAGCGCGGCGGACGCCACGACCGGAATGAGAAAGCTGCGGCGACCGCCTCCAGAGGCACCTTCTGCCTCTTCCGCCTCAGGAGACTCGTCTGCTTCTTGGGCTTCCTCTTCGGCCATACTACTTCTCCTCTACGCGGCGATGTCTACTGTCCCAGTACCACGAGGTTCGCGAGCAGCTCGTTCACCGTGCTGATAGTTCGCGTGTTGGCCTGGAAGGCACGTTGGCTCAGGATCAACCTTACGAACTCTTCCGCGAGATCGGTGTTCGACTGCTCCAGGAAGCCCGAACGAATCGCTCCCAGACCCGCTGTGTTGGGTGAACCGTTGACCGGCTGTCCGGAAGCGATCGACTCGCTGAAGTTGTTCTGGCCCACTCGCTGCAGACCGCTCAGGTTCGCAAAGGTCGCCAGGGCGACCTGGGCAAGCTTCTGGGTCTGGCCGTTCGAGAACGTACCCGTGACGAAGCCGTTCTCATCGATGTCGATGTTGCTCAGCGTACCTGCCGTGAAGCCGTCCTGGGTCAAGAAGCGGATGAAGTTGTTGGCGCCTGACACCGTCGCGCCACCGAACTGGGTGGTCCTGTCGGTGCCGCTGCCTCCCTCGGTGGGCGTTGTTCCGAAGTCGAACGTGATGACCTGGCCCGAGGCGGCGCCGCCCGCGAAGGCCCAGCCCGTGGCGTTGGCCGGCGTGGCCACCGGCGCTCCCACCTCGGCTCCGCTGATGGCGCCATCGCCGTCCGCATCGTAGTCGATACTCAGGGCCGCAGCGGACTCCGTGATGAGGGCACCCTGGGAATTGAAAGAGAGGGTGCCGCTCTCGATCGGGAAGAAGTCCTGCTCATGCCCGGCCACGGTAGTGAACGTGTTGAACGGTGGGCCGTATGACGCGAAGTCGACGTCTTCCCGGTTCATGCCCACGTAATAGAACCACGAGTTCGCCGCGGCATCGTTCTTGCGGAAATAGACCAGGATGTTTGTGGGATTTCCCAGAGAGTCGTAGATCCGGATACCCGTCTGGGAATTGGATGTGGTAACGGTGTTTGTATGGTTGAAGCCGGCCGCGCCCCCGGCCAGGGCCTGATCGTTGGGATCCAGGTTGATATTGATCTCGACCAGGCTGGTCGGCCGGGGCGTTGAGGAGATGCTCGAGAGGTCGATGGACGCGAGTGCACCGTTTGGCACACCTGCCGTCACCCCGAAGCCCTGAACCGCCTGGCCCTGAGCGTTCACGAGAACCTGGCTGGCGTTCAAGCTGAAGAGACCCGCCCGGCTGTAGAAGACGCCGGTCGTGTCCTGCAGGATGAAGAAGCCACCGCCGTCGATGGCCAGGTCGGTCGTGACTCCGGTGGACTCGAGCGATCCCTGTGTGAAGCTCTGAGTCACGCCGGAGAGTCGAACGCCCGCGCCGATTCTTCCTGAGCCGCCTCCGCCCAGGTTTCCAGCCAGGACGTCTACGAACTCAGCGCGCGAAGACTTGAAGCCTACCGTGTTCGTGTTGGCGATATTGTCAGCGATGATCGAGATCGTTTGACCGTTGGCATTCAGCCCTGCAACACCTGCAAACAAACTTGATTGAAGTCCCATGGCAACTGCTCCTCTGTTAGCGAATACGAATTACGGTTGAAGAATCGATATCCTGGTCCGCGATCAGTAGAACCGCCCGCCCATCGACGATGCGGACCCCATCTACGGTCCCAGTGGTCGTCACACGCGGCTCGAACTGCTGACCTGCACGGTCGATTGCCGCGATCGTGAACTGATAGATGTCTCCCTGACGGAGCTGGATGGGTGCAGCATCCGAATCGGGCTCGAAGCGGCCGTCCTCGATCTGCCTCAGAGCCATGAGCTCCAGCGCCAGCTCCTGCCCCGTCGGTGTCTTGAGCCTCGGGCCGTCGGCGACCAGATGCAGCTCGTAGGTCCCCGGGATCAACGTTACCGCGGCGCCTTCTCCGTCGGGCAGCGACAATCCGATGAAATCTCCGAGCGGGCTCTGCGCTACGAGGCCCAGCAACTCACTTTCCCGCTCGAGCTCGATCCGCATCACCTCCGTGCTCTCCGAGCCGGAGACACGCAGGCTATTCCCTGCGAACTCGACCTGGCGCCCGATCATGGCCAACGGGTCCAGCAGCGCGCTGCCGCTCGCGCTGCTGGAGGAGATCAGCTCATCGAGCCGGGAGTTGATGCCCTTCAGCTCCGTGGTCATCTGCAGCGACTGCTCGAGCTGGCTGAACTGGGCCAGCTGTGCGGCGAGCGCGGATGAATCCTGGGGATCGAACGGATCCTGGTGCTCCAGCTGAGCGAGAAAAATACGCAGGAAAGCGTCTTGCCCAAGGCCGGCCTTGTCTGCCACTGTGACCGGGTCCGTTGTCAGCGGCGCTGTTCCTAGAATGTCGTTGATCTCCGCCACGGCTTAGGCTCCTCTCAGTTTTTTGCGGCTATACATGGACGTCGACCGCTCCCAGGCTGTGAAGCGTAGAGAGCGGGCTCGGGATGGGATCCAGCGCTGTGAACGCGGAATTCGAGCCCCGGGATCCCGCATGACTCTGGCCGGGGTTGGTGCCCTGCTCGGTCCAGTCGCGGGCGCGAGACCCGCCCGGCTCCTCACGCTCGCGGACGTCGACCTCGAGGTGATCGATCTTCAGGCCCTGCGCCTCGAGTGCCTGACGCAGCTCCGGCAGGTGGCGCGCGATCAGCTCGGCCACCGCGCCCCGCTCCGCGACCACACTGAGCTGCACGCGGTCGTGCATGACCGTCAGTCTCAGACTCAGCCCGCCGAGCTCCGGGGGGTTCAGCTGGATCTGCGCTCGTCCGCCCCCGTTCTGGGCGAGCACACGAACCTGCCGCATGATCTCCGCTTCGTTCTCGATGGGAAGCTCCGGCAACGCGCGCAGCTCAGATGCTACGCCCTCGGTCAGCCGGGTGGGTCCGGAAGAGGAGAGCGCTGGGTCGACTCTGGGGCCGAGGAGCTCCGGCGCCTCCATCTGCGCGGCTGCACGCGTCAGGCTGGCGAAGCGGGCATCGGATTGTCCGTTCGAACCGGCCTGGCCCTCGGGGCTCGGCGCGGGAGGCTCCAGCGTACGAACCGCGTCTGAACGCTCCGCCGCGGGTGGTGCGAGCAGAGGGGCCGGCGTGGATGTCGTGGGCTTGCTCTCGACCGGCGGAGAAACAGGCGCTGCGGCTGCGCGCGCGAACTCGGTGGGCACGCGCTCGTTCTCGGACGCTGCACCTGCGGCTGCGCGCGCGAACTCGGTGGGCACGCGCTCGTTCTCGGACGCTGCACCCGCGGTTGCGCGCGCGAGTTCGGTGGGCACGCGCTCGCTCTCGGACGGCGCATCCGCGGCTGCCCGCGTGGTTTCACGATCGACTCGCCCGCGCAGGTCCGTCTCTGCTTGGCGGGTCTCGCGGGGTGCCTTGGCCAGCAAGATCTCTTCATCCGGGAGCTCGGAGTCGTTCTCTGCCTGGATAGCTTCTTCGCTAGTGAGCTCGTCGAACAAGGCGTCCTGCGCGGACGCCTCCTGCGCCGATCCTTCCTCCACCCCAAGCTCTCCCAGCGATCGTCCGTTGACCGGGTTCTCCTCAGGCTCGAGATCCTGCGGTGGGAACGGAACCACTTCGGCGTCTTGGAAGGCTAGCTCGAGCGCGTTCTGGAAGTAGCCGTCCGTCGTGCTCCGCTCCTGGATGGGAGCGTCTCCCCGGTTCTCCTCAACCGCTGGTGCTGGCATGTCGGCCAGTGGAAGAGCCACAGCATCGATCATTTCATCTGCCCCGCCATCCGTTTGGAGATCCGCACTGCCTTATCAGCGTTCATCACGTTCAGAATCTTTCCCGCTCCACGGGATTTCATGGAGCTCAAGACATCGGCCGCGAGCCGCGTCGGAAGCCTCTCGAGAAGACGCGCCGCGCTCTGCGGCTTCATCGCCTGGTAGAACTTGATCAACGTATCCAGCTTGCCCTGCCGCTCTTTCTCTCCTGGCTCGATGACTGCCAGCGTTTGCAGGCGCAGCTCCTCCAGCGTCTGGATCTTCTGGTCGAGATCCTGCTCGAGCTCCCGCAGGGCCGTCGCCCTGACCTCGAGTTCCAGTAGCTGCTTCGCCAGCCGCTCCGGCTCGTTCTCCGGGGCCTCCTTGGGGGTGTCCGCCGCCAGCAGCAGCGGCAGCAAAGCCAGTAGGGCTATGCGGCAAAACGCGGTCACTTCAGCTCTCCTCGTCGGGGCGCACCCCGCGCCTCGCTTCGTCCATGCGCCGGGTCTCGGAGCGGCGGAGCACTCGTCGTTCCTGCGCCGCGCGTTTGGCTGCTGCGTTGCGCAGCGTGCGCAGACGAAGCTTGCCTTGGACCACGGCCTTGCGGGCGGCCTGCTCCGCCTCACATGCGCCTGCCAGAGTTCTCTCCAGGGCGACGGCCTGAAGCCCGAGGCCATGGGCTCGCTGTTCATTGCCAGCCAGGCTCCCTGCGTCAAGCGTCTGCATACGGGGTAGCACCGATCCGGCGCTCGTGGCGTCAAGGTCTCCCGCGATGGCCTGGAGCGAACGGCGAGTGCCGTCCACCACGGAACGGGCCTCAGCCAACGCGCGCAGTGTCCGGCTCTCGTTCAGACTCGCCAGTCGGATCAGAACACCAAATCGTGAACGGCGCTTCATTGGGTCGTCTCCGTCAGCGCGCGATCGAGCTCGAGCAGCGATGTGGCCATCGGAACGGTCTCCAGCGCGTCCTGGCGCAGGAAGGACTCCAGCTGCGGTCGTCGGGCGATGGCCTCATCGACCACGGGGTCGCTTCCCTTGGCGTAGGCCCCGACCTGGATCAGGTCCTCTGCATCTCGGTAGGCGGCCAGCAAAGCACGCAGGCGCGAGGCCAGCGCGCGCTGCTGGGTGCTGGTCACCGAGACCATGGCGCGGCTGAGGCTGGCGAGTATGTCTACCGCCGGGAAGTGCCCGCGCTCGGCCAGCGCTCGCGAGAGCACGACATGCCCGTCCAGGATCCCGCGCAGCGAGTCCGCCACCGGATCCTCCAGGTCATCCCCCTCGACCAGGACCGCGTAGATGGCCGTGATGCTTCCGCGCCCGAGCCGTCCGGCTCGCTCGATCAGCATCGGCAGCTCCGAGAAGACGCTCGGGGTGTACCCTTTAGTCGTCGCTGGCTCTCCTCGGGCCAGACCGATCTCGCGCGCCGCAAATGCAAAGCGCGTGATCGAGTCCATCAGCAGGAGCACGTCGCGCCCCTGGTTGCGGAAGTACTCGGCGATCGCCGTGGCGACGTAGGCACCTCGGGTCCTCAGCAGGGGAGAGGAGTCGGACGGGACGGCAACCACAACGGTGCTCGAACGTGCATCTCCGAGCTCCCGATCGATGAATTCACGGACTTCGCGCCCACGCTCGCCGATCAGGGCAACCACCCGTACCTCCGCGTTGGTCCCGCGCAGCATCATGCCGAGCAGCGTGCTCTTCCCGACGCCCGAGGCCGAGAAGAGTCCCACGCGTTGTCCACGGGCGAGCGTCAATATCGTATCGATGGAGCGTACGCCCACCTCGAGCGCTTCCGACAGGATCGGACGCTCCAGTGGGGTGATTGGCTCGCGGTAGAGGGGGGCTCGGTCGCCGGGCGGAAAGGCAGGACCGTCGTCCAGGGGCTGCCCCATGGCATCGATGGTCCGTCCCAGCAGGAACGTTCCCGCGGGCACCGAAGCTCGGCGGGTCATGGGCCATACGCGACTGCCGGCGGCGATTCCGCGCATGGCAACGAGCGGCATCAGCTGCAGACAATCGCTCTTGAAGCCCACGACCTCCGCGGGCAGAAACCCCTCCGGCGTCTCGATCTCGGCTACGCCTCCGACGGGAAGCTCGATGCCCGTAGCCTCGACCAGGATTCCGCGCACCGAGATGACGTAGCCCCCCTGTGCCGGGGCGGCGCTACCGAGAGTCGTAAGCAGGGCCTGTGGAGCGTGCATCAGGAGTCCCCCTCCGTGCCCAGCCGCTGCTCCGCCTGGCGCAGCAGCCGTTCGGGCCTCCCGTCGTAGCAGCGCAGCGCTGTCTCGAGCACGACGGAGCCGGGCTCGAGCAACGCATCCGCCCGCACCTGGACGGAGGTATCGGCTAGGTCGAGCTCGAGCTCCGGCAGGTGGGCGCGCAGGATCTCGATGTCGGCCGGGGCCACACGCAGGATCAGGGGGGATTCTTCTTTGGCCTCTTCGATGCAGGCGCGTGCCATCTGGAGCACGACGTCTTCACCCTGCGCGAGCTCGCCGCGCAGGATTCGTCTGGCGAGCTCCGTCGCCAGCTGAACCAGATCGCTCTCGGCGGCGTCGAGGCGCTCCTGGCGTACCGCGATCATCGACTGGGTCACGCTCCGTAGCTCCGCCAGTACCGGCTCCAGCTCCTTGAGCGTGGTGGCGCGGCCGCGTGCCTCTCCCTCGGTCAGGCCGTTGCGGTGAGCCTCGTCGGGCGTCAGCTCGATCTGCGCCGTCCGCGCCAGACGCGTAAACTCCGTCTGCTCGCTGAAATCCTGACGGGAGGGCGCGGGCACCTCCTGCTGCAGGTCGACGAAGGTCGCGCGGCGGAAGTACTCAGATGAGCTCATCCTCGCCCCTTCCTTCGACCTGAATCTCGCCGCGCTCCGACATCTCACGGGCAGTGTTCGCGATCGACTGCTGTGAACCCTCGACCTCCGAGAGGCGGACCGGTCCCATGGTTTCGAGGTCCTCGATCAGGGACGCCCTCACGCGCTGCGAGATGTTGGAGAAGAACTTCTCCTTCATCTTCTCGTCTGCGCCCTTGAGTGCCAGAACCAGTGTCTGGTTATCGATGTTGCGCAGAACCATCTGGATCCCGCGGTCATCGACGGCCAGGAGGTCGTCGAACGTGAACATGCGCTCGCGGATCATGTGCGCGACTTCCTGATCCTCGTCCGCCACCGCGTCCAGCAGGGCGCCCTCGTTGGCGCGGTCCATGTGCATGAAGAGCTGCACGGCTAGATCGACGCCCTCCATCTCCTGAGCGCCGGCGATGCCGCCCTCGAAGCCCGATAGCTCGCGCTCGAGAGCACGGTTGAGCTCGGCCAGCATGTCCTCCGAGATCTTCTCCATGCGTGCGATCCGCATGACGACATCGACCCGGAGCTCTTCCGGAAGGCCCAGCAGCACCTCCGCGGCTTGCTCGGGCGGGAGTTGAGAGAGTATGAGCGCGCAGGTCTGGGGATACTCGCGGCTCAGGATGCGGCCCACGACGCGCGGGTCGATCTCGGCCAGTGTATCGTGAATCTTTCCGATCTCGACATCGGTGCGCCCGAATATGTTGTCGAGGCGTTCCACGTCGATAACCTCGCGAACCATGGACTCGATGCGACGGCTCGAGATGCCCGCGACTTGCTGCCCGCCGCCACCGATCCGGGCTTTGAAATCGAGCGCGACATCTCGAACGACTTCCTCATCCGGCTCGCCGAGATCCGTGTCCGCGCGGTGGATGCATGCAATGTCGCGATCCCCCAGGTTCTTGAGGATCTCCAGCGCCACTTCTTCATCCATCAGGCGCAGGAGGATCGCGACCTTGTGTGGCCCCGTGAGCCGTCGTCGTCCTCTGCCTACTCGCGCAGCCATGATCTGATCGCGTGGGCCACGGTCTGGGCCTGGTCCTTACTGATGGGGATCGCGAGCTCGGCGGCCTTGATCTCGAGGGCCTGCTGCTCAGGGGTAAAACCGGTATGTGCGCCCCCGCCAGGACCGACTCCGCCAGCTACACTGGGTAGGGAGGAGAGCTGTGCGAGCGCGGGTCGGATGACCAGCAGCCCGAGCAGTGTCAGGCCGCCGAGCAGCGCGACCACCCGGCCGACCGTGGGGAGCAGCACGAAGAGCTCCGGGCTCTTCCAGAACGGCAGCTGCTCAGTCGGGAAGTCTGCCAGTGGCGAGCGGAACGGGAAGTTCTGAACCTCGATCAGGTCGCCGCGCCCCGCGTCAAAGCCGACGGCGCGCTTAACGATCTCCGTTATCTTCTGCATCTCCTCCGCGGGGCGAGGCTGATAGACCGGCGGACCCGGCTCTTCTCCCTCGGCCGCCTTGGGACTGGTGTAGGTGCCATCGACCATGACCGCGAGCGACAGCCGCTCGATCCGTCCCATGGGAACAACCGTATGTGTCGAGCTCCGGCTGACCTCGAACTTGAGCGTCTCACGCGTGATTGTTTCGGTGCTCGGCTCGGGCGAGGCTGTTACGCTCGGCAGGCCCCCAGGTATGTTTGCGGCCGTACCGGGAATCCCGCCGGCTACGGAAGAAGGTTCCGAACGACTCTCCTCGGTGCGTTGCTCGCTTATCACCGCAGACTCATCCGGGTTGACGCGCTCCTGGGTTTCCTCGAAGCGTCGGGTGCTGATGAGGGCCGCTACCGTGACCACCGACTTTCCGCTTCCCAGTGCCGCATCGAGCAGGGTCTGCGCGCGCTGGGCGAGGTCACGCTCGATCCCGCGCTGCACCGACAGGGCTTCAGCCGCCAGCATATCGCCGTCCGCAGATCCGGGCCGGGCCAGCAGGCGCCCCGTCGAGTCCAGGATCGTGATCTGGTTTGCCTCCAGGCCCTCGACCGCGCCCGAGAGAAGCTGCGCGATCGCGATGGCCTCTGTGCCGCTGAGGGTGCGACCGGGCAGCAGACTTACGACGACGGCCGCGCGCGGCTTCACCTTATCGCGCTTGAAAAGCGCCTTCTCGGGCAGCGTGATATGCACGCGCGCGGACTGCACTGGCGCCAGGCGGGAGATCGTTCGAGAGAGCTCCCCCTCGAGCGCTCGACGAAACTGCACGCGCTGCTGGAAAGGTGTCATTCCCAGGCCGTTCCCGTCGAAAATCTCGAATCCGATCGGTCCGGCGGAGGGCATCCCCTTGGAGGCCAGCTCCAACCGGAGGTCGTAGAGACGCTCGACCGGCACCTGCACCGTGGTGCCGGCGTGCGTTACTTTGAACGGCACCTGGGCCGTCGAGAGCTCATCCACGATGCTGGCGGCGTCTTCCGGCGATAGCTGCGCGTAGAGAACCGCATAGTCGGATTTGTTCGCGACGCTCACTAGCAGCGCACCGGCGCCCAGCGTTATAAGCATGATGGAGGCGAAGGCAAACCGCTGCGCGCCGCTCAGCCCGCTCCAGAATGCGGCGAGCTGTTTCGGAAGCAGTTCTAGGCCGGCGCTGGGCATGCTATCCCCTTGTCTGTAGGAGACGGTTGAATCCGTCGACGAGGCGGTTGCGCATCTCCATCAGGAGCCGGAATGACCCCTCCGCGGTATTCATCGCGATCATGGCTTCGTGGATCGACCCCTCACCATCTACGACCAGCCGCTTCATCGCTTGCCCGGCCTTGAGTTGGTCGCTGTTTACGTCGAGCAGGAGCTGGGTCAGGGCCTGCGCAAAGTGCCCTGCGCCCGCCTCGCTCCGTTGCGTCTGCGGGGCGTTCAGCCTTCCCGAGTCAATTGCGTCGATCGCCATCAGTTCTTACCCATGCGCATGGCGCGCTCCGCCATCTCGCGGCTGATGCTGATTGCCACCAGGTTGGCCTCGTATGCGCGTGAGGCGTTCATCAGGTTCACGGTTTCCTCCACTATCTGGACATTCGGGAGCCGTACGATTCCCTGACCGTCCGCATCGGGGTGCGAGGGGTTGAAGACCTCACGTGGCGGACGCTGGTCGATGACGATGCGGCGCACATTGACCATGCGCACCGCTCGCTCTATCTCGGATCCAAAGCTGCCGCTGAGGGGAACCGCCTGCAGGATCGGGTCGCGTCTGCGGTACGGTCCGCCCTCCGCGGTCCGTGTGGAGTTCGCATTGGCCAGGTTGGCGCTGGCCAGATCCACTCGCAGCCGCTCCGCTGCCAGCGCTGAGCCGTTGACCCTCAGTGACGTGAAAAAACTCATCGTACCTCCCTCGCGATCTTCTTCAGGCTGCCCCAGCGGTCCATGAGCTCCATGCCGACCTCGTACATGGTGCGGTTCTCGAGCAGCTTCTGGAGCTCCTGGTCCACCGAGACGTTGTTGCCATCCAAACGCGCTGGCTCGCGTGAGCGCACCAGCCGAGAGCGATCGAGGGGCATTGTTTCGTCCATCTGCTCCTGCAGGACCAGGTCGAAGGCCTTGTATCCAGGCGTGTTCGCGTTGGCGATGTTTGACGCAATCACGTCGTGACGCAGATTTCGGAACCCGAGTACCTGCTCGATGAGTTTAGAAGTCGGATCCTCGATCAGTGGCATGGCGGACACTTTTCTCCTGACTTTTTCAACCTGGGGAGGAGCAATCGACGTGCCATCGGTTCAGCGTATTCACTGTGCGACAGACGTGGCCTTCCGAGCCCGACTGCGTGCACCTGCGTTCGGCCTACCCGGCAGCTTCTGCCCGGTCTGAACTTGCTGGGCGAGGTCTGCCTACCGATCTGTCAGCACCAACGGATGTACCCCCCATGCGAGGGAGCGTCTCGGGCTCCACAATCTCGTATTCATGGATTTTGTTGCGCAGGGTCCGTAGGCTGATTCCGAGATCACGCGCGGCCTGAGTGCGATTACCGGTGCGACGGGTCAGGGTCTGCACGATCAGCCAGCGCTCCATCTCGCGGATGGTTTGGAAGGGCGAGAGTGCTTGATCTCCCCGCGCTGCCTTTGATGGGGAGGTGCCGATGGGTCCGAGGTCGTCCGGTCTGACCACGGGCCTGCCCAGGGTGAGGGTCAGTCGTTCCAGGAGGTTCTCGAGCTCTCGCACGTTTCCCGGCCAATCATGGCGGCACAGGGCCTCGATGGTGTCTTCGGGAAACAGGAGGGGGGAATGCCCGGCTCGAGCGTGTCGCGACGCCAGATGCTGGACCAGCAACGGTATGTCGCCTGTACGTGCGCGCAGGGGCGTGAGCTTGATCGGAATGACGTTGATCCGGTAGTAAAGGTCCTCGCGGAACAGGCCAGCACGTACGTCCGCCAGCAGGTCGCGGTTGGTGGTGGCTACGAGCCGGAAGTCGACGTGGATCGGTCGCCTTGCTCCGATGCGCTGCACCTGCTTCTCCTGAATGACACGCAGCAGCTTGGCCTGGAGTCGAAGCTCGAGCTCTCCGATCTCATCCAACAGGATCGTCGTGCCGTGCGCCAGCTCGAACTTGCCGATCACCCGGGCAAGGGCGCCGGTGAAGGCGCCGCGCTCGTGTCCGAAGAGCTCACTCTCGAGCAGACCCGCAGGTAGGGCCGCACAGTTGATGGAGATCAGCTCGCGGCCGTGACGAGGTGAGGTGCTGTGCACGAGCTGCGCAAGCAGCTCCTTGCCCGTCCCGCTCTCGCCCTCGATCAGGATCGTGGCGTCACTCGGGGCGACCGATCGCAGCAGCTCGATCGTGGCCAGCACATCGGGATCCTGCGTGATGAAGCTCTCGGCTGTAGTGGGAGCTGCGGGAGCCGAGGAGGACTCGTCGATCAGGCGGTTGATCGCGCGCAGCAGACTCTCGTACTCGAAGGGCGCGGCTAAGTAGTCGCTGGCCCCGGAGCGCAGGGTCTCCACCGCGGTGCCGACCGCGCGGTCGCGGGCCACGACGAGGGTGGGTAGGGCGTGGGAGCTGGTTGCGAGCAGCAGATCTCGTACGCACGCGTCCACGCCATCGGTCTCGATGACCAGCGCAGACAATCTGCTCTCTACGATCTCTCGCATCGCATCCTCAGGTGCCAGGAGAGGCGAGACGGGATGCCCGCTCCCCTCGAGCGCCGCCTGTACGAGGCCGTATCCGGCAAGGTCCAAGAGCCCAATCATCCGGCGTCCTCCTCGAGCTCGGCGCGCTCGCGCTCCTTCACGATTCTCTTGATGCGGGATTCCAGCTGCTTGGCTTGCCTCAGCTGCGCGGCGCCGCGTGAGAAGAGGTCCTCCCCCTGCGGCGCCGACCCGATCCCGGCACGGAAACCCAGATACGCGTAAGCCGGCTTCCACCAGTCGTCGACCTGCTGAAGCTCGAGTTTCAGGAGCTTTTTTGCCTCGCGGGCGATCGCACCTTTCATATGAGGCAGCGCATGCGCCAGCGCGATGAGTGCGGCCTTGCGGAAGGGGTCAGTTGAGGTCTCGGCATCACCCATCAGAGATAGGCCGCGCACGATCCGTCGTGTGCCGAGCTTGAACTCCCCCTGGGAGAGCTGGAGTTCACCCAGCCGTAACAAACCCGGACCCATCAGGCTCGGCTCCGCCAGCGATGCGAGCGCGCGCTCGTAGACGCGGGTTCCTTTTGCAAGCTCGTTCCGCCGCAGCAACTCTTCGGCGGCCAGCGCTGCCAGCGCCAGCGAGAACGGTCCCGACTTTCCGCTATCGGTCACCTTGAGTAACCGGCTCGCCGATACCAGCTCGGGCTCTTTCGCGAGTCGGCAGCGAAACTCGCGCCATGCGCCCAGCCCGCGGCGGATAGGGCGCACTTCCCGCCGGTACAGCGCGCGTCCCCAGCGCATGCAGCTCGCCCAGCGCCCAAGGCGGTAGAAGGTCTCCAGCCCGACCAGGAGCGTGTTCTCATCCGTGAGCATCGGGCGCATGAATTTCTCGATCTCGTCCATTACGACCGGATCCGGTTTGCTCGTGCCCTCGAACACCTGCTTGAGGTGCGCCTGCAGGCGGTCCGAGAGGTCCTCGTACGCCAGCTCCCGGACCGCGCCCTTGGGCAAGGTCTGCAGCAGATCTTCAAGCCAGTGCCGAACCTGCCTCTTGCTGGCCTTGCTGCCCGGGGTGGAGGCCACGCGATACGCGAGTAGTCCGAACTCCGGCGTCGTTGCGTCGGGGTCGAGAAGTTCGAATGCCTGCTCCGGAAGCTGGAGGTCGCCGTTGCCGGCGAGTCGCTCGGCCTCGAGCACCTCCACCGCGGCCAGCGCCGCCTCGGGCGAGCGCGGCAAGGCCTGGAGAACCCGCGTCGCCGCCTCGGACGCTTCCTGAAAGGATCCGGCTTCGCGCGCCGAGCGCGCGAGCAGGAGACCGGCCCGAGCGGCCAGCTGGGGTGGGGCCTCACCCCTCAGGAGCATGCGAAGCTGGGCCTGGGCCTCGCTCAGCTTCCCGGTCTGGAGCAGGGCGGCCCCCAAGCGGAGTCTCAGCAGAGGGGCGACCTGGTTTTGGCCCGCCTCCTGAACGGCCTTGCGATAGGCCACAATTGCTCCGGGGAACCTCCCTAACTGGAAGAGGCAGTCCGCCATGCGTTGCACGGCCCAGCGCTTGGCGTCTGGCGCGAGCGCGGCGGGATCCAGCTTGACGATCGTTTCGATGGCCGCATCGGTCTGGTCGTTGAGATAAGCGGCCTCGGCGTAGGAGATGTGTGCGGCTATCCCAGCGGACGTCGTGGGTGGGTCGTGGAGTAGGCCGTGCAGCGAGGCTTCGGCCTCCGGAAAGAAGCGGAGGTCCAGGAAGATTTGGCCCACGCGCAGACGTGCGCGCCGGGCCATGGGCGAGTCCTGGGCAAGACTCAGTGCGTAACGGTAGGCACGGATGGTCTCGATCTTTTTGCTCGGGTGCGCATCGCGTGAGCGCTCGTCGAGCAGCTGAGCGCGGAGGTGGGCCGCGCCCGAGTCCGCTTCGAGCGCGGGATCTTCAAGCAGGCGCAACGCCTCGTCGACGTCACCCGACGCGTAGTGTCGAGCCGCCGTAAGACTCACCCCGACGAGGCCACGCGCCCTCACGGGCGGCACCACGTCCACCTCCAGGCTGGGCTCATCCCGCTGCGACAGGACCCGCTTCATCACCAGCTCGTTGAGGAGCCGGTGGATGGTCGCTCGGTCGAACTCGGGCAGGTTCGCGGCCGCCTCGTCGAGTTGGTCCTGCACGAGAGCCGTCTCGACCCAGGCCTCGAAGCGCGCCTGCCAGGCCTGGGAGTCCACCACGGGCCCGGCCGTCTCGGCGGCCTGACTCCACGCAGCCCAGACCACGGCCGCTGTCAGCACTCCTAGGCAAGTCCTGCGCCGTGTTGCGTTTCCGCCTGAGAAGAACATTGCCGCGTGTTAGTGCAATGGGTGTGCCCGGGCCGCGCCCCCGTCCCAGATGGGCATCCGATGACGGCAGCGGACGTGGGGGGCGTCGGAACGCACTTGCCTCCCGGCAGTTCTTGCCGCCGGGATCCCGACGAACCGAGGCCGGAGACGGCGGGATTTCGGCGCCCGGGCGTGCGCAGCGGGCGCTTCCTCTGCTCGGTCGCGCCGGAGTAGAATTCCATCGGACAGAGAGTGACGGGAAGCGCGTTCGATGAACCTGTGCGCAGCTCGCAGGTCCGCGAGGCGGGCCTGACTTGAACGATTGGACGCCGGCGGAGCGTGTTGAGCGCCTCCATGCTTTCCTGCGGGAGCGTACGGGTGACGCGTCCGTACAGGTCCGCGACCTACGTCGCATGACGGGCGGCGCGTCGCGTCAGGTATGGCGGCTGGACGCTAGCCTGGACGCGGAGGAGTCGAGCCTCGAGCTGGTCCTGCGGATCGATCCGGCGCCGCGCGCGGCTCCCGGCCTGGAGCGGGTGGCCGCGGGTCTGAAGGGCGAGTTTCGACTGCTCGAGACGCTTCACCGCCACGGCTTGCTGGTGCCGCGCACCTACTGGTTCTGCGATGACTCCGCTGTGCTGGGCGCTCCCTTCTATCTGATGCAGCGTGTCGAGGGGGAGACGCTCCCGCGCCGCATCCTGCGCTCGGCTGAGCTCGCCAAGGCGCGCGCAGCGCTGCCCCAGCAGCTGGGCCGGGCGCTCGCGGAGGTTCACGCGCTCGACCCCGGGGCGGCGGGACTGGTGGGGCTGCCCGGACCGGCGCCGGGGCAGAGCGCGCTGGACTTCCAGCTCGCCCAGATCCGAGCCGGCATCGACCAGGCGCTGAGCCCCGTTCCCACGCTCGAGCTGGCCTACCGCTGGCTCGAGCGGCACCGCCCGGGCGAGCAAACGCCCACGCTGGTCCACGGAGACTACCGCCTGGGGAACGTTGTCGTGGGGCCTGATGGCCTGCGCTCGATCCTCGACTGGGAGCTCGCGCATCTGGGCGACCCCCAGGAGGATCTGGCGTGGATGTGCACCAAGACCTGGCGCTTCGGCGAGCGGGACCGGCCCGTGGGGGGAGTGGGTCAGCGGGAGCCCTTCTATCGCGCCTACGAAGAGGTGTCGGGGCGCCCCCTCGAGCGCGGGCCGCTTGGCTATTGGGAGTTATTGGCTCTGGCCAAAGTGGCCGTGGTATGGATCTTTCAGGTGCGCTCGTACCTGGCGGGGACTCGGCCCAGTGTCGAGCACGCCGCCATCGGGCGGCGCATGGCCGAAACCGAGCTCGATCTGCTGGAGCTGTTGCGCGAGTACTGACCCCCTGGTCTGTACACGGAGACCCGGTAGTATGACGGCGCTGTGATCATCGTCATGAAGGACAACATACTGCCGGACTCGTCGGAGGTGGTCGAGGTGGTGCAGCTGGCTGAGCGCTATCCCGATGTCAGCACCGCGGTCCGGGCGATCGAGGGTGCCACACGCACAGTGACCGAGGTGTACCTGCTCGGGTCCACGGGAACCGTGCCGGAGGCGCCCTTCGAGGAGTTCCCCGCAGTCGAGAAGGTGGTTCGGGTGCGCACTAGCTACCGCGCGATCGGGCGGCACGAGAACCAGGCCGAGGTGCTCGGCTTCGAGTTCAACGGCCTCCACTTCAGCCAGGACAGCTTCCATATCTTCGCGGGCCTGTGTGCGGTCGACTCACTTGAGAACACCGAGCGCATGTTTGCCGCCCTGAAGCGGGTCGGACTGCAGACAACGCGTGCGGGTGCATACAAGCCGCGGACCAGCCCCTATGACTTTCAAGGTCTCGGCAAGGATTGCCTGCCGTATGTCTTCGAGCTGGCCGGCCGTTACGACATCAAGGTGATCTCCATGGAGGTCACACACGAGTCGCAGCTCGATGAGATCGAGGGGGCGCTGCGCAATGCCGGTCATCCGACGGGTGTCATGCTCCAGGTCGGAACCCGCAATGCTCAGAACTTCGAGCTGCTCAAGATCATTGGGCAGCAGCAAGAGTTCCCGGTGCTCTTCAAGCGTGGCATGGGAATCACCCTGGATGAGTCTCTGAACGCATGCGAGTACGTGGCCTCGGCCGGGAACCCGCGCATCATCTTCTGCCTGCGCGGGGTGAAGACGCATCTCGGGGATCCGCATCGGAACTTCGTGGATTTCGGGCATGTGCCGGTCGTGAAGCGACTGACCCGCCTTCCGGTCTGCATCGACCCATCCCATTCGGTGGGGAAGAAGGTGCGAGCTTTGGACGGCCTGCTCGATATCCACCATGCGACTGCGCAGGGAGTCATCGCGGGTGCGAACGCCGTGCTGGTCGACTTTCACCCCCGTCCCAAGGAGGCGCTCTGCGATGGACCCCAGGCGCTTCTGATCGAGGAACTCGAGCACTTCGTGCGTGATGTAGAATTGGTGCGGAATGCCTACCTCGAGCGGCTCAAGCTGCATGAGCAGCTCGGCTCTCGGTCCGTCTGAGTGACGGGCCTCTGATGGTGGGTAGCGGTGAGCGGAGGTTCTGCGGTGGATGAAGAGAGAATCAAGCAGCTCGTCGGAGAGATGAGCTTCTGGAGCGGCAAGCGCGACATGTGCATCGACGAGATCGCGATGATCCAGCCGGGCCTGGCTCGGATCATGCCCGAGATCGGAGCGCGCACCTGGAAGCTCTACTACGCCGCGAAGGCGGAGAACTGGCCCAACGCCATGTACCAATGGAAGGAGGCCAAGAAGCTCTTCGAGCTGGCCGCGTATACCCGGCCCAAGCACGAGGAGGCGATCGAGGAGTATCTGCGTGATCACTGGGCGCCCCTCGAGGCCGCCATCAAGGACCAGAGCTTCGAGACTTTCCAGAAGGCCTTTGACGAAGGTATCGACGCGGCCAACGCCTGGCATGAGAAGAAGGACAAGCCCTACATTCGCTGGAAGCTGCCCGACTTTCCGCCGCCGGATCTGGACCTGACGCCGAGACGCTAGGAGAGAAGATGGGAAACAATGCGGAGAGTGCGCTGGCGATCTTCAAGCAGCGTCTGGGTACGGAAGACGGCCTCGGCGACTGGCATAAGGTCGAGCAGTCACAGATCAACCAGTTTGCGGATGCGACCGGAGACCATCAGTTCATCCACGTGGACCCGGAGAAAGCCGCACAGCTTTCCCCCTACAAGGTCACGATCGCTCACGGATTTCTGACCCTCTCCTTGATCCCGTACCTGACAGCAAGGATCCCGCCACCCGAGCACGCCTACGAGGGGCTCCTCATGGGGATCAACTACGGGTTGGACAGGCTGCGCTTTCCCTCGCCTGTGAAGGTGGACTCCCGGGTGCGCGCGCGACGTGAGCTGGTCGAGGTCGAGCTGAAGGCGGAAAATACGCTCCAGATCAAGCAGAAGGTCACCGTAGAAATCGAGGGGGAGAGTAAGCCTGGCTGTGTCGCCGAGTTCCTGACGCGTCTCGTCTACGCATAGGCGGTCACACCCCGGGCGTTCCGGTGCCCGCAACACTACGCAGAGGCTCGCGAGTGGGCAAGTACCGCTTGGACCGGCGGATAGGGCAAGGTGCGTTCGCCGACGTCTGGAAAGCGCGCGATACCGTCGAGAAGCGCGACGTGGCGCTCAAGCTGGTCCTGCCCTCCGTGGTAAGCGTCCATGGTCGTGAGGAGGTCGAGCGAGAGGCCCGCATCGCGGTCAGCCTCACGCATCCCAATATCGTGACGGTTCGAAATGCGGACTGGGTCGATGGCTACTTCGTGCTCGCGAGCGATCTGGCCAAGACCCATCTGGGGCTTTACGCGGGCGCTCGGCGCTCGGGCCGGATCGCGTTGCGGGTCATCCGCGATGTAGCCGCCGGTCTGGCTCATGCCCACGTGAGACGGATCATGCATCGAGACGTCAAGCCGGAGAACATCCTGATCTTCCCCGACGGGCGGGCGGCGCTGACCGACTTCGGCGTCTCGCGCTTCGCCAAGGCAGCGACCTGGACCTACACCGAGGCCGGTACGCTTGGCTACATCGCGCCCGAGCAGGCCTACGGCCGGCCCACGCTCTCCTCTGACGTGTTTTCACTCGGGTTGATCGCCTACGACATGCTTACCGGCACGCGCCCGGGCTGGCCCTTCAACTGGCCGCCGGAGGGGATCAAACGCTTCGACGCCAAGGTGCCCGGGCCGGTTCGACCGGTTCTGCGCAAGGCGGCCGAGTTCAGCCCGCGCCGCCGCTACCCGGATGCTATCGCCTTTCATCGGGCGCTCGATGCGGCCTTCCGCAAGGTGGAGGCCAAAGCACGCCCCCGTCCGAGCGCCCGCCGGAGAAAGCGCAAGCTGGCTCTGTCGCCGCTGCAGGTCCAGGCGCAGCTCTTCCGCCGTCGTCACGGCGCCCGGCTCCGCATGCGCTACCGCTGCCACCGCTGCGATGGGCCGATCTCCGAACCCATGAGCTTCTGCCCCTGGTGCGGGAGCGGTGAAAATTCTTTCGCGGACATCTCCTCCTACCCGCTGGTGTGCCCCGACTGCGAGCGCGGGGTCAAGGCCGAGTGGAAAGCGTGCCCCTGGTGCTTCTCCGGCCGCTTTACGGGAAACGATCGCCGGCTGCGCCGCGATCCGACGGCGGTGCGCAACTGCGCCCGCCCGGGCTGCGAGGGGGAGCTGCGCCGCTTTATGCGCTACTGCCCCCTCTGCAAGCAAAAGGTGCGTCGCGTGTGGACCGATCCCGATCTCCCCGATCGCTGCCCCCGCTGCCGCTGGCCGGTGTCCCATGCGTTCTGGCGCTTCTGCGCCTGGTGCGGCAGGCGCGAGCCCAAAGCCGGAACCTTCGTCCGCTCCCGTCCCTGAGCTCGGCGCGCCCGCTTCCCGCCCGCGCGCGAGGGGCTACAATGAGCGCGCGGAGGTCAGGATGAGTCAGTCAGCCGGTAAAGCCGGCCTGAATAGACGCAGCCGCGTCGTGACCGAAGGGGATCAGCGCGCGCCCAACCGCGCGATGCTGCGCGCCGTCGGCTTCACGGACGAGGATTTCGGGAAGCCCATCGTTGGCGTGGCGAACGGCCAGAGCAACATCACGCCCTGCAACGCGGGGCTGGGCGAGCTGGCCGAGGGGACCGCGAGCGCGATTCGAAAGGCGGGCGGCATGCCCCAGCTCTTCGGGACCATCACCGTCAGCGATGGCATCTCGATGGGGACCGAGGGCATGAAGTGCTCGCTCGTGAGCCGTGAGGTCATCGCGGACTCGATCGAGACGGTCTGCCGGGCTCAGAGTCTCGATGGCGTGATCGCCATCGGTGGCTGTGACAAGAACATGCCGGGGGCGTTGATCGCGTTGGCGCGTCTCAACATCCCCGGAGTCTTCGTCTACGGCGGCACCATCAAGCCCGGTCACTACGCGGGTAAGGACCTCACGGTCGTCAGCATCTTCGAAGCGGTGGGGGAGTACGATGCCGGCCGCATCTCGCGCGACGACTTCTGCGAGATCGAGCGCCGTGCCTGCCCCGGCAAAGGCGCCTGCGGTGGGATGTACACGGCCAACACCATGAGCAGTGCGTTTGAGGCGATCGGGATGAGCCTCCCGTACTCCTCCAGCATGGCCGCTGAGGATCAGGAGAAGCTCGACAGTGCGGCCGAGAGCGGGCGCAGCTTGATGAAGCTGATTGAGCTCGATCTCAAGCCGCGCGACATCCTCACCAGGCAGGCGTTCGAGAACGCGATCAGCGTGGTCATGGCGATCGGTGGCTCGACGAACGCCGTGCTCCACCTGCTCGCGATCGCACATGCGGCCGAAGTGGAGTTGACGCTGGATGACTTCGAGCGTATTCGCGGGCGCGTGCCCCAGCTGGCGGACCTCAAGCCTGCGGGGGCCTACGTCGCGGCCGATCTGCACCGGGTGGGGGGAATCCCGCTGATCATGAAGATGCTGCTGCAGCAGGGCTTGCTCCACGGGGACTGCCTCACCCTGACCGGTAAGACCGTCGCACAGAACCTGGCCAAGGCGCCCGCACAACCTCCCGCGGGACAGGATGTGGTTCTGCCCTTTGACAAGCCCAAGTATGCGACCGGGCAAATGACCATTCTGCGCGGCAACCTCGCGCCCGAGGGAGGCGTGGCCAAAACGAGCGGCGTGGAGGTGCCGCACATGATGGGTCCGGCGCGCATCTTCGAATCCGAAGAGGACTGTCTCGAGGCCATACTGGACGATCGGATTGGTGCGGGCGACGTCATCGTTTTGCGCTACGAGGGACCCAAGGGTGGCCCCGGCATGCGTGAGATGCTGGCCCCCACCAGCGCCATCATCGGCAAGGGGTTGGGGGGCTCGGTGGGATTCATCACCGACGGCCGTTTCTCGGGCGGCACCTTCGGCATGGTGGTGGGCCACGTGGCGCCCGAGGCGCAGGTAGGGGGCCCGATCGCGCTCGTCCAGGAGGGTGACAGCATCACCATCGACGCCGAGAAACGCCTGCTTCAGCTCAACGTCGAGCCGGCCGAGCTGGAGCGCCGCCGCTCCGAGTGGAAGGCGCCTCCCATCAAGTACCGCTCGGGCGTCCTGGCCAAGTACGCGAAGCTCGTATCGAGCGCATCCAACGGCGCCGTAACGGACTGAGGTCGGCCCAGCGTGCGCTGGATCGTACTCGCAGCGGGCTCCGGCTCACTGGCCGTAGCGGCGGGGGCTTTCGCTGCACACGGCTTGCGTGCCCAGACAAGCCCCGAGCTACTCTCGGCCTGGAACACGGCTGCGCACTACCATCTCCTGCACAGCGTGGTTCTGCTGGCGCTGGGCCTGTTCACCGCCTCGACCCAGAAGAGCGTTGCGCTTTCCGGGTCGCTCTTCGGCCTGGGCATCCTGCTCTTCTCGGGATCGATCTACGGGCTGGTGCTCACGCAGCAGAGCTGGCTCGGACCGCTGACCCCGATCGGCGGAGGGCTTCTGGTGGCGGGCTGGTTGTCTCTGCTCTGGCTGGGCCGAGGCTCCTAGTCCGACTCCGCGATCTCCTGCCAGAAGCGCCGCGTGTCCTCCAGCGGTGCCTCCTGCACCTCCGGGGGCTCATCCAGGATCATCGTGGCCCGGCGGGGCGGAGCATAGGCCGGCCAGCTGCCAAGGGCGGCGTGGCTCGGATCACCGGTCCGTGCGAAGGCCAGCCAGGCATCCTGTACGCTCCGAGCGAGGGAGGTCGTCTCGTGGCTCTTGCGCACCAGCTCCCGCAGGGAGTGGTCCTCCAGCGTTCCGAAGACGAACGGTACCTCCACCCCGTGAAAGGCCCCGAGCTGGGACCCTGACGCCCGTGGACCCCAGCGGAAGAGATAGGCGTAGGTTTGTGGCTGGCGTTTACTGTGCAGCTCCGCCACGCGCGCGGTTGGGCTGTGGAAGAGCCGATCCGACTCGATGGCGCACCAGAGCTCCGCTGCCTGGGTCAGGCCGCGGTCGGCTCGGGCGCGGCTGTAAACCTCGAGCGCACTCTGCGCCGCGCGCGGGCCGCCGGCAGGAGAGGCCCGGAGCTGCAGCTCCAGGCGCTCACGCAGGCCGCGCTCGTCGAGCTCGCGCAGGCTTGGGTCGATCGCGTCGAGGATTCGCATCTCGTCGAGGTTCGAGCCCACGATCAGCGGAACGGGATTCAGCTCGGCGTCCTGGGCTGCGGCCAACGGGGTCTTTGGAAGAATCTCGCCGTCGACGACGGGCTGGAAGGGCAAGTCCCCGAGCTGCTCCGTGAGTCGCGCACCGCAACGTTGCTGGGCTTGCAGCAGCCGTTCCAGCGGAAGATCTCTCAGCTTCTCGACGTCGCGTGCACTGAGATCGAGTTCCTCGAGCAGCCCGCTGGCCACGCGCGTTGCCGACTCGGTGTCGTGGGCCGTGAAGACTCCGCTCTGCACGATCGCGCGCTGGAAGAGGCCCCGGGCCCGCGGCATGCTGAGCAGCGCGGCCACGCTGGAGCCCCCGGCAGAGCCGCCGAAGAGCGTGACGTTCGACGGATCTCCGCCGAAGGCGTCGATCTCGTCGCGGATCCACTCGAGCGCGGCGATCTGGTCCAGCAGCCCCAGGTTCGAGGCCCCAGGCGAGCCGGAGCCGAGCTCGCGCAGGTGAAGGAAGCCCAGCGCCCCCAGGCGATATTGGAGGCTCACCACGACCACGTCCCCCCGACGGGCCAGCCGACGCCCGTTGGTGTCGGCGAGCGAGGCGCTGCCCTCCGTAAAGCGGCCCCCATGAATCCACACCAGAACCGGTCGTGGCGCGCCCTCGAGCGACGGGGTCCAAATATTGAGCTGGAGGCAGTCCTCGCTCTGCTTTGGAGCCTCCGTGCGCGAGAGCACGGAGAAGGGCGAGGGCAGCTGGGGCGCCGCCGGGCCCCAGGGCCGGCCATCACGGATCCCCGGCCACGGCTCGGGGCGCTCGGGCGGCATGAACCGCAGCGCCCCCAGCGGCGGCCGCGCGAACGGGATGCCCCGGAAGACGGCCACGCCTCCATCGGTGGCCGCACGAATCTTCCCGTAGCGCGTCTCGACCGTAACTATCATGCTCTCGCGTCCTGCGGCTGCCG
>SMUY01238157.1_pt1 | contig 59302 bp, 50 predicted proteins | sample 2456441 | NCBI WGS metagenome assembly SMUY01 (sample SAMN11095931, study PRJNA526329) | marine sediment metagenome | biome: Marine sediment; feature: Surficial sediment; material: Deep marine sediment; isolation source: Hadal surficial sediment | place: Pacific Ocean | collected 2014-11 | depth...
GTCAGCGTCCGCGAGAGCATCCAGGCCATCAGACCGCCAACGAAGATGGCCGAGGTCGACGAAAACGGGAGATACATGCCAACCGCAATCAGCATCGGCGACGGCGAGTTGATGAGGATGAGCCCCAGCGCCAGGAACATCCCGGTGATGACCAGCGGCCACGCCATCTCGCCACCGACAATCCCGCGCGCCATCAACGCCATCAGGCCCGCCTGGGGCGCCGGCAGCTCGGCGCTCCCGATCTCGTAGACCTGGTCCATCACGATCATCGGCCAGATCAGGACCATGGCGGCGACCACGACACCGATGATCTCCCCGACCTCCATCTTCCACGGTGTTCCGCCGAGGATGTGCCCCACCTTCAGGTCCTGCAACATGTCGCCGGCGATGCCGCAGGCACAACAGACCACGCCGGCCACGCCGAGGACGCCCATGATGCCGGTCGGACCGGTCACCCCGAGGCCGACCATGAGAATGGCCACAATCAGCAACGTGCTGAGGGTGAGCCCGCTGATCGGGTTGTTCGAGCTGCCCAATAGCCCCACGAGATACCCGGCCACCGCGGAGAAGAGAAACCCGAGGATGACCATCACGATGGTCAGCACAATCGCGCCCACCAGGTCCTGGGTGAAGTAGTAGTAGAGGGCCAGCAGTGGCACACACAGGACCAAGATTGATATGCCGACCTTCGTGAAGTCGAGGTCCAGGTTCAGCCGCGTCGGGCTCCCGCTCCCACTCCGCGCCTTCTGGATGTCGGTAAACGCACGGCCGATTCCCAGGATGAGCGGTGTGCGCAGCTTGAAGAGCGTGTAGAAGGCGGCGACGATCATGGTGCCGACCGCCAGCGGACGCACCTGCTTCAGCCAGATCTCGTTGCTGAGAGTAATAAACGCCGCGGTGTCGGTGGCCTCAGCCGCCATCTGGGGGTTCAGGAACAGGCCCAGCGGAACCAGGAGCAGCCACCCCAAGACGGCGCCGGCGAACAGTGTCGAGGCGATCGTAGGGCCGACGATGAAGCCGACCCCGACCAGCGCCGGCGACGCAGCCGGGGACTGCAGGATGAACCCACCGATGTAGCTGACCTGCTGGCCCAGCATGTCGATGGTCGACCGGCCCAGATTGACGAAAGTGGTTGTCGAGCTCGACACCAGCTGGACGCCGTTCGAGTTCTTGACGAACTCCCACACCGCGGCCATCCCCATCGCCTGGAAGACATACTTCGCGCCGGTCTGTCCGCCCTGCCCCATTTTGACCAGCTCGGCCGCGGCGACGCTCTCGGGGAACGGCAGGTCCGCCTCGACGACCATCGTCCGACGGAGCACGATGATGAACAGCACGCCCAGCAACCCGCCAACCAGCATGATGGCGGTGCTCTCCCAGTAGCGCAGCTCGTCCCAGACCCCGCTGATGACGAACGCCGGAATCGTGAAGATGGCGCCGGCGACCAGCGCCTCACCGACCGAGGCGGTGGTGCGGGAGATGTTCTCTTCGAGCACCGACCCGCCCACCATCCGGAGCGCCGCCATGGCGACGACCGCCGCCGGGAATGTCGCGGCAACCGTCAATCCCACCTTCATCCCCAGATAGGCGTTGGCGGCCCCCAGGACGAGCGCCATGAGAACGCCGAGGACCACCGCCCGGACAGTCAGTTCGGGCAGATCGGTCTCTTCAGGCACGAAGGGCGTGAACCCCGACTCGGGCTTGTATCGCATGGTTGCTTCGTCTCCTGGTGGCCTGGATGGGCGGCGGTCCGCGGTCTCGAACGCAGCAACTGGCGAAGCCCTCCGGCCTTCTTCTGTCTTCTGACTTCTGACTCGTGACTTTTCAGGGCACTCGTTGTGTCCGCCTTTATAAGCGCAACCGGTGCCAGACGCAACCGGTCGCGAAGCTCCGCCTCGAACCGACGAGTGAAAGTGGGTGCGCAGCCTCGCTAGCAGAAGCCTCTCTCACAGCCCCGCTCCGCGGGGGCTCGACACGGCCGTACGTCCAAGAAGTTGGCTCGAATGTCACGATCGCACCCTAGGAGATGTCTAGCAGTCCGTGGTGACAGTCCCGCGTCGCACCGAGGGTGGCGATGCGCCGGCCTGGCAAAGCGAGACGAGGGAGCAGACCGGCAGTATTCGACCGAGGCACAACGCCGACAGGCCGGACGCAGCGCCGGCCGATTGCAGCAGGATGGTCACGACGGGCGGCTCGCCCGTCTTGTCAGCCGGCGAACCCGAGTGGTACGCTCGCGGCAGCCTCCCTGCCGTGCAGCCGCTGCGGGCGGCGACCGACAAGTAACCGGGACCCGATGACGCACCGAATGACGTCGACCACGAACTCGCGGATCGACCAGCTGCCGGTGACGGCCGGCGTGGCGCCCACGTCGATCCGGCTCATCCGGGACATCTACGCCGACAAGCAGGCGATGGGCCTCCCGGTCATCTCGGTCGAGTTTTTCCCACCCAAGACCCCGAAAGGGGACGAGACGCTGTTCGAGCGGACCTTGCCCGCGTTGCAGGCGGTGGCCCCCGATTTCTACTCGGTAACCTATGGCGCCGGGGGCAGCACGCGCGACAAGACGCTCGCGGTCGTGGACCGGATCCAGCGCGAGCACCGAACCACCACGATGGCGCACCTGACGTGCATCAGCACCTCGCGTGCGGACATCGAGCACTATCTACTGGAGGCGCGAGCCAAGGGGATCCGGAACATCCTCGCCCTGCGCGGTGATCTTCCGCAGGACAGTGGCGACCTCGCGCAGGTGGAGTGCGGCTTCGAGTACTCATATCAGCTCGTGGCATTCATCAAACAGATGGGTGGCTTCTCCATCGGCACCGCCGGTTTCCCAGAGAGCCACGTCGCCTGCACCGACGGAAAACAGGTCGACTGGCAGCGTCTAAAGGCCAAGATCGATCACGGGGCCGATGTCGTCCTCACCCAGCTCTTCTTCGACAACGACGACTACTTCACGTTCCGCGACTACCTCGTGGAGACGCTCGGCGTACGGGTGCCGATCACACCCGGCATCCTGCCGATCCTGAACACCGAACAGATCAAACGGTTCACCGAGATCTGCGGCTCGACCCTCCCCGCTCCCCTGCTGGCGAAGCTCGAAGCGTTTGGTGACGATGCGGAGGCGGTCACCGAGTTCGGCATCGAGTTCGCCACCAGGCAGTGCGAGGCGCTGCTTGCCGGCGGCGCCCCAGGGTTGCACCTGTACTCGCTGAACAAAGCGCACGCCGCCACGCGGATCATCGACAACCTGGGATTGCGGTCGACCCGAAGCCCAACACCTCGAGCCTAGCAGCCCGTGGTGACAGTCCAATTGCATGCGGCTGGCGCTGCATCCGCCTTGGCGGCGTTGTGCCTCGGATACTACTGGCGGTCTTCGTCCTCGTCTCGCCTTGCAGGGGCCCGGCGCGGCGTCGATCTCGACGACCCTCGGTGCGACGGGGGACTGTGACTACGGACTGCGAACAGACGCGCCATTGGAGCGTCTCGAGATCGTGTGTCGTGAGAAACCTCAACCCGAACCCGCCACCCGACTCGACATCGTCCAGGCACCAGGGACGCCCACAGGACGGCGCCTATGACACCCAGGCGGGCGCCCATACCATCCGACCTCGGGTCGCGACCCACCCCACCTGGGGAGCACTGGTCCGGATCACCCTGGGATGGGGTACCGAGGCTGGCCCCCGACACGCGCTGTCACGAGCGCTCGATCCACTCGACGAACTTCGAGCCGTGTGACGCGTCGACGATCATCACCCGTGTCACACGGGCGTTCTCGTGAATCAACGCCTTGGTGGCCTCGCGGGCCTCATCGACGGTGGCGTACTTCGCGAAGATCAGCGGGGAATTCACCGCGCCGCCCCGCACTGTCGGAATCAGCTTGAACATGGCGACTCGTGTTCCGTCTCAGACGTTCGTTCCCAGGGTCCCGGCGGCGCACTCGTGCCGCAGCGGGCCACCGCACGGCGCGACGAGGGAACACATTAGGCATGTGTGACCGAGGAGCAACACAGTTGGGCGGGACAGATCATACCGCGTCTGCCCTCGTCCTGGCCTGTGTCGGTTCCGTGTTCCCGCTCGGCTCCCCCGTCAGAAGACGGGGGCTTCACGCTGGCGGGCGTCAACGACTGCCACCTGAAGCTGTTGGCATCACGTCAGTCCGGTTGCACCGTGGACCACTGCCGCCGGCCGATGTCGGTACCGACCGCGAGCTGCAGCACTTCCCCGTAGCTGGCGACACCGCTCGCCACGCGATTCGCCTTCAGATAGCGGTCGTTGATCCGGCGCGCGGTGCGCCGCACGAGCGGAATCGTGTGATTCAGACGGGCACGCACCGCCGCGAAATCGGCGCGCGGTCCCGGTCCGAGCGCCGCACGGAGCCGTTGCTGCGGCGCCTCGGGCAAGGCGGCCAGCAGGCGGGACACGAGAAACGACCAGGCGCTGTACCGCATCGCATCGTCGCCCTCCAGGCAGGTCAGCCACGCGACGAAGTTCGCTTCGGCCTCGTGGGCAAAGCCGGCGACGTGCGCCCACTCGTGCGCCGTCACATGCGGCCGCTCGAACGGCAGCACGGTCTCGTTGACCAGAATCTGCAGGAAGAACGGGTCGACCATCCCGTCGATGCCGGCGCGCCGGAAGTAGGGCGTCAACAGCGACCGCTTCGGCACGAGCCCCGACATCACCGGTGACACCCCCAGCCACTGCTGGACCCGCTCGAACGCCGGCCCAAGCCGGGCAGGCAGCTCGTCGAGTTGAGGCCAGGAGTCACCCTGGGTCGAGTCATACAACCTGTTGAGGTTGTCGATGGCAGCCGCCGTCAGCGTCTCCAGCACCGGCCCGGTGACACGACTCTCGGCGTAGCCAAGCTGTGCACCCAGAGACTCGCGGCGGTAGTTCAAGCCCCAGATGCCGAGGAACATCAGATAGAAGGCCGCAGCGAACACGACCGTCTGACCCGCCAGCAGGGTCAACGCGCGCAGACGACCTCCACGCGGCGCTCGGATCAGACGCAGCGTCCACCACCCCAGCAACGCGACCACGACCCCAATCAGCAAGAGGTCGAATAACACCACGCTGGTCAGACTCGAGAGCCCGGTCACGAGCTGGCGGACGATCGGGTACGCGCTCCGGGAGTACACGGTTTCGACGAACGCGCGCGGCAACGGGATGGCCGCCATCACGACCGCGAACGCCACGATCGCGACCCGCAGCACAGTTCCCGCGTGTCGTCTCTGGATGCCTCGTCGACTTGCCCTCATCGCACCCATCAGGATCTCACATCGGCGTGTCCGCAGTGCAGTCGTGACAGTCCCGCGTCCCATCGAGACTGCCCGTGATCGAGGCCGCGCTCGACCAGTACACGGCGCGACGAGGGAGCGCCCCGACAGTACCCGACTTCGCTGAGTGAGAAGCACAGCGCCGTCCCTTGGCGGATGGAGCGCCAGTCGAATGCGGCGGGACTTTGCACCCCGGGCTGCTACACTGGCGCAATGTCCAACTCCGACGACGAGTCGACGTGGGGACGGTCGAAGGTCGAGACGGTGTGCTCGCTCGACTGCCCCGACACCTGTAGTCTCGAGGTGACTCTCGAGAAAGGGCGCATCGTCGCGATCGACGGCTCCGACAGGCACGCGGTCACCGACGGGTACATCTGCGAAAAGGTGCGGCGATTCGGCGATCGGGTGTACGGCGACACCCGGGTGCCGCATCCGCTGATCCGCGAGGGCACGCGGGGCGAGGGCCGCTTCCGACGGGCGAGCTGGGACGAGGCGCTCGGCACCATCGCCACGCGGATGATCGAGATCCGCGACCAGTGGGGTGCCGAGGCAATCTTGCCCTTCTCCTACGGCGGGTCGAACGGCCTGCTGACCCAGGACACCGCCGACGCACGGCTGTTCCGGCAGTTCGGCACGTCCCGGCTCGCCCGCACGGTCTGCGCGATCCCGACGAGCACCGCGAACCAGGCGCTCTACGGCAAGATGGCTGGAGTGACCTACCCCGACTATCAGCACGCCCGGCTCATCGTGGTGTGGGGCGCCAACCCGTCCAGCTCCGGCATCCACCTGGTCCCGCACATCAAGACCGCCCAGAAGGCCGGCGCGGCGCTGGTGGTGATCGACCCGCGGCGGACGAACCTGGCGCGTCAGGCCGACATCCATCTGGCGCTCGCACCGGGCACCGACGTGGTGGTGGCGCTGTCCATCCACCGCTATCTGTTCGAGCACGACCTGGCGGACCAGCAGTTCCTGGCCGAGCACACGCACGGAGCGGAGCAGTTGCGGGAACGCGCCGCCGAGTGGACGTTCGACCGCGCCGCCGAGGTCGCCGGGCTCGACGCCGAGTTGCTCGAGAACTTCGCCGAGATGTATGCCGCCATCTCGCCCGCTGTTCTTCGCTGCGGATGGGGACTGGAACGGAACCGGAACGGCGGCAACGCCGCCCTGGCGGTGCTGGCGCTGCCCACGGTCGCCGGCAAGTTCGGTGTCCGGGGCGGCGGCTACTCGATGAGCAACTCGGGCGCCTGGAACCTGTCCCCAGACACCTGGATCGACACACCGGAGCCGGACACCCGCATCGTGAACATGAACCTGCTCGGCAGGGTGCTGCTCGAATACCGCGACCCGCCAATCCAGATGCTCTTCGTCTACAACTGCAACCCGGTCGCGACGATGCCGAACCAGAACCGGGTGCTCGAGGGACTGGCGCGGGACGATCTGTTCACGGTGGTGTTCGAGCAGGTGATGACCGATACCGCACAACTCGCCGACATCGTGCTGCCCGCCACGACCTTTCTCGAGTCCTACGACGTGGCGAAGAGCTACGGGCTGAGCAATCTGCAGCTGGTCCGGCCGGTGATCGACGCCGTGGAGGAAGCGCGTCCGAACGTGGAAGTGTTCGCGGAGCTGGCCGCGCGGCTGGGGCTGGACGTCGGCCAGGATCAGGCGACGGACGCCGAGGCGCTGGTCCATCTGACAAACACGTTGCCGGAGGAGATCCGCCAGCCCCTGATGGAGACAGGGATCGTGACGGGTGCGGGCGACGGCACCCCGATCCAGTTCGTGGACGTGTTTCCAGATACGCCGGACGGCAAAGTGCAACTGTTCCCGGAGGAGCTCGAACGTGAGAGCCCGGCAGGGCTCTACCGCTATCGCGAGGATCCGGCGACGAGAGACTACCCGCTGACCCTGATCTCGCCTGCTACCGAAAAGACCATCAGCTCGACGCTCGGCGAGCTGCGGACCGGTGTCGCACGCCTGCAGATGCATCCGGACGACGCCGGCGCCCGTGAGCTATCGACCGACGACACGGTGCGCATCTTCAACGCCCTCGGCGAAGTGCACTGCCCCGTGACCCTCAACGCCGACATGCGGCGCGGTACGGTGGGGCTGCCGAAGGGCCTCTGGCGGATGAGCACCTTCAATGGCTCGACCGCCAACGCGCTCGTCTCCGACGAGCTGACCGACATCGGCGGCGGCGCCGTGTTCAACGATGCGCGGGTCGAGGTGGCGCGGGTGATGACGGCACGCTTCGACAATCAGCACCTGGCATTCTGGACCACCGACCCGGTCGACCAGGTGCATTGAGGCGCTGACGCGCCGGGGTTCGGTGGTCATCCGGTTGCCGATCCCGGCGGCCCTCCAGCGATCCGGATCGCCATGACGACCGCGACAGCCGACACGAGGGTGGCGACCAAGAAGGCGCGATGGAGAGCCCCCGTCATCTCGGCGGCGGTCAGCTCCTGACCTGACGGGAGCGCCCCGGCCATGACCGCGCCGAGCAGCGCCACCCCGACTGCGCCGCCGATGCCGCGGGTGAACTGCCCGAAGGATGTCGCGACGCCCGGGTGGCGACGTGCCACCGCGGCGGCGATCCCGAACGGGATATCGAGATAGCACACCCACCCTCAGGAGAACGGCTCGGTGACCTAGCCACCAGTGGCGGAGAAGACCCAGCTGTCGTACGACAGCCCGCCCAGCTGGTCGGCCACCATCGGCATCGCCGCGGCGACGACGTTCGCTTCGAGAGCGCCTCTGTTGGAGTGTTCCCGTCTGGAACGGGACGCGAACATGCTACGATCCACCTGACTCGCGGAACCACGGACAACGATCATGGACGAACCGACCAAACCCGACTCCCCGCCCCGTACCGTCAAGTGCGTGAAGTTTCAGAAGGAGCTGCCGGCGCTCGACGAGCCCCCCTGGCCTGGCGAGCTAGGACAACGCATCTACGAAAGCGTGTCGGTTGACGCCTGGAAGCTCTGGGAAGAGCGGATGAAGATGATCCTCAACGAATATCGCCTGATGCCGTGGCAGAAAGAGGCCCAGGAGATGGTGGCGAAGCACATGGAGGACTTCTTTTTCGGCGAAGGCTCCGCGCTGCCGCCCGACTTCGTCCCGGAACAGCAGAAATAGCTGGACGCGGAGGCCTTCCGTTCGGCACCAGTCACCCGTCCGTCGGCATCACACGACCGGGATCGGTCTGTCGATGGCGACCCTGAGCTTGGCGTGCGCCTGCCGTAGCGCCGTCACCGCCTCGGCGGGGCGCGCGCGCCGCGCGAAGATGAAACCGAGGTAGCTCGCCCCTTCCGGGAGCGGCTCGAGCCGCTGATCCGGCTTGGCCGTCATCACCACGGCGACGATGCCTGCCACCGCCCGCGCCGCGTCGACCCCGTCGGTACGGCGATAGATGCCCGCGCGTGGGATTGGGATCATCATGACCGCCGAGGCGTCCGTCTCGCGACGATACCCGGTGACGGATTCCCCCAACGCATGTCGGAGCAGCAGCTCCTCGAGCGGCAGCACGACTCCGCCAGGCCCCTGAAACCTGAGTGCGCGCGCACAGAGTCCCCCGATCGGCCTGGCCGCCACTTCGAGCACGAACACGCCCGCCTCGTTGACTCGGCATTCGGCATGCACCGGACCGTGGCGTAGCCCGAGCGCCGCTACCGCGTTGGCGACGGCCTGTGCCATCCGTCGCTGCTCGTCGGCCGGCTCGGCCGAGGGTGTGACGTAGATCGACTCCTCGAAGAACGGCCCGTCGAGCGGGTCCGGCTTATCGAACACGGCCAACACACGGAGTGTGCCGTCTTCGACCACGCCCTCGACCGCGTACTCACGACCGGGGATGAAGGTTTCCAGCACGACCCGGTCGTCGGACGGATGGCGGCGCTCGCGGATGGCGGGGCGCGACAACAGGCGTCGTACCCGTTCGAGTGCCGCGTGCAGCGTCTCGGGATTGTCGGCACGGATGACCCCACGGCTACCCGACAGTGCCAGCGGTTTCACGACGCAGGGGAACTCGAGCTCGGGACGCACCGTGGCGAGATCGCTGTCCAGCAGCACCTCGCTGAACGCGGGACACGGCAGCCCGGCGGCGGCAAACCGGCGTCGGGTCTCGAGCTTGTCACCGCTTGCCCGGGCCGCGGCCGGTGGATGCCCCCGCAGCCCCAGCGCCTCGCACGCCAGCGCGGCGAACACCGCCGGGCGGTCGCCGACCGCGAGCACCCCGTGCACAGGCCGATGACGAGCCGCCTCCCCGATCGCCTCGAGGAACGCCGCCTCGTCGTGGAAGCGGACCGGGATCGCCCCATCGCGCCACGGGTCGTCCAGCCGGTGACACCGGTCGGTCGCAAAGACCAGCTCGACACCGATCCGGTCGGCCGCCTCGCCGAACGCGCGGGTCTGATACCCGGTCGTCGTTGCGATCAGCAGGACCCTACGCATTGGACACGAGACGTCAGGAGTCAGATGGCAGAAGGCAGAATGAAGTTACAGGGCTCCCGCCGTGATCTAGACATGCCCGTCTTCGGTCATCGGGGCCGTCGGTCGTCATCGGTACCGTCCAGACCAATAGAGACACCCTGACTCAATGCTGGCGAAGCCCACCGGTGCCATCCTGACTTCTGCCTTTTGACTTCTGGAAATCCTTCGTGCTCACACCAGAGCTACCTGCTCTGTCGTCGGCTCGGCTCAGCAATACCAGGGCTCGTTCAGATACGCCACCGTCGCCCGGTCCCGCGAGACATGCGGTCGGCGAGCCGCCGACGCACCGACCTGCTCGGCCGCCAGCGCCAGCAGCTCGTCGAACACCGCCGACCGCGAGGCGGTGAGCCGACGCCCCACGACGCCAGCCACGGTGTCCTGGAGTCGGTCGACCCGCGGGTCCGGGTGCCGCCACGGGTACACCAACCGGCTGTCGTCGAACGGATCGAGCGCCACACCCAGGCACGCTCGGTCCAGATCGAGCAGCCGCGACCCGCGCGGGATCAACAGACGCAACACCAGCTGGATCGGCGCCACCTGCTCCACCAGATCCAGGGTGTCGAGGGAGCACAGCAACTCGTGGTAGCCGGTCAGGGTGGTCCAGGGGGTAAACGGAATGAAGGTCGGGGCCAGCGTCAACCCGACCTGCCGGCAGCGCGCCACCACCTGTTCGAAATCGGCCCGTGTGTGCCCCTTGTCGAGCCGCGCGAGCACCGCGTCATCGATCGACTCCACGGCGCTGACCACGAACAGACAGCCGGTGTCGCGCAGCACCGTCAGCCGGTCGTCGTGCCGGCGCAGATGCTCGATCTTGATCGTGACGTCGTAGCTGACACCGGGACACTCGCGGGCAAACGCCTCGACGATCGCGACGGCATGCCCGACCCCGTTGAAGAAATCAGGGTCGCCGAAGGTGATGTGCCGGGCGCCGGCATCGACCTGTGCGCGCACGTCGGCGAGCACCACGTCGCGGGGCACGACGCGGAACCGCCCCTGGTAGATCGGCACCACCGGACAGTGCCGGCAGAGATGCTTGCAGCCGCGGCTGGCCTCCGTGTACCCCACCACTCTCCGCTCGCCTGACGGCATCTGCAACGAGGCGTATCGGTCGAGCGCCGGCAGGTCGCTGCGGTCGGGTACCCGGAACCGCAACCTCGGCAATGAGCCGTCCCGGGTGACGCCGTCCATCTGGACCGTTCCCCCGGTCGCCACCTCGAGCAGCGCCTGTTCGAACTCGCCACCCAGCACCTGCTCGACGCCGAGGCCCCGCAGCACCGACTCGTTGAGTGGCGCGTAGAGCCCGTAACAACACAGTCGTGTCGTCGGGCACAGCGCCCGCACCCGCCGGATGACGGGCAGCGCCAGCCGGGTGGCGGTATGCATCGGCAGATGGAAGGCGACCAGGTCGGTGGCGAACGCCTCGGGGCGGAACGGCTCGCGCGACAGATCGACGGTCGTCACGTCGATGCCCGCCTCGCGCAGCCAGGCGGCCGGCGACGCCAGCCCGAACGGCTGATGCCCAAGCTCGTAGGTGGCGACGAGGAGAACACGTGGCATCGTGAGACTCGTGACCGCGTCAGTCGGCGTCGGCAATCGGCGGCCGGACCTCGGTGTCAGCGGACGTCACCAGCCAGCCGACGGATGGGGCCGCTCGCCACCAGCATGACGACCCCGGCCCCGGCGACGACCAGTCCGACGGCACCGAACAGCTGGGGGAGCGCCAGGCTTTCGATCATGCCGGCCACCAGGCCGGCCAACAGGTTGCCGAGTGCCGCCGCCATGAACCAGATCCCCATCATCTGACCGACCAGTCGCTTGGGCGCCAGCTTGGTGATGCTGCTGAGACCGACCGGACTGAGGCAGAGCTCCCCGGTCGTGTGAAAGAAGTAGGTCACGATCAACCACATCGGGCTCACGAGGGTGCCGTCGGTGGTGAACGCGGACCCCCACGCCAACACCAGGAATCCCAGGCCCAGCAGTAGCATGCCATAGGCGAACTTTGCCGGTATCGACGGATTCTTCGAGCCAAGCCGCACCCACAGTGAGCCGAAGATCGGCGCCAAGAGAATGATGAAGAGCGGGTTGACGGACTGCAACCAGGTCGCCGGCGCCTCCATCCCGAAAACCGTTCGATCCGTCAGGCGCTCGGCAAACAGGTTCATCGACGATCCCGCCTGCTCGAAGCCCGACCAGAATACGGTGGCCCCCACGAAGAGCACGGGGATCATGGCGACACGTCGGCGCTCATCGTGGCTGAGCTGCCCAAACAGGAAGATGTAGAGGAAATACAGCACGACGAGCGCGGTGATCGTGATCCCCGTGCCCTGCGCCACGTTGAGGATCGACACGCTGAGCACACCACCGCGTTGCAACCACGTGACCCCCAGCACCGATGCGACCACGACGCCGGTCCCCCACCAGAAGCTACGCAGGGCGCGTCCGCGATCGTCGCCGTCCCGGTGCCGGCGCAGGCCGGCGTCACCCAGATACCGCCAGCCCCATACGTACTGAGCGAGCCCGAGCATCATGCCGACGCCTGCCACGCTGAACCCGAGGTGCCAATTGACGGTCTCGCCGAGCGTGCCGCAGACGAACGGGCCGACGAACGCGCCCACGTTGATGCCCATATAGAAGAGTGAAAACCCTGCATCTCGACGCGCACCACCCTCCGGGTACAGGTCGGCGACCATCGCGCTGACGTTCGGCTTGAGCAGACCGGTACCGAGCACGATCAGGACCAGCCCCACATAGAACGTGGCCAGTGTGGGAATCGCGAGGGTCAGGTGTCCCAGCGCGATGACGACCCCCCCGATGAGCACCGCGTGCCGCTGGCCCGTCAACCGGTCGGCAATCCACCCTCCAGGCAGTGCGACCGCGTAGACCGCGAACGTGTAGAGACCGTAGATCGCGGTCGCCGTGAGGTCGGTCATGCCCAGACCACCGCTGGCGACCAGATCAGTCATGAAGAGCACCAGCAGCGCCCGCATGCCGTAATAGCTGAACCGCTCCCACATCTCCGTGAAGAAGAGGGTCGACAGACCACGCGGATGTCCGAACCACTGGGCCGCGTCAGGCCCGGCATCACCAGGGACGTGTGGCATGGTAGACAGCTTACACTCAAACTCAGCCCATGCCCCGTGACGAGCACCTGCGCACACGCGACTGCTCGACGACCCCGGAGCCGAGCGGTGAACGGACGCCGCGCGCGCACCCCGCAAGACGCACACGACACAGACGACGCAGACGGACGCCAAGGGGGAACGAGGCCGAACAGCCTCGCGGTTGCCTATCGGGGCCCGTTCACCGTAGCAACCGCTGCGTCAGCACGCCCCAGACGGCGTAGGCCAGGCGGCGTCTGGCGTGGCGGGCGAACGCGCCCTGCCAGAACTCGCCGGTGATCACCTCGCACCCGTCGGGCACGTCACCCAGGAGCAGCGGTTCCTTGTGCTCGTCGGCGTAGCGGTCCAGCGACTCCTCGCCGGGATGGCCGGTGTTGACGACCACGACGTCCACCGGACGGCCGATCGCCTCGCTGATGCGTGACACGGCGGCCCCGGCGGTGAAGCCCTTCATGCCGCGCCCTTCGGTCAGCAGGTTGGTGACGAGCACGATCGGCCCGTCGACGGTGGCGACCGCCTCGCGCACGCCATCCGGCAGGAAGATCGGGATCAGGCTCGTGTAGAAGCTGCCCGGTCCGATGATGATGGCGTCGAAGGTGGGGATGGCGGCGGCGGCCGCCGGGTGGATGGTGACCTCTGGTTCAAGCCAGATCCGGCTCACCCGGCGGCCCTGACTCTGCTCGACGTCAACCTCCACTTCCCCGTGTGTCGTCGACCCGTCCTCATACTCGGCGCACACCGTCGCCTGGTCGACGCTGATGGGCCAGACGCGCCCCACGCAATCGAGCAGGGTGCGCAGGCCATCGACGGCGGCGAGAAAGTCGCCGCTGTACTGCTCCATCATCGACAGCAGCAGATTGCCACCAGTGTGACCACCAAGCTTGTCGTGCTCGAAGCCCGAGAGGCGTGTCAGCAGGATCCGTCGTGCCTCGGACTCGTTGCGCGCCAGCGCCAGCGCACATTTGAGGACGTCGCCCGGTGGCAGCACGCCGAGCTGGTCCCGCAGCACGCCGGAGCTGCCACCGCTGTCGAACATGGTGACGACCGCGTTCACCCGGAGCCATGGGTTGTGCTTGAGACCGCCGATCAGACTCGGGAGCCCGGTACCCCCGCCGAAGCACCCGACATTCAACCGCCGCAACAGCACGAGCGCATTGTCGCGGATCGCACCGGCGTCGATCCAGCGAATCGGCTGGTGGGGGTCCCCGACATTCCGGATACAATCTCCCCCGATCGTCGGCATCTAGGGTGTGGTCACGCATAGATTCGCATTCGTGTGGGCGTCGAGATCGACGCCGCGCACGGCCCAGCAAGGCGCGAGGAGGGAGCAGACCGGCAGTCTTCGCCCCCGGTAAGGCATGGTCGAGCGCCGGCCTGTCTGGGACGGATCGGCGGTCGAAAACGGGACGGTGTTCTTGCGTGGGCCCTGACGTCAACGATGCTGCTCATCGACATCCTGTTGCCTGAGTACGACCGCGAGATCGCGACGACACGAGCCGTGATCGACGCCGCGCACGAGCTCGATCTCTCCTGGCGCCCGGATGCCCGCGCGCGCACGCTTGGCGAGCTCGTGACGCATCTCGCCGACATTGCCGCGTGGACCAGTATCGTGATGACACGCGAAGGCTACGACGTGACGGACAGACCGGACACTCGGCAATCGCGTGCACTCGCGACGGTACTCGAGCGGTTCGACACCAGCGCCTCGGCGGGACGCACGGCACTGGCGGGGCGCAGCGACGGCGAGCTGACCCGCGAGTGGGCGCTGGCACGACGCGGCCACCTCATCTTCACGCTCCCCCGCGTCTCGGTGTTCCGGGTGCTCGTGCTGAACCACCTCATCCATCACCGGGGCCAGCTCAGCGTGTATCTGCGGATGCGCGGGGCACGGGTCCCGTCGATCTACGGTGCAACCGCGGACGACTAGACGGCTACCTCGTGGGGTACACTTCCTCTCCGGACACGCGAGACTTGGCGCCGACGGGTCCGACCAAGCCGGCCGGCGGGTCCACCGAAGCCTTGGCGAAGGCGGACTGACTTCTGTGAGCACCCCGGAGTACACCCCCCATCCCCGACTGAAGGGTGGGCACCGGATGACGTTGTTCACCTGGGGCAAGGTGCGCCATTTCCCACATCTGCCCCGCCCGGTCCCTCGCTTCTTCGACGTGGCGCCGGACGCGCGGGTGCTCGCACGCTGCTACTGGCAGCCGGACCCGCGCCGGCACGCGACCCTCGTTGGTCTCCACGGCCTCGAGGCGTCGAGCGAGGCGCACTACATGCGGGGTCTCGCCGACAAGGCCTACTCGGCAGGATGGAACGCCGTCATGCTGAACCAGCGCAACTGCGGCGGCACCGAGGCGCTGTCTGCAGGACTCTATCACTCGGGCCTCTCCGACGATCCACGGGCGGTCATCAGCGAGTTGGTCGAGCTGGACCGGCTGCCGCTCGTTGTCCTCGCCGGCTACTCGCTCGGCGGCAATGTCGCGTTGCGACTGGCGGGCGACTACGGGCCGACGCCGCCACCGGAGCTGCGCGCGGTCGTCGCGGTGTCGCCCACCGTGAACCTCGGGCTGTGTGTCGAGGCGCTCGAGCGGCGGTCGAACCTGGTCTACGAGTGGAACTTCGTCCGCAACTTGAAGGGACGGATGAGACGGAAGGCACGCGCGTGGCCCGGGCGCTTCGACCTGAGTCTCCTGGACGGCGTGCGGACCGTGCGTGAGTTCGATGAGCGGTTCACTGCGCCGCACCATGGGTTCCGAGACGCCGATGACTACTACTATCGGGCCAGCAGCTTGCGCGTGATCGACCGGGTCCGGGTGCCGACGCTCATCCTCAGCGCCAAGGATGACCCCTTCGTGCCGCCGGAGCAGTTCGAGGAGCCGGCCGTCACCGCCAATCCGTGCATCACGATCCAGGTGACCCGACACGGGGGGCACTGCGGGTTCTACGCAGAGGCCACACCGGGGTTCGACGGGTACTGGGCCGAGCAGCGGATCATCGATTTCGCGGAACAACACCTGCGGTGACGCGGCCCTGCAGAGCCGCGCTACGGCGACAGCGTGTCGGATTCGAAGCGCCCCGTGACGTCGTGTCCCGCCGTGCCGACCAGGACCCAGGAAGAGGCGGCGATACCGTCGCCGGGCCCCGAGAGCGCCGAACGCGGTAGCCGCACGAGCGGCAGTGTCCCCGATCGAACGGGCCCGCCGATCCAGGTCCATGCGCACCCTGCACTCGCCCCGGCTGACGTTCACGCCGCGTGAGCGCCGGCTGATCGCACGGCTCCGCACGCCGGCCGACGTCCAGCGGTTCCTCAACGCGCTACCCTACAACACCGAGCATCCGCCCGGTCGGGTGACGCTCCGCAGCTTTCGCGGTGTCGTGCGGCATCACACCGCCCACTGTCTCGAGGCGGTGCTGACGGCGGCCGTAGTGCTCGAGCAGCATGGCTATCCGCCGCTGGCACTGAGCTTCGAGTCGGTCGACCAGCTGGACCACGTCCTCTTCGTCTACAGGCACCGTGGCCGGTGGGGCTCGGTGGCGAGGTCGCGGGACCCCGGGCTCCACGGGCGCAGGCCCGTGTTCCGCACCACGCGGGCGCTCGCGCTCAGCTATGTCGAACCCTACGTCGACTTCACCGGTCGGATCACCGGATACGCGGTGGTGGACCTGCGGGTGTTGGACCGCTACGACTGGCGACTCTCGGAGCGCAACGTCTGGAAGGTGGAGCGGGTGCTGCTCGACTACCCGCATCGCCGGATGCACACGGCGGACCACCGCATCGACCAATGGCGGGCGCGCTATCGCGGTTTCATGACACGCTTTCCCGATCGGAAACCGCTGTTCTTCGATGGTCAGGAACGATGGAGTGAGCTCCCCGCACGATTCCGACGTGTGGTGGGCGGCGGCGACACCCGGCGCGCCTAGCAGTCCAGTGTGAAAATCGCGCGTCGCACCGAGGATGGCGATGCGCCGGTCTGGCAAGGCGAGACGAGGGAGCATACCGGCAGTATTCGACCGAGAAACAACGCAGGCAGAGCGGATGCAGCGCCGGCCGAATGCAGTGGGACTTTCACCAGGGGCTGCTAGCAGGAGACACGCCCGAGGAGTCAGAAGTCAGAAGACAGGCGGAAGCCGGAGGCTGCGCACCAACCAGTCGCATTCTGACTTCTGTCTTCTGACTTCTTGGAGCATCGAGGCTCAGTCGAGATCGAAGTCGCGGTCGGGGCGGGTGATCGGTTCCTGCTGGGCCTGCTTGAGGGCCTCCTCGAAGCGCTTCGAGAGGGCGGCGCCACGGGTCTTCTCGTCGCTGACCGATTGCTGGAACAGCGCTTCCCGGCGCGCCGCCTCCTTGGCCAGAATCCGTTCTGCCTGGTCGAGCTCCGGCTTGTTCCCGCGCTCTGGCGGGCGATGTCCGACGATCCGCTTCAGATGCGAGTCGATCGTCTGGGCCGTGCCGCAGCAGGGGCAGATGACGTCAAATTCCGATGACAGCTTGACCATTCCGCGATTCTCGAGTGCCGTTGGTATCATAGTCCTCATGGTCGGTTACCGCTACGACCTCTCCGCGCGGCTGGCCCGCCTAACCGCCATAGTCATCTGGATCGTGGCCACCACCGGCGCCACACTCGGGCAACAGCCGCAGCCCCAGACGCCGCGGGCACCCGCCACCGCGTCCATCACCGGCCGTCTCCTCGACACCACGACCGGTCAGCCGATCGTCGGGGGCGTGGTGGTGCTGCGCGAAGTCGCCAGCCGGGACCAGCGGGTGGTCAGTACAAACGACACCGGCGAGTTCGTGATCGTGGATCTTCCAGCCGCCACCTATGCACTCCATGCCTCCGCCCTGGGCTACGTGGGTCGCCAGTATGGACAGCCGCACGCGCTCGAGCAGGGTGTCCCGATCGAGCTGCGGAACGGGGAGACTCGACGGCAGGTCGATGTGCCGCTCCGCCCCGGCGGCGCCATCGCCGGGCGGGTCACCACCCAGGATGGACAACCGCTGGCCTTCGCCGAAATCGAGGCGCTTCGCCCGCGTCTCGAGCGTCGCCTGCGGGTCTTGGTGCCGGTAGGCCGCGCCGAGAGCGACGCGCGGGGCGAGTTCCACATCGGTGGGCTGCCACCCGGCCACTACTACATCGCTGCGATCGACCCGGCGGACGAGGGGACCGAGGATGCGACCGGGCAGATCCACTGGGCGCAGACCTTCTATCCGGGCACGGCATTGCCCGCCGCTGCGGAGTGGGTGCGGCTGAGATCCGGCGCGACCCTGACCGCCGTCAATTTTCCGCTGCTGAATCTTTCGCGCGTGAGCGTACGCGGACGGCTCATCAACTCGGACGACAGTACATTGTCGACCGGCTCGATAATCATGCGCCGGGAATCGAACGAGGGGCTGGGGCTGGGCACGACGGACGTGGCCGTCGTGCGACCAGACGGCACCTTCGAGTTCGCGAACGTGTCACCGGGAGACTACCGCCTGCGCGCCAGCGCTCGCACGGTCCGGCCGGGACCGCCGCTCTTTGCCTCGTTCCACCTGGAAGTCGAGGGTGTGGATATCTCGAACGCGGTGCTGTTTGTCAACCGAGGCGCCGACCTCGCCGGCCAGGTCGAGATCGCCGGCAGCGCCGCGTTACCGCAGCCGGTGATGACCGACCTCTGGGTCAGCGCCCCGATGGCCGACGGTTCGATGGGGTCGGGGCTGACACGCAGCCAGGTTCTTCAGAACGGCAGCTTCCGCCTCGCGACCCCAGAGGGCAACCGGGTGATCCGAGTGGACGGGTTGCCGAACCCCTGGTCGCTCGAGGCGGTGTTCTATCAGGGCCGGAACCTGATCGACGTGCCGTTCGCCCTGCGGTCCGGGGAAAAGCGCGAGCGGATCAGGCTGGTCCTGACAGACCGGGCGAGCCGTCTGGTGGGTGTCGTCCAGGACGAAGACGGCAACGCTGTCACCGACCTGGCAATTGTGGCGCTCCCGGTCAACTCGGCCTTCTGGCGGCCCGGCAGCCGCCACGTCCAGTTGACCTATCCCGATGTGTCCGGACGATACGAGATCGTCGGCCTGCCGGCTGGTGTGTATCTCATCGCGGCGGTCGCCGGTATCAGTACCGGCGATCTATACGACCCGGCCATCTTGCAGGAGATCGCCGCAGCCGGCACCGAAGCGCTGGTGGAAGTGGGCGCGACCACCACGGTGGATCTGGTGCTGACGTTCGGGGGGAACCAGCTCGCACACTAGCAGTCCCGGTCGCGGGAGCGCGGCGCCAGGCTGGCAAGGCACGACGAGGGAGCAGACGGAATATCGAGACCGAGAAAGCAACGCCGTCCTGACGGGATGTCCCGTCCCGCGACCAGTTACCCTTCCTCCTCGTACCCCTCTTCTTCGATCGGGCTGATCCGTGTCGAGGGTCGTAGCGCCTCGCGGTAGTCGTAGATCGGCAGGCCCTCCACGTGGAGGAACAGCGCGCAGCGGGGTGACTTCCGATCGACCAAGACCGTCACGGGACTGCCTTCGACTCCCTCGCGAAACGCGAGGCGACATCCGCATGACAACCCGGCGTGGACGAATCCCTTCAACATCACAACACCCCTCTCGCGCAGATAATACTACAGCAGCCCACCGCTGTCCCGAAACCAACAACGCCGGCGCATACGCGCCGGCGTTGTCCATCACACGGACCACGTGCGGAGGTCAGAGCAGATCGGCGATGTCCTTCTCGAACTCGTCCCTGTTCGCGATACCTGTGTGGGTGCGGCAGAGGGTCCCCTCGCGATCGATGAAGAAGGTCATCGGAATGCCCCAGACGGGCCCGTAGGCTTCCTGGAAGTCCTCGCGACCGAGCCCGACCAGCATCGGGTAGTTCACGTCGAACTCTTCGGCGAACGCCTGGATCTTGTCGACCGTGTCATCGACCGACAGCCCGAGGACGACCAACCCGTCGTCCTTGTGCTGCTCGGCGAACTCGACGAACCAAGGGATCTCGATCTTGCAGGGGCCGCACCATGTCGCCCAGAAGTTCAGCAACACGACCTTGCCCTTCAGCGACTCGAAGGCGACGTCGTTGCCGTTCATGTCCTCGAGCGTGAAATCGAGGTTCGCCGGTCTGGCATCCGCGTCGCAGGCGGCTGTCATCGCGGTCTCGCCTGCGCCCGGGACCGCGTGCGCATGGGCCCGGGACGCCGTCAGACCGAACGGGAGCGTCAACAACGCCAAGGCCAACGCCGCCGTTCCCGCGATCATCCAACGAAACGTCATGGTTTCACACTCCTCGCGTCCGACAGGGCCGGACCGGCGACGGCACCGCACCATCTACCGTTCATAGGCTCGCACATAGGCGACGACCTTGTCCATCGCCACCGCGTCGTTCGGGCCGACCAGCACACACGCCTCCCCGTCATCCGACCAGAGCCGCTCCTGCAGTCCCAGAATCTCGAGGGTTTTCTCAGCGTGCCACGCCTCGGAGATGACAAACATCGAAAACGACTCCCCGTCCATCTGGTAGAGCAGATGGGCCATACGCCCGCCGTCGTAGTCGCAGATGCGCACCCCCACGAGCTCGATCTGCGTGTCGTCATCGCTGGTCGGAACCGACACGTCAAGGCCGAGTGCCGCCAGCCGCGCCTCGACCTGCGCCGCGTCGAGCGGCGGATGCCCGGTGCCGAACTCGGTAAAGCACTTCTCGTGGTCGATCACCAGCTGGGCCACGAAGGCCGCCTCGAGCCGCGCCTGCTGACCGACCACGAACACACCCCCCACGGCCAGCAGCAGAGTCGCCGCCAGCGACAGCGGCACCCAGCGCCGGACGCGCAGCCAATCCCCTGTGCGTCGCGCCGGCGTCCGGGACGACGGGGCGGCGCCCACGCACCTGGCGCGCAGCGCTGCCGGTGCGGGTCGTGTCAGCGTCGAGGCCCGTGACCGCACGATGCGCCGCGCGGCCCGCTCGGCTTCGGCACGCGCGCGACAGGGAGGACAGTCTGCGAGATGCGCCTCGACGGCCTGCCGGTCCGCCGCGGCCACCTCGCCGTCCACGTAGGGCGTCATCAACCGGTCGATGTCAGCACAGTTCTTCATTGGTCAATCCCGTGTCCGGCGTTGTGACGACAGACGACGTGGCGGCGGCTTGCTGCACGCTGGGCTCACAGCCGGGGGTGACAGCCCTGCTGCATCCGACCGGCGCCGCGTCCGACCTGTACACGTTGCCTTGGACGAGTCTCGGTGCGCCGCCGGTCTGTCACCACGGACTGCCGATCATCCAGTGGCGGCCCCGCCCCTCACGATCCTCAACTCGGGCATCTCCCGCTGCTCTTTCATCAGGTGCTGATACAGCAGCCGGCGCCCTCGCGAAATCCTCGACATCACCGTGCCGGCCGCCACATTCAGGATGTCGGCGATCTCCTTGTACGAAAACTCTTCCACGTCGCGCAGCCAGACCGCCTGACGGAACGTCCCGGGGAGGGCGTCGACCGCCGCCTGGAGGTCGGCACCCAGCACCCCGCGCATCAGGATGTCCTCCGGCGTGGGCCCGTCGGCCGGCCGCGTCGGGGCCTGCTCCACCTGCTCGCTGTCGACATCGACCGGGTCACGTGTGGCACGGCGTCGCATGTTCAGAAAGGTGTTGTGCAGGATGGTGTGGAGCCAGGCCTTCAGGTTCGTGCCCGGCTTGAACTGGGCGGAAAAACGGAACATCTTGACGTAGGTCTCCTGCACGAGATCCTCGGCGTCGGCCGGGTTGCGGGTCAACCGCATCGCCGCGCCATACAAACTGTCGATGTGGGTCAGCGCCTCGTTGGCCAGCGTGCCCGAATCCGGCACCGACCCACTTGTCGACTCACTGGCCAGCTCTTTCTGTGGCAACATCCGGCTTCCGCAGCTCAGGGCCCGCGCAAGAAGTAGGTTCCCATGTTCGGCCGCCGATACATCCCGCTCCACGGCGCGTGGCTGCAGGTTCAGCGGGGTCGCAAGCTGCCGGGATGCTCCCTCCTTGCGCCTGGCGGGAGCGGGCGCCTCGACGCCCTCGGTGCATCACCGCACTGATGAAGCGGACCTCTTCACGCCAGACGGGCCTCCATCCCGACCCGCTATCAACTGGAACACGGCTGCGCCCAAAAATATTCCGCTCGTCGCAGTATACCCGCTGGTGTCTGTCCCCGATGGTGGTCGATCCTTCGCCCGATGTGGACACCGAGTCACACAGGCCACGCCGATCACGCATGTCCCGTCTCAGACGCTCGTTGCCGGCCTCCCCGCTTCGTCCTAATGCCGCGACCCGGCCATCTCACGGCGCGACACGGGAGCACACCGGCAGCATGCAACCCCGCTGAGCTAGCAGCCCAACGCAGCCCGACGGGATGCAGCGCCCTTCGGCAGGCTCAGGACGTCCCGAGGGCGTCGAGGAACACGGGTCGCATGCGCCTGGACTTCGACCATGGGCCGCGCGCGACGCTGCGCCTCACCCCGACGAGAGAAGACGCGGCGCAGCCTCACGCGCAGACACGTTTCTCACAGACCCGGTCCGCGCGGGCGGCGCTCTCGCACGGCACGTGTCTTGCTTTTCCTGCTTCCCAGCGCCCGAGGAAGCGGATCCAGAGCGTTGCGAGGTCCATCATAGCTACAGTAAAATGGCTGAGATTCTTCGCCAGCCCGATCAACACGCTGCTGGCCATTCACGAGGTGAAGCATGAGCCGCACCCATCGCGGGCGCACTGTCCACTGCCGCTGGGCTGTTGCCGGTCTCGTCGGGCTGTTCGGGCTTGGCTGGGCCGCCGAGTCGATGGCCCAGAATCAGCAGTTCTACCCGTATTACGGGAAGAATCGTGTCAAGTATGACGACTTCGAGTGGCACATCTACGAAACGGACCACTTCGAGATCTTCTACTACCCCGAGCTGGAAGAGCACCTGGCGCGCGTGGCAAGCTATGCCGAGAGCGCCTATGCCCAGATCAGCGCCGATCTGATGCACGACCTGGCCACCCGGGTGCCATTGGTCGTCTTCAAGACCCACAGCGAGTTCGAGCAACAAAACATCGCACCAGGACAGAGCCCGGAAGGCGTAGGCGCGTTCGCCGAGCCGTTCCGTCAGCGGATCGTGCTGCCGATCGACGAGCCGCCGGACCAGCTGTATCGGCTGATCACCCACGAACTGACACACCAGTTCGCGTTCGACATCATCCCGCGGTCGTTCATCCGCCGGGGGATCCCGCTCTGGGTCGACGAGGGCCTCGCCGACTACATGGCCGGGGTCTGGCGGCCGCTCGACCTGATGGCGGTGCGAGATGCCGCGCTGTCGGACATCCTGCCGCGGATGAGCGAGTTCTTGGACTATGGCGGTTTCGCCAATGCCCGCGTGGTCTACAACCTGGGCCACGCGGCGTTCGAGTTCATCGAGGAGCGGTGGGGCAAGGAGGGGGTCCGCCAGTTCCTGTTCTCGCTCCGCAAGACGGTCATCGGCGGCGGTGGCGACATCTACGAGGACGCGTTCGACCTATCGGCCGACGAGTTCGACGACGCGTTCGAGTCCTATATCCGCGACCGGTTCCTGGCGTTCCGGGACAAGGAGCGGCCGGAGGACTACGGCCGCGACCTGGCGCCGGACCCACGCGAGACCCGATATCTGGCGGTTGTCTCGATCGAGCCGTCGCCCTCGGGCGACCTGATCGCCGCCTTCGCGCAGAACCGCAAGGACCGCGAGCTGGACATCGTGCTGCTCTCCTCCGAGAACGGTGAGGTGGTCAGCAACCTGACGGAGGGGTTCGACCAGGATCTCGGGTTCGAGTCGATCGCGATTTCGGGGGCCCGGTGGAACACCGTGCCGTGGATGTCCTGGTCGGAAATCGACGACCGGATCGCGTATTTCGTCCGCAAGGGCAAGTACCGGTCGTTGGTGCTCCAGAACGTCGTGACCCGCGACATCGAGGAGATCATCGACCTGAACACAGTCGACCAGCCGGAGTCGCCTGACATCTCCCCCAACGGACGGCGCGTCGCCTTCTCGGCACTGCAGAACGCAATCGGCGACATCTATCTGATGGATCTGGACACCCACGAGGTGACGAACCTGACCGAGGACGACTTCGCCGACTACGCGCCGACGTTCTCGCCGGATGGGTCCTATCTCGTCTATCTGGCACGCATCAGCGGGAACAACAAGCTGTTCAAGCTTGATCTGGAGACCAAGGAGAAGACCCAGCTCACGTTCGGCACCTTCAGCGAGGCGGCGGCTCAGTTCATCGACGACCACACGCTGGTGTTCTCCTCCACCGCCACCGACCCGCTGCTCCCGGTGGACCCGGACGTGGCCGCCAACGGTGACATCTTCAACATCTGGACGCTCGACCTGAACAACGGCGAGCTCCGCCAGTTCACCGACACGGCGACCGGTAACGTCTCACCCATCGTCCTACCGGGCGAGGACGAGACCCGCATTGCCTTCGTGACCTACTTCAAAGGCGAGTACGGCGTCCACACGATCGTGCGGGACGAGCCGCTCTACACAGCGTCGACGACCGATTACGGCGGACCGGGCCCGACCATCGACTTCCAGGCGCCGTTGACCCACACCGTGATTTACGCAAACACGCGGCGGAAGGGCAGATTCGAGAAGATGTTTCTGGACGGCGCCCCCCCGATCAATATCGGTGTGACCAACAGCGGGGACTTCCTGGGCGGCACCGCCATCACGTTCAGCGACGTACTCGGCGACCAGAGCTTCAGTGTCTACGCCTACTCGATCTCGCAGTATCGCACCCTCTCGGCGTCGTATGTGAACCTCAGCGGTCGGCTCCAGTTCGCCCTCCAGGGCTTCTCGCAGGAATCGTTCTTCTACGGGACCACCGGTTTCTTCTCGCCGGCGCTCGCATTCTTGAGCCGCGACCAGGCGATTGCGGTGCAGACCGTGCGGGGCGGCACGGCGTTCGGGATCTACCCGTTCGACCGCTTCCGCCGGATCGAGATTTCGGGCGGTCTGTACCATACGAACGAGCGTTTCGACAACCCGGCGCTCGAACAACAAGCCAACCAGTTCCAGCAGCAGCAGTTCGGCGTCGACCTCTTTCGCAACGGGACCTCGCTACCTCTGGGGATCAACTTCATCCAGGAGACCACGGTCTTCCGCGAGTTCGGCCCGATCGCGGGCAATACGATGCGGTTCGGGTATCGGTATGCGCCGTCGATCGGCACCACCTTCCTCGGCAAGCAGACACTCGATGCCGATGCCCGGTACTACCTGCGCCTGGGCGAGACCGGTCTGCTGGCGGTGCGCGGCCGCGCCTTCAAGAGCTTCGGGGACTTCCCCGACTTCCTCTTCTTCGGCGGGAACTCGGAGATGCGCGGCTACGAGTATTTGGAATTCATCGGCCACAACGGAGGTTTCGTTAACGCCGAGCTCCGGTTCCCGTTGATCGAGGCGATGCTCACGCCGATCGGCGTATTGGGCGGCATTCGCGGCGCGTTCTTCTTCAACCTCGGCGGCGCCGGCCTGAACGACCAGCCGTTCCAGCTGTTCTCCCGGAGCACGGAGATCCGTACGCCGACGATCGGGTTCGCACAAAACGCAACGACCGGCGAGTTCATCGAGGTGCTCGGCACCCCGACCACCATCTCTGGCTTCCGTCTGGTGGACGGCCGCGCGTCCTACGGCATCGGCCTGCAGACGTTCATCATCGGCTTCCCGATCCACTTCGACTGGTCGTGGCGGACGCTGTTCAACAAAGAGTGGGAGGATGTCGTTTTCGCCAGCCGGGGCGGCAGCGCGGTCTTCCGTGAGCCGAAATTCGACTTCTGGATCGGGTATGACTTCTGATCCGGACGGCGGCCAGCCGGCGCCACACCCTCGGGCTCCTTGCTCGAAGGTGGTGGCGTTGCTGGCTGATTATCTAGACGGCCGACTCCCGGACGATCGCCACACCGAGCTGACCCGGCACCTCGACGACTGTCACACCTGTCTGGCGCAGCTGCAGACCTACCGGTCGACCGTATCCCTCCTCCGCTCGCTGCGCGAGGAGGACCTCCCCTCGGACCTCCGGCTCACCCTCAGCGCGTTTCTCGACCAGCACGCGAACAACTGAGCACGGCAGGACTCTCGCACGCGGGCATCGGGCTACAGGCTGCAGGTGCTCGTAGATCCGGTACCAGCCGTGTCCGTCTGCGCTGAACGGGCGGCGTCGAGCTCTCGCGAGGCTGCGCCTTGACGACCGACCAGACACGGTTGGTTCCGCCTCGCTAGCGCGAGCTGAGCTTGCCTCACAGCCCCGCTCCGTGGGGGCGAGACTCCTTGAGCGGAGGGTGTGTCATGGGAAAGCGAAAAAAACACGCTCGCAACGTGACTCAAGTGTCACGATCAACGTGGTTCGAGGAGTCTCGCTCTCGCAGCCCGTGGCGAGAGTCCGACGGCCATGAGGGAACGAGACGGAGGATCCCGAATCACGCATGACACGAGGCACAGAGCACCTGCAACCCGAAGCCTGCAGGCGGAAGCCGGCGAGCGCGTCTTAGAGCTTTGTCAGTTTCATCACGCTCCGCTTCAGATCGAGCGTGACGCGGTAATCTCTGAGGAACTTGTGACCGACGATGCCGCCGATGTGGAACCCGAGCAGAGCGCTCGGACGGTGCAGGTTCAGCACCACGACCGAGAAGTTACGATACTGGAGCTGGTTGAACGTCAGGTCGACGCCCGGCATCAGATACGCCTGGTCGTCCCAGCCGGACGTACCGTACACCTTGATCGGTACCAGGCGCACGGTCATCGGCGGCAACAGATCGGCGGTGCCGCGGCTGATCGAGATGACCTCGCCGCCCGTGTCGACCACGAAGCTACGCGGGAACTCGCCGTTGACGACGCCGCGCACGACCGTGAGCCGATGCTGCCGGAGCGGCAGCACGAAATCCGCCGGCTCGTCCGGAAGCTCCTGGCCGATGATCAGGAGCTTCCGGCCATAGTCGAGCGTCATCGACAGACCGAGCGCGAGCGGCGAAAACCCTTCCGACTCAGGGGTTGGCAACCCCCCGAGCGGCGGACTCTTGATCAAGGCCGGTAGGTTGGTGATCTCCAGCGACCCGATCTGCAGCGACTCGATCCGCCCTGCCTGCAACCCCCGCAGACCGATTTCGCCGACACCGGCGCTGAGGATGCTGGTCACCGCCTGCACACCGACCTGGCGGGCGACGCGTTGCGTCAACACGGTCTGCTCGGCTCCCGTGTCCAGGACGAAGTCCACGGCCTGCCGTCCGTTCACCCGCACGCGCACGATCACTTTGTCGCGAACCAGCCGGAACGGGATCGTGTGCACCCGATCCGGCTCCGCGAGCTGGATTGCCGGCCGGTCACCAAACGACCGCAGGAACGTCACCTGGGCGCGCGCCCAGTCCGCCTTCTCGGAGTTGATACCCACCGACAGCAGATCCACATAGCGTTGGTAGGCGTCTGCCGCCTCGGGAAACCGATGCATCAGCTGGTAGATGTACCCGAGCGTGTGGTGGAACGCAGCGAAATCCGGCGACACCTCGAGGGCGGCCTCGGCCCAGTCGAGCGCCTCGTCAAACTGATGTCTGGTCGCGAGACTCTTGGCCAGTCCGTTGCGCGCACCGCCCGACTCGGGATGAATCGCCAGCACATCCCGGTAGGTCTGTTCGGCCTCGTCGAACAACCCTGCGGCCCACAGCGCATCGCCGCTGAGCGCCAACGTCTCGGGACCCCGTGGATCCAGTCCTCGGAGATACTCGGCCTCCCGCTGAGCCCGCGTGAACTCCGCGACTCGCAGGAGGGCCCCGAGCATGCCTGTCGAGGCCCGGACGAGCTGCTCCTGGGTGGCGCCCTCCTTTGCCTGGTCGTAGACCTGGATCGCCTCCCAGTAGCGCTGGTCGCCAAGCAACAGGTCCGCCAGCTGGATCCGCGTCTCGCTGCGCGCCGTGGTCGGTGTCGACTGGGCGCCGATGACGATCGGCAGGGCTATCGCCCCCCCCACCACGAAGACCAGGGTGCGCACCGCGAATCTCATGTCACCTCCATGGACACGCACGCCGTCAACCTACACGAGCAGGATTGTCCCACCATGCCCCACCGGCAGCGCTATCGGGTGTACTGCTCGATCTCGAGGCCGTCATACATGTCGTCGACACGCAGAATCTGCTTCTGGCGGTCGTAGCTGCCGAGCTCGTAGTCTTCACTCATGATCAGCGCCTTCACTGGCTTGGTCGGACAGACCTCCGCGCACAGACCACAGAAGCTGCAACGGGAGAGATTGAAGTCGAAGTAGTCCAAGATCTTGATCTTTTGACCGGGCTCACGGTGGCCACCCAGAAGGATCAGATCGTCCGGACAGACCTTGGCGCACTGGTCGCACACGATACAGGTCTGCGCACCGGTCTCCGGCTCGACCTGCAGTCTGAGTACCCCACGAAAACGGGGCGCCACCGGTCGGCGCTCGGCCGGGTACTGGAAGGTGAACGCGGGCTGCGGTGTGTACTTCAGCGTGACGAGCAGACCCTTGACCAGATCGACCAGAAAAACCATCCGGAACCACTTCTTCAACTGTTGCACGGCGGCGCTACCTCCGGTCCTCGACGAGAATCGGCTCAGTCTGTCCGACCATCAGGACCCGTTCCTTGCGAAACACGGTGCTCTCCTTGCGGATCTTGTCCTGCAGACGCAGCAGCCCGTACAGCAGCGCTTCCGGCCGGGGCGGACACCCCGATACGTAGACGTCGACCGGCACGACCTTGTCGACCCCCTGCAGGACCGAGTAGGTCGGAAATGGGCCACCGGCGTTGGAACAGCTCCCCATCGAGATGACCCATTTCGGTTCCGGCATCTGATCGTAGAGCCGCCGGAGCACCGGGGCCATCTTCTTGGTGACGGTGCCGGCGACGATCATCAGATCCGCCTGACGAGGAGACGCGCGGAAGACCTCGGCACCGAATCGGGCGATGTCGAACCGCGACGCCGACGTGGCCATCATCTCGATAGCGCAACAGGCCAGCCCGAACCCCATCGGCCACAGCGAGGACTGGCGGGCCCAGTTGAGCACCTTGTCCAGATTGGTCGTGATGAAGTTGTCTTCGAACCGATGCACGAGCAAACCCATAGGACAGGACCTCGCCTACTTGCCTTCGAACCAGTCGGCGTTGGTGTCGATGAAGCTCTGCCACTGGTCCGGCACCTCGTCGTTGACGAAAATCGCCTCGACGGGACATGCCGGTATGCACGCACCACAGTCGATGCATTCCTCCGGGTGGATGTAGAGCATCGTTTCAGCTTCGAACTCGTCCTCATCCTTCCGCGGGTGGATGCAGTCTACCGGGCACACGTCGACACACGCTGTGTCTTTGGTCCCGATACATGGTTCACAAATACTGTACGCCATCAAACTCCTCCGTGTCCTTCACCCTGCGGCCGCACCGGCAGAGACCACATGACGCAGATCAGGCGCTCCCGGTCCCCTTCGTTCGAGGGACCGTGTTCGATTCCGGCACTGAAGAGGATACCGCGCCGAGGCGGTCCCGTTCAAGGGCCTCCGAGGGTGCACGTGCGCCGGGCGGCGGAATCAGCGCGCACGCGCGTCTCTTCACGACGCAGTCTCCCCGGGTTGCAACTCGAGCACCGTGACCCCATTCGGCTCGACGAGGGCCCGCAGCCGGTCCGGCGTGCAGGTCAGCTGCGGAGGCTGTCGTGGTGAGAGCAAGAAAACACGAGCAGAACGTGACTCACTTGTCACGATAAACCGGTGTTCAAGGAGTCTAGTGCGCCGCTCGTGGCATCCTGCATACGCGGTCGCATTCTATCCCACTCCCATTGCACCGGCGGCGGGCAAGACGCTACTATCGCCCGTATGACCACTCTGGGCGACCAACGCACCGTGCCGGCCACCTTCTTCCGCGGACGCCGCATCCGAGCCGAACCGGCGCCGGCCGGCGCCAAGCCGCGCTGGCTGAAGGTCCGGGCGCCCGGCACGCCGGGATATCGCCGCCTCAAGCGCCTGGTGCGCGAGCAGTCGCTGCACACGGTCTGCGAGGAAGCCAACTGCCCCAACATCGGCGAGTGCTGGCACCATGGCACCGCGACGTTCATGATCTTGGGTGGGGTCTGCACCCGGGCGTGCGCTTACTGCAACGTCGAGCACGGCCAGCCGGGACCGGTCGACGAGGCGGAGCCCGCCCGCGTCGCCGAGGCGGTGCGGATCCTGAATCTGGACTACGTGGTGATCACGTCGGTCGATCGCGACGACCTCGACGACGGCGGTGCCGGGGCGTTCGCGGCGACCATCACCGCCATCCGAACGAAATCCCCGGCGTGCCGGATCGAGACGCTGGTGCCCGACTTTGGTGGACGGGACGCATCGCTCGATACCGTCCTTTCGGCCGGGCCAGACGTACTGAATCACAACATCGAAACGGTGCGGAGCCAGTATCGACGCGCGCGGCCGGGCGGCAACTACGATCGCGCGCTCCGATTGTTGGGCCACGCGCACCGTCATCAGCCTGCGAGACCGACGAAATCCGGTCTGATGGTGGGCCTGGGCGAGACCTGGGACGAGTTGCTCGAGACCCTCGCAGACCTGCGTCGGGTGGACTGCGGCATCCTGACGATCGGCCAGTACCTGCGGCCGTCAGTGGCCCACCTCCCGGTCGCGCGCTACTACCATCCCGACGAGTTCGCCGCGCTCAAACAGGTAGCGGTCTCTCTCAGGTTCGGACACGTCGAGTCCGGCCCGCTCGTGCGGAGCTCGTATCACGCCCACGAGCAGGCGGAGGCGTTCGCGGCCAGTCCACCACTCCGTCAGGCCGAGGAGATCGGCGGGCCCTAGCCGACGGGACAATGTCACTCTCGTCGGTCCGACGTCACATCACCGCCTGTCAGGAATGCCCCCGTCTGCGCGCCTACTGCGCGCGCGTGGCGCAGGACAAGCGCGCGGCGTTTCGTGACGAGATCTACTGGGGACGACCGGTCGCCGGGTTCGGGGACCGGCGCGCCCGGCTCCTTGTCCTCGGTCTCGCACCGGCGGCCCACGGTGCCAATCGCACCGGCCGCCTGTTCACCGGCGATAGCTCCTCGGATTTCCTGATGACGGCGATGCACGCGACCGGCTTCGCCAACATGCCGACGTCGCGACATGGTCGGGACGGCCTGACGCTGACCGATGCCTACATCACCGCGGTGGTGCGATGCGCACCACCCGACAACCGGCCGTCACCAACCGAGATCGCCAATTGTCACGAGCATTTGCAGAAAGAGACGGCAGCGCTGCCTCGACTCCGGGTAGTGCTGGCGCTCGGCCGCGTGGCGTTCGACGGCTACTGGCGGTTGATGGCCGACAGGGGGGTCAGCCTGAAGCCGCGAGCGAAGTTCCAGCACGGGTTGGTCTGCGCGCCACCCGGGGCGCCGCCGGTCGTCGCCTCCTATCACCCGAGCCAGCAGAACACGAACACCGGACGGCTGACCGCCGCGATGCTCGCCGACGCGTTCGCGCGGGCGCGAGCGATCATTGAGGGGTGACCGCGCGGGCTGCAGGCTTTGGGACGTACGGTACGTGACTTGGCCGAGGTGTACCCGGCGCGATCCGTCCGGATCGTGTGAGAACGAGCACCCATAGCCGTCGGACGAGACCTACTGGCCGCGCCCGCTGTCTTCCTGCATCAGCGGTTCCGCTGCGGTCCCGATCGTGATGATGGTGAAGCACCGAGGGCGGCGAGGCGCCCGTTCCACAAGGCGCGCGGAGGGAGCATACCGGTCAGTATGCGACCGACGCGTAACGCCGTGGAACGGGAGGCATCGGTGCCCGAATGCCATCGGCATCACGAACGGGGCCGCTTAGGCCGATAGACGTGCGTGCTCTGGCCGAAGAAGACCTCGGCCGATTCCATCAGCGTTTCCGACAGCGTGGGGTGCGGATGGATGCACAGCCGTAGATCGGAGACGGTGGCTCCCATCTCGATCGCCACCACCCCTTCGGCAATCAGCTCCCCCGCTCCGCTACCGGCGATCCCTGCGCCCAGGATCTGTTCCGACGCGGGGTCCACAATCAACTTGGTGAGCCCGGCGGGCCGGTCGATCGTCATGGCGCGACCCGACGCTGCCCACGGAAACCGACACACCTGCACCGTCCGCCCGTCGGCCCGCGCCTGTGCCTCGGTCAGCCCGCACCAGGCCACTTCGGGGTCTGTAAAGACAACGGCCGGGATGGCGGCCGGCGCAAACTCCGTCTTGTGACCAGCGATCGCCTCGACGGCCGTCCGGGCCTCGTGACTCGCCTTGTGCGCGAGCATCGGCTCGCCCACGAGGTCGCCCACCGCGAAGATCGTCGGTTCCCCGGTCCGTCGTTGTCCGTCGACGACCACGAAACCGTGCGCGTCACGCCGGATGGCAGTTTGCTCGAGCCCAGGAATCTCCGAGTTGGGCACCCGGCCCACCGCCACCAGCACCCGATCGAATACCTGATCCGGCTGCTCGACCCCGGGTCCCTCCAGCGTCACCCTGACGCCGTCACCTTCTTCCGCCAACCCCAATACCGTCGTCTCGAGCAGTACGGCCTCGCACACCGCCTCGAGGCGGCGCGCCACCACAGCGGTCAGATCGCGGTCGGCGCCAGGCAACAGCCCAGCCGTCATCTCGACCACGGTGACCGTCGAGCCCAGCGCCGCGTAGACCGACCCGAGCTCGAGCCCGATATAGCCGCCACCAATGACGAGCAGCGACCGCGGCACCTCGGGCACCTCGAGGGCACGGGTCGAGTCCCACACCCGGTCACTCTCGAGCGACAACGCCGGCGGAGACGCCGGCCGCGAGCCAGTCGCCAGGATGGCGTGCTCGAACTGCAGATCTGTCGTGTCGCCCTCCGGCGCGGTGACCCGGGCAGCGGTCGGTCCGACGAGCGCGGCCCGGCCGCGCAGATACGTGATCCCACGCTGCGTGGACAACTGCCCCAGCCCACCGGTCAACCTGCCGACGACCCCGTCCTTCCAGGCCCGGAGTCGATCGATATCGATGGCCGGCTCACCGAAATCGACACCCCAGGCCTGCGCCTCGCGCGCCTCGCGCAGCACCTTCGCGACGTGCAGCAGCGCCTTCGACGGCATACAGCCGCGATACAGACACACACCGCCCGGGTCGGCTGCCTCGTCGATCAACGTGACCTGCATCCCCAGATCCGCTGCCAGAAACGCAGCGGCGTAGCCGCCGGGGCCACCACCGATGACCGCGATCTGTGTCGAGTGCGTCATCGTGCTCCCGTCGCGAGTGTGCCGACGCCATCGGCGCGCCGAAAGACGCCCGCCGCCCGGTTCCGTCCGGCGTGTTCTCGAGGCCAGGCTGCGACGTTGTTCAGCAGCCTGCTAAAGTGTACAAGACTGTTTCTTGCCTTCGAGCGGTCCAGACGTTCATCATAGGGAACGACAAGCGCGACCGTCACCGCATGAGAGAGCACGGCGCGCCCGACCTTTGACCGAGGACACACAGGATGAGCAGGCTCGAACGATCCAGCGGCGGCACCGTCCTGCTCGTAGCCGGTCTCGTGGGCATCGCCGCCGCCACGACCGGGATCATGACGACCGCCACCGGCCAGGACACCGCCATGACGCCATTGTTCGCGCCCGTGGACATCGGAGCGGATCTGTCCGCCCTGCCACACTCCGAACGCCAGGCGCTGGCGCACATCGTCGACGCCGCTCGTGTCATGGACGGCATCTTTCTCGAACAGGTGTGGGCCGGCAATCCGTCGATGCTGCTGTCGCTGCTGAACAGCGACGGCGCGGCCGGACAGGCGACGCTCGATTTCTTTCTCCTCAACAAAGGACCGTGGTCACGCATCGACGAGAATCGTCGTTTCGTGACCGGCGCGCCCGTGAAACCTGACGGCGCCAACTTCTATCCGGCCGGCGCCACCAAGGCAGACGTCGCGGCCTGGTTCGACCAGCTCGAGGGCGCGGCGCGGGCCGACGCGACCGGGTTCTTCACCACGATCCGGCGCGGCGTCGACGGCGGATTCGCCATCGTGCCCTACAGCGTGGAGTATCAAGGGCCGCTGTCGATTGCGGCCGCGCATCTGCGGGCGGCCGCCCGCGTCACCGCGCAGCCCACGCTCCGGCGCTACCTGGAGACCCGCGCCGCCGCGTTCGAGTCCAACGACTACTACGACAGCGACGTCGCGTGGATGGAGCTCGACTCGACGATCGAGCTGACGATCGGGCCCTACGAGGTCTACGAAGACGCATGGTTCAACTACAAGGCCGCCTTCGAGGCCTTTGTGACGATACGCAACGATGCGGAAACGGCCATCGTGGCGCGGTTCGGCGACCGCCTGCAGGATCTGGAAGACGCGCTGCCGATCGACCCGCGGTTCCGGAACCCCGCGCTCGGGGCGCTGGCGCCGATCCGGGTCGTGAACGTCGTGTTCACCGCCGGAGACGCGAACCGAGGCGTGCAAACCGCGGCATTCAACCTGCCGAACGACGAACGGGTCGTACGCGAGAAGGGCGCCAAACGCGTGATGCTGAAGAACGTGCAAGAGGCCAAGTTCGAGAAGGTGTTGACCCCGATCTCGATGGTGGCGCTCCCGGCCGCCGAACGGGCCGATGTCTCCTTCGAGGCGTTCTTCACTCACATCCTGATGCACGAGCTGATGCACGGACTCGGGCCCAGCACCATCACGGTGGACGGCCGTTCGACGACCGTTCGTCAGGAGCTCCGGGACACCTACAGCACGATCGAGGAGGCCAAGGCGGACATCTCCGGATTATGGGCGCTGCATCGGCTGATCGACCAGGGTGTGATCGACCGGTCGCTGGAACGCAGCATGTACACGACGTTTCTGGCCTCGACGTTCCGGTCTATCCGCTTCGGCATCAACGAGGCGCATGGCCGCGGGGTCGCGATCCAGCTCAACACGTTCCTCGACGCCGGCGCCGTCACGGTGGACATCAGCGGCCGGTTTGCGGTCGACCACGACCGGATCCGCGACGCGGTCACGGCGCTGACGACCGAGCTGATGACCCTACAGGCCACCGGCGACTTGGATGCCGCCGAACAGATGCTCGACACCCGTGGCGTCGTGCGACCGGAGGTGCAGCGCGTGCTGGACCGGCTGAGCGGTATCCCGATCGATATCCAACCGCACTATGTCACCGTCGACGCGCTAGCCACGACCATACACTGAGGCCTGCTAAGATCACGCCATGTCACTACCGGAACGACTCGGAGAGCTTCGTCAGGCGGTCGACACCGGCCGGATTTCACGTCGCAGCATCAAGCTCGAGATGCGCGCGAACCTGATACGTCGTCTGCAGCAGAACGAACAGCTGTTCCCCGGCATCGTCGGCTACGAGGACACGGTCATCCCACAGATCAGCAACGCCATCCTGTCGGGGCACAACTTCGTGCTGCTTGGTCTGCGTGGACAGGCCAAGACCCGGATCCTGCGTGGGCTGACGGGGTTGCTCGACGACGAGCTGCCGGTCGTCCCGGGCTGTCAGATCAACGACGACCCGCTCGCGCCGGTGTGTCGGGCCTGTCGCACGCGGGTGGCGGAGGAAGGCGAGGCGATGCCGATTGCGTGGCTGTCCCGCGAGCGACGGCTGGTCGAGAAGCTGGCGACGCCGGACGTGACCATCGCCGACATGATTGGTGATATCGATCCGATCAAGGCGGTACGCGCCGGGCTCGAGCTGTCGGACGAGCTGACGATGCACTATGGGCTGCTGCCGCGGGCCAACCGCTGTATCTTCGCCATCAACGAGCTGCCGGACCTGGCCGGCAAGGTCCAGGTGGGTCTGTTCAACATCCTCGAGGAGGGTGACGTGCAGATCAAGGGCTACCCGATCCGACTGCGGCTCGACGTCGTCATGACCTTCACGGCGAACCCGGAGGATTACACGGCGCGCGGCAAGATCATCACGCCCCTCAAGGACCGCATCGGGTCGGAGATCCGCACACACTACCCGCGGACCCGCCAGGCGGGGATGGCGATCACGGCGCAGGAAGCCTGGGTCACACGAAACGGCGACGGGGCCGGCATGATTGAAACCGTCGTCCCGCCCTACATCAGCGAGATCGTCGAAGAGGTTGCCTTCGTAGCCCGCACCAACCCCAAGATCGACAAACGCTCGGGCGTCAGCCAGCGCCTGCCGGTGACGTGTCTGGAGAACGTGGTGTCGAACGCGGAGCGGCGAGCGCTGGCCAGCAACGAGCCGACCGCCGTCGCGCGAGTCGCCGATGTCTATGCGGCGCTCCCGTCGATCACGGGAAAGTTCGAGCTCGAGTACGAAGGCGAGCTGCAGGGCGCCGACACGGTCGCACGCGAGATCATCCGCGACGCCGTCGGACAGATCTTCGACGGGTGGTTCACCGGCGTCGACACTCATTCCGTGGTCGAGTGGTTCGATCTCGGCGGCACCCTCCAGCTTGGCGACACGACGCCGGCCGCGGAGCTGCTCGAGCAGACCGGTCAGATCCAGGGGCTCCTGGAGCTGGCCGAGCACGCGCGCATTACGCGCACCGACCCCGCCCCACTCGTGGCGTCGGCGATCGAATTCGTCATCGAGGGGCTCTACGCGCAAAAAGTGATCAGCCGGACCGACGAGTGGCAATATCGCGCCACCGCGGATCCGCAACGGGCGACACCCCCCGCGGACCAGTTCTTTGACACCGACATCCCCATCCCACGCGACAAGAAGAAATACTACAACTGAGGTCCGGATGCGCCCAGGAGGCAGGAGGCAGGAGACAGGAGACGGGAGGAATGTGGTGGGCTTCGCCAACATCCAGAGCTGTCCCACGTTCTCCCGGCGGCCGCGCCGGACCCGTAGGCTCGAGAGCGCTCAACCGATGCCGGCGCCAATGCTCGCCCTTCGCCCTGTCCCCTGTCTCCTGCCTCCTGTCTCCTGTCTCCGTCGTATCAGATGAAATACCGGTACACGCGATACACCGGCGACGACCTCGAGGGGATCGACCTGGCGGAGCTCGTCTCGAAACTGTCCCACCTGCTGCTCGCGAGCGGCTTCGGCAGCCCGGCGGGCGGTGTCGACGACTCCTCCGGCGAGGATGACCACCGCTCGGAGCAATCGCTCCACGACGCCATCCTCGACACGCTCCTCAACGACGGGCTGCTGTCGGACGACGCGATGTCGCGGCTGCTCGGCGACCCGGCGGATCCCGACCCGCAGCCCCGACTCGAACAGCTGATTCAACGTCTCATCGAGCAGATGGCTCAGCAGGGGTACATCACGCGTCATCCCGATCTGGACGCCGAGCGGCACCAGCGCGAGGAACCAGGCACGGGTGACGGCGCGGCGCCGCCAATGCGGTTCGAGATGACCGACAAGGGGCTCGATTTCCTGGGTTACCGGGCGCTTCGAGACCTGCTGGGTTCGGTCGGTCACACCAGTGTCGGCCGGCACGACACCCGTGATCTCGCCACCGGCGTCGAGGCCAGCGGCGCCCCCAAGACCTATGAGTTCGGTGACACCCTCAACCTGGACGCCAGCGCGACGATCCTGAACGCCGTCAAACGGATGGGACCGGAGGCCCTCTCCGGTCCGGGGATCAACATCGAGTATTCGGATCTCATGGTGGCGCAAGGGGAATACCAGAGCGCCTGCGCGACCGTCCTGATGCTCGACTGCAGCCACAGCATGATCCTCTATGGCGAGGACCGGTTCACCCCGGCCAAAGCGGTGGCGCTGGCGCTCGCAAACCTGATCCGACACCAGTATCCCGGCGATACGTTACGGGTCGTGCTCTTCCATGACTCCGCCGAGGAGATCCCGCTGCGGCAGCTGGCGCGGGTGCGCGTGGGCCCGTACTACACGAACACCCGCGAAGGGCTCCGGTTGGCGCGCCGCATCCTCGAGCGACAGCAGCGCGACATGCGGCAGATCGTGATGATCACCGACGGGAAGCCATCGGCGCTGACGTGTCCCGATGGGCGCATCTACCGGAACCCGTTCGGCCTCGACCCATGGGTCATCGCCGAGACGTTCGCCGAAGTCGCCAACTGCCGCAAAGCCGGCATCCTGATCAACACGTTCATGCTCGCCCGGGACTACGAGCTAGTGAGCTTCGTCAAACGGGTCGCCTCGATCTGCCACGGCAAAGCCTATTTCACGACTCCGCACACGCTTGGCCGGTACGTCCTGCTGGACTATCTGGACAAGAAGACGAAAACGGTACACTGAGTCTCGAGTCTCCGAGCAGTCAGAATTTAGAAGTCAGAATGAAACTGGTTACTGCGCAGCATCAAGAAAATGGCCGCGAAGCCTCCGGCTGACTGCTGCCGTTTCTCATGCTCCCGTCACTCATCCCGCTCTTCCCGCTGCCCAACGTGGTCCTGTTTCCCTCGGTATTCTTGCCGTTGCACATCTTCGAGCCGCGCTACCGGCAGATGCTGGCCGATGCGCTGCGCGGAGACCGGATCATCGGCATGGTCCTGCTCAAGGGCAGACGTGACGATATCGAAGAGCCACCCCCGGTCTATCCGATCGGCTGCGCAGGGCTGGTCAGTCACGCCGAGACGCTGCAGGACGGGTGTTCCAACATCATCCTGCGCGGGATGCAGCGGTTTCGCGTGATCGGGGAGGAAGCCGACCGCGCGTATCGGCAGGCGCAGATCGAACCGTTACCCGAACCGGCGTCCGACGCCATCCGCGTCGAGGTCCGGCAGGCACGCACCCAGCTCGAAACACTCCTGGCCGGTCGGTTCGAGGCCGGCGGCGGCGCGGCGATGCTGCCGGGAGACATGGCGGATGAGGATCTCGTCAACACCTTGGCACAGTATCTCGACTTCGACCCGGTGGAGAAGCAGGCACTGCTCGAACGCGACGACACTGCCAGCCGGTCCAGGGCGCTGATCGAACTGATCGAACTGCGGGCGCTCGCCACCCAGCCGCTGGCCGGGCTTGGGCCGCAATAGGGGGGCTTCTTCAAGAAGTCAGATGGCAGAAGTCAAAAGGCAGGAGAAAGACGGTGGGCGACGCCGCGTTCAGAAACGCCCGTTCTCGATCAGCGCGTCACTAGGTCTGATCCGGTCCAGAACGAACAATCAGATGCATCCTGAGGAATGTTGGCACAGCCCACCTGTTTCCTTCTGACTTCTGCCTACTGCCTTCTCGCTCCTTGGGAATACCCCTTACCCCAGCGTGTTCGCAGTGGTGGGCACCGCCTCGCGGCCCGCGGCGAGACGACGGGCAATCACCTTGATCACCATCTCACCATGAAACCGACCATTCTCGATGAAGATGAGCCCGCTGTGGATGCCGGAGATCACCTGCCCCGCCAGGAACAGATTGGGCACGTTGGTCTCGTAGGTATCCGGGTCGTGTGCCGGCACCATGGTCTCCGCGTCGACCTCGATGCCGAACCGCGCCAGCATCGCGGTGTCCGGATGGTAGCCGGTCAGCAGGAAGACCGCGTCGGCCGGCAGCCCGCGCTGGACGCCTGCATGCTCGACCACCACCTCGGTGGGGCGGATCTCGACGACCCGGGTCTCGAAGTGGGCGATCACCGACCCTTCCTTGATGCGGTTCTCGATGTCGGGCCGGACCCAGTACTTGATGCCGCTCCCCAGCTCGGCGCGCCGGTGCACCAGGGTGACATGAGCCCCTGCGCGGAAGAGCTCGAGCGCCGTCTCAGCCGCGGAGTTCTTTCCGCCGACGATGACCACGTGCTTGCGGTAGTACGGGTGCGCCTCGGTGTAGTAGTGCGCGACGTGCGGCAGATCTTCGCCGGGGACCCCGAGCATGTTGGGACGCTCGTAGGCGCCGATCGCCACCACCACCGTACGCGCCAGACGACGGCTCGGACCATCATCCGCGTGCCGGGTCTCCACGGCCAGCAGGGGAGCGCCGTCGGGTCCAGCCTCGCGCCGGATCGCCCGCACCTCGAGTCCGAATTGTAAGTTCAGATTGTAGGTGTCGGCGGCACGCCGATAGTAGCGGAGCGCCTCGTCACGCGTCGGCTTCGCGTACGGGGTCACGAACGGGAGTCCGCCAATCTCGAGCCGTTCGGGCGTGGTGAGGAACACCATGTTGGTGGGGAACCGCAGGAGCGAGTTGACCAGCGCCCCGCGCTCGATCACTTCACACGCGAGCCCCGCCTTGTGCGCTGCGATCGCGCTGGCTAGCCCGGCGGGACCTCCCCCGACCACGATGACGTCCTGGACCCGGCCCGCGTCGGAACTTTGCTGGTTCATCTCTCGCGAGGCTCCCCCTCGGACCGTCCCGACCCGGAACGCTCCGCCTCGTTAGCCGAGCATTTCTCACAGCCCCGCGACGCGGGGGCTAGACTCCTTGAACGGAGGCTATCGTGGGGAGAGCGAAAACAATACGAAACACCCTGGCTCACTGGTCACGATCAACGTTGTTCAAGGAGTCTAGCAGGTTGCTGACGAATGCGGCGACGCCCTCCGGCTGTCTCCTGACTTCGCCTCGTCGGGTTGAGGCGGAGCTTCGTTACCGCGCGCGATACTCGACCTGCACGTCGCTGATGACGGCGATCGGCCGGCCCGGCGCCGAGAACAATTCCCGCCCATCGACCCGCTGGACCTGCAGCTCGAGACCGACGATGCTGATCTCGGTCACCCCCTCGGGCACCGTGATGCGGATCCCCTCTCCCCCGACGGGCGCCACCGCCTTGACGCCGCCCGGTCCGGCCCCGCCGCTCACGCGATCGACAAGATCGGCCTCGGTGCGGAACTCGGCGAGCACGACCGGCCGCGCCAGCACCGTCTCGGTCGTCGCGACCGCGATGCTGGCCAGATACTCGATATAGCCGCGCCCCCGCGCCACGTCGTCCTCGGAGTACGTATGACGGGCGTGCAGCGTGAAGGTCACGGTCGCGGCGCCGCGATGCGACGGAATCACCACGATGATGCCGTCGGCGATCTCGTTTCCGACCAGCACGTCACAATAGATCCGGTCCGTGTCCACACCGACACCGAGCACAGACTGGCACCGCACCTCGGCCGGTTCAATCCGTCGCGACTGCGCCTCGATCGGGTCGGCGGCGAGCGCGAGTCCAGCCACCATCGCCACGAGACATCGTCGAAGAGCGACATCGTACAGCCTGAGACAAGTCTTGGATCGCCTGGGGAAGATGGCTCGTCCCCGCGTAGCGGGGCTGTACGAACAGCGTCTGCTCGCGACGCGGCGCTCAGTTTCTTTGAGACGCAGCGTCGCGAGCCCACTGGACGTCCAGGGGCATCGTCGAGCAGCCCGTGGTGGAAGTCCAGTGGCCTTCGACCGGCGTCCCTCGACGCACTCGGGACGCCCTGAGCCTGCCGACGGGCGCGGCATCCCGTCTTGCTGCGTTGCTCCTCGGTCGCAGATTGCCAGTCTGCTCCCGCGTCCCGCCCTGCGCCGGCCGGGCACCGTGTTGCCTGCGACGGGTCTGGGTGCAACGCTGGACTGCCACGACGGACGGCTATGCGTGGTCGGCATCGATCCGATTCCCCGATCCTTGCCGGTACACTCCCGGACCGCAGCTCAATCGCAACAGGTCGAGAAACTCCGTACGGGTGCGCGCGTCGGTGCGGAACACACCGCGCATCGCGCTCGTGACCGCCATCGAATTTTGTTTCTCGACGCCGCGCATCAGCATGCAGAGGTGCGTGGCCTCGACCACCACGGCGACCCCCAGCGGGTTCAGTTTGGCGGCGATCGTCTCGGCGATCTGGCTCGTCAACCGTTCCTGGACCTGCAACCGGCGGCTGAACACCTCGACGAGACGCGGCACCTTGCTCAACCCGATGATCTTCTGGCGCGGAATGTAGGCGACATGACAGCGGCCAAAGAACGGCAAGAGATGGTGCTCGCACAGACTGTAGAAATCGATGTCCTTCACGATGACCATCTCGTTGTAGTCGACCGTGAAGAGCGCGCCGTTGATGACCTCGTCGATATCCTGTTCGTACCCGCTGGTGAAGAACCGCAGCGCCTTGGCCACACGTTCGGGAGTCTTCACGAGCCCCTCCCGCGACGGGTCCTCACCAAGCTCCGTCACCAGCACCCGCACCGCCGCCTGGATGCGTTCGTCGCTCGCCTGCCCGCCGACCGTCGTGACCCGGCCCTCAATACGCGTAGAAGCCATGACCGCTCTTGCGCCCCAACCGTCCGGCCAGCACCATGCGTTTGAGCGAGGGCGGTGGCGCGTAGGCCGCGTCGCGGAACTCTTCGTACATGATGTTCGCGATGTAGTAGGTCGTGTCGAGCCCAACGAAGTCGAGCAGCGTGAACGGTCCCATGGGATGGCCGCATCCCAGCGTCATCGCGGTGTCGATATCTTCGAGCGTGCCGCACCCGCCCTCATAGGCGCGAATCGCGCTGAGCAGATACGGAATGAGCAACCGATTGACGATGAAGCCCGGCCGATCCGGGGCGGTGACCGGCTGCTTGCCGAGCGACTGCGCGAACTGAAACACCCGCTGATACGTGGCGTCGACGGTCGCCAGACCACGAATCACCTCGACCAGCGACATGATCGGCACCGGGCTGAAGAAGTGGAGCCCGATGAATTTGTCCGGCCGCCTGGTCGCCGCGGCGAGCTCCGTGATACAGACCGAGGAGGTGTTCGAGCAGAACACCGTGTCCGGGCCGACCACCTCCTCGACCGCCGCGAACACCGCCCGCTTGGCGTCGATGTTCTCGACAATCGCCTCGATGATGAGATCGGCCTCGGCGAACGGCTCGAAGCTCGTCGTCCCGCTCAGACGGCCCATCGTGGCGTCACGCTCGTCGGTCGTCAGCTTGCCCCGCGTCACGCCGTTGGCGAGAAACCGCTCGATCCGGCCCAGGCCGGTATCTACTGCCGCCTGGTCCACCTCTCGCACGATGGTCCGGTACCCAGCCTGGGCGCACACCTGCGCGATCCCAGAGCCCATCAGCCCACACCCGAGGACCCCGACCACCTCCGTCCGTGTGCCGTCCGCCATCATCGTTCCTTTCTCGCCACCGCGCGCGAGCCGTCACGACCCAGCTCTTCGGTAGCCCGGCCGAGGTCGACCCAACACCCCGTGATCATAGCAAACCGGTCGTCTCGGCCATGGCCAGGAAGGCATCAAACCCTATGCTATAGTCACGTTCGATGTCTCAGACCAACCGTCTGGACAACGAGCGAGTCAAGATACTCGGTGACCTGCACGGCGAGGTGATGGTGTATCAGCCAATGACCATCACGGAGATCTCCCCCGGTGGCGCCCTGATCGAGACCTCGTTTCCGCTGCAACTCGGCTCGCTCCACGACCTCCGGCTGCAACTGGGCGGCACCTCGGTCGTCGTCAAGGGGCGTGTCGCCCACGCCCAGGTCACCGAGGTGGAACAGGAACAGGTGGTCTACGAGTCCGGAATCGAGTTCGTGGAGCCCTCCGAGCGGGTGTCCGCCGCGATCAGCGCCTTCGTCACCGAGGTACGGGCGAGACAGGAGACCTAGACATCTCCTCAGGGTGACATCGTCACGTGTGAAGCAAGTTTTCATGACACGCGGAGATGTCTAGCCCCCGCGTAGCGGGGCTGTAAGAAAAGCGTCTGCTAGCGAGGCTGCGCCGTCTTCGCTGTTCGGTGTGAGGCGCAGCTTCGCTAGCAGTCGGTCGTGAAGAACAAGTCGGAGGAGTGTGTCGGCTCGGACGCCGCGGTCCGCTGAGGGACGCGGATCAGAAAGCGGTGTCGGGAGCCGCCAAGGCAAAGATGAAATCGAGCGCCTCGGACGGGAGCCAGAACGACAGGGTGGCTATCGTACCGGTTCCGCTCAGCTGCAGCGAGTCGAGCATCGCCTGCAGCTCGGGTCGGCCCGTTGTCTGCATCGTGGCCAGCGCCAGGAACCCGCGGAACACGTCTCGCAGATTCTGACCGGCCTGCTCGTCACGCCCTTCGATTGTGAAGGACCCGCTGAGCCCACCGTTCACGCGGCCACTCACCGCAAACGCCGTCACGGCCGGCATCTGGGCCGTCACCTCGTCCGGCAGGAACCCGAGCGAGCTCAGGTCACCGAACCGCCCCACCGCCCAGACGTTGCTGCCGTCATCGACCCGCTCGAGCAGCCCCATCATCTGCTCGTTCGACGTGATGTCGGCCCCGGCCGATCCACGGTCGACCGCCTGATGGACCATCCCCAGGTTGCCGACCGCGACCAGCCCTGGCTCCATGAACGCCATGGCGAGCGCCCCGACGTCGCCGGCGTCGATGCTCACGACGCGGGTACCGGCATACTCGCTGACGGTCGCGCCACTGCCGCGAGCCACGGCCTCGAGCCGGGTGGTGTCGAATCGCCCACGAAACAGCACGAGCCCGGCCGGCTGGCCCTCGTCCGGACCCGGGGCCAGGAACGCCACCACGTGATCGATGTCTCGCTCGACGTTCAGCCCGAGCTGCTGCTCGAGCTCGGCCTGCCCAACGCCGTCCGGCGCGATCTGTCGGATCCGCTCCCGGAAGTCCGAGAGCATCACCTCCCGCACATTGGCGTAGGCCACGATGCTGGCATTCGGCGGGACATAGGCGAGCTCGACCGGGCCGGTGACCGAGACCGCGAGCGCCGCCCCGCGGTTGACATATGCGAACAGGCCCGTCACGAGCCCCACGACGAGCAATCCGCTCGCGACAAGCACGAAGTAACGCGTCTGGCGCGTCATGGCACCCTCATCCTACGTGGCCCGGGTCAGCAGTACGGTCGCATTCGGCCGCCGATGCACCCCACCCAGAGCGGCGCTCGGCCTCTGCTCAGCGGGGTCGAGTACTGGCGGTATGCTCCCTCCTCGCGCCGTGCGGGGCGAGCGCCTCAACGCCCTCGCTGCGTGACCGTATTTGTGGCCGGAACCACCAAGCCGACGCCCGACCGCCGTCACGTCTGCCTCGCTCACCGTGGGGGAGTTGACCTCTGCTGGATTATACCCGTCAGAGGGGAGAAAAGTTCCCGCCTTCGCCCCGCCGATGTCACGCCGTCCGGCAGGGGCTACGGCGGACAGACCCGCTTGCGCTTCGCCCCGCCGATTCCGATCCCGTCGGCGGGGACGACGACGGACAGGCCCGCTCTCCCACTTCGCCCCGCGGAGGTTCACGCTGGACGGCGGATCATTGCTCCAGCACGTACTCGCGGCGCTCGACCAACCAGATCGCCAGCGACAACCCGCCCGCCAGAATGACGCCCAACCCGATGAGACTGGCGGCCGCCGAGGGCACCACTTCGTTGGCCTGCAGGATGGTGAGGATCGAGGTGACGACCCCGTCCTGCGGCATCGCGTGTGGCACCAACCCCTGTATGTAGTAGGACACGGTGAACCGCTTCATGTAGCCGGGCACGAACACGATAATCGGCTCCCACAGGAAGATGAAGACCAACCCGGTCAGCAGCGGTCGCTTGAACCAGGCACCGACCAGGGCGAACAGCGCACCATAGACCGCCAGCCCCACGGCCAGCAGCGCCAGGTCCTTCACCAGGTCCGGAAAACTGGTCCCGATGCTGCCACCCTCCAGCGGCACCACGAGGAAGAAGACCAGCATGACCGACGGCAGCACCACCAGCCCGGTGCACCCAAGATAGGCCAGGTACTTGCCAACCAGCACGGCGCCGCGCGACACCGGGCGAGTAAACAGATAGGTGATCGTCTTGTCCTCGACCTCGTCGGCGATCAGCGCGGTCCCGTAGAACATGCCGAGCAGCGGCACGGAGAACTGCAGATAAAAGCCCCAGATCATCAGGCCAAAGATGACCGGACCGTCCACCGTGACCGGCCGGCCGTTGATGACCCCTTGCGCCATAAAGAGATCCATCGCCACGAGCGCCCGGAGCAACACGGCTACCGCCACCGGCCCGCCGACGATGAGCGCCATGAACACCGTGCGACGCGACCAGAGCATCTGCCCCAGCGACAGGTCGTAGATCCGTAGCGCGGAGCGGAAGAACGACGGCGAGGCGGCGATGGAGCCGGTGGGTAGCGTGGGCATAACTACTTCACGAGGTAGTCGAACACGGCCTGCAGGTTGTCGTCCGGCGAACTGACCTCGTACACCTCACCCAACGCGCCAGTCGCGGCCAGCTCCGTCAACCGGCCATAGAACGCGTCCGGCTTCCCGGTCTCCACGACGACCGCCCCATCCTCGAACTGCAGACTGAGCACGTCGTCGTGGCGCAGGAACGCGCGCGCCATGCGGCGCGGGTCGCTGGCCCGAATCTTCACCTTGTGGGGGTGCTCGTCGATCAGGTCGCGAATGGTGTGGATATTCCCCTCGGCCAGGATCCGGCCGTTGTTGATCAGCAAGATGGTCGAGGTCATCGCCTCGATCTCGTGCAGGATGTGGCTCGATACCAGCACGCTCTTCCCGGCCCGCCCCCAGTCCTTGATGAGCCTGACCATCTTCCGCCGGGCGATCGGGTCCATCCCGGCCAGCGGCTCATCGAGCACCAGCAGTTCCGGGTCATGCACCACCGCCTGCGCGAGCTTCACCCGCTGGCGCATCCCCTTGCTGTAGGCGCCGATCTTCTTGTCGGCCGCATCGAGCAGGTCGACCGTACCCAGCGCCCGCCGGGCCGCGGCGGTGGCGTCGGTGTCCGACAGGCCGTTCAGCCGGGTCAACGCCGTCACCCATTCCAGACCGGTCATCCGCTCGTAGAACGCGTCCTGTTCGGGACAGAACCCGAGCCTGAAGAACAGACCCGGGTTGCCCCAGATCGGCTCGCCGAGCACCCGCACCGTCCCCTTGCTCGGCTTCAGCTGACCCGTGATCAGCTTCAGAAAGGTCGACTTGCCGGCGCCGTTCGGCCCCAGCATCCCGGTGACCCCTGGCCCGACCTCGACCGATACGTCGTTGAGCCCGATCACCTGGCCATACCACTTCGACACCCGGTCGGTGGCCACTACCGGCACGCTCACGTCACGACCTCCACCCCGCGCACCCGCCGCTCCAGCACGACGATTGACAGTCCGATCAGCGCCGCGACCACGAGCACCGACAGCAACCACGACGAGTCGAACCGGGGCTGGAGCCGGAAGATCACATCGCCGATCTGCTCGAGATTCGCCCGGAACGAGAGCCACGCGAGTGCCGTGCTGCTGGTGATCCCGCGCAGGATGGTGAACAGCGCCCCGGTGAACACGATGGCACCGAAATACAGGATCGCGGTAAATCGCGCACTGGTCGACAGCGACGACAACGCCAGCATCGTGAACGACGCCAGCAGCACCTCCACCAGCGCGTAGAGCGTGATGGCCGGTATCAGGAACAGGTTCTCGCGCACGAACGTGAGACTGCCCGAGAACATCATCTGTACGAACAGCAGTGCCATCGCCGGCAGCAGCGTCACCATTAACAGGAAGAACAGCAGGATACCGAGCTTACCGGCGACATACTCGGCGCGGCTGAGCGGCTTCGACAGATAGATCTGTAACGCGTTCGACCGGCGGTCGTTGGCGATCAGCCCAGACCCGACATAGACCGTCACGATCAGCACGAAGAGCTCTTGCATCTCGAGGAACTGCCGGAACGTCTCGACCGAGGGCGCCAAGATGTCCAGGTTGGGAAAGTTGGCGGACAGATAGAAGATAACCGCGCGCACCAAGAATTGTGCCCACGCGAACAGCATGACCCCGAGAAACAGCTTCTTGCTCAATGCCGTCCGGATACCGGTCACGGTGATCACCAGCCACGCGGTCCCCGGCGCTTCCCGAACCCCGGTATAGCGGCGATAGCTCTGGTCGTGGATGGGCATGAGGAAAGATAGCAGTCAGAAGGCAGGAGGCAGGCAGCAGAAGAAAACAGGTGGGCTGACGCCGACATCCAGGACTGTTCGTCCTCGATCGTCGTGTCCCTGGTCAGACCCGGTACCAAGCAGGCAAACAGGGGCACCCTGCATGAAGCCGGCGAAGCCATCCACCTGGCTGCTGCCTTCTGCCTTCTGCCTTCTGACTTCTACGGTGTCCGTCACGTCACTCCTCTCCGATGGCCTCCGCGAACACGTCCTCGAGCGTCGGCACGCTGGGCCGCAAATGCCGCACCTGGATCTGATGCCGGGCGGCCACACCGAACAGATCGCGCGGGCCCTGGTCGGCGGTGAGATACAGGCGCATCACGTCCTCGTCGGTGCTGCGGCACTCGATCCCCTCGGCCTCCAGCGCCTGGGTGAACGTCTCGACGTCACCCTTGATCCGCACCTCGTAGACCTGTCGGCGCCGCTCCTTCAGCTCGGCGATCGACCCCTGGGTCGCGATGGCACCCTGGTGCATCACGACGACGCGGTCGCAGGTGGCCTCGACGTCCGGCAGCAGGTGCGAAGACACAATCAGATTCACTCCCTTGCGCGTCGCCAGGTCGGTCACGAGGTCCAGCATCTCCGCGCGGCCCTTGGGGTCCATGCCGTTGGTCGGCTCGTCGAGAAACAGCAGATCCGGATCGTGCACCAGCGCCTGGGCGAGCTTGATTCGCTGCTTCATCCCGGTCGAGTAGGTTTCGATCTTTCGATACCTCGCCTCGCCGAGCCCGACGTAGTAGAGCACCTCGTGGGCGCGTTGCATCGCGTCGCTCCGGGGCAGACCGGCAAGCTGCCCGCAGTAGGTCACGAATGACACGGCGTTCATGTCCGGGATGTGGCCGTCAGATTCGGGCATGTAACCGAGACGCGCACGGATGGTCAACGGGCTCGACGCGACGTCGAGACCGAGCACGTGCATCCGGCCGGTGGTCGGCTTCACGAAACCCAGCAACGCCTTCAGCATGGTGCTCTTGCCGGCACCGTTCGGCCCCAACAACCCGACCGCCCCCGGCGGGAACGCCACGGAAACATCACGCAGCGCGTCCTGCGTGCCATAGCGCACGGTCACCTGCTCGAGATGCACGACGGGCTCGGGGTCAACGACGTGGGGCGCCGTCATGCGCTCGCCCCCCGCAGGAGACAGGAGGCCGGCAGGAGACCGGAGGAAACGAAGGGCTGCGCCGTCTGATGCATCAACTACCAGTGTCCACACCCGGCCATCGGGTCGCGACGTGGTTCCTATCCGAGGCCGTCAGCCTTCGCGGATCACGGGCCACACGGCCGTCCGGCGGTGAACTACAAGCGTTATACGAAGACCGGCGGTCGCAGGTTCTTGGACACACACGCGAGCACGGCAGGGCAGGCCCAATTGACCTGACAGGGCGAAGCCCCTCCAGCCTCTCCTGTCTCCCACCCGCCTCCTGCCTCCTCGAGAGCGTTCATCTACAGACTCCCCTTGAGCCCGAGGTCCTCGGCGCGCTCGCGCATGAACGAGATGACGTTGGTGATGTGCTCGTCGAGCGGCACACCCAGTTCCTCGGCGCCCTGGCGCAGGTCGTCGCGCGACACCGCACGGGCGAACGCCTTGTCCTTCATCCGCTTCTTGACCGACGTCGCCTCGAGATCGAGCACGCTGCGCGACGGACGAACGAGCGCTGCCGCGGTCACGAACCCGACCATCTCGTCACACGCGAACAGGGTGTGCTCCAGTGTCGACTCCCGCGTCACGCCGGTGTAGTCGGCGTGCGAAAGGATCGCGCGCATCACATACTCGGGATAGCCCTGCGCCCGCAGGATCTCACACCCGCGATAGGGATGGTCCTCGGCGCTCGGCCAGCGCTCGTAGTCGAAGTCGTGTAGCAGCGCCACGCCGCCCCACGCCTCTTCATCCTCGCCGAACAGGCGCGCGTACCCGCGCACGGCTGCCTCGACCCCCAGCCCATGCTTCAGCAAGCGGTCGTTCTGCGTGTACTCGGTGAGCAGGCTCCAGGCCTGGGCGCGTGTCGGGGTCATGAGTCCAGGGTGACCGATGGGGCCTCAGCGGCCCTGCCACGGTCGGTCGCCGCTCCGACGCACGCGAGCGATCCCTCGCTGGCCGCGACAATCGCGGCCACCGTGACATCGCCCGTGATGTTGGTCGCCGTGCGCGCCATGTCGAGCGGCCGGTCCACACCCAGGATCAGCGCGATGCCGGCGGCCGGCACACCGATCGACTCGAGGATGACGATCAACATGACGAGGCCGGCGCTCGGCACGGCGGCGGTCCCGATCGAGGCGAGCAACGCCAAGAACACGATGCTCAGCTGCGCCGTCAGGTCGAGTGGAATGCCGAGGGCCTGCGCGATGAACACCGCCGCCACCGCCTGGTAGAGCGCAGTACCGTCCATATTGATCGTGGCGCCGAGCGGCAACACGAACGACGCCACCTCTTCGGAGATACCGAGGTTCTTCTGCGCGCTCTTCATCGTCACCGGCAGCGTGGCGGCGCTCGACGAGGTCGAGAACGCGACGAGCTGGGCCTGCACGATGCCCCGGAAGAACTGCCGCAACCCCAGCGGGGTGAAGAGCCGCAGCAGCAGCGAGTAGGTGACGAACATCTGTATCGCCAGCCCGATCAGGACCACCAGACAGTAGAACCCGAGCGCCCCCAGCAACTGGAGGACGTCCTCCGGGCTGTCGCCGGCGACCCCGGTGACCGTGTCGGCAATCAGCCCGAACACCCCGATCGGCGCAAACAGGAGGACGAGCTCGACGATCTTGATGATGACGGCGTTCAGACTCTCGAACAGCCCCAGCATCGGCGCGGACTGCTCCTTCGGGATCAGCATCAGCGCGACGCCGAACAGGAACGCGAGGAACACGATGTTCAGCATGCGCCGGTTGTCGGACGCGGCGCCGACGATGTTGTCCGGCACCATGTCGACCAGCGGCTGCAGCGGCCCTCGCTCCCTGGCCTCCGCCGCCATCTCCTCCCGTTCCGCGACGTCGCCCTGAAGAGTCTCCTGCCGCAGATTGTCGGGCACCATGGCACCCGGGTTCAGCAGGTTGACGATCACGAGCCCGATGAGCAGGGCGACCAGTGTGGTGCCGAGGTAGATCGCGATTGTCTTTCCGCCGATCCGTGACAGCTTGTTGAGGTCGGACAGGGAAGCAATGCCGGTGATCAGCGACGCCAGCACCAGCGGAACCGCGACCAACAGCAGGAGCCTGAGGAAGATCGTCCCAAACGGCGCGATCCAGGCGGCCGTGAAAGCTCCCCACCCTGCATAGGCGGCGACCACACCGTAGAGCAACCCGAGGGCCAGGGCAAGAAGGATGCGCCAGTGGGGTTGTCGATACCAGGGCATCTAGCGACGCTCCGCCTCACACCGCTTGGACGCCCGTCGGCTCCGCATCGCTACATGGGCTGTTCTTACAGCCCCGCTACGCGGGGGCTCGACACCTCCGACGGATACGCTGGCGCGCATCGGAGCTGTCGAGCGACGCGCCGCCTCACACCGCTTGGACGCCCGTTGGCTCCGCATCGCTACATGGGCTGTTCTTACAGCCCCGCTACGCGGGGGCTCGACACCTCCGACGGACACGCTGGCGCGCATCGGAGCTGTCGAGCAGCCGGCGTCGGGTGAATCAGCACCGTCCGCGGCCCGTGCTGGCCACCGGATATAGTACTCGGCTTTCGCGACTGTCAATTCTAGCGACGCTGCACCTCACACCGCCCGGACGTTCGTCGGCACAGCATCGCCAAGTGCTGTTCTCACAGGCCAGCGACGTGCGGGCTAGCGGCCCGTGGTGAACATCCCCCCGCATTCGACCGGCGTCTCTCGACGCACACGGGACGCCCTGAGCCTGCCGAGGGTTCGACATCGCTCACCCTCGACCCTGAGCCATGTCGACGGGCCGAAGGGCGCTGCATCCCACTTGGCGGCGGTGCTCCTCGGTTCAATACTCCCGGTCTTCGCCCTCGTCGCGCCTTCCCAGATGAGCACCTCACCGGTCTCGGTGCGACCCTGGACTTTCACCCTGGACTGCGAGGTCGACGGCACGCCTGATCACCGCCGTGGCCGTCTCCGTCACCGCATACGACGACAGATCGGCGGGGTCGGCCAGTGCCACCGCTTCGGCATCGGAACCGGGTCGTAGCTCGCCGCTCAGGTGGTGGCAGAGATAGTCGGCGAGCACGTAGTGGTATCGCACCCGGCCTTCTGTGTCATGAGTGATGCGATCGAACAACTCGACCAGCGGGCCGACGCTCGTCTCGATCCCGATCTCCTCGCGTAGCTCGCGTCGCAGCCCCTCGTGCAAGGTCTCGCCCAGCTCGATTGCACCACCAGGCAGGCTCCACTGGCCCGCGAGCGGCTCGTGCCGGCGCTTGACCAGCACGACCCGCCCATCGATAAACACGATCCCGCCCACCCCGACGAACGGACGCGAGGGATACTGCCGGGTAGACATGCGCTGTGGGCTCCGTGGAGACAGAAGGCAGCAGCATTCGGAGGGCGACGCCGTCATCTAGAAACGCCGAACCTCCATCATCGAGTCCACCGGTCACACGCGGTAGAGTCCGGGCAATCTGACAGAACCGGATACCGGATAGATGTTGGCGAAGCCCTCAGGTTTCCTCCTGTCTCCTGTCTCCTCTTCACAGCGTAAGCGCGGCGTCGGCATTCAGGTCCAGCGACGCCGTCATGCCGGCACGCAACCGACGCAGACCGGCGGCGGCGATCATCGCGGCGTTGTCGGTCGACAGGTGGAGTGTCGGCAACATGACGGGCAGGCCGCGCTCGACCCCGCGCGCGGTGGCGACCTCCCGCAGCCGGCTGTTCGCCGACACGCCGCCCGCGATGCCCAGACTGCAGGCGCCGAACCGGCGTGCCGCCTCGAACGCGCGGTCGAGCAGCGCGTCCACGACGGCCCGCTGAAAGCTGGCACAGATGTCCGCCAGCTCGGTCTCCGACAATGCACCGGGACCGGTGGCCTGCCGACGCCGTACGTACCGCGCGACCGCGGTCTTCAGACCGCTGAAGCTGAAGTCCATGCGGCCCTCCCCGATCTTCGGAGACCCGGGGGGCACCACGGTGGCCGGCTCCTCGACACGGTCCGCGTGGGTCATCCGGGCTACCGGAAACCGGATCGCGTGCTCGTCTCCACGCCGCGCCAGCCGGTCGATGACCGGTCCACCGGGATAGGTCAGACCAAGCAGCTTGGCGACCTTGTCGAACGCTTCGCCGGCGGCGTCGTCCCGTGTCCGCCCGACCAACCGATACGTTCCAGCCTGCGGCAGGTGATACAGGCTCGTGTGGCCGCCGGACACGACCAGGACTACCGCCGGCAACGGCAGATGGGGATGGCAGAGAAACAGCGACTCGATATGGCCGGCCAGATGGTGCACCGGCACCAGGGGCCGGTCGAGCGCGACCGCCAGCGCCTTGGCGAAGGCGACCCCTACGAGTAGCGATCCCACCAGACCCGGCCCCTGGGTAACGGCGATCGCGTCGAGCTGCGCCCAGCCAACCCGGCCATCACACAGGGCCCGCTCGACGACCCCGCAGATGTCGCGCAGATGCTGACGTGAGGCGAGCTCCGGCACCACACCGCCCCATTCGCGATGGATCTCCACCTGGGAGGCGATGACGCTGGAACGGATCTCCCACGATGCCGGCCCCGCCGCGGTCTCGACTGCCACCGCCGCCGCGGTCTCGTCGCAGGAGGTCTCGATGCCAAGCAGTGTCGTCTCACTCACGCCTCTCCTGCCTCCCCGCCTTCACTCGCCGAGTGTGAACGGACGGCGAGCTTCGGCGTGTCCGCCGACGCCTTGGCGGAGGCGGAATGACGTCTGCCTCCTGTCTCCTCAGAGCCCTCAATCTCGCACACCGCCGTCAGGCTTTCGGCGAACGGCGAGCGACAGATCCCGTGCTCGGTGATGATGCCGGCAACAAACCGCGCGGGGGTGATATCGAACGCCGGGTTCCAGATTTTTGCCCCTTCGGGTGTGAGCTGGAGCGATCCCAGATGCGTGACCTCTCTCGGGTCGCGCTCCTCGATCGGAATGCCCGACCCGTCCGGTGTGGACAGATCGATCGTCGACACCGGCGCCGCCACGTAGAACGGCACGTCGTGCTCCCTGGCGACGACCGCGACCGTGTAGGTCCCGATCTTGTTGGCGACGTCGCCGTTGGCGGCGATCCGGTCGGCACCGACCACCACGACGTCGACCTGGCCGGACCGCATCAGCGAACCGACCATGCCGTCAGTGATGACGGTCGTGTCGATGCCATCACGGACCAGCTCCCATGCCGTGAGCCTGGCGCCCTGCAAGAACGGACGGGTCTCGTCGGCGTAGACGGCCACGCGCTTGCCCGCTTCCACCGCCGCCCGAACCACCCCGAGCGCCGACCCGTAGCCCCCGGTGGCCAGCGCGCCGGCGTTGCAGTGGGTCAGCACCCGCCCCTCGTCCGGCATGATCTCGACCCCATGACGACCCAGTGCCCGGCAATTGGCGACATCTTCATCGTGGATGCGAGCTGCCTCGGCGTCGATCGTCGCCTGCAGCTCGGCGGTCGACTGACCGGCGCGCATCGCCCCGGCGAAGACCCGCTTCATCCGCTCGATCGCCCAGAACAGGTTGACGGCGGTCGGCCGCGTCGCAGCCAGCAGGTCACACGTTCGATAGAACTCGGTGGCCAGCTGCGTCGTGCTGGTCGTCGTGCTGCGGCGCAGCTCGAGGGCCACGCCCATCGCCGCCGCGACACCGATGGCCGGCGCGCCGCGGATGACCATCGTCCGGATCGCCTTGGCCACGTCCCGCCCGCTGCGGCACCGCACATATACCTCGCGGGACGGCAGCTTTCGCTGGTCGATCATGACGACCTCGCCGTTCTCCCAAGCGATCGTGGGCAACATAAGGAACCTCCCGGCAACCGAGTGTTCACATGATAGCGAAAGTCGATCGGCTACCGCCCATCGGCTTCAGGCTGTGGGCCTCAGGCGCGCCTAGGGTCCTTAGTGGCCCCGGTCATAATGACGGTAGCATTCGGCTGGCGATGCATCCCGCCTGGACGGCGTTGCTCCGCGGTCACACATCCCCCAATGTGCTCCCTCGTCGCGCCTGGCCAGCCGGGCGCCTCGCCACCCTCGGTGCGTGACCGTAATGATGACCGGGACCACTTAGCCCCACGATCGGGCTCTCCAGGGAGGCTCGTGGACAACACAAGGCGAGTCTGTGCTGCCTCCTGACGGCGCTGAGTGGCCCGAACGTGAAGGCGTGCGACCCCACCCCACGAGCGCCCACAGTCCCGACGCCTGAAGTCCGCACCCTGAAGCCCGACGCCAAGGAGCAGGCTCCCGTTGCTCAGCAGCCAGCTAGTAGAGCAGCACTGACGCAATAGCGGCATTGATCAGGGTCGCGAGAAACCCTCCCAGCAGGGCCACCGGCGCCAGCCGCGCCAGGTCGGCGCGGCGCGAAGGGGCCATGCCGCCGATTCCGCCCAACAAGATGCCGATCGACCCAAAATTGGCAAACCCGGTGAGCGCGAACGTGACCACCATCCTCGAGTGCTCGGATATCGACCCAAGATACGTGCCGTTGAGTTTGATGTAGGCGACGAACTCGTTGGTGGCGAGCTTGGTGCCGAGCAGATCGGCCACCGCCGGCAGGTCGGCCGACGACACCCCCAGCAGCGCGGCCACCGGCGCGAAAAGCCACCCGAAGATCGCCGCCAGCGAGAGATTCGCGTTGATGAGCCCGAGGCCGTAGTCGAACATGGCGATGAACGCGAGAAACGCGATCAGCATGGCCGCCACGTTGATCGCCAGGCGGGTGCCATCCGAAGCACCCGCAGCCAACGCGTCGATCACGTTCACGTGCTCACGCTCCACGTCCATCTGCACGGTACCGACAGTCGCCGGCGTGCCGGTCTCGGGCAACAGAATCTTCGACAGATACAACCCGCACGGCGCCGCCATCACGCTGGTGGTCAGCGCCGCGACAGGGTCGGCCCCCAGACTGATATAGATCGCCATGACGGTGCCGGCGATCGTGGCCAGACCGCCAGTCATGAGCGCCAGCAGCTCCGACTGGGTCATACCGGCGATGTAGGGCCGGATGATGATCGGCGCCTCGGTCACGCCGAGAAAGACGTTCGCGGCGGCCGACAGACTCTCGGCGCCACTCGTCCCCATGAGCCGCGCCATCACGCGTGCCATCAGCTTCACGACCACCTGCAGCACCCCGACGTGGTAGAGCACCATGAACACCGCTGACATGAAGATGAGGATCGGCAGCGAGGCAAAGGCGAGCACGAAACCGTCGGGAAACAGCTCGGCCATCTGCTCGGGATCGGCGAGCACCCCGAACACGAACTGCGACCCAGCGCTGGTGAACTCCAGAAACTGCGTCGCGACCGCCGCCAGCGCCCCGAAGAACTCATGCCCCGGCCGCACTCCAGCGATCTGCACCCACAGAATCAACACCGCGAGCCCTATCTGCAACGCAAGACCGCTCAGGACCAGCCGGAGGTTCACGGCGCGGAGCTGCGCCGAGCAGGCGCCGGCCACCGCGAGAAACGCGACAATTCCGGCAACCGCCCGGAGACGCGGGTCGACCACGTCCTGCAGCCACAGCGCCCCGGCCCCGAGCAGGGCTGCCAACATTGCCAGACCGAGACGTGGACGCCAATCACCGAACGTGCGTGGCCCGGCGGGAGCAGGACGAGGGGGGAGGATCATGGCGGTGTCGCTGATCATAAGTCGAATCGGCGCCCATCGACGCCACCCGTTCGGCTCCGTCCGCCCGGTGACATGCCGAAGTGCCGGGTATGATAGAAGGGTGTGACCGCGATCACTATGACTGACGCGCCAGCCCCCGAGGCGCTCGACCCGCAGCGTGCGGCCCATCTGACCGATTTCGCGCGCGGTTGCAGTGCAGCCGCCCGAGCGGTAGCGCTCTACCCCGCCGGACATCCCGCCGTCGAAACCGCCGTCGCCCGGCTCATCGAGACCGCCGGTCGGGTGACCTCGGCCGACGCCTTTCGCGTGACGGTGCTGCCGCACGGGTTGCTGCTCGACAGTCTGGCACCGGCACAGCCGGACCAGGCGGTGCCCGAGCTCGCCCGACTCCTACACCAACATCTCATTGGCGGTCTTGTCCTGCACGACGGCGGTGACGCGACCACCTGGCAGACGCTGCTCGGTCTCCTCAGACGACCCCCGGAGGAGATCCGCGAGGCGGGCGGAATCTCTCACCTGTGGAGCGACAAGGGCGGGCTGACGAACGAGGACCAGCGGCGCAGCATCGAGCTGCGCGAAGTCGACTACGAGCGGCTGCTCCGGCACCGAGCGCTGGGCGACCCGGCCACGCTCGATCAGATCTTCCAGATGCTCTTGTCGGGGCAGACGGACGATCTGGACCAGACCGCACGCTCGACGCTCGCCGAGATCATTCGCGACCCAGCCAAGCTCGAGCTGTTCGCCACCGAGTTGGCGGAGCGTGTCGGCGGCGACGCGCGGGCCCACGCAGAGACCCTGTTGCACCTGCTGCGCTCCGCGACCGAGCTGCTGGCTGACGACGAGAACGCGCCGCGCGACGAGGCGGTGGCCAACCTCGCCAAGATGCTGACCGGTCTGACCGCCGAGACGATGGCCGACCTGCTCCGCCGGCGCGGCACCCCGGCGGCGATGGCCGGAGGACGCGACGCCGTCCAGGCGGTAACCGAGCGGATGGCATCAGAAGACGTGGCAACCTTCGTGTCGGACTCGATCGTCGTGGAGCACGGCGCCTCACATCGGCTCGCCGAGGCGTTCCAGGCCCTGGTGCCCGACCTCGACGATCGGCGTCAGATGGTGTCCCTCGTGGGACAAACGCTGGCCAAGTCACCATTCGGACAGACCGACGCCTTCCCGGACATCTGGAAACGAGCCGAGACGTTGCTGTCGTCGTATAGCGACGAGCAGTATGTCCACGAGCAGTACGCCCAAGAACTGAACTTCGCGCGAGCACAGGCCACCGAGGTCGAGGACATCAGCGACGACCCGGAGGATCGGATCGCTTCGTGGCTGGCGACGGTCAACGACCCGGCGCTCCGGTCGCTCGACGTCCAGTTGCTGCTCGATCTCCTGGGACTGGAACACGACCCCTTTCGTTGGCGCGACATCGCCGACACGGCCTGCAGTCACATCGCGGACCTGACGCTGTCTGGCGGCCTGGAGCGGGCCCTGACGCTCCTCGACACCGTCGTCCGGGAGCGCCCCGACGACGACGCGCCCGCCGAGACCGACTCGATCGGCAGCTTCGCGATGGCGGCCGTTGATCGGTTGGTCGCAGGGCCGGTGATGCGTCATGCCCTGGCGCAGCTCCGCACCGGCGACGAGACCACGGTGATGCAAGTGAAACAACTGTGCAATACGCTGGGCCCCGGCATCGTGATGACGCTGGCCGAAGTGCTCGCCAGCGAGCGGGATGCCAAGGTTCGACGGACCGTGCGGGACGTCCTGGTCGGCTTCGGCACCCGGGGCCGGGACGCAGTCCGTCAGCTCCTGAACTCACCCGACTGGGAGGTGCGGCAAACGGCCGCGTTCCTGCTCAGGGAGTTTGGCGGGAACGAGGGGCTTGACGAGCTCCGACACCTGCTCACCGATACCGAGCCGCTCGTGCAGCGCGAGGCGATGCGGGCGATGGTCAGAGTGGGCGATGCGCGGGCGTATCAGGTGCTCGCCAGTGTGCTCGCCACGGGCTCGTCCCGTCAACGCGCCGCGCTCCTCCTGCAGCTCACCTCCCAACGTGACGAGCAGGCGGTCCCGCTCTGCCGTTATCTGCTGACCCATCTCGACCTGCGAACACGAAGCGACGTCTCCGTCGCGGCGATCGAGACCCTGGGGGTCGTGGGCGGGGAGGACACGGTTGCCCCGCTCCGAGACGCGCTCTACCGGGGCGAGTGGTGGGCGCCGTTCCGCACCCGCGCGCTCCGTCAGACAGCGGCACAGGCGCTCCGACGCACGAGGATGCCGGCCGCCCAGCAGGTGCTGCGTGACGCCGTGGCACGGGGGGCCTGGGGTGTGCGCGCCGCGGCGCGGGACCAGCTCGCACAGATGGAGGGCCGACCATGAGCGACGTGAACGCGCTGGCCCTGTACGAGGACCTGGCTCGCCGCTTCGCGACGGCATTGCGGGGCAACCAGCTGTACGCATCGGATCACCCAATCCAGCAGCGGAACGTCGACCAGTTGCTCGACACGCTCGCCCGCCTGCTCGACGGACGGCCGTCGATCGTGCTCGGCGTGGTCGGCGACAAGCTCGTCGTGGCGGACACGCCGCTGCCCCGGGCGGCGGCGAACCTCACCGAGCTGCTGCGTCGTCTCAGGACATCCGGAATCGAGCGGATCGGCATCGACCGCGGGGTCACACGCGAGGAGCTCACCGAATTCATCGGGGCGGTCGCCACGCTGACGCAACAACGCGACGCCGGCACCGACGCGTTGCCGGTGTTCCCGCACATCAGCGTCGGCCGGATCGCCGCCGAGACGGAGGCGACCGGCATTACCCAGGATATCGTCGCGATCAAGCGGCTGTACGACAACGCCGCGCGCTCGGCCGAGGACATCTACGAGAGTGCCCGGGTCGACGGCCGGCCCGAGCTGGCTGTGGCGCGAAAGACGGTGGAAGGCCTGGCCGAGATGGCGGAGCAGAACCGCACGGCCCTGGTCGCGCTGACCGCGATGAAGAACTA
>SMUY01116852.1_pt1 | contig 57759 bp, 63 predicted proteins | sample 2456441 | NCBI WGS metagenome assembly SMUY01 (sample SAMN11095931, study PRJNA526329) | marine sediment metagenome | biome: Marine sediment; feature: Surficial sediment; material: Deep marine sediment; isolation source: Hadal surficial sediment | place: Pacific Ocean | collected 2014-11 | depth...
CCGAGGGCATCGAGCTCGGCCATGAGGAGGGGCCCGGCGCAGGCAACGGGCGCGAAGCGGGCGACTCCGTGCGTAGAGGCCTGGGCACGGTGGGCGGTGCCGAAGGCATCCATGACGAAGACGTCGCAAAGCGCCGCCATCTTGCGGGCCAGGGTGTCATCGTTTTCCTTTTCGCCGGCGGTGAAACGCACGTTCTCGAACAGGACGATATCGCTGTTGCCGGCCTCGGCGGCGCGATCCCAGTCCAGAAGTGGCACATCGCGGCCGAGCAGCGCGCTCAGCCTGTGGGCCACCGGCGCCAGTGAAATGGTTTTATCGTGAACGCCTTCGATGGGCCTGCCCAGGTGCGACATCAGCATGAGCCGGGCGCCGCCATCCAGGGCCCGGCGGATGCCGGGCAGGCTCGCCCGGATGCGGGTGTCGTCCGTTACCTCGCCGTCCGCCAGCGGTACGTTCAAATCCAGGCGCATGAGCACGCGTTGGTCGCGTAGATCGAGCTCGGACATGGCGATAACCGGCATCGTTCCCCTCACTCGCATTTCATCCGTCCCGCAGGGTAACATCGCAGCTCGAGCGCGCAACCCGTGCCGCTCAAGACCGTCAAATAATCAATAAGTTCATGCCGTGGGGAATCCATCAGGAGGATTTACATGAACAACCATAAAGCGGGTATCGGCCGGATCGCGCCTCTGGCATTGGCCTTGTCACTGTTGGCAGCGCCTCTGGCACTGTCGGCCGTGGAAGGCACCCTGTGGGCATGAGCGCACCTTCCCGGTCGGGCACCACCCGCTATGGTGTTGCTATCGGTGCCGAAACCGTGCTGGTAGATGACCGGCATCAGCATGGAGCACGGGTATTTGCGACAGACAGCGCAGTCAGTCTGCTGCTACCAAAGAATCAGTTAACGGTGTTAGAAAATCACTGATGAAACTACCACGGGTCATAAGCGTATGGCTGTTGCTCGGAGGCCTGGCCGCGTGCACGACGACCGGCACGCCGGACTTGTCGGGGATGTCCTTTTCCGAGAAACCGCTGATAGGCAAGTTCGTCTGGCACGACTTGATCACCGAGGACATGGAAGCCGTCAAGCGCTTCTACTCGGGTCTTTTTGGTTGGACTTACGAACAGTCGAGCGGAGCGCGGGGCAATGACTACACACTGGCGAAGTCCGGGGGTGTTTACGTCGCCGGGATGGTTCCTATGGCAACACCCGCGGACGGTTCGAATATTTCGCGCTGGTTGCCATTCGTGTCCGTGGACGACGTAGACGCAGCGGTTGCCCGCAGCACCGCCGCGGGTGGTCGTGTTGCCGCACCGGCACGCGACGTGCCCCTGGGCCGGGTGGCTGCGATCATCGACCGATAGGGTGCCGTCGTCGGTCTTGCACGAAGCCGCATCGGCGATCCGGACGATGGGACCACCGCTGGAAGGCCGGGACGGGCCGTCTGGACGGAATTGCTGGCCAGCAACGTCGACGCCGCCGCTTCCTTTTGCCGGAAGCTGATCGGGTACCAGGTCGACACCATGAAGCGCAGGGGCGGAGAGCACGTCATGTTGCTGAGCGACGGTCTGGTCCGTGCCGGAATCATGCAAAATCCCATGGAGAAATGGCAACCGGAATGGCTCACCTACTTTGCGGTTACCGACCTAACGATAGCCGCCGCTCGTGTCGAGTCACTGGGAGGCAAAGTGTTGGTCGCGCCCTCACCCGACGTCCGCGAAGGCACGCTGGCCCTGATCGCCGATCCATCGGGGGCCGTACTCGCATTGCAGAAATGGCCGCTCTGAACGGAAAGGAAATGATTATGCGCAGGCTGTTTAAAAGCTTATTGTTCCCGGTACCTTTGCTGGCCTGCCTGATTCTGACCGGGTGTTCCGGCAGCGTCGGTGTGGGAATGAGCGTCGGAGTTCCGGTGGGGAACCACGGGTATATCAGTATCGGTGGCGGTCGCTGGCGTTAGCGGCATCGGTTAGCCGGCTCTGATCCCGGTGTCCTGCATGCGTCGCGCATACCAGCGATGCAGCTGGTGGGTGGCTGCGTCCAGGGCAGGAGAGAAGACGCCACCCCGGAATGCCGGAGAACTCCGTCCGCGCTGCATCCGCTCGACGATATTCCGGTCTTCGCTCCAAATCTGCAGCCACTCCGCCGTTACCGTTCTTCGAACACTGTCATACTCATCCCCGAGCCGTCGCTCACCGACAAAATAGAGATTCATACGCTCGACCGTGCGATCGCAGGAAACCGGTTCGAGCCACACCGACCAGTAATGATCGACATGTATGCCGATGATGGCGTTTGGAAAAATCGCGATATACTCCGATCGTTCCTGCCACTCATCAGGGACATCGGACAAGCGAGGCAGTTGCGCGGCGTTCTCCGGCCGTTTCGGCTGATAAGCGTTGCTGCCTTGGCCGGCATAGAAATCGTCGCCCACGATTTCGTAGTGATCTTCGAACTTGGAATAGCTATTCAACCCGGGATGTACCCAGGGCAGATGGTAGGCATCGTTGTGGTTCTCCACCACGAGTTTCCAATTGCAGTTGAGCTCCAGTGTCCAGTGCGAGTCGCTTCCTCCATGGTGAAAACGGGACGGGTCGTAGTGCTTCCACCGTTCAGCGATCGGTGCGATATGCTCCTCGAACGGTGGTGCATCTCCCGATAGGTTGACAAAGACCAGGTCGAACCAGGTCGCCGAGCGCACCCGACGCAAGGGGTGCCGGGACTTGTCAAAACCTTCGCAGCTGTGTTTTCCCTGCCCACCGATGTGCGGGGTAGAAAAGAGCGTGCCGTCTAAATTGTATGACCAGGAGTGATAGGGGCAGACGATGACGCGTTTGACCTGCCCGCTTTCCTCCACCAATCGCACGCCCCGGTGACTGCATACGTTGTGGAACACGCGCAGCTCGCCGTTCTCTGCGCGAACCATGAGCAGTGGTAAGCCGACCAGATCCACGGGCTTCACGTCGCCGGGTTCGGGCAGATCGCTGCCAATTCCGATGCAGGTCCAAGTCGGTGACAGCAACCGTCGGCGCTCGAGTGCAAGAAAGGCATTGTCCGTATAGGCTTCGTTTCCGATTCCCCGAGCCTCGGCAAGGGAGCAATCCACGCCGTCCAATACAGACTCGGAGCGAACGGCGTTATCGCACACATGGAGCTCGAGGCCGGCGTCTTTTCCTGTGCTTGCCACGGATGACTCTCCTGTTGATTTGTGACCTAGGACATGAGCCGCTCGTCGAACGGACATCGGCTGAGGATCTCCACACCCTTTTCGGTGATCAGAACCTGTTCTTCGAGTTTCACACCTTCATTTCCGCCCCGCTCACCGATATATGCCTCGACACACATGGTCATCCCCGGCTCGAAGACGTAGTCGAAAGCACCCGCCACGAAATCCTCGGGGTAGTAGATGGCTGGGAATTCGTCGCACAGGCCGACGCCGTGCATCAATACACCGTAACGTTGCGGGCGGTACTTCTCCGGCAATCGATGGCCGTTCTCGGACATCTCGCGAAACGCCACACCTGGTGCCAGCATGTCGATGTTGCTCTGGATGTGCTCGTGGGCAATATGATACAGAAGGCGTTGTTCGTCGCTCGGCCTGTCTTCTCCGCAGTACCAGGTACGGGAAATGTCGGCACAGTAGCCGTAAGGACCGATGAGATCGGTGTCGAAGGCCACCAGCTCGCCGGCGCGGATCTTGCGCGGTCCCGCTTCCTGCATCCACGGGTTGGTGCGTGGGCCGGAACTCAGGATGCGGGTTTCAATCCACTCGCCGCCGCGTTTGATGTTTTCTGCATGCAGCACCGACCAGAGTTCGATCTCCGTGACATCGGGCTTCAACGCCTGGTGCATGGCCGCCACGGCGATTTCGCAGGTGGCGAGGGCACAACGCATGGCACGGATATCATTCTCGCTTTTTACCAGACGCGCATGCTCCATTAGCTGCTGTCCGCTCTTGATCGCGATGCCCAGTCGCTGGATCGCCTCGATGCCCGAGATCTCCATCTTGTCGATGGCGAGTCGGCGGTTGCCACCGCCATGCCGGCGCAAGGCGTCGTCGACTTGCTTGGCGAAACGCTTTGCGTGCTGCTCCTCGGCATCGCCGGACAGGAAATAGAAAAAGCCCGCTCCATCGCGGACCTCGGAGATGAGAGGAAGATGTGCGGACAAATGCTCGCAACGGTAGAAGTCCCACAGGATGATGTAGCCGTCCGCGCTGACGAAAACGGCCCGCGCGGGATTGTGCGTGACCCACAATTGCATGTTGGAACAGTCGGTGGCGTAGCGGATATTGAGGGGATCGAACAGCAGAATTCCGCCGTAGTCCCGGCTTTGAAGTTGTCGGCAGATCCGTTGCAGATGCTCCTCACGCATGTGTTCGAGGTTGGGTGGTGTGAGGCCCAGATCGGACCACTCGTCGAAGGCGCGCTCCGGCGGCCCGATCTCGACGCGGTCGTTATCGTCCGGCGTGCCGTCGGCTTTGAACCCCGTCTCGGTTTGCCGGGGGCGGCCTATCTTAGGCGTCGAGATGCTGAATCCGGGGATGGTGGACACGGTCACGTCGCCTCCGGGTCGATTCCACAGAGGCAAAAGTATCAGGTGTTGGGATCAGAAGAAATCCACATGATGTCACCGGATGGGCCGTCTACCCTACCGCCGCCGCCGCTTTACAAAGGTTACCGAGCTTCTTGAACACCAGCTCCCGGGGCAACATGGCAAGCCCGCAGTCCGGCCCCACCATGAGCCGCTGGGCATCGATGTGATGGAGGGCGTCCACCAGCCGGTCCCTGATTTCCTCCTCGCTCTCGATGCGTGTGCAGGCGATCTGCACGGCGCCGAGGATGACCGTCTTTTGCCGGAAAAGGTCCAACAGCGTCAGGTCGTTGTAGCGATGGGCATCCTCGATTGAGACTGCGTGGATCGCCACCTCATCGAGTAGCGGGGCCAGGCGAAAGTAGGCTTCCCTGGGCGCTTTCGGGAAGTCATCCAGGTCCAGCGCCGAAGGGTAGCCGCAGCAGATGTGTACCACGCGTTGCACCTCGTCGGGTGCGCGATCAAAGACGCGCTCCAGCATCCCCACTCCCCAGTCGCAGGCGCGCTCGGCCTGTCTCGCGAAGACCGGCTCGTCGATCTGAATGTGTCGGCATCCCGCCGCGGCCAGGGAGCGCACCTCGTGATTCAGTGCGTCGGCCAGCGCTTCCGCCAGGGCACGATCGTCTCCATAGTGCGCATCCACGGTGGAATCGATGATGGTCATCGGCCCGGGCATGGTCATCTTCACGGATTGCTCCGTGGCGGACTGGGCACGCCGCCAATCGGCAGCGAGAAACGGCTCTGCCACTTCGATGGGTCCGGTGACGGTGGGAAACCTGGCCCGCCACGCTCCGCCCCGGGTCACTTTCTCGCTCAGGTTGACGAAGTCGATGCCGCCCAGGTGGCGAAGATGATAGTGGACGTAGTGGGATCTGGGTGTCTCTCCATCCGTCGGGATGTCGATTCCCGCGGCAACCTGATGCTGGATGTTCTCGTGGGTGGCGCGTTCCAGACGCTCGCGGTCATCGTCGGTGATCGATGCCAGGTACTCGCTGTAACGGCGGGTGGGGTCCTGATGCTTCGGGACGAACTCGGGTATGCGTAGATAATCCGGTTTTGGATAGCTGCCGATGGTTGTTGTCTTCAATCCCATGTTTCCATCTCACGCAATCGTAGTTGCGTGTTATCGTGTACGGTGTCGGAGTGAAAAACGCGTTGATCGTATCGTTGTAGGACTCATTAGTGTCGCCCCTACTTTGGTAGACTCTCTTGGGCTCGATGGCTTCGCCGATTGCACGACGATTAGTGATAATATCCTCACATGACAGGATTCGTCGAGAGGCTACGTCGCAATGCCCACGGATGATTCGGTTCCTTTCAAGACCACCGTAGTTGGAAGTCTGCCTAAGCCCGCGTGGCTACAAGAAAAGTTGCCGCTCAATGCCGCGGGCAAGCAGGTCCATGGCAAAGGCGCGTCGTGGATGTTTGAAGGCGAGTTGCTCCACCGCGCGCAGGATGACGCGGTGCGGGTGGCGATCCACGATCAAATCGCCACAGGCATCGATATCATCAGTGACGGTGAACAACGGCGCACATCGTATGTCACCTACGTGACATCGAGGCTCGACGGTTTCGATTACGATGTGTTGGCAAAAAAGTGGACGCGAAACCGGCGCCGGCTGGCTGAAGTGGGGCGCTGTGTCGGCGAGGTTCGTCGCCGTGATCCTATCCTGGTAGACGATCTGCGGTTTCTCGTTGCTCAATCCAGTCACCCGGTGAAGGTGACACTGCCGGGTCCTATGACAGTGGTCGACTCGACGGTGGACGAATTCTATGGAGATGAACGGACCTTCGCGTTCGCCGTCGCCGACGCACTGAACGAAGAGGCGAAGGCGCTCGATGCTTTAGGGCCGGCGGTGATTCAATTCGACGAGCCGGTCTTCAGCCGGTATCCGGATAAAGTTGCCGAGTGGGGCATCGACGCACTGGACGCTTGTGTACGTGACCTCGACGCGTCCACCTGCGTGCACGTTTGCTACAGCTACCCGATGCCCGGCGTGCCACGCCCCATTGTTGATAGCTACCCTGTGATTCTCGCTGAACTCGAGCGTTCTCGTGTCGACCAGCTGGCGTTGGAATTCGAGGCGTCCGGTTTAGAGCCGAAGTTGCTGGAGCTCTGCCCATCCAAGACCATTCTCTACGGCTGTATCGACAATGGCGCACTCAGTCTCGATAATGTTGAGAGCGCCGAGCACGTAGCTCGACGGCTACTCGCTGCCGCCGCCCATCACCCGCCGGAGAAAATTCAGGCAGCGCCGGACTGCGGACTGGTGCCGCTCGAAATCGACGTTTCCCGGCGCAAGCTTGCAGCCATGGTGGAAGGGGCGCGGCTCGCGCGCAGCCGACTGCCGGCGTCCTGATAAACGCTCTCCCTCCCGGGCTGTCGCCGTCTCCCGAGGGAAATCGACCAAGATCCGCGCGCTGCCGGGCAGTTCCCGTTGATCCTGTTGGGAACTCCGTCATTCCAGAAAACCGGCGAGATTTTGCAAGCAGCCATCCCAACCCTGTCCGTGCTTGTCACGGGTCTCTTCGCTGTCGAAGCCCTCGTGGATGAGCGTGAGCCCCGTCTCATTGGCCGACAGGGACTTGAATTCCAGGGTTACCACCGTTTCCAGCTCCGAGCCCTCCCATTGCCATGTGAACACCAGACGTTCATTAGGGATCACTTCCCGGTACACGCCCCCGGTGGTGTGGAACTCGCAGTCATTTCCACCCTCGGACATCTGCACCCGGTAGCGGCCGCCTTCGCGCACGTCCACCTCGGCGCTGGGTACGGTCATTGTTCCGGGAGCGAACCAGCGTTTCATCTGCTCGGCATCGGTCCAGGCAGCGTAGACGCGCTCCACGGGAGCCTTGAATGTGCGTTTGACCACCAGTCTTTCGGCGACTGCGTTCATCGTGTATTCCTCCTTGGTCGGGTTGGTCGTCGTTCAAGCTTCGTCGCTGTTCTGATCTTCTTCGTTCAGCAACGCGTCGAGAGCGTCCAGACGTTCCTGCCAGAAGCCCGCGTAGAAGCTCAGCCAGTCATGGGCCGGGGCCAGGGGTTGCGGATTCAAGCGGCAATGGTGCTCCCGGCCACGCACCTGCCTGGTCACCAGCCGGGCCCGCTCGAGCACCTTCAGGTGCTTGGAGACCGCCGGCAAGCTGATGTCGAAGGGCCGGGAAAGTTCGCTCACCGTTTTCGGTCCCCGGGCCAGGGCGCCGATAATGGCGCGCCGGGTGGGATCGGCGAGGGCGTGGAAGATTCCGTCCAAATCGGGCATTTGATAGTTAACCATTTGGTGAAATATAGGGTGACGCAGCCGGAAAATCAACCACATGGTTAACTGAATTTCCGGCCTCCGTCAGCGGCTGATGGGATTCAGGGTTGCGTGGGTCAAGTTCACCAGGTCGCGGGGGGCCAGGGCGATCTCCAGACCGCGCCGTCCCCCACTCACGACTATCTGCTCGTGAGTGAGTGCTGACTCATCGACCACCGTCGTCAGCCGCCGGCGCTGCCCCAGAGGGCTGATGCCGCCGATGACATAACCGGTGGCGCGCTCCGCTGCTTGCCTGTTCGCCATGACGGCTTTCTTGGCGCCGGTGGCGTTGGCCAGGGCTTTGAGATCCAGCCGGGTGGCGACGGGGATTACCGCCACCGCCAGCTCCCCCGAGGCGAGACTGGCGACCAGGGTCTTGAACACCATGGATGAATCGACCCCCAGTGCCTCGGCCGCTGCCAGTCCGAAGGACTGAGCGGCCGGGTCGTGCCGATACTCCAGCACCTGGCAGGCGACGCCCGCCCGTCGGGCGGCTAGCACCGCCGGGGTCATGGCTCTCTCGCGGCAACGGCGCCGCTTACCACTCCCCGGTGTTCGGCATGGAAGCCCAGGGCTCCTCCACCGGCAGGGACTCTCCGTTGGCCTGCAGCAGCTCCACGGAAATATTGTCCGGAGTGCGTATGAACGCCATGCGGCCGTCCCGGGGCGGCCGGTTGATGGTGACGCCCTGATCCATGAGTCGCTGGCAGATCTCGTAGATGTTGTCGACGGCAAAAGCCAGGTGACCGAAGTTGCGCCCACCCGTGTATTCCTCCGGGTCCCAGTTGTAGGTCAGCTCCACCATCGGCGCCTTGACCGACTTTGCGGTCTTCTCGTCGCCGGTGGCCGCCAGAAAGACGTTGGTGAAGCGGCCCTTCTCGCTGTCGTAGCGGCTGACTTCGAACAGGCCGAGCTTGTTACAGAAGAAATCCAGGGTTTCATCGAGGTTACTGACGCGAACCATCGAATGCAGATATTTCATGCATGCTCTCCAGACGGGTAAGGAGGAATATTCACCGGTAATCAGCGCGACCGGGATGCGGAGGCAACGGCAATCCCGTGCATTCCCCACACGCCCATGCTTCTCGCCCGCGCGATGCGCTCCAGCACCTGGTACGAGAAGGGGCCGCCGGGCAGGGCCACGGCCCAACCGCGTTCGATGAGATAGGCGCTCAAGTCCACTCCCTTGTTCCGGCACAGCGCCGTTATGCTGCCGTCCCGGTACTTCTGCACCTGCTGGCAGTGAACGAAGCCGCGGATCTTGAAGTCCAGGGCAAGCGCCGCGTTGGAGCCGCATTTCACCGGCCGCAGGTTGGGGCGGCAGGTACGTCCCGCCGGGGGGATGTGAATCCCGTACAGGCGCACCAGCCGCGAACCCACCATGAGGGTGGCGTCCGCGCGCACCTTGGCGTAGCTGACCAGGGCGGCGGACGCGGTCGGCACCGCCAGCCACGCCAGCGCCACCAGCAGAATGCCTGCAGCCACGCGGGTGCAATACGATGGGATCATTTCCGTTGCTTGCTCCATCGGAGTGGGCCACAGTCTACGCCCGTGCCGTGGCCCCCGAAAGCGGCTGCCTGCGACTTGCGTTACCATTGGACACAGTGAGTGCCCGTTGAGTCCATGAAAGTACACTTCCGTTGTCCTCCTGAGCTGACCGACATCCTACCGCGGCCCTTTGCGGCGAAACGCGGTCTTCCAGATTGGCTCAAACGCATGGCGGCCACCGTCCCCTGCGCCGATGTGAACAGTGAGATCCGCACCGTCAAGCAGTGCCCCCCGTTCGTCGACGCCATGGGCTTCGGTTTCATGGTGCCCCTGGTGACGGACATCCGCGTGGATCGCGGCAGCTTCGAGTGGGACTGGCAGCCCGGCCCCTCCAGCCTCGGCCGTTACACCCGTTCGCCGTTGACCTTTCACTTCGGTGAGCAGCTGGCCGGTGCACCCTTCGCCGACGGGGAGTGTGCCGCCATAAAATTCACCAATTACTGGACCATCGAGACGCCTCCGGGCTACGCCCTGCTGGTCACCCACCCGTTCAACCGCGAGGAGCTGCCTTTCCGCACACTGACCGGCCTGGTCGACACGGATCGGTACAAGGACGGCTGCATACAGTTTCCGGCCCTGTGGCAGGACCCGGATTTCGTCGGTGTGCTCGAGCGCGGTATGCCCATAGCCCAGTGCGTAGCGGTTCCCCGTGATGCTCTGACGCTGGAGTTCGGTGAGCTGGTGGGCGATGCGGCGCAAGCTTTCCGGCGTACCGTGGAAGCGGTGAATACCGCCCCCGGTGCCTACCGCCGGCACTTCCGCGTACCCAAACCGGGACGGGAATGAGAGTTCAGCCCAGGAGAGTGCGGCGAAGCTCCGTGGTCTTTACCCAGAAACGGCCCTTGGCGGCGCCGGTCAGCTTTTTTACCACCTCGTAGTAACGGGAGCGATCGTGCTTGAGCAGGCGCCGGTAGTGCGCCAGCGCCTCGTCCAGGCGGCCGAGCTCCTGCAGGCAGGCGCCCAGCGCCAGGGTTGTTGCCGCATCCTCCGGGGCCAGCGCCAAGCATTGCTCCAGCTGTTCCACGGCGTCGGCGAACCGGCAATGATCGATGTCCATCTCCGCGATGGCCCGGCGGGCTTCGATGTCGTTGCAATCAGCAGCCAGCAGATCGTCGAAGCAGGCACGCGCCGCGTCCTCCTGCCCCAGCTGGGTCAGGCACTGGCCCAGTTCGTAACGGGCGACCCGAAAGCCGGGCGTTTGTTCCAGCGCCTCGCGCAAGCACCCCACGGCCTCGTCCAACCGCCCTTGCCGGCGCCGGATCAGCGCCAGATTGTACTGTGCCGGCGGATAGGGCGGCTGCGCCCGGGCGGCGCGCCCATAGGCGACCGCCGCTTCCGATTCGCGGCCCGTCTCCTCCAACGCCGTCCCCAGGTCGCTGCGGAACACCGCATTGTCGGGTTCCAGCGCCAGAGCGCGCTGGAAGCCGTGCACCGCCCCTTGCGCGTCGCCGCGCTCGAGGACCAGGTGCGCGAGCTGAAAGTGGGCGGATGCGTCACCGGGAGAAGCTTCGAGATAACGCACGAGAACCTGCGCCGCGCCCTTCATGTCGCCAGCCTGGGCGAGGGTACGGGCGCGCTCGGGACTGTCTTCAGGCATGGCCCGGGAATAATACGCGAGAATAAATGGGGACAGATCGTTTTATTCTGAGAGGCGCCTCTCGTAGACCTCGATGAGGCGCGTGTACAGTGCCACGCGTCCGTCGTCGCGGCTTTTCAGATCGGCGAGGGTACGGCGTGCGCCGTCACGGTCTCCGAGTTGGAGTTGGTAGCCGATGGCGAGCAATCCCGGCTCCAGCCAGGTTGGCCGCAGCGCGGCGGCCACCAACGCATGTTCCACGCCCTCGCGCTGGCGGCCAACGAGCGCGAGCAGTTTGGCCGTGTAAACGCGCAAGGCCCAGTTTCTGTCGTTTGATCCAACGCCCCTGGTGGCGCTCACGTGGGTGTGAACGACATCGGCAATCCGGGCGAGATCCAGGTTGCGGCAATTTCCCTGCTCCGCGTCGTCCACCAACCGTCGCAGTACGTTGCTCGTGTACACGGTGTCTACGATCCCTGCCTGCGTCTCGAGCGCGGCATAGTGACGCGCGTCCACAGGGAGGCCCGAACCGCAGTAGCCACTCAGCCGATGCAGGGCAATAGCATAGCTCTGCCGCCCCCCATAGAGCGCATCCGCCCGATCCAAATGCTCGAATGCCTTGTCCAGCTCATTCCGGCCCAGGTACAGAGCCGCGAGACCCGTGTGCACCCGGGCCGAGTCCGGGTGTGTTCGCGCCGCGGCCAGCAGAATCGTTTCGTGGCTCTGCCAGTTGAGTACCCGGGCCATCGTTGTAGCACCATGGGTCAGGACCACAATGGCCACGACGACCACGAAGCTCCTCTTCCAGCGCAATCGTTGCGTCAAGCGCCCGGCCACCACGCCCAGGGACAGAAACAGGCCGGTGCTGGGCAGATAGTTGCGATGTTCGAAATAAAGTTCCAGGGGAACGATCGTCGACTCGAGCAAATGCGCGGCGAGAAAAAAGACCGGCCCAAACGCGATGGGGGCCCAGGCGCTGGCGCGTAGACGCCAGGCCAACAACAGTAACGCGAACCACAGGGCGATGGCGAGGATGGTGGTCGGTGGATCCAGCAAGCCCCGGGACACGACAAAATCGTCGTGAAACAGTCCCAGCGGCGAACCACCGGGAACCATGAGCAGATTGACACCGTAGTCGAACAGGATTCGTGCTTCGGTGATCAGACGTTGGTAGGCGGAGAAGTCCCGTCCCTGATAGGCCCCGAACAGTTTCCCCGGATCCATGGCCAGGGCGATCGCGGCGCCTGCTGCGGGCACGACGACGAGCAGGGCCAGTAAGCCGTGAACCAGGCGGCGGTCGGCTCGGGACCGCGGGCGCTGAAAGAAACTGAACTCCACGACGACAGCCAGCAACGGAAGCAGCGCGCCGTTCTGTTTGCTGAGGGCGGCAAGGGGCCAGAACAGAACGAAGCACAGACATAGGAGACCGACACCGAGCCGTCTGCGCACCGCCAGCAGTTGTCGGCCGCAGGCGTAGCAGAGCAGACCCGCGAGCACGAACAACGTCGCCAGCTGTGCCATGCGTTGCACGATATAGAGCACCGTGCTCACCAGCATCGGCGCCAGCAGCCACAGGGCCGCGACCAGCAGTGCGAGCCACCAGCGTTGCGGGGCAACCCCCGACCGGGGCTCCGCAAGCAGGCGTCCCGCCAGCCAGAAGAGCAGCGCGCCAGACAGCAGGTGGATCATCAGGTTCGTGTACTTCAGCGACCACAATTCGCCGGCGCTGGTGAGCCAGTTGGCGACAAAGCTCAGCATCGTTATCGGTCGTCCGCGAATGTCGAATCCGCCCAGCACTTCATGCCAGGCGAGCGCCCCGGACTGCATGTCGATCAAAGACTCCAGATTTTCAAAATCGTCCAGCAGCACGGGACCCTGGAGACCTGGCCAGTAGACGGCCGCCGTGAGCATGAGCAATCCCCACAGAAGTGCGCCCGGCACCCACGTAGCTATCCCTCGATCGTTCATGGCTGCACAGCCCCGGGCCCGGGCTTGGGAAAATCACTCATGGCTTGCGCCCCATGGGGACGGATGCCCATACTTCCCAACCGTATGACGGCCTCGGATGATGCGCGGTCGTCGCAAGGACTTGGAGGAACAATGGGCGACAGATTGACTGGAAAGCGGGCGTTGGTGACCGCAGCCGCCCAGGGGATTGGCCGCGCCACGGCGCGGGCCTTCGCTGCAGAAGGGGCGCAGGTTGTCGCGACCGACGTGAATCGGGACATGCTCGGAGAACTGAACGGAGTGCCCGGTGTCGAAACCTGCCTTCTCGACGTCACCGATAATGATGCCGTGCTTGCCGTCGCCGCCGATCTTGGTGCTATGGACATCTTGTTCAATTGTGCCGGATTCGTCCATCACGGCGGCATCCTCGAGTGCGGCGAAAGCGATTGGGATTTTTCATTCGACCTCAACGTGAAGAGCATGTATTTCACGATTCGGGCTTTTGTTCCGGCTATGCTCGACGCCGGCGGTGGCTCGATCATTAACATGTCCTCGGTAGCGTCCTCCATCAAGGGGATTGCACATCGCTGTGTTTACGGTGCGAGCAAGGCCGCCGTTATCGGGCTTAGCAAGGCTGTGGCCGCCGACTACATCGATCGCGGTGTCCGTTGTAACGCCATCTGTCCGGGTACCGTCGAAAGTCCTTCCCTGCAGGCACGCATCGACGCATTCGATGACCCAGTCGCCGCTCGCCGCGAATTCATCGCACGCCAGCCCCTCGGCCGACTCGGCACGGCAGAGGAAATCGCCGCGATGGCAGTATATCTTGCGAGTGACGAATCGGCCTTCACTACCGGCACCATCATGGTGGTGGATGGCGGTGTGACTCTGTAAATCCGTCATCCACTTCCAGTGTAGAGTAGATGGCTTTGCGGACAGCGGCTACAGGAGAGGTAAGACAAGCGTGGACAGGCCCAGGTTTATTTTTCTCAATGATGAATTCGTGCCCTGGGAGGAGGCCAAGGTGCACGTGTCTACGGTTGCATTCAAATTCGGCACGGCCGTATTCGAGGGGCTACGAGGATATTGGAACGAGCAACAGCAGCAAATGTATCTGTTCCAGATGGACGCGCACATGCATCGGTTGGAGTTTTCCCAGAAGTTCATGCGCTTCGAACAGATCTTCGACGCCGCCTACGTCACGGAGAAGACCATCGAGTTGCTGCGGGCCAACGAATTTCGCACAACCGTGCACTCCATGACAACGGTCTTTGTGGATGGATTCGGCGGCCCGACGGTTTGTGGACCCGTAGGGCTCGCGATCACCGCGGCCCCGCGCGCGGAGCCAGGGTTGCTGAAAAAGGGTTGCACGGCTCAGGTGAGTTCCTGGCAGCGGGTCGCGGACAATGCCATGCCCATGCGTGTGAAGTGCAACGCCAACTATCAAAATGGCCGACTGGCCGGGCTGCAGGCGAAAGCCGATGGCTACGATACGGCAATACTTTTGAACACGCGAGGCAGAGTGGCCGAAGGGCCAGGTATGTGTTTCTTCATGATCCGCGATGGGGTCGTCAGCACGCCTCACACTTCCAGCGACATTCTGGAAAGCATCACGCGTTCCACGGTGCTCGAGCTGCTCCGGGAAGCCGGCGTCGAGACCCAGGAACGCGATATCGACCGCAGTGAGCTCGCGGCGGCAGAAGAGGCTTTTTTTTGCGGTACCGCATGGGAGATCACGCCGGTGGTGGCAATCGACAAGCTGAAAGTGGGTACCGGTGAAGTGGGCCCAATGGTGCGCAATCTGCAGGAGCGATTCTTCAGTATCGCCACAGGCGAGAGTAGTGACCATCCGGAGTGGCGAACCCCGGTGTACGAGGCCGACTAGAATCCGCTAAATCGACCAGCCGGTCGATTCGGCTATCTTCAGCATCCGAATTTCAGAGATGACGAGTAGCGAGTAAATCATGAACAATGCGTAGATAAGCCGATCAACGCGAAGCTTGGTGAATAGACACTGATTCGAGTACGCGGTCAGGCACACCAGCCCTACCCCGGTAATCAGTGCCTTCACGCCGGCGAACAGGCGCACATCCTTGGCGATCAGCAGATTCATGAACGGGTTCGCCTCTGTGGCAACGCCGAAATCCAGCAGTGTGAGTGTCAGCACGGCGTCGATGCCGCTCAACACGTAGGTGGCGACGACGAAGAACAACAAGCTGGGATGGTACCAGTCGAGAATCGCGTGCGTTGTGTAGCTATCGGCGCTGCGTCTCAGGCTTTTACGCCTTCCACGGTAACCCCACCGCCAATCCGTAAGAAGTGGATGCCGCTTTCGGCGATCGACCCAGGCCCGCTTGTTGTCGAACGCCAGCCCGCGCTCTACATGGGACATTTCGCGTGCACCACCTGGCGAGCCGAGAATTCGGGAGTTGATCGCGATGCTGACCACTGGATTGATACCGAGGTTCCCAAGAGATGTACAGCGTAGGGGTTCTTTTCCCAGAACGGGACGGTCAGGTCAAAAAATCTTCCTTCCTCAAGGAGGAAGCCGATTCCCAGGTAGTTCAGCGGCGCATGAGAAAGTCTCTTTCGGCTTTCAGCTCTTTCAAGCGTGCGTCCAGCTTGGAGTTCTGATAAAAGCCCCCACCCGGTTCATTACTCGCGAGTTGCAATTGGTGTATCGCGCCGTTCAGTTCACCGGTTCGATAATAGTACTCTGCCAACGCCATGCGGCTGCTCATTACCTTGCCGTTCAACCTGAACGCCTCGGCCTCCAGTCGATAGAGTGCCGCGTCCTTGGCGTAGAGACGCGAGTAGTCGTCCAAAATCACCAGCGCCCTGTCGCCTTCATCGTTACGCAGCAAGGCATCCACATAAGCGCGTACCACCTGTTTGCTGTCCGGGAACAACCCGTAGGCGTTACGGTAGGTTGCCAGTGCCTGTTCGGTGTCTCCGGACACGAGCTGCTGCTTGGCAAGCGCCACCCGGAATCGGACGCGCTCCGGGTGGGCCGCTATGAGCTTGCGCAACTCCTTGCTCGCCCTTTCGGTCTTCCCCAATCTGGTGAGCACCAGCGCGCGGCCGTAAAGAGCCGGGCTGCGGTCGCCCGTACCCTCCTCTTTCAGTTCCGCGTCGTAGCTGGCCAGCAGGCGGGCGGGGTTGTTGGTCGTCAGGACGCGTAGTTTCGCTCTCGTCAGTCCGAAGGTGATGCTGTCGGCATATTGCTTGTAGGGATATTGCTCGGCGCGGCCACGGCTGTCGGCTATACGCGACGTTGTCACAGGGTGAGTGGACAGAAACTCCGGCGGACGGCTGTAGTAGCGCGATGCAGTGTCCAGCTTCTCGAAAAAAGTCGGCATGGCGCGTGGGTCGTAGCCCGCCTTGGCCAGCATGGCGATGCCGACGCGGTCAGCCTCTTTTTCGTTTGTCCGGGTAAAGTTGAGCTGCGATTGCGCACCTGCGGCGGAAGCGCCGGCTATCGCCGCCTGCCCGGCCTGACTGTTCTGTGTCCCAATCAGTATTCCTGCAATCACTGCCAACAGCGTGGCGTACTGAGTGCCTTCGGCGGCGGCGATCCCTCGCGCGATATGGCGCTGGGTGACGTGCGCGATTTCGTGGGCCATCACCGAAGCAAGCTCGCTTTCGGAATCGGTGTTCGTGATCAATCCCGAGTGGATGCCGATATAGCCACCGGGAAGAGCAAAAGCGTTGATGGTGGTGTCAGCGATGACGAAAAAGTGAAAATCCGTCGTGCCCTGGCTGATACTGGATACCAAGGCGTAGCCGAGATTTTGGATGTAGCTTTCGATTTCCGGATCGTTGACGACAGGTAGCTGGGCGCGGATTTGGCGCATGATCAGAGCACCGATCTCGCGCTCGTCGGCTCGGGAAAAGGTGGCACTCGCGGCATCACCGAAATCCGGGAGTTCATTCTGCCCGCCGGCGGCCAAAGGCAGCAGCGCCCACAGTGCGCCGATGGCGAGCGGACGCCGGACGCACTGCCAAAGCCGCCGGTTGTTCCATCGGCGCTTAATCGAGGTTCTGCGCTCGACCCCTCTCGGGACTGCTGTCACGAAATCGAAACCTCTGGATTCTTTCCACTACCAGGTATTGCATATTGAGGGCATTTGCACTGATACAAGGGTCATCGTTAGGATCGGTGCGCCTGCCCTTCCATCGGGCCCGGGCGACGGAGCCCACCAGGGCGCGCCGTTGGGACACGATTGACATCATACAGCATCGACCAGGCCGTCGATTGGCCTGAAGAGGGACCTCATGAGCACGGCGAAAAATGCCTTTTATGCACAGTCCGGCGGCGTCACCGCCGTCATTAATGCCACCGCGGCAGCCGTCATCGAGACGGCGCGCCGCCACCCCGACGCCATCGCCAAGGTGTATGCGGGCCGCAACGGTATCATCGGGGCCTTGACTGAGGATCTCATCGACACCAGCCGGGAAAGCGACGAGGCCATTGCGGCGCTACGCCACACACCGGCCGGTGCCTTTGGATCTTGTCGTTATAAGCTGAAGGGTCTGGAAGAGAGCCGCGCTCAGTACGAGCGCCTGATCGAAGTCTTCAAGGCTCACGATATCGGCTACTTCTTCTACAATGGCGGCGGCGATTCCGCCGATACGGCCTACAAGGTCTCCCAGATCGGCGACACACACGGTTACGCAATCGTTTGTGTTGGTATTCCCAAGACCGTGGACAATGATCTACCGATCACGGATAACTGCCCGGGCTTCGGATCCGTCGCCAAGTACGTGGCGGTGTCCATTCGAGAAGCTGCTTTCGATGTCGCCTCCATGGCGCTTACGTCGACCAAGGTATTCGTACTCGAAGTGATGGGCAGGCATGCCGGTTGGATAGCCGCTGCCGGCGGACTGGCTGCGGAGCGCGCAGGCGATGCGCCCCAGGTGATTCTATTTCCAGAGGTTGCATTCGATGAACAGCGCTTTCTCGCCAGAGTAAAAGAGTCGGTGGATGCGAACGGCTACTGTGCCATCGTGGTTTCAGAAGGCGTGCGCAACGCCGAAGGTGAGTTTCTTTCTGAAACCGGCACCAGGGATGCCTTCGGTCATGCGCAGCTCGGTGGTGTCGCTCCCATGATTGCCCAATTGGTCAAAGATCGACTGGGTTACAAGTATCATTGGGCGGTGGCCGACTATCTGCAGCGAGCGGCCAGGCACATCGCGTCCGCAACCGACGTGGAGCAAGCCTATGCTCTGGGGCGCGCCGCCGTGGAGCTGGCGGTGCAGGGGAAAAATGCGGTGATGCCCATCATCGTGCGCACATGCGACGATCCTTACCAGTGGGAGGTGGGCACCGCGAATCTCGAAGACGTCGCCAACGTCGAAAAGAAAATGCCTTCGGAGTACATCAGTGACGACGGCTTCGGAATCACCGAAGCCTGTCGCCGCTACCTGCTGCCGCTCATCCAGGGCGAGGACTATCCACCTTACAGGAACGGATTGCCCGACTACGTGACGCTGCGTAACGAACCAGTGGCGAAGAAGCTGAATACCGAGTTCACGTTGTAGCGCCGATCAGCCTAACAGCGGCGCGATGACCAGACTGACGATGGCCATCACGTTGATGAGAATGTTCATGGACGGTCCGGAAGTGTCCTTGAAGGGATCGCCAACCGTGTCGCCTACCACGGTCGCCGTGTGGGTATCGGATCCTTTGCCGCCGTGATGGCCCTTTTCCACGTACTTCTTGGCGTTGTCCCAGGCGCCGCCGGCGTTGGCCATGGTCAGCGCCAGCAGCACGCAGCCCAGAAGAGCGCCGGCCAGTAGTCCGCCAAGGGCTTCCGGTCCCAGGCCCAGGCCCACGACCCAGGGAGCCGCCACCGCTACCACGCCCGGCGGCACCATTTTCTTCAGGGCCGCGGTGGTCGCGATGTCGATGCAGCGCGCCGTGTCCGGCTTGGCCTTTCCTTCCAGCAGACCAGGAATCTCACGAAACTGACGCCGAATCTCGTTGATCATGTCGAAAGCCGCATCACCCACGGCGTCCATGGTCATGGCGCCGATCAGAAACGGCAGGATGCCGCCCATGAGCAGGCCGATGAGCACCATCGGGTCGGTGAGCTCCAGGGAGAAGCCCGGAATGTGCGAAGCCACGGTCTCGACGAACGCCGTGATGATCGCCAGCGCCGCGAGCGCCGCGGCACCGATGGCAAAGCCCTTGCCGATGGCGGCGGTGGTGTTGCCGAGCTCATCCAGGGAGTCGGTGATGGCGCGGGTCTCCGGCCCCAAGCCGGCCATTTGGGCGATGCCGCCGGCGTTATCCGCCACCGGCCCGTAAGCGTCGATGGCCATGGTGATGCCGACGGTGGCAAGCATGCCGACGGCGGCGATGCCGACACCGTAAAGCCCGACCAGCTGGGTGGAGACGGCGATGATCATGCAGATGGTCAGCACCGGAATGGCCACCGACTTCATGCCGATGGCGAGGCCGGCGATGATCACCGTCGCTGCACCCGTTTCACCCTGCTTGGCGATGTGGCGCACCGGGCTGCCGGCGGTGTAGTACTCGGTAACCAGCCCTATGATGATGCCGCCGAAAGCGCCGACGATGACCGCGCCCCAGACTGCGGCGGCAACATCGGTGGCGACGATGACCAGGAAGGAAAGAACGATAAACGCGACGGTGGCGCCGATGGTGCCGATACGCAGCGCCACTTCCGGGCTCTTGGCGGAGAAACGGCGCACCAGGAAGATACCGAAAATGGAGCACACCAGCCCCAGCGAGGCCAGCGCCAGGGGCAGGAACATGAGCGCCTGCCGCTCACCGAGGGGATCGAGGATATCCACCGCCAGGGTGGACGCCATGGCAATGGTCGCGATGATGGCGCCGCAATAGGACTCGAAGATGTCCGAGCCCATTCCCGCCACGTCGCCGACGTTGTCGCCGACGTTGTCGGCGATGACGCCGGGATTGCGGGGGTCGTCCTCGGGAATGCCGGCCTCCAGCTTACCCACCAGATCCGCGCCGATGTCGGCGCTCTTGGTGAAGATGCCGCCACCGACACGGGAAAACAGTGCCACGCTGGAGGCTCCCATGCCGAAACCGTGGATGGTGTGGGCGGTCTCCGGATCGCCACCGAAGAACAGGTACAAGGTGCCGAGCCCGATCAGTCCCAGGGATGCCACCGCCAGGCCCATGATGGAGCCACCGAAGAAAGCCACGGTCAGGGCCTCGGCCGCTCCCTTGGTGTGGGCGGCCGTGGTGGTGCGCACGTTGGCGCGCGTGGCGGTGTTCATGCCGATGTAGCCGGCGCCGGCGGAAGTCAGCGCACCGACCAGGAAGGCCATGGCCGTGCCCATGCCCAGACCCGGGGTGAACAGCAAGACCAGGAACAACACCAGCACGAACCAGGACAGCATCTGGTACTCGCGGCGCATGAAGACCATGGCACCGAGGTGGATTTCCTCGCCGATCTCCTTAACCTTGGGATCGCCTTCGGGATATTCCCGAACTTTCTGATAGATGTAGTGCGCGACGATCAGACCAATGATTCCGAAGATCACCGGCACCAGGGCGTTCAAGCTCATTTTTTTCTCCCGGTCGGCCCCTGCGAAGCCGCCGAACTATAGAGGAAATCGCCATCTTCCTCAATCTTCGCCGCTGCTATACTGCCTCAGGGTTCGAAGCACAGGAACGAGCGTGCCTCCTTCCGGGCGGAGCCGGAGAAACCACAATTCTGAACATCCGCTTTCCTGCAGAGTGAACACCGTCCTCTTTTCCAACCATCACCCGGACTCCTACTACGCTGCCAGCGCCAACCCTCATCCGCGTCATTCGGATCTGGAAGGCGAGGTGGAAGCCGACGTGTGTGTCGTGGGCGGTGGTTTTACCGGCGTGTCGGCAGCGCTGCACCTGGCGGAGCGCGGCTACCGGGTGGTGCTGGTGGAGGCGGCACGCATCGGCTGGGGCGCGTCGGGCCGCAATGGCGGGCAACTCGGCACCGGATTGCGCAAGGACGCCATCGAGCTCGAGCCAAGGCTGGGGCGTGATCGCACCCGGGCGCTCTGGGACATGGCGGCGGAGGCTATGGAGATCGTCACCCAGCGCATCCATCGCCACGCAATCCGATGCGACTACAGGCCCGGCAATCTCCTGGCCGCCACCCGTAAACGATTTCTTCCGGAGCTCGCCGCGGAGGTGGAGCTCGTGTCCACGCACTACGGCTATCAAGGATATCGTTTGCTCGATCGGACGCAGATACGCGAGGCGGTGGCGAGCGAACAATATTGCGGTGGCCGGATGGATTCCGGCGGTGGCCATCTGCACCCCCTGAACTTCGTTCTCGGCATGGCGGAGGCAGCGCAGGCGGCGGGGGTGCGCCTCTACGAGAATTCGGTGGTGGAGCGCGTGGATTGGAGCCCCTCACCGTTGGTGAAAACCGCTCGCGGCCAGGTGCGCAGTCGCTACGTGCTCCTTTGTGGCAATGCCTACCTGGGAGACGTGGAGCCGCGCATCAGCAAAAAGATCATGCCCATCGCCAATCACGTGCTGGCCACGGAGCCCCTCGGCGAGGAGCGTGCCCGTGAACTGATCCGCGACGACTGCTGCGTGTGCGCGACGAAGTTCGTGGTCGATTACTACCGCTTTTCGGCCGACCATCGCTTACTATTCGGCGGCGGCGAGACCTATTCATTCGAGGAGCCAGCGAACACAAAAGAGTTCGTCAGACGTTACATGCTCGACGTCTTTCCGCAGCTCCAGGATGCCCGCATCGACTACGCCTGGAGCGGATTGCTGGCGGTCACCATGGACCGATTGCCGCACTTCGGACGCTTGGGTAGTACGGGTTTCTTCGTTCAGGGTTTCTCGGGTTCTGGCGTGGTGCTCACCCAGCTGGCCGGCCGCCTCATGGCGGAGGCGGTGGCCGGCAGCGTCGAGCGCTTCGATGTGTTTGCCGACCTGCAGCACAGGAGCTTTCCGGGCGGCGCATTGCTGCGAAAACCGCTGCTGGTCGCGGGGATGCTGTATTACGCCCTGAAGGATCGCCTGTAACCTGCAGGTCGGGCGTAGGTTGGGCTGAGAGTCTGTGAATCAATCACCCGCCTAGCAGGGCACGCCCAGGAACCGTCTCGCTAGGTTGGGCGATTCATTCACAAACTCTGAGCGCAGCGAAGCCCAACATTCCGGCAGACGTGTTGGGCTTCGCGCCGCTCAGCCCAACCTACGGTACGGTGGAAACAACGCAACGCCTGCGCCTGTCAGCAATTCCGCCGTCTCGTACAGCGGCAATCCCACCACACCGGAATAGCTGCCCTGCAGATCGCTCACGAATGCCGCGGCGCGCCCCTGGATAGCGTAACCACCGGCTTTGTCCAACGGTTCGCCGGTGGCGGCGTAGGCTTGGCACTCCTGTCTCGAAAGTTGCCGGAAGCATACCCGGCTTTCGCTCAGGCGCACGCCTGTGCCGTGGGCGTGGGCCAATGCTACCGCGCTCAGTACCCGATGGCAGCGACCGGACAGGGCCATGAGCAGCTCGCAGGCGTGGGCCGCGTCCCGGGGTTTGCCGAGCACCTCGTTTCCCAGCACGACGATGGTGTCGGCGCCCAGCACCAAGTCCGCGCCAACCTTGGCCAGCAATCCCCGGCCGGTTTCGGCTTTCAGCACCGCCAGGCGTTGCACCAGCGCATCCGGCGTTTCATCGGCAAGCATGGATTCGTCGATTTCCAGATCCAGGATCTGGAAGCTCACGCGCAGCTGATTCAAAAGCTCGCGTCGTCTCGGTGATCGGGACGCCAGAACGATCATTCGCCGCGGTGATAGGGGTGGCCGCGCAGGATCGACCAGGCGCGGTAGATCTGCTCCGCAACCAGCACCCGCACCAGCCCGTGGGGCAGGGTGAGATCCGAAAGCGACCAGCGCAGATCCGCGCGCCTTCGGCATGCGCCCGACAGTCCGTCGGCGCCGCCGATGAGCATCGCGATATCCCTACCCTGGGAGAGCCAGGTTGCCAGAAGCTCGGCGAGACCCTCGCTGCTGTGCTGGGTACCAGGCTGGTCGAGGGCGATGACATAGTCGTTCTTCGCCAGAGCCGCCAGTAAGCGGTCGCTTTCTTTTTGAATGGCCTGCTTCGTGGGCGTGGCCCTGCTGCGGGACGCAGCGGGGACCTCGGTGAGCTCCATGGCGCACTCCCTCGGGAGGCGCCGGGCATACTCCTGGAATCCCTGTTGTTGCCATCCAGGCAGCCGGGTGCCAACGGCAATCACTTTGACACGCATTCAGCTGGCCACACCTCGCGGTAATTGCTGCGCGGGGATTTCGCGACTGCTCCACAGTTTCTCCAGCTGATAAAATTCGCGCACATCCGGCTGCATGACATGCACCACGACGTCGCCGAGATCCACCAGAACCCACTCGCCAGCGCGCATCCCTTCGACTCCCAGGGGCGCCTCGCCGGATTGCTTGGCTTTCATGACCACATTGTCCGCCAGCGCCGCCACCTGTCGCGCCGAGCGTCCGCTGGCGATGATCATGTAGTCGGTGAAGTTACTGAGCTTACGAACATCGAGCTCGAGGATATCGACGGCCTTGAGATCCTCCAGCGCGTCGACGGCAAGCTGGCGCAAGCGATCACTCTGCATGTGAGTAGCACCTGGTGCGTTTTATCAATTCAATCACCTTGTCGGGAACCAGAAATCGTATGCTGCGGCCCTCGGCAACGAGCGCGCGGACACGGGTCGCGGAAATGTCCAATAGCGGTGGCTCGCAGATCATGATGCAGCCGGCGGGCGCCGCCGCCAGAGTCGCGACGTCGTCGCAGCGGCGCTGGGCGAGCAAATCGGCGATTGGGCCCAGGCCGGGAAGCGCGCCACCGGGCCGGTGGGCGACCGCCAAGTGGGCGAGACCGGGAAGATCTTGCCAGCGGTGCCAGCGGTCCAGATTCTGGAAACTGTCCATCCCCAGAATGAAGACAAGCACCGTATCGGGAAATTCCTGTCGCAACGATTCTAATGTGTCCACCGTATAGGTAGGCCCGTCGCGGTTCAGCTCGCGGGCGTCCACTTCCAGCCCGGGCACGCCGTCGACGGCCGCCGACAGCAACTCCAGACGCCGTGCACCATCGGCGCGGGGCGGCTCGCGCAGTCGCGGATTGGAAGCGGGCAGCAGGCGCACGACATCCAGGGACAACTGCTCGCGTATCTCCAGTGCCAGCCGTAGATGTCCGCAGTGAACGGGATCGAAGGTGCCGCCGAGGATTCCGATGCCTGCCACTCAGGCCCTGAATTTGCGTACTTGCAGCGCTCTCATTGGCGCACGTGGCCGTCGCCGAGCACGATGTACTTCAGGCTCGTGAGTCCTTCCAGACCCACGGGTCCGCGGGCATGCAGCTTGCCGGTGCTGCTGCCGATCTCGGCCCCGAGCCCGTACTCGAAGCCGTCGGCGAAGCGTGTCGACGCATTCACCATCACCGAGCTGGAATCCACTTCACGCAGGAAGCGTCCGGCGCGCCCCAGGTCCTCGGTGACGATGCTGTCGGTGTGCTGGGAGCCGTGCTCGCGTATGTGATCCATGGCCTCGTCGATCCCGGCGACCACGCGTATGGACAGGATGGGCGCGAGATACTCGGTGTCCCAGTCCTCGTCGCTGGCGGCCTTGCAGTCGCCCAGCAACGCGCGGGTTTCGGCACAACCGCGAAGTTCGACCCCGGCCGCCGCGTACTGCTCGGCCAGGGTTGGCAGCACTTGCTTTGCGATGTCACGGGCCACCAGCAGCGTCTCCATGGTGCAACAGGTGCCGTAGCGCTGGGTCTTGGCGTTGTAAGCAATAGCGATGGCCTTGTCGCAATCGGCGCGATCGTCCACGTAGACGTGGCAAATGCCGTCCAGGTGCTTGAACACCGGTATCGTTGCCTCACGGCTGATGCGTTCGATGAGACTCTTGCCACCCCGGGGCACCAGGACGTCCACGTAATCGTCCATGGTGATGAGCGCGCCCACCGCTGCGCGATCCACAGTCTCTACCACCTGCACGGCTTGCGCGGGCAGCCCCGCCTGGGCCAGGCCTCGATGAATGCAGGCGGCAATGGCTTGATTGGAGTGTATGGCCTCGGAGCCGCCCCGCAGGATGGTGGCATTGCCCGCCTTGAGGCAGAGACCGGCGGCATCTGCCGTCACGTTGGGACGCGACTCGTAGATGATGCCGATGACCCCCAGGGGCACGCGCATGCGTCCCACCTGGATCCCCGACGGCCGCGTTACCAGGCTGCTGATCTCTCCGATGGGGTCGGCCAGGGCGGCAATCTCGCGAAGCCCCCGGGCCATGGCGGCGACACGTTGGTCATCGAGCTCCAGGCGGTCCAGCAGAGCGTCGCCAAGACCCTGGTGGTGGGCCGCCTCGAGATCTTTACCGTTGACTTGCACGAGCTCGGCGGCATGGGCTTCGATGCTCTCGGCGATGGCCAGCAGGGCGGCATTCTTGTCCGCGGTGCTGGCGCGCGCCACCACCGCGGAGGCGATGCGCGCGTTCCGGCCCATGGCCTGCATGGTGGCAGCCACGTCGTCTGCCGGCTGGATGATGTCCGCTGGTCTTGCCATGATGAACGAGTATGCCTGAGCTTGAAGGGGGACAGATTTCAAATCTGTCCCCTCGACGAATTATACGGCTTTCCCAGGCCGAGCATCAGCCCGCCCATGGCCAGAGCGAGGCTCTCCAGGGCGTCCCAGGGATTGCCCGGGGCGCCGCCTTTGGTGATCCGATCGGTGCGCGCTGCCTGGCGCAGGATGTCCAGCCACACGGGGGCCGGGTGGCGGCGAAGTGCGCTGCTCATGAGGTCTCGGCGCTTGTCCCAGACGCGGTGACTGGCTAAGACCTTATCCAGGCTTGCGCCGCCCGCCATGTCACCGGCCATGCGGCTGACGCTGCGAAGCTCGCGGGTGAGCGCCCACGCCACCAGCGGCGGCGCCACGCCTTCTTCGCGCAATCCGTGCAGTATGCGAACGGTGCGCGCCGCGTCGCCGGCCAGGGAGGCATCCACCAGGTCGAAGACGTCGAAGCGTGCGCTGTCGGCTACCGAGTGCAGCACATCCTCCAGATCCAGGCGCGCCTCGCCGTGCAGCAGGTGGAGCTTGTCGATCTCCTGGGCGCAGGCGAGAAGATTGCCTTCCACCTGTTCGCCCAGGGCTTGCGCCGCGCCAGCGGAGAGGGTCAGACCACGGGCACTGGCGCGGCGGCGGATCCAGCCGCTCAAGCGTTGCGACTCCACGGGCCAGGTGCGGATCGCGGCGCCCGCTTTTTCCAGCGCCTTGTACCATTGCGTCGAGGCGCTGCCGCGATCGAATTTGTCCATGGTGACCACGAGCAAATTGTCTCCTGGCGGATCCGCGGCGTAGTCTTTGAGCGCGCGTGCACCGGCATCGCCGGGTTTGCCGCTTACCAGGCGCAGATCAATGATCCGCTTGTCCCCGAACAGGGACAAGCTGGCGGCATGGGCTCTGAAACTGCCCCAGTCGAAACCCGTTTCGGCGCTCAAGACCACGCGCTCGTCGAAGCCCTTGTTGCCGGCGGCGGCGCGGATGGCGTCCCTGGCTTCCTGGATCTGCAGCGGCTCCTCGCCGCCGAGCACATAGATGGGGGCGAGGCTACCTTCCAGGTGCTTGTCCAGTTGATCGATTCTCAAGCGCATGCCGATGGTGCTACTTGCCCAGCGCAGCTTCCGTGAGCCGAATGATTCGCTCGGCGGCGTCACGCTGCATGTCTATCCGCAGGGTTTCCACGTTGCGGGTGGCGCCGATGACGGCGGTCGGGTCGAACACATAAATGCGTCTGATCACCAGGTGCTCCGGCGGCACCAGCATGGTCCCGTCCTTCATGCGGACCGAGAAATCCAGAGCGTAAAGGAGTTCGAATTCCCGCGCCTTGCCGGTGGCGGCTTCCACCGCGACAACCCGCTGCTCGTAGTTCTCGGATTGCACTTTTATCACCGCATCCGATTCCGCCGCTGTCCTGGCCAGGCTGGCACCGCCGCTGTCCAGAAAGATGGCGAGATCGTCGGAGATCCCGACGGGAGCATCCACGTAAACGTTTCGAAAGTCCTCGGGAAGCGTGATGCTGCCGCGGGCTCGGAAACCACAGGCGGAAACGAGCGCCGCCGCCAGCAATACCACCAGTGTATAGCGCACCGTCATACGACGATGTTCACCAGTTTCCCCGGTACCACGATGACTTTCTTGACGCCGTCGCCGACGAAGCGTGCCACGTTGGCGTTCTTGAGCGCCTGTTCCTCGATGTCTCTGTTGTCGGCGTTTTGATCGACGCGGATCTCGCCCCGCTTCTTGCCGTTTACCTGAACGATCAGATCGACTGTGTCGCGGGCGATGGCCCTCGGGTCATGGTGCGGCCAGGGCGTGTCCATGATTTCTTCCCTATGGCCGAGTGCCTGCCAGAGGGCGTGGCAGATGTGCGGAACGATGGGGGCGAGCACCAGCACGATAATTTCCAGGCACTCCCTGGCGACACCGCGTCCTTCGGGCGAATCGTCCTTGAAGCTGGTGAGCGCATTCACCAGCTCCATGGCGGCGGCGATGGCCGTGTTGAACTTGTAGCGGCGGCCGATATCATCCCCGACCTTGACGATGGTGGCGTGGGCGCGGCGGCGGAGCTCGCGCTGCTCCGGGCCGAGCTTGCCGGGGTCCGGAATCACCGCCAGTCCCTCGCGGGTATTCTGGTGCGTGAGCTTCCAGAGCTTTTTGAGGAATCGAAACGCACCCTCCACGGCGGTGTCGGACCATTCCAGGGTCTGCTCAGGCGGCGAGCTGAACATCATGTACAGGCGCACGGTATCGGCGCCGTACTTCTTGATCAGGTTTTCCGGATCGACGGTGTTGCCCTTCGACTTGGACATCTTGGCGCCGTCTTTCAGCACCATTCCCTGCGTCAACAGGTTAGCGAAGGGCTCGGTAAGCGGAATCAATCCTTCGTCACGCATCAGACGCTGAAAGAATCGCGAATAAAGCAGATGCAGGATGGCGTGCTCGATGCCACCGACGTACTGGTCCACGGGCAACCAGTAAGCCGCGCGCTCGTCCAGCATGGCGCTGTCGCAATCGTGGCTCGCGAAGCGCGCGAAATACCAGGAGGACTCGACGAATGTGTCCAGGGTGTCGGTCTCGCGCCTGGCGGGCCCGCCGCATTCCGGGCAGCTTGTCTCGTAGAAGGCCGGGATCTGACTGAGCGGCGGCACCACGCCATCCACCTGCACGTCCTCGGGAAGACGCACAGGCAGATCCCCGTCGGGCACCGGCACCGCGCCGCAAGCTTCGCAGTTGATGATGGGCACCGGACAGCCCCAGTAGCGTTGCCGTGACACGCCCCAGTCGCGCAGGCGGTAGTGGATGGTTTTTTTGCCGCGGCCGCGTTTCTCCAGCCACCCGGCGATGGCCTCGAATGCCGCCGTGAAGGCTAGCCCGTCGAATTCGCCGGAGTTCACCAGCACACCCTTTTCCACATAGGCCTCGGCCTGAATGTCGACGGCGCTGCCGTCAACCGGCGCAATGACCTGGACGATGGGCAGATCGTACTTTCGGGCGAACTCGTGGTCGCGCACGTCGTGACCGGGAACCGACATGATGGCGCCGGTGCCGTAGCTCATGAGCACGAAGTTGGCGACCCACACGGGCAGCTTGTCACCGCTGATGGGGTGAATGGCGTCGCAGCCGAGCGCCATGCCGCGTTTTTCCATGGTCTCCATGGCCGCTTCCGAGGTCTCGATGCGCTGGCAGTCCTCGATGAAGCGCGCGACTCCGGCGTTAGTCCCGGCGGCTGCACGGGCCAGCGGATGTCCCGCGGCCACTGCCATATACGTCGCACCCAGCAGGGTGTCGGGGCGGGTCGTGTAAACCTGCAGGCTTGCGCCGCCGTCGGCCAGGGGGAATTCGATCTCCACGCCCTCGGACCGCCCGATCCAGTTGCGCTGCATGGTGCGCACCGCGCCGGGCCAACCGTCCAGGTCGTCGATGGCCGTCAGCAGATCCTCGGCGAATGCCGTGATCTTGAGAAACCATTGAGGGATCTCGCGGCGCTCGATGATCGCGCCGGAGCGCCAGCCGCGGCCGTTGATCACCTGCTCGTTGGCGAGCACGGTCTGGTCAACCGGATCCCAGTTGACCTCGGCGTTTTTCTTGTACAGAAGCCCCTTCTTGAACAGCCGTGTAAACAGCCACTGCTCCCAGCGGTAGTATTCGGGCCGGCAGGTGGCGAGCTCGCGGTCCCAGTCGTAAGCGAAGCCGAGGCGTTTGAGCTGGCCGCGCATGTAATCGATGTTCTCGTAAGTCCACTTCGCCGGCGGGACCTTGTTCTGCATGGCGGCATTTTCCGCCGGCAGGCCGAATGCATCCCAGCCCATGGGCTGCAGGACATTCTTCCCCTGCATGCGTTGATAGCGACTGATGACGTCGCCAATGGTGTAGTTGCGCACGTGTCCCATGTGCAGGCGGCCGCTGGGGTAGGGGAACATGGAGAGACAATAGAATTTCTCTTTGTCCGGGTCTTCGCTGACCCGGAACGCGCCCGATTCCTCCCAGTGGCGTTGCGCCAGGGTCTCGACTTGGTCTGGAAAATAGCGTTCGTCCATGGATCCGTAAGCGTCTGGTCGGATCGGCGAAGAATACAGGCTAGGCGAAAGGATCGACAGTTCAGGCGTCGTCGTGGCCGGTCTCGTAGGCGTAGTCGAAGGAGTCGGAGTGGAAGCGGGCAGGGTCCAGACCGCGGGAGACGAGGCTCTCGCGCGCGGCCTTCACCATGACCGGTGGCCCGCTCGCGTAGACGGTGTAGGGCGAAAGATCCGCAAAGTCCGCCAGCACCGCCTGGTGGACGAATCCTCTGCGTCCGGACCACTGGTCCTCGGGCAGCGGCTCCGAGAGCACCGGCGTGTACACCAAGCCGTCGTGCCCGGATGTCCAGCCTTCGGCCAAATCGTGCATATAGAGATCCCGGCGCGCGCGAACGCCCCAGTAAAGATGGATCTTACCCGGGAAGCCGCCGGCCAGCGCACCCTCGACAATGGCCTTGATGGGCGCGAATCCGGTTCCACCGGCGATCAGGATGATCGGCCCATGGTCTTGCCTGCGCAGGTAGAAGCTGCCCAGCGGCCCCCTGAGACGAAGTAAGGCGCGCTCCTTGAGATGATGAAATACGTACTCGGAGAAAGTGCCGCCAGGGACGTGGCGAATCTGCAACTCCAAGCGATCGTCCTCGCGGGGCGCATTGGCCAGGGAGAAGGCCCGCCGCCGGCCGTCGCGCAACAGCACGTCCAGGTACTGGCCGGGTAAATACTGCAGGCGCTCGGAAGCCGGCAGCAGCAGCTCCAGGCCGACCACGTCGTGGGCGAGCTGGCGTTTCCCTGCGACCCGGCACGGCAGGTTGCGCACCACGATTTTCTGCTCGGAGTCGATCTCCTCGATCTCTATGCGCAGATCGGTGGTGGCGCGCGCCATGCACAGAAGTGCGAACCCCTGGGCCGTGTCCAGGGATGTCAGGGATTTGGGAGGTCCTTCGGGATACGCGACCCGGCCCTCGAGGACGCGGCCTTTGCAGGACCGGCAGGCCCCATTGCGGCAGCCATAGGGAAGGGCGAGGCCTTGGCGAAGGGCCGCGTCCAGCACGCTCTCATCAGGCCTCGCGTCCAGCTGGTGGCCGCTTGGTTCTATGTCTATGTGGTAACTCAATGGCCGCGTGAATGTGTCGAAGAGCCGAAGATTAGTCTAGGGGACAGATTTTAATCTGTCCCCTTCGCCAAGTCCCGGTGCAATACGCGACCCAGTATTGGACAATAGGTTTTATGCTGCACCGCCTGGCAAAAAAAGCCAAGAGATTGCTAACCGGAAGTCCGTTCCCGGGATCCAAGCAATACTGGATCGAAAGATACGAAGCCGGCCGTACCTCCGGTGCCGGCTCGTACAACGAGCTTGCCGAGTTCAAAGCGGAAATTATCAATGCGTTCGTGGTGGAGCACGGCATCGATAGTGTCATGGAGTTTGGCTGCGGCGACGGTAATCAGCTCCGGCTGGCCAGCTACCCGAGCTACACTGGATTCGATGTCAGTCCCCGGGCGGTCGAGCTCTGCCGGGATATTTTCGCGTCCTACATGGAAACCCTGTTCGCTGCCGCCGAGCGCTTCGTCATCCTCTACTCCAGCAACTCGGAACACCGCGAGCCGGACCAGGCGCGACACGTCCGGCACAGAAATTTTACCCGGTGGGTAGACGCCAACATGGCTGACTGGGTGCTGATCGAATACCTTGCCAACAGACACCCTCAGAGCGCACCGGATGCGCAGGGCTCACTGGCGGATTTTTACTTCTACCAGAAGCGTTCTGGAGGGTGACGCCCGGTTGCCGGAAAGGCTGCCGGGAGAGTTATTGGGGGCGGCTTGCTTTGCTGTCGAGCCAGCTTATCAGCGGCGCCCACATCTCGAGATCGTGGGCCACTTTCGACGGTGCAATCTCCCAGATACCGAGCCCGCGATCTGCCGCGTGGGCGTAGTTGATGCTGTTCCGCAAGCAGGCCACGAACGGCAGCCTGCGCCCGTTCGGCAGCTTGGTGCTTTCCAGAAACTCCTCGATCTCGAAGTGCCCGGCGGAGTTTTCACGGATCCTGTTGGCGACGCTCGCCACCCGCACCTTGCGGTTGAGCACGCGGCCGAGTTCGGTGATCTCGTCGATGAAGCGCGCCGCGGCGTTCAAGTCGATGGTCGACGGGATGACCGGGATGATGCAGGTCTGGGCCCGGCTCAGTAGCTCCGTTACCGGGCGCCCGTGAGTAGCCGCCGGTGCGTCCAGGATGACGATGTCGGTGCTGCGCGGCACCTTCGCGCTCTTCTGAAGGCCTTCGATCCCGGTAATCTTCGGACGGCCCTCGGGGCGCGCCTCCAGCCAATCCAGGGCGCAGAACTGCGGGTCGTAGTCCACCAGCGCCACCTCGTAGCCCTCGACCGCGTAGTAAGACGCGAGATTGATGGCAATGGTGGTCTTTCCAGAACCGCCTTTGGCATTCATCACCAGGATCGAACGCATAACAGAACTTCCATGCATCGACAGCGGAAAAGTATAGCAGGCGATCAGCGCCTTCGTCGGCGGGCGCGCTGTCTCAACGGGGACGAAAAGCGCGTACGGCGCGCTTCAATTTACCCATGGGCATGTCGCCGCCGGCGTAGCGCAGTGCCACGTACATGCCGGTAATGCTCTCCACCGGCTCACGCAGCTGTGGTCGCGCCGCCACCACCCGGGCGGCGAAATCCAGAGGTCCTTCGGATGCCCGCCGGGTCACCCCGGCGCGCGCCAGCTTGGCGCAGAAGCGGCGATAAATTCTCGCGATCGGATCTGCCGGGCCCAGACGCCGCCGTGCCAGCCATAGGGCGAGAAGCCCGAGCATGCCAACCACGATGGCGAGCATGCTTAAGAAAAGGGCACGCAGATCCCCGGCGTCTACCCCCAACAATGCCAGCAGCTCGTGCTGCCGGCGGGGGCCATATCCCAGCACCCAGTCGTTCCAGCCGCTCTTGAGGGCATCGATGCCGTGGCGCCAGCGACGCCAGGTCTCCCATAAGGGCCCCGTGGAGGGCAGGCCCAGGCCCGCCGGTCCCATGACAGGCGGGATGGCGGCGTCCATGCCCAGCTGGATGCGGTTGGGTGCCACGGCACCGGTGGGATCCACGCGCACCCAGCCGCGATCGTCCAACCAGACCTCGGTCCAGGCGTGGGCATCGCGCTGCCGGACGATCAGGTAGTCACCCAGGGGGTTGAGCTCGCCACCTTGATAGCCGGTGACGATGCGCGCCGGGATCCCGGCGGCGCGCATGAGCACCGCGAAGCTGGACGCGTAGCTCTCGCAGAAGCCGCTGCGGGTGTCGAACAGGAACTCGTCCACCGGGTCGTTTTTCAGCAATGGCGGGGTCAGCGTGTAGACGAAGGGCTGCTGGCCAAAATACGCAAGAGCCCGGGCCACCACGGCGTCGTCATCCTGGAGCTGCTCGCGCCACCGCGCCGCCAGGGCGCGTGCCTTGGGGTGCATGCCGGGCGGCAAGGCCAGGGCCGCCGACTGCTCTTCCATGGAGGCTCTGGACAGGCGTGCCTGGGGGTAGGAGCGCATTCGGTAGCGTCTTCGCGTGCGCACGGGCTTTGGCGTTCGCAGCTGAAAATCCTGGGTCATCTGGGCGCCCAGGGGGATTGTGGTCGGTACTTCGAGTGCAAACAGCCAGAATTGCTGGTGGGGTTCGATGGTGATGGTGTAGTCCACCGGCTCACCCCGCAGCTCGGCGTATTGGGCCCGCCAGCTGCGTGCCGGCTGGCCGCTTGTCCATTCCCAGCCATCCGTGTGCCACAGCACCGGACCGCGCCAGTAAAGCTGGTTCGGCGCCGGCGCCTTGCCCTGGAAAGTGACCCGGAAAGCCACCGCATCCGAGAGCGATAGGCGGCTGATGCGGCCGGGTGACATGCTTTCGCTCAGTCCGCTGACGGCACCGTGGGCGTCCCGGGGGAGACCCCACAGCGGTCCCGGTAGTCGCGGGAACAGAAAGAACAGCACCAGCATGATGGGTGCCGCCTGGATCAGCATGCCGGCTGCCATGCGCAATCGTGCCCGGGGGGCCAGCTCGCCGCTGTCGGTGCTGAAAGCGATCAGCGTGGCGGTCATGATCAGAACCACCGCCAGCATCGTGACACCGGTCAATATGGATTGTGAGTAGAGAAAGTTGGTGATGACGAGGAAATAGCCCAGCGCACTCAGCACATAGGCGTCGCGGAGCCGTCGACTTTCCATCAACTTCATACCTGCCAGCACCACCAGCAGGGCGACCCCGGCATCGCGGCCGAACAACGTCCCGTAAGCGGCATATACAGCCGTGAGCATGGTGGCGCTCAAGACGATCACCAGCCACTTGGACGGTAACGGCACTCCCCGCATCGCGTTTGCGACCCGCCAGCCCGCCAGGGCGGCGAAGCTCGCCAGCACCCAGGCAGGAATGCGCAACCCATGGGGAACCACAACCAACGCCAGGCAGCCGGTGATCCAAAGCGTGCGCTCCGGTGTCATCGTCCAATGACGGGTTTCAGGATCTGCGCGCATCAGCGATCCGGCGCATTTTCGTACAGGGCCAGCGCCTCCAGGCATCGACGTCGGTGCATCTCGCCGCTGTCGGCAGGGATGTCGACTCCCGGGAGACAGAGGCGAAAGCGCAGACCTTGCGCGTGGCAATCGAGAATCCACCGGCAGAGCTGGGACAGTCGCGTCTCGGTGTCGCCGCCGGTCACATCCTGCCAGCGAAGCACTGTAACCCCGGCAGCCCCGCCGCTGAAGATTTTCACCGGCACACCCTGGCCCCTGGCAACCGCCTTCCAGTGTACGCGCCGGGCGGAGTCTCCTTGCTGGTAATCCCGCAGCCCCGAGAAATCGTCTTCGCCTTTTCCACGCGTGCCTTGTTCACCGGGATCCTCGGGCTGATACTCAGGTGGAGCCTGCTCGCCGGCCGGCTGCGGATACACGAGGCAACGCAGTCCGATTTCGATTCGCGACCAGGCGCGGAACAAGCCGAAAGGAAAACGCGTGGCGATGACGACGCGCCCGGGCGAATACCATCCGCGCCGGGAAGCGATTGCCTGCAGCTCGATGCGCTTTACGCTATCGGCGGCCAGACCGAAGTGCACTACCGGGTCGTTCTCACGGCCACGGCCTTGCCCGCTGGCCAGGCGCGCCAGCAGGCCGAAGCGCTGACGTTGTCCACGATTGTCCACACGCAGGACGAAGCGCGCCATGTCGCCCGCGAACACCGGCGCATGATCGTCGTTGGCCAGCCGCAATCCGGCTAGATTGCGCACCGCGTGCAACATGGAAACGAGGCTGGCGCCGACCAGCATGAAGCTGAGCACATAGCCCAGCGCGTTGCCGTAGTTGATGGCGCCGAGAAGCATGACCGACACGGCGCCCGCAAAGCCCATGCCCTGACGCGTGGGAAGAATGTAAATGCGACGAAAGCGCAGCAAGAAACCCGCGCTCGCACCCTCCGCTCCGGCTGGCGGCGCCCGTGGCGACTCGGGTCTGGTGACAGTTGCGACGCAGTTCAGGGCGCTCGGCCAGGTGTCCATGTCACGGAATCGGTACTTGGCGCAGCAGCTCCTCCGCGGAAGTCGCCCCCTGGTGCAGACGGTGATTGACGACACTGGGCAGTACCGCCTGCACATCCTCGGGGAGCACGTGGCGGCGATCCTCCATGAATGCCCAAGCTTGTGAGCAGCGCAGGAGCGCCAGCCCCGCGCGGGGCGAAAGTCCGGGTCCGAACTCCGGCGCGTTGCGGGTAACGGCGATGACATCCTGGAGATAGTCGAGCAGCGCATCCGACATGTGCACCGCCTCGACCTGCTGCTGAATCTCCAGCAGCTCGGAGTCGGCGAGCTGCGGTTCCAGGGCGTCGACCAGCTCGCGCCTGTCGCGCCCTCGCAGCAGTGCGCGCTCCGATTTCGGGTCCGGGTAGCCGAGCTTGATGCGCATGAGAAAGCGATCCAGCTGGGATTCGGGCAGCGGAAAGGTGCCGACGCTGTGGGAGGGGTTCTGGGTCGCGATCACGAAGAAGGGATCCGGCAGCTTCCTGGTCACGCGGTCCTGACTCACCTGGCGCTCTTCCATCGCTTCCAGAAGTGCACTTTGGGTCTTCGGTGTTGCACGGTTGATCTCATCGGCGAGCATCAGTTGAGTGAAAATCGGGCCAGGGTGAAAATCGAAGCTACCGGCGCGGCGATCGTAGACGGAGATCCCGAGAATATCCGCCGGTAGCAGATCGCTGGTGAACTGAACGCGCTGAAAAGAAAGCCCCAGAACCCGTGCCAGCACGTGGGCCAGGGTCGTTTTGCCAACTCCCGGTATGTCTTCGATGAGCAGATGGCCGCGGGCGATGAGGCATGTGAGGGCGAGCCGGATTTCCTGCTCCTTACCCAGAATGATGTCGCCGGCCTGGGCGACGATGCCGTTCAGAGTGGCGCCAGGTTGTGATGCGGCATGCCTTGGTGTGGGCAGACGAAAGGCGCTCATCGACGCCACACCTCAAACGCAAGAAGATTCACGGACGGTCCTCTGATACGGTATAAGAAAGAGTACGGCAAGCGCGGTGGTCTGGCGAGAGACGGGGTGTCGATTGCGTCACAATTCAGGCGCTGGTGGCCGCGGCCTGGCCGTCTGCGTCTCGTATCAGCCCAGCGATGCCGTCGGGCACGTGCACCGTAGTCGTGGGGAAAGCCACCTCGGCACCGTGGCTTTCGACGATTCCCAGGATCTTCAGGAGCACGTCCTGCTTGACCTGGTGGAACTCGGCCCACACGACGGTGCGCGTGAAGCAGTAGATGAAGAAATCCAGCGACGATGCGCTGCAGGTGGTGAAGTTCACCATCAGGGTCCTGTCGGTTTGTATTTCCGGATGGGAGTTCAACATCTCGGTGACGTCCTTCACGATGGCACCCACTTTGGCGACGTCGTCGTATCGAACGCCGATGGTTTCATAAATACGCCGGGATTCCCTGCGCGACGAATTCACCACGACGATGTTGGCGAATACGGAGTTGGGGATATACAGGGGCCGGCTGTCGAAGGCGCGAACGCGCGTCAACCGCCAGCCGATTTCCTCCACGGTGCCTTCGATGTCCCGATCCGCCGAAAGAATCACATCGCCTGGGGCGAAGGGGCGATCCAGATAGATCATCAATCCGCCGAAGAAGTTCGCCAGCAGATCCTTGGCCGCGAAGCCGACAGCAATACCGCCGATGCCGCCGAAGGCAAGCACGCCGGAGACGCTGAATCCCAAGGTCTGCAGACCAACCAGGGTGGCCGTAATCATCACCGACAGGCGCAGAAGCTTGGCGATGGCGTCCACTGTGGTGCGGTCTGTCTTTTTACCCTTGGCCTCGTCGGCGGCGACCATATTCTTTTCCGCCATCTTGATGAAGCGCACCAGAAACCAGCTGATGGCGGCAATGATGCCCACGTCACGAATAGGACCGACTGCGCCGAAGATAGCGGCCTGGCCCTCTTCTTCGATGATCTGAATGGCGAATGCGATGCCGACGATCCACACGACGGCAGTCACGGGTTTTCGCAGCGCCGCGATAAGGGTGTCGTCCCAGGGGTTGCTGGTCTGCTCCAGCTTCGCTTGCAAGCGGCCGAGCACGCGCTTCAGCACGAAGACCAGCACCAGAGTCGTAAAGACGACGATGAATACCTGCAATACCCAGGTCTGAAGTCCCACGGATTGCATCAAGTCGTTGACGAATTTCGGAAGTTCCATGACTACCTCGCAGTCGGATTGTGCCCGCTCGGGGGCCGGCCTCGATGATATTATGCCGTCTTTCTCCTCGCAGTTGGTGGAACCCGATGTCATCCGAGGTGCTGCATGTGGAACGTCGCGGCCGGGCGGCGTTGCTCACTATCGACCGCCCCCACGCCGGTAACTCCATCAGCGCCGAGGTCACGACGGCCCTCGACGAGGCCATCGACACCCTGGAGAGGGAACGCGAGCTCGTCGCCATCGTCATCACCGGCGCCGGCAACAAGTTCTTCAGCTCCGGCGGCGACATCAAGCAGTACCGGCAACTCGTTACGCGCGAGCAGCTGAAGTCCGCCTTCGAGCGCCCGCGCCGTTTGCTGGATCGCCTGGAGGCGTTACCGGTGCCCGTGATCGCGGCGGTCAACGGCATTGCCCTGGGCGGTGGCGCCGAACTCATGCTCGCCTGCGACTTACGCCTGGCCGCGCCCGCCGCGACCATCGGCTTTCCCTATGTGCATCTGGGACTGATCCCCGGGTGGCACGGCACCGAGCGTCTCACCCGAAATTGCGGCTACGCGAACGCATTGCATCTTCTCACCACCGGCGAGCCGGTGGATGCCGAGGAGGCCCGTCGTCTCGGGCTGATCAACCGGGTTTGCGGCGAGATGCCGGTAGTGGAAGCCGCCCTGGCGCTGGTGGAGAGGCTCGCCCGGGCCGCGCCCCTTTCCCTCGCCGCCACCAAGCGCGTGCTGTCCGGCGCCTATCATCTTCCCCGGGGCGAGGCACGGCGCCTGGCGGAGGACGACTTCGCGGATCTGTGGCTGAGCGAGGATCATCGCGAGGCGGAAGCCGCCTTCGCCGCCAAACGGCGTCCCATTTTCAAGGGGAAGTAGGCGGTTTCTTGATTCCCGTCATGCGGAAGACCAGCGGCGCCGCGAAGACGATCATCATTATACGGGCCACGTGGTGGGTGGCCACAAAGGCCGTCTCGATCCCCAGCGCCAGAGCGATGAGGCTCATCTCGGCCAGCCCGCCGGGAGCGAATGCCAGAACGATGGGGGCAAAGGGAATTCCGGACAAGGTTGTCAGCACCCACGCGAAGCCTGCGGTCGCGCCGAGCATCAGAGAGGTGGAGCCGATGGACGCGGCAATGATCTTGAGCACCCACCTGAGCGGCGACCCGGCAAAGCGTGCACCGATGGCGGATCCGATCACGACCTGGGCCATGGCCACCAGCTCCATGGGCGGCGCCGACCCGGTGAGGCCGGCGATGTGCACGGCGGCGCTGGCCAGCATTGGTCCCACCAGCCGGTAAGCGGGAAGCCGAAGCAGCTTGCCCACCATCGGACCGACGATAGCGCAGGCCACCAGCACGCTGCCATCGAGCCAGCTCAAGCCTGCGAGGGTGCCGGTGCCGGCCCCCCCGCCAGCGCTGCCGACACCATAGGCATAGCGAAACCAGAAGGGCAGGGTGAGCACCACCAGCAGTATGCGTGCGCCGTGCACCAGCGCGATGGCGCGATCGTCGCCGCCCATTGCGCGGCCGACGATGACCATCTCGTTGAGCCCTCCCGGGGTCGCCGAGAAATAGGCGGTGGCCGGGTCGAAGCCCATAATCCGCCGGAAGTAGACGTAGAGCATGCCCGTAACCACCAGCAGATAGAGCGCCAGGCTCGCCAGCGTCATTGGCCACTCGAGCACCTTGTCCAACGCTTCCGGCGTGAAGGTGCTGCCCAGCAAAACTCCGAGAATGGCAACCATCACGGCCCGAAGACGGCCGGGCACCTGCAGCGACACGCCGAACAGCGCCGCCAAGGTAGTCAGCACCATGGCGCCCATCATCCAGGCCAGCGGCATTTCCAAGGCAAAGAACAGCGCACCACCGACGGTTCCGATGGCGAGCGCCTTGGTGAGACGCAGCAGGTCTGTCCGGGTCATCGCGTCGCCGGCGTCACTGTCAAGCGCAACCTTGGTGAGTCAGTCAGGCGAGTGATCGGTAGTCAGCCTCGTGGCCGCGTACCGGGCACGGGACGCAGCGGTGGAATCAGCGAGTCTCGATTGTATCCTATTCGGCGAAACTGTTAATTTTCCCTGTACCCACTGATTGTGTTTCCGGTTGTCCCATGGACCAGACTGCTGCACCCCTGGATGGTGTCCGTGTTCTCGACATCGCCACCTTCGTGGCGGCGCCCTTTGCCGCCGCCTGTCTCGCCGAATTCGGCGCCGACGTCATCAAGATCGAGAAGCCAGGCGTCGGCGACTCCCTGCGCCAGCTCGGTACCGAGAGCGACGTCGGCGACACCTACTGGTGGTTGAACGACGCCCGCAACAAGCGCTGTATCACCCTGGATCTGAAGCATCCCAGGGGCGCGGAGCTGTTCAAGCGCCTGGTGGCCGACAGCGACGTGGTGATGGAGAACTTCCGCCCCGGCACCCTGGAGCGCTGGGGGCTCGGCTTCGAGACCTTGCGTGAGATCAATCCCGGCCTGGTGATGCTGCGGGTGTCAGCCTACGGGCAGGAAGGACCGAAGCATCATCTTCCCGGCTTCGCGCGCATCGCCCAGGCCTACGCCGGGCTTTCCTACCTCACCGGGCAACCGGACACGCCGCCGCTCATTGCCGGTTCCACCACCCTTGCCGATTACCTCAGCGGTCTCTACGGTGCCTATGGCGTGTTGCTGGCCCTGCGCGCCAGGGACAAGAGCGGCCGCGGCCAAAGCATCGATATCGGGCTGCACGACGGCATATTCCGTTTCCTCGACGAGCTCGCCGCCGTCTACAGCAAGACCGGATACGTGCGCGAACGCAACGGCACGGAAACCGACAGCTCGGTACCCCACAGCCACTACCCTACCGGCGACGGCAAGTGGGTGGCCATCGCCTGCACCAACGACAAGATGTATCAGCGTTTCGTCCAGGTCATCGGCAATCCGGAACTCGCCGATCAGGAGCGCTTCGGCAGCCGCAAGAAACGGGTCGTCGCGCGCGAAGTCATCAATCGCCTGGTCACCGAGTGGACCACGTCCCTGCCCCGTGATGAGGTCATCGCGCGCTGCGGCGGCGGCGACGTGCCCTGCGGCCCCGTCAACAGCATCGCCGACATATTCGAAGACGAGCAATTTACCATCAGAGATACCCTGGTGCGGGTGAAAGACGATCGCGTCGGCGAGCTGACAGTGCAGGGAGTCGTGCCAAAGCTTTCGGAAACGCCTGGCAAGATCAAACACCTGGGCGTGGAGCTGGGTGCGCACAATCGGGAAATCTACATGGATCGTTTCGGGCTCAGTGAGAAGGAGCTCGCTGCGTTGCGGGAAGAAGGGGTCATTTAGACGGCAGGACGAAGACAGTTGCTGCATTGCCTGGTCGCACTCGGTGGGCTTTCACTGGTGCCCGGTCCCCGGCGTGGTGGCGGCTTGCAGGCTGCCTCGAATGACGATGGCTTCATGAGACGGGCCTTGGAACTGAAGAACGCAGCGGTGGAAGCCGGTGACCAACCCTACGGCGCTGTGGTAGTAAAAAACGGTCGGGTAGTCGGAAACGGTCCCAGTAGAGTGATCGTCAATCAGGATCCCACCGCCCACGCCGAGATGGAGGCGATCCGGGACGCCGCCCGAACGCTGGGGACCAGAGATCTGGACGGTTGCATCATCTATGCGACATCCAGGCCATGCCGTATGTGTGAGACAGCGGCCTATTGGGCGAAAATTTCTTACATCTACTACGGTGATGCGCTGAACGACGGCGGCCGTCCGCGCTATTCGTCCTGTTAAACGCGTGGAAAATGCGCGGGGTAATGCCCGGTCGCGGGATCCAGTTGCAAGGCGCCATCACGATGGAGCAATGCCTCCACCGTCATGGCGTAATCCATGCGGGCGCCGTTGCCTGGGGAAACGCGAGTTCCGCCATCGATATGCAGCCCCTGCTCGCGGTTCAGGGTTTCGATATCGGTGTCGTCAAATAACTCCGCGGAGTTTTTCGGCAGCGCCTCAGAACAAGAAGGTGGCGACGATGGCATCGAAGTGCTGGTCTGGAAACGCTGTTGCCAGAACATTCATCTCCCGGAGCTCGACGTCCTTGCCCAGCTCGTCCCGGCGCTTGCGCGCCCGGGCGATCATGCCGGGGCTCGAGTCGATGCCGATGACACGGGACCCCTCGGGGTAGAAGGGCAGGTTGCGGCCGGTGCCCACGCCGGCATCGAGTATGATGCCGGAAATGCCCGCGAACAGTTGCGGCCGCATGGTCCGGTAGCGGTGATACTCGAACGGCAGATCGATAAGATCATAGAAAGGCGCGAGGCGGTCGTATCGTTGCCGCTTGGCGGCCGCGGTCACTGCCGACTGCGGCTGTCCATGAGGATCGGATTGGGCGGCACGCATGGGTGATTGGATCGGTGCGTCATGCACGACGGAAAATGTACCAATTGCACAAGTTCGTTGAAGCCGGGTTGATCTGAGACAAGAGTCAGACATGAAAGAAGGGTTCATATTCTGGCAACAGGAGTTGCGGGTCAGCGGTCCCTGCGACCCGCGTGCGGTCGCCGAAAGAATTCGTTCGCTCCTCTCCGTGGGCGGGCTGACCGCCACGGAGCGGCTCATCGGCGCGATGGACGGCGATCAAGTCAGGGTGTGGCGAACGGCGCCCGTCGCTATGACAGGCGATGTGGTCGAGTTCCGGGGTGTGTTACGGGCAGAGGGTGACGGGTGCGCCATCGAGGGAACCGTCGGATACAACCTGCGTACCAAGTTTCAGTTCGTCGGCTGTCTGGCGCTCGCATCATTTCTGACTGCCACCGGTTTGTTTCAGTGGCTGCGAGACTTGTCGTCGGGGATAGAGCTCGCCGGCATCGGTCTCATCCTCACCCTGGTGATGCTGGTGTGGGTCTATTCGAGCAGGAAATTGGCCTGGAAGCAGGTCGCGTTCATCGAAGATCAGCTCGCGCGGTCGGTGGCGGCCTGATTCCTGCCGTCCTCAGTGGGCCGGCTTGCGCCTCAAAATACGACCCGGCCGTCCACCGGTCCAGGCGTTCTGGTGCCACACTGGCTTGCCGTTGACGATCACTTCGCAGATACCGGCGGCGGGTTGCTTCGGTGATTCGAAGTTTGCGCTGTCTATCACCGTGTCCGGGTCCAGCAGCACCAGATCCGCGAACGCCTGCTCGCGCACCACGCCTCTGTCGGTCAAGCCGAATACCCTGGCGGGCACCGCGGTCATGCGGCGGATTGCCTGTTCCAACGAGAACAAGCCCACGTGGCGGCTGTAATGGCCCAACACCCGGGGAAAGGTGCCCCACAGGCGCGGGTGGGGAAACGCGTCGTGGGGCAGGCCGTCGGAGCCGATCATGGCGTCTTCGAAGGCCAGCACCCGGCGCAGATCCTCTTCGTCCATCTGGTAGTAAATCGCCCCGGCGGGTTGCAGACGTTCGATGGCCTCTTCGATGCTCACCCCCCATTCGGCGCGAATGTCGGCGAAGTCACGGCCGGCGCACTCGGGGTGCGGTGTCGACCAAGTGACCAGCACGCGCTCGGAGGATGCCACCGATTCGGCGATCAAGACCGTGGAGCTGGCGATGTAGGGGTAAACGTCGAGATCCACCGTCTGATGGGCGCGGGCCTCACGAATCGCCGCCAGGGTCTTCTTCGTCAGCCCGTAGTTTTCCCTGCCGCAGCATTTGTGATGGGAGATGACCACGGAGACGCCGGCCCGTCGGCCGATGGCAAGAGTTTCCGCCACCGATTCCAACACCTTGTCGCTCTCGTTTCTCATGTGTGTGGTGAACACGCCGCCGTGGGGTTGCAATCGCTCCGCCAGCGCGACGACTTCATCGGTGGGCGCCGCGATCGCCGGCGCGTAGGCGAGACCGGTGCTCATGCCGATACAACCGGCGTCCAGGGCCTCGTCCAGTAACGCGCCCATGCTCTCGATTTCTTTGTCTTCGGCGGGCCGGTCGAGATTGATCATGGTCGCCACCCGCAATGTCGTATGCCCCACCAGCGGTGCCAGATTGATGGCCGGTGGAGACGCTTCTACCTCCGCCATGTACTCGCGCATGCTCGAGAAGCGGTACCAATCGCGACCTCCCAGTAAATTGAGCGGTGGCGGCGGCTCGCGGTTGGTGAGCGGCGCGAGGCTCACACCGCAGTTGCCCGTCACCACCGTGGTCACGCCCTGGCTCAGCTTCGGCGTCATGTGGGGAGTCGACATGACGGCGCGGTCGTCGTGGGTGTGGGCGTCGATGAAGCCCGGTGCGACCACCAGCCCCGTGGCATCGATGCGCGCATGCGTCTCCATGCCTTTAAGATCACCTACCTGGGAAATCCGATCGCCCCGGATGGCGATGTCGGCGCGCACGCGCTGGTCTCCGCTTCCGTCGATCAGAACGCCGCCTTCGATGAGGAGATCGCAGCGTGATTGATCCGAGTCGGCGGTGGCCATGGCCGGGCAAGTATGTCCCATCGGGGACGTGAATTGTAGGCAGCCGGCGCGTGCCGCGACGATATCCTGTTAACCTTGCGGCCAGCAAAAGGGATCTTCCGTCCATGTTGGCCAGGCACTGGGTCGCGCGCATCAGCATTCTTACCTTGGCCCACGTGGCGGGCACCGTGCCCATCGTCTCGGTGATGGCAATGGCGCCCGTCATTCAGTCGGACCTCGGATTGAGCGTGACGGAAGTGGGCTTGCTGGTGAGTGGTTATTACTTTGCTCAAACTATCGGCGCCGTTCCAGCCGGCGGCCTGGTGGACCGCATCGGTGTTGGCAGGGCGCTGCTCACGTCCCACGTTCTCCTGATCGCCGGCGCGCTGACATTCAGTCAGGCCGAGAGCTTTTCCGGCGCCGTCACCGCCACGGTCGTCATGGGTTTCGGCTATTCAATCGTCAATCCGTCCACCGCGACAGGCATATTGACCTGGTTCTCCGCCCGTCGTCGCGCCACCGCCATGGGTGTCAAGCAGACCGGCGTGCCCATCGGCGGTGTGCTTGCGGCGGCCAACGGTGCGCTGGTCACGCTGTTCAGCTGGCAGAGCATCTTCGTCGCCGTGGCCTGCCTGATATTCGTTAACGGCTTGTTGTGCCTGTTGCTGGTCGAGCCCCTGCATCGCGGGGCACGCCCCGGCATCGCGGCGACCATACGCCAGATGCTGCAGGTTGGCCGCATCACCAATATCCGTGTTCTGTTTTTTGCGAACATTCCCTGGAACATGGGCCAGACGAACTTCTATGCGTATCTCACGATTTTTATGCGCGAGGCCGCCGGTGCCAGTCAGCCGGTCGCCGGGCTGGTGCTGGGTTTGGCGCAGCTTTCCAGTGCCCTGGGCCGCATCGGATGGGGCGTGGTCAGCGATACGTTGTTTCGCGGCGCACGTAAGTGGATCATCGTGGGTCTGTGTGGCGTATCGGCCGTGCTCATGCTGGGCATGGCGGCGGTGGAGCCCGGCATCGGCCTGTGGTTGGGTGTGGTGCTGGCCTTCGGACTCGGGATCACCATCGCGTCTTATCCGACCCTGGCGCAGACGCTGGCCGTGGAGTCGGTGGAGCCTGGCCAATCCGGCGCCGCCCTGGGATACAGCCTCGTGGGTACGTCCATCGGCGGTGTCGTCGGCCCGCCGATATTCGGCGCCGTCGTCGACTATACGGGGGACTTCGCAGACGGCTGGATCACCACCGCGATTTTCGTGGCGCTGGGTACTGCGATGGTGGCATTGATGGTGCGCGAGCGGCAACGTGTCGCGCGTTGATCACGACGGCAGGGTGACCGGCAATCGCGGCAATGTGCTGCGCGGCGCCCTGCTGATGGCGGGGGCGGCGGCCGGCTACGCAATCCTGCACGGCAGTGTCCGCTACCTCTCAGCGGAAATTCACCCTTTCGAAATTACCTTTTTCCGTAATCTCTTCGGTTTCATCGTGCTGCTGCCGTGGTTTGTCGTTCATGGTCTGAAACCGTTGCGCACCCGGCGGATCGGATTGCATCTGCTGCGCGCCACCAGCAACGTGGTCGCCATGATGATGTTTTTCATGGCCCTGAGCATGACGCCCCTGGTTCAGGTGCAGGCCCTGGGATTTACCGCGCCACTCTTTGCTACGGTGCTGGCGATCTTCATCCTCGGTGAGCGGGTACGCCTGCGGCGTTGGATAGCCCTCACCGCAGGATTCATCGGCGCCCTCATCATCATCCGCCCCGGCCTGCAAACCCTGGACACCGGTTCGTTGCTGACCCTGGGTTCGGCGGCCGTGTGGGGCTTCACTCTGATCACCATCAAGATTCTGTCGCGCACGGATTCCGCCGTTACCATTACAGCTTACATGGTGCTCATGATGTCGCCGCTGTCGTTGTTGCCGGCCCTGTACTATTGGACATGGCCGGACGGGGAAGCCTGGTTCTGGCTCGTCGTTTGCGGTATCGCCGGAACCGCCGCTCAGCTGCTGATGGCGCAATCGTTCCGCGTCGCAGAGGCGACCGTGGTGCTGCCCATCGATTTCACCAAGATCGTATGGGGCGCCCTGATCGGCTATCTGGCCTTTGGTGAAGTCGTGGATGTCTGGACGTGGATCGGTGCCGCCGTGATCTTTTCCGGCATCACCTACATCACTTACCGGGAGCGCAAGCTGGCAAAGGCGCTAAAATAGGTCCGAACCATCGACTGCAATGAGGACCCGACGGTGCTGCCGAACTTAACCGCCAACGAAGCCCGCGTCATTGGCTGCTTGATGGAAAAATCCGTCGTCACGCCGGATCAGTATCCACTGACACTGAATGCCCTGGTCAACGCCTGTAACCAGAAGTCCAGCCGCAACCCTGTCATGTCTCTGGAGCAGGGCGTGGTGCAGCGTACCAGCCGTGACCTGCAGGCCAAGAATCTCGTGCGTGCCCAGGAGAATTTCAAGAGTGGGGTGGAGAAATACGCACAATGCTTCTGCAACACGCACTTCGGCGACCTCAAGTTCGACCCACCTCAGTTCGCAATCGTCTGCTTGCTTTTGCTTCGCGGTCCTCAGACGCCCGGGGAGCTGAGGGCGCGGAGCACCCGCCTGCATACCTTCGACGACAACGCTGCTGTCGTGAATGCCCTCACGGGCTTGAGCGAGCGGGAGAGTAATCCGCTGGTGGTGAAGCTGCCGCGCACGCCTGGGCGCAAGGACGCAGAATACATGCACTTGTTCTCCGGCCCCATCGACGTTGAAGAGCACGCCCGCCAAGCGCAGGCTGTGGTGGCTACCGGGACTTCAGAGCGCGTCAGTGTGTCTGAGCTGGCGCAAAGGGTCAGCAGGCTGGAAGCGGACGTTGCCGAACTCAAGGAACAATTAAAAACGTCACTTTGATTCGACCCACTCGGCATTCGAGCTTCCAGCTTTCATCCGGTTTTGGCGAGCAGTTGCTTGGCCGAATCCCGCTCGATGGCGCCCCGATCCATTAATCGCCGGGTCGCCTCGCGCACGAGCTGTGCTTGAGTCGAGGGCAGGCTGTTAATCGTTGCCGGCTCCAGTGGCCACCACTCGATATCCTGAATGCCGGCACCGGACGGCTGGAGAGCCGTTGGTTGCGCGTCGGCATTCATGTGATAGAGCCGCGCCTCGAGCTCTACCCAGGCATGATCGGTCTGCCGTTCGTCATAGCTGTAGCCCTCGGCTATGACCTCTCCCTGGCTCTCGGGCGGCTGGCCGGTGCACTGCTCCAGGGCGTGGACAATCGCTGCCTCTACGGTTTTGCCCTCGGCGACGAAGTCCCGAGGCAGGGAGAGCGGGCCGCTCTCTTCCAGCTTGCCGAGCAGCAGTTCCGGGGCAAGGGTCTCGTGATTGATTCTGGTCACTACCGCGGCGACCATCTGATTTGCACCCCAACGACCGAGCAGGCCGCGGCCAGCAATACCAGTGCGGCCGCGCGGATTGAGCGGGCGGCCTTCATCGTCGCGATGCGCCGCCTTTTCTGGGGACGCTCGAGACGTAACGCGCGTGAAGTCTTCGGGGTCTGCCCAGCCTCCCGTTTTTTTCGTACAGTCGTTTTCCAGGACCGATGGGTCGACGTGATAGGGCGGCTGATAGTTCGGACAGGGCATGGCCCATGGCGCTTCGTCGATGAGTATACGCAGTCTGCGTGGATAGGAGTTCGGCTTTCCACCTCGTATCTTCAGGTGAAAATCGTCGGCTACGAGAATGAAGGCGAGTCCCTCTATGGAGTACAGCGCGTGAACCAGCTGTGTCGTTCCGCACTCGCCCTGTTCCCGTTGCTCGTCGAAGCTCAGGGTGTGTAGAGCGTACTTGAGAAGAGCGATGCGATAAACGACCCAGTTGCTACTGTCGTTTTTGAGTGAAAAGCAGACCTGGCGAATTCGCCGCACGGCGTCGAGGATCTTGCGGAATCGCAAGTCCCACTTGACGAACTTGAGTGATTTCGGAAGGCGATTGGCTTCAGCCAGATCGCGGTTGTCGAGAAGATACTCTTCGAATCTCCTCAGTCGCGGAAGATCATCGTTCTCGAACTGTTTGCTCATCACGAACTTTATGTCGTTCTCGATTTTTGCAAAGTCCATTTCGATGGGGTGCTGGCCGCTATGGGTCCAATCGATGAACCAGATATTGTCGCCCTCGTCGCAAATGACGTTCTTGAGGTTCAAATCGCCGTGGGCAAGGCAGGTCTCGCTATCAATGCCATCCTCGTTGGCCGCGATCAGGCGCAGCATCTTCTCGAGGCTTTCCGGCGGTAAAGGTGTCTCCTTAATCTTTGACCGCTCGATGTATTTCTTAATGTGCCCGGCGTTCTCGCGCAGCCAGTCGAGCTGTTGCTGGGTGTGCAAATGGAAGCGGCGATACGGAACGACCCAGGATGAGACGCGGGTATTTTTATAGAGTTTTTCCGCAGAGAGCTCGAGAGCCTTGTCCAGTCGGCGCATGAATCGACCGATGCTATCTTCACCTTCTGCTGATTCGAAGCTGTCCTGGAGGGTCTCTGGTCGCCCCTCCATCGCTGCGAGCTCCATGCCGACACCGGTGGAATCTCCCAGGGTTACCGGAAAGGTGAAGGTCGGCACGTTTTTGCCGAACAAATCCTTTACCTCCTGATAGCCTTCGATCTCCCGGCGCATTTGGGCGTAGTTGTCGACTTTGAGCACCATCGGTTCGGTTCGTGAGCGGCCTTTCCAGCCATTGGCGAGAAACAGAAGGCTGCCGGTATAACCCCCTTGGAGCGGATTCAGATCCGCCCTGGTCCAGTGCATGCAGAGAAACTCGATGATCTTTCTTCGCTCGGGACCCAACGCGCGACGGGCCTCCATGGGCATGATGCGGCAGGGTTTGCATGAAAACTCGGAGAAGGGTGCCGCATCGAATCCGATAAATCGCGCCGCCTGTGCCAGGTCGAGAAAGACGCGAACGCCACAGCTCGGGAAACTGTGCAGCAGCGAGGCGAGGTGCGCCTCTCTGATCGGGCTCCCCACCAGATGCGAGCAAATGGCGACATCCTTGAAGCCCAGAACGTTGTGAAGAAACATCGCCACGCTGAGAATTCTCTTGTCCGAGTGGCAGCCGACCAGAAGAAATCGAATCCTGCGGCTTGCAGTGTTGCCGGTCAGCGGATCGACGCCGCTCAGGCGGGCGATGGCCTGGCAAAAGGCGGTCACCGGTACCTCGCCACGCCTGGCGGCGATGATATCGGCGACCGGCAGTAGCGTTTGAATGGGTTCTACGAAATCGGCGCTGCCGCTCCCCATCCCGTCGCCGCTGGCTTCCTCATCCAGATCCCTCAAAATGAGCAGCGCTCTTTCGGTGCTGCCCACTTGGTCTGCACGGATCTGGCGCAGGAAGGTGGGGAGTGGCCCACTGCCGAACTCGGCTCCTGAACCCATGAGGCGGCTGATCTCATGAGCACCGATATTCACTTTGCGGTTGCGGAACTGTACCTCGGGGCTCAGGAACTCGTTGGTCAGCCCGTCAGCGATGATGATCCTCGTGCTCACATCAAACTCTGCATTGAATGAGGCGGCGGGATCAACGCCCCCAGATAGTTGCCACCTCGATCCTCGGGAGCTCTTTCTTGATTTTATGACCGATCTCCTCTCGGGCTTCGGCCAACGCCTCCTCGATAAACTCCACACGCCCCCTCAGGGTCAGCGTCTTGCGCTCCCGATCACCCAGATGGCCGTGCAGAAAATCCTCTCGGGCGGTTACCAGCAATCGGTCCGGTTGACCCAGAAAATATGGCCAGTAGTTGGCAATATTCTCGGCAGTGATGTAATCGCGATCTCCGGCAATGTAGCCATTCAGATAGAGCAGAAGAATTTCCAGGTGTCGCGAGATATAGAAGTGAAGCGCCTCGGCCTCCTTGGACACCACGAACACGCTTTCGACACCTCCGCCTCCCGCATGAACCAGCTGCAGCTTCTCCGACCACAGGCTCTCCATCTTGTCGGACAGATGGTTCGAGTAGGCACGAAACAGCTCGGCGTCATTCTTCAACTTCAAGAGCGCCGACACGACGGGTGCGAAGAGGCTCCGCGTCTCGTTGGCGCCGAGCCCACTTTCCTGCAGGCGGCGTTTCAATTCGTAGCGGGTAGAGCCAGGTGTCGTCTCCCTCCACATGTCTCGGGAAAAGCCTTGCTCCGCCTCTTCAACGGCGTTTTCCGCGAATACCCCCAATTGCGTCAGCGCGCGGGCGCTGGTGCGCTCGATCTCGTTCAGGCGGCCCTTCATGGTGAGGAAATAGGCCATCAGCATCGACCACATAGGCAGAATGTCCGTCGTGATGTGGCGCTTTATCAGCGTCTTCTCCGCGACGAACAGGGTCACGGCTGCGATCACCGCCACCGCTACGACGATGACCACGGCCTTGTAGACGAAGCTGGCGAGCCATCCCAGAATATCGATAAAGATGCCTGGCTCCATTTACCCTATAGCTGCCTTTCCAACATTTGGTTCACCGTCCCCAGATCGTGCGGGCTTCGACCTCTGGCAGGTCTTTGTTGATCTTTTTGCCGATCTCTTCCCGAGTTTCAGCGAGGGCTTCCTCGATGAACTGTACGCGTCCTCTGAGCGTCAACGTCTTGCGTTCCTGCTCGCTGAGATGCTCGCGCAGAAAATCCTCCCGCGCGGTTGCCAGCAACCTGTCTGGCTGGCCGAGAAAATAGGGCCAGTAGTTGGCGAGATTCTCGCAAATGACGTCATCGCGATCTCCGGCGACGTAGCTCTCCAGATACAGGAGGAAAATATCCAGATGCCGTGCGATATAGAAATCGAGAGCTTCTGCCTCTTTAGAGACCACCTGGACACTCTCGACACCGCCACCCATCGCGTTGAGCACATGCAGTTTCTCCGACCAAAGGCTCGCTATCTTGCTGGACAGGTGATTCGAGTAGGCACGAAACAGCTCGGTGTCGTTCTTCAGCTTCAGCAGAGCCGACTTGACGGGGGCAAAGAGATTGAGCGTCTCATTGGCTGAGAGCCGGCTATCCTGCAGGCAGCGCTTCAGCTCGTGACGAACGGAGCCGGTCGCCGATTCCTTCCACATTTCAGTACCGAAGCGATGCTCCTTGTTCTCGCCCGAGCTTTCCGCGAGCACGCCCAGGCGCACCAGCGCATCGCCACTGACGCGCTCGATTTCGCTCAGCCGGCCTTTCATGGTGAGAAAATAAGCCATCAGCATCGACCACATGGGCAGAATTTCCGAAACGATATGCCGTTTGATCAGTGTTCGCTCGGCGACGAAAAGCACGACCACGCCCACGACCGCGACGCCCAAAACCTTTTTGATGGCCGCGAGAAAATCGCCGCCCACCAAGGCCAGAAGTCCCAGGATAGTGTGTTCTTCCACTGATCTAACTCATCGACCGTCTAATGATTCTGGCCAGCTTATCGCGCGTCCTCACATCTATGGCGGCAATGAAGGGCCCGCTGTGGGCAGCCGCATGGATGGGAACTCCATCCAGATCCGTTACGTCGCCGCCGGCTTCGCGGACAAGCAACACGCCTGCCGCCAGATCGAACGGATCCGAGGGCTTCGTCGTCCACAGGTTGACGTAGACGAAGCTTCCCTTAGCCGCCTCGAGCAGTGACCACGATGGCGATCCCCCGGTCAGCTTCATCATGTGCACGGTACCACCCCGCCACGCCGCAAACAGAGCTCCGGTCGCGTCGGCCGCATCGCGCTGGGGTTGCAGATTTACGAGCACGCTTTCGGCGCGAACGCGCTCACACGGAAGATCGCGGGCCCTGTCCGGTTCTCCGAACAGCGACAATTGGATGAGCCGCGCACCGTTCCCCTCGCTGGCGTATGCCACTTCCCCCGTTACCGGGTTCTGGATCATGCCGAGGAAAACATTCCCGTCCCGGAACGCGGCCAGGGTGTTGGTGCAGGTCTCCGCATGATTGACCAGAGACCAGGTTCCATCGACGGGGTCCATGGCGAGAGCCAGCCCCTTGGCCGGCAGCGCGCCGCCGCTCTCTTCCCCGACGAAGGTGGCGTCGGGGCAGAAGCTGGCAAGCCTGTCTCTGGCCAATGATTCGACTTGCCGTTCCTGTTCCGTCCAGGGCGATCCATCGTCCTTGAAACGCACCGCGTCGGCCGTTGCTGTAAGGCGCATGTCGCGCACGATCGCCCCCGTCTCCAGCAGCAGGCGCAAGCCGAAGTCGACCCATGACGATTCGCCGCCGGCGTCAGCGAACTCTTGCCCTTTTCTGAAGCGATCGATGCAATTCTTTTCGAGAGGTGTGAGCATTTACCGATCCGAGAGCTTCTTAATCGACGCGGCCAGCTCCTCGGGTTCGTGTGACGCGTCGAGGACTCCGGCGATCTTTTCGAGCGCCTGCCGCTCGCCTTCGGTGACTTTGCCGTGCAGGCCGGTAACGCTATGGGCAATCCCCATGACGATGTGAGATAGCTTATGGTTGTTCGCTATGCGGCGCAGCGCACTCATGGCCTTCTCGGAGCCGCTGTCAGGGTCATCCGCGATGCCTTGTGACAATTCATTGAAGATCGCCAATCCGGTTTCGCGGTCAGTATGGTGAAGTAGCTCCAGCGAATCCAGCACGTTGACGACATAGGCACGCTCGGCATCGTCGATGGGCCCGCGTGCCGCCGAGACGACCGCTGCACCAGCCATTATCGCACTTAGAATTGTTTTCTCGGAATGTCGCAACAAGATAGAGCGTATGAATTCGGTCAGCATGCCGGGCCTGAAGGCGTCGCGTACATGCTCTTTCAACGACTTTAGGATTTCCGCCCGGGTGCGATGGTGCTCGTGATGTTGCTTTCTCTCGAGATGTGCCAACACGCGTGCGTCGTACTCGCTCCGTGTGCTCTCTTCGTGCTCCTGCACCAGCCGGGTGAACTGCGGGTGCGCTGCCGCCAATTCTATCAATAAAGCGGAATCGACACGATAAACTGTCGTGTACTCCAGGGCTTGTACGCTTTCCCGTCGCGGAGTGTCCTCGCTCAGGCTGGAAAATCCGAATGCCGCTCCTCTGGTGAGCGTCCCTACCTGCGCTTCGTCGCCATCGGTGGTTGTCTGATTGACGCTCAAGCGGCCACTGGCGACGACGAATACGGCGTCACTCTGCTCGCCTTGCAGGTACACACACTCGGGAGGCGTGAAGTCCCTGCGGATTGCCTTGGCCGCGAGTTGCTGGCGCACCGCTTCCGGCAGCTCGGCCAGCAGGGTTGCCGTCTCGAGGAGCGACCCTAAGGCGCGCTCGGCGCCCTCCGGCTCCTGGCTCCAGGGGGTGTCCGCCAGCTCATCGCCGGATTGCAGCTTGTGGCGGTCGATGGCGAGCCGGATGCCATTGCGTCGCAACACGCCCCATATGGCGTTACAGACTTCGGCCTGAGCATCCCACCAGGGGTCGTCGCCGCCGAAAAAGTAGCGAATGCGGTACTCCATGCCGAGATCGGTGAAGCCCATGACGTTCATGTCCGGCTTCGGATCCCGCAGGACGTAGCGGGATTGCTCGAGGGACTGAAGGACGAGGCGGCTGACCAGCTCAGGGGATGCGCTGTGCTCCACGACGAAGCTGATGGTGTTCTTGAATCGCTCGGTGGGCTCGCTGTAGTTGAGTATGGTTTTCTCCGCAAGCGCGCTGTTGGGGAAGATATAAAGAGAATCCGTGTGCGGATTGTGCAGCGATACGCTGCGCCAGTTGATGTCGTGGACACAGCCGTAGATCCCGTCCACCTCCAGATAATCACCAATTTTCAGTGCCTTCGTGGAACTCAAAGCCAGACCGGCGAAAACCTCCCGCAGTGTCGATTGCGCGGAGAAGCCGACGATGAACGCGGCCGCGCCCGAGGTCGCCAGAATAGCCGTGATGGGTTCCTCGTAGACAAAATGCATGACGATGGCGATGGCGATGGCATAGATAATCAGGGAAGCGCCATCGCGCAGTAACTTGGGGACATGACTCTCGCCACGGTGGAAGAGTACTCCGTGCCACACATAACGCTTGAGCAGTGCATCAAGAAAAAACGCAATCGAGATCCACCAGAGAAAAGCGATACCGCTGGCGAAGTCATCCGCGAGTGCATGGATGCCTGTGTACTCGAGGACCGGATTCCGGAGGGCATAGGCGATGGAGAAAAACAGCACCAGCTCCAGGCCGATTCGTACCTGTGAATGCCTGTTTCCGAATATCCAGGTAATGAGGTGAACGAACACTATGGTGGCGCCCACCATGATGACGAGCAATCCCAGAACCTGAATCAACTGAGCCGTAAATTCCATCCGGTGAGCCCCCTGCGACGCCTTCTAACACGCTTCACCCGAGCGGGTGAAGCGTGGGTATTTTTCAATTTATAGAATGTTTTCCACCCTCGCCGTGAATCTTCAGCCGATCGCTTCGAGGGCCTGCGGGTGTGCGATTTTGACGGTCTCCATGATGCGGTGGACAACCTGATAGGGATCTGCGTCGGACGCCGGGCGGCGGTCCTCCAGATAGCCCTTCCAGTCATGGCTGGTCGTGTAGATCGGGATGCGGATGGAGGCGCCCCTGTCGCTCGCGCCATAGCTGAACCGATCTATCGACGCGGTCTCGTGGGCCCCCGTCAACCGCCGCTCGTTGCCCGCTCCGTAGACGGCAAGGTGCTCTTTATGAAAGGGCGCGAATCCCGCGCAAAGTGCCTCGACGTACTTCTGTCCGCCGACATCGCGCAGGTAGTCGAAGGAAAAGTTCGAGTGCAGCCCCGATCCGTTCCAGTCGCCGGCGATGGGCTTGGGGTCGGTGTTGGCGACCACGCCGTGCTTCTCCGAGAGCAGGTAGAGCAGGAATCGCGCCATCACCAGGTTGTCTGCTGCCCGCGTCGCGCCCTTGCCGAAACACTGGAACTCCCACTGCCCCAGCATGACCTCGGCGTTGATCCCGGTCACACCGACATCCGCGGCGACGCAGGTCTCGAAATGCTCGTCGATGAGGTTCCGTCCCGCGACGTTGTGTGAGCCGACGGCGCAGTAGTAGGGGCCTTGGGGCTCGGGGTAGCCACCGTCCGGGAAGCCGAGCGGGCGCCCGTTGGAGGACATCAGGACGTACTCCTGTTCGAATCCGAACCAGAACTCGGAGCCCGCGGCCTCATCGATGAGCGCCCGGTAGTTGGATTCGTGAGGTGCCCCGTCGCGGGTCAGCACCTCGCAAAGGACGAAGTAGCCGTTTTCCTGAAGGGGATTTCGGTACACCCGCGCGGGTTTCAGAATGCAGTCGGAGTCGTGTCCCTCCGCCTGTTGCGTCGAGCTGCCGTCGAAACCCCACACCGGCACCGCGGCTAGACTCCCGTCGAAGGAGTCCGTGTCCAGCATCTGGCTCTTGGTTCGGATGTTGGCGGTGGGCTGGTAACCGTCCAGCCAGATATAATCGAGTCTAAAATTGGGCATGATTTTACTCCCCGGGCACTGATTCATTCGCTGAGCACATTCGCCTCACGATGTCAGCTGTCAGTGTTGATCGGACACTTTCCCAGCGCAGATTATCACCATCCATCATGAACAGCCCCTTCGCCTCCAGGCTCATTTCACGCTGCAAGAGACCGCGGACGGCTCACTCTGCCAGAGGTGGTCCAGGACCCGGGTTTCAGGCTATTCTCGGGCATCCTACACGGGGGGTGCAGGCGGCGGTTGGCCGACGCACCAAGCGCGCCGATGATAAGCTCATGAATGACCTGCAGGCAAACCTCGAATTTCTCTGGATAATTGTTGCCAGTGCCGTGGCCGAGCGGCTGAAATTCAGCACAGTATTGTCGTCCGTAAAGCGCTTCGAGACCGGGACTGAGCAGGCTGACGATATTACGATTCTGGCCCTGCGCTTCAGTGGCGCATAGGGAATTCTGCACATGCCTGAGGTGACGGTGCGCATCGAGAACGATCTTTCCGAGATCGCAAAGGTCGACGAAAAGCTGGATGATTTTGCAGAGCAGTTCGGCGTGCCGCCTGCAATCGCAGCGACGTTTCACATTATCTTCGATGATCTGCTCAACCAACGTCATTTCTTACGGGTTTAACGACGAACAGCGCCACTTCATAGACATCAGCCTGGAGTTGACGGCAGACAGCCTCACCGTATCGATTGCAGATGACGGCGTGCCCTTCAATCCGCTTGCCCAGACCGCACCAGACACGACGCTCTCCATCGAGGACAGGCCGATTGGTGGCCTGGGTATTCATATCGTAGTCAATATGGTGGACGACATAAGCTATCAAAGAACGGCCGATAAAAACGTGCTTACGCTAACGAAGTCATTTCAAAGCAAGAAATAGTCTTTCCATCGATTGACTGTTGCGCGGATGACTCAAAACATTATTTCCGGGGACAAGAAAATGAAACTGAACACTAGCAGTGAAGGCGAAGTCACCGTGGTCAAGATAGAAGGTAATCTCGACACACAGACCTCGCCGCAAGCACAGGACGAACTCAACCGGCTGATGGACGAGGGGAGTCAGAAGCTGTTGCTGGATTTTGCGGATTTAGCGTACATCAGCAGCTCCGGCTTGCGTGTGCTCCTGGCAGTCGCCAAGAGACTGGCGCCGGAAGAGGGCGAAATGCGTATCTGCAATCTGAACGATGTCGTCAACGAGGTTTTCGAGATCTCGGGCTTCTCTACGATCCTGAAGGTCTTTCCATCCGACTCCGAAGCCCTCGAGGGGTTTTGATCTTCGACCGAACGGCCCGTGGGCAACTCAGGCCAACTTGATTGAACCGCTGAACATGGCAGCTTCGAAAACTTTCCAGAAGCTGAGCTCATCGGTGGTGTCGAGCTTCGGTAGAGTCGAGATGTAGCGCGGTGGCATCAGGCCGGGCCTATCCGTTGGTCGCTCCCCGGCCGGTTGGGTTTCAGATATCCGTCTGCTCGGCCATTTCAAGCGCATCTTCGACTTCGATTCCAAGGTACCTGAGGGTATGCGCCAGCTTGCTGAGACCCAGCATCAGCTGCACCGCCCTCAGGTTCTTTAATCCCGCGGTAGATTGCCGTGACTATTGTGCGCCGCAGCGAGTGGGTGCCATAGTCGGCGGCTGCCGCAACCTCATTGACTTGCGCAAATCAGCGGCGCATTGTAAGCGAACGGAGTCGATCAATCTGTTCGCTGGATTGAAGGGTCTGATGCTGACTACGAGCATCTCGTGCAGAAGCAGTGGTCATTTGGTTCTTGCATCCTTACCTAACCATGCCGTTGCGCTCATCGGCAATACTGTGTCAAGCCGTTCTGGTTGTCTGCTCAATACGCCCATAACGAGATAAGTCGGCTTTTCGTCATAGTTGATGCGGGATCTATTCAGCCTCTCCAGGCGAGGTAAAGTTCGGGTATCAAAGCGAAATACTTCAGCAATTTAATAATCGACAAGGAGAATGCCATGAGCGGTGATATCAAACCGAGGGTGATCTTGGTCGATGACGACGAATCCATTAGAATTTGGATGAAGGGACTGCTCGTAGCCCTTGGCTGCGAAATCGTCGGAGAGGCCGGAAACGGTCGCGATGGCGTCGAGCTATTCAAAAAGGAACGGCCGGATCTGGTCATGTTGGACATTCAGATGCCGGAGGTGGGAGGAGCCATGGCGCTGGAGTACATCCTCGCCGCAGACCCCGAAGCGCGAGTGATTCTGCTTACATCCGTAGAGTCTTTGGAATTCATTAATGAGCGTATGCAGGCGGGAGCCCACTACTATCTGTCAAAGCATGCTCCGCTGGATGAATTTAAAGCCGCCCTCGAGGAGCAGATCAGTAAAGTGAAGCAGATCCTGTGAAGGCGCGGGTACCCGAATCGGGTTCGTCGACGGCCGCCGATGGAGGCAGGTCCCTGTTGCTGCAGACCATTCAAAGCATTGCTCGCGGGCAGTTCGATGCTTTGGACACTTTGTACTCCTTAACGGGAGAGGAAGGAATATCCCCTGAGGTAGCAGAGCTCGCTGAATCAATCGGCCTGATACTCGTCAGACTGGAAGCCCGCGATTTCCACATCGAGATGGCAGCCGAAGTAGAGCAACGGCTGAAGGAGTTGAACGAGCTCAAGGACCAACACCTGGGAATTGCCGCCCACGATTTGAGGAATCCGCTCTCTTCCATTCGCG
>SMUY01426586.1_pt1 | contig 56522 bp, 49 predicted proteins | sample 2456441 | NCBI WGS metagenome assembly SMUY01 (sample SAMN11095931, study PRJNA526329) | marine sediment metagenome | biome: Marine sediment; feature: Surficial sediment; material: Deep marine sediment; isolation source: Hadal surficial sediment | place: Pacific Ocean | collected 2014-11 | depth...
CGTGTACAGGCGCGCGCGGCGACCGAGACGATATTGGGGGAACTGCTGTCGAAAATAGAGACGCTGGAGCAGAGAGCTGTGCACCGCTGGGGCGGGCTCAGATTCAAACGCGCCCAGGCGGCGTACGCGGAGGGCGATCAGGCGTACCTGGCGAGGGACTATGCAACGGCCGGCGAAAAGTACAAGGAAGCAATCGAAATTGCTGCGCCCCTTCTGGACGAAGTCGATCGCATATTTGCAAGGACGATGATTGACGCACAGACGGCCCTCGATCGAGCCGACACGATCGAGGCGCTGCGCCAGTTTGATCTGGCAGTCGCGATCAGCCCGAGTCATGCCGTCGCTCTTGCCGGCCTGCATCGTGCGCGCAATCTGGACACGGTGCTGTCATTGATCGACCGGGGGCTTGCACTTGAAGAGAATCTTGAACTCGATGCAGCTCAGCAGAATTTCGCACGAGCGGTCGAAATTGATCCCGCGTGGGAGCCGGCGCACGTGGGACTGCAGCGCGTACTGGCGGCGATAAATCAGATGGATTTTGACCAGCGCATGACCGAGGGTCTGGAAGCGCTAACGCTCGGTGAATTTCTTTCGGCGCGAGCGGCGTTTCGCATGGCGCAATCCTTGAAACCGGAATCGCCGGAGCCGGCGGACGGATTGCAGCAGGTTGATCAGGGTGTACGGCTTAACCAAATCGGGGCGCTGCAACGAAAGGCCCGGTCGCTCGAGCAAGGCGAGCGATGGGACGACGTCGTAGACACCTACGAAAGCATACTCGATCTTGATGGCGACCTGGTGTTCGCACAAGAGGGTTTGCGGCAGGCGCAGCAAATGGCGGCGCTGCATGGTCGGCTTGACAGTTACATCGCCAATCCTGACACCCTGAGCGCGCCGGCAACAATGCGAGCCGCAACGCAACTCGTCGTCGATATCACCAGAATGCCGACTCTCGGGTCGCGGCTCACCGATCAGCGAAATGAGCTGGGCCGACTGTTGAAGCGCGCCGCGACTCCTCTCCCAGTGCAGTTGGTCTCGGACAGTCTTACGAATGTGTCCATCTACAAGGTTGGCAGACTCGGCAGCTTCGACCGGCGAGAAGTCAACTTGCTGCCAGGCACATACGTAGCGGTGGGGAGTCGGTCCGGATATCGTGACGTGCGGCTGGAATTCAGGGTCGCGCCGGAAGTCGACATGCAGCCGATCATCGTCCGTTGCGAGGAACAGATTTGAGTTTCGATCACCTTATTATCAGGGATGTAGAAGGCGAGCGACGCATTGACGCCGATCAACTGCCATTACGCGTCGGCACAGGCAGCGATTGTGAACTGCGCTTGCCGGGCCCCGGGGGCGGGCCGGTCATGTTGTTTGATCTGCTGGACGGCGCTCCTTTCGTACAGCCTGTGGGCCGGGACGAATCGATGGGCATCAACGGTGAGCCACTGTTGGCGAGCCGCCGCCTCGTCGACGGCGACGAGCTGCAGTTTTTCGGCAGCCGCATTCGTGTGCTGGCGACCGACAATCGGTTGACGCTGGACGTTCGACTCGAGGACAGCGCGTACATCACGCAACCGCCCGAACTGGCAGATAGCGGCGGCCAGTCCGGGCAGGAAGCGATAGCGCCAACGGCTTTTCGACGCGCCGCCGAGACACTAGCCGCATCGCCCGGGCCTGACAAGAGCCCGCTCAAAGTCATCGTCGGCGGCGGCCTGGCCGTGCTGTTGCTGACGTCGTATGTGCTGTTCAGTTCAAAATCAATCCAGTTCGACGTAGATCCCGCCGAACCGGACACTGTCGCGATCAGTGGTGGGTGGTTTCGGCTGCCCATCGGCGACCGTGTACTGCTGCGCACCGGTGACTACACGGTCAAGGTCCAAAAGCAGGGTTACTACGACGTGAGTCAAAGTTTCGTTGTCGACGATGAGCCCAGCAAGACCATCGAGATCCGCATGCGCAGATTACCGGGGCAGGTCACGATTACGACCGACCCCGCTGCAGACGCCGTGGTAACGATCGACGATAACTTCGTCGGTCCGGCGCCATTCGGCCCGGTCGAATTGCAACCGGGCGAGCATAGCGTCATCGTGCGTTCCAGGCGGTATTTGCCGTATGCCGACGTTATTCAGGTTGCGGGACTGGGACATCATGATGTTGTCAACGTTCAGCTCATCCCGCGCTGGGCCAATATCGACATATCATCCGAGCCGCCCGGCGCAACCATTTTTGCGGGCGAACAGCTTGTCGGTGAGACGCCGGCCGTCATCCAGCTGCTCGAGGGCACACACCAGCTCAGCGTCGTGCTCGACGGGTTCAGGGCCTGGGATGGAAGCGTCGTTGCCGAGCCGAATGTCGATCAGACATTGGCGACGATCGTGTTGCAGCTTGCCGACGCCAAGCTGCTCGTGAAATCGATTCCACGCGGCGCAAATGTGACGGTCGACGGCCGCTATCGCGGCCAGTCGCCGCTGACGTTGGCGTTGTCACCGGGCGTCGACTATCGTATCGGGCTGTCAAAGGCCGGTTACGGCGCCACCAGCCGTCAGGTGCGGCTGCAATCCGGCGCAAGCGATTCGATGACCGTGGATTTGACCGCGCGTACCGGCACGCTCACGGTCAATGTGTATCCCTCGGACGCAACGGTCTACGTCGATGGCCGTGCGCGGGGCCGTGGCACAACGACGCTCAGGCTCAGTTCCGCGCCGCATCGGATCGAAGTGCGCAAGCCCGGTTACGAGCGCTGGTCGCGCACCGTAACGCCAAGGCCCGGCTACCCGCAGACGACCACTGCCCGATTGCGATCACTCGAAGCCATTGAACGCGCGTCGATTGTGGTTGAGCAACAAACGGCCGCTGGACAGACGATGCGTCGCGTGGAACCTGGAACGTTCAGGCTGGGCGCATCACGGAGCGAGCAGGGGAGACGCGCGAACGAAGTTCTCGTGCCGGTGACGTTGTCGCGACCGTACCTGATCGGGATCCACGAAGTTACCAACAGGGAATTCAGCGCATTCCGCGCGAACCACGACTCCGGGGCGGATATTCATCCGTCGATGGCCGGCGACAATAACCCGGTTGCAAGCATTACCTGGGAAGATGCGGTGCAGTATTGCAACTGGCTCAGCGCCAAGGAAGGCCTGGACCCGGTGTACAAGGAGGAATTCGGTGCGTGGCTCGCGATCCGCCCGTTGCCGGATGGATATCGCCTTCCAACGGAAGCTGAATGGTCATGGGCGATTCGCTATCAGGGCAGTGCCACGGCATTGAAATTCAGCTGGGGCGAGCGATGGCCTGTACCGCGCGATAGCGGCAACTTCGCCGACAAGTCTGCAGTCGACCTTGTGCCCTCCATTCTGCCGGCCTATGACGACGGCTTCGCGTCGACAGCGGTTGTCGGTAAGTTTCCGGCGAGCGCGATTGGTATTTTTGATGGCGCCGGCAATGTGGCCGAGTGGGTGAACGATTATTACACGGTGCCGACTCCAGGCGTCACGACGGCCGTTATCGATCCACTCGGCCCTGAGCGTGGCAATAGTTTTGTGATCCGCGGATCGAGTTGGCGCCACGCCAGCATGACTGAATTGAGACTCAGCTATCGCGATTACGGTTCCAAGGCGCGACCTGATGTCGGGTTTCGCCTGGCAAGAAACGCCGACTGAAATTTCGTGAGACAATCGCCCGCAAATGTGGTCCTACAGGTATTGAGCGGCACGACGACGGAGGACTTCCATTGCATCGCTACATTTTGACGCTGTTGCTTGCGACTCTGCTTGCTGCGAGTGCATGGTCGCAGGATTCCGAGTCTGGCGAGGATGAAGATAGTGCGGATACGCCTGCCGAGACCGAAGACGACTCCGATCTTGACGAACAGGGTTTCGCTGACGGCAATGACGATGACTTCATCCCGAGCGAAGACATTCCGATAGACCAGTCGATCGCGTTTCCTACCGATATTTGACAGCTGATCAGCAACGAGTTTCAACTATGAACAGAAAAAACATTCCGGCCGAATTCGTGTTTCAGCTCTTTGCATTGATCATTGCGATCATCATTGTGCACGCATTTTACGTGTCGGTCGTTCGCCCGAATGCAGCGCAAATCATCGAGCAGCAGGCCATCGCTTTGAAAGCCGATCCCGGCCACGTCAGGGAACGCAGAGTCTGGGTGCTGATCAAGGATATGGAGCAGGAGGCCTGTTTCATCCTGATGTTCTGGGCATTGGCGATCATGGGCTATAAGTCGGTACAAGTTATCGGCGAACGCGGGCTGCTCGATGTCGACCTCGTGCCAGTGGCCGATGGCATGCGGATTTTGCCGGAGGACACGCGCGAATTTGCGCGACAGATCCAGGCACTGCCGGAAGACCGGCAACGGATGCTGTTGCCACGGGCACTGCTCAGCGCACTGCGGCGCTTCAACTCGACGCACAATATTCAGGATGTGTCGACTAGTACTCACACAATCTGCGAGTCCGAGGCAGACCGCCTGGAGTCGGAATTGTCGATGATCCGTTATATATCCTGGGCCATACCGTCGATCGGCTTCATTGGCACCGTGCGTGGTATCGGGGAGGCGCTCGCGCAGGCGGACAAGGCAGTGCAAGGCGACATTGCCGGTGTTACGCAAAGCCTTGGCGTGGCGTTCAACTCGACGTTTATCGCGTTGTTGATCAGCATCTTCCTGATGTTTCTCGTGCACCAGTTGCAGTTGCTCCAGGAGCGGCTCGTATTCGACAGCGAATCGTATTGTGAAGATAAACTCATTCGGCACATGAAAGCCGACTAAGACATGAGCGAATGACGCCGTGAGTTTGCTTGCAGCACACATCAATGATGCCGGAATCTCGCTGGTAAGCGACGATCGCGTGTTGTACCGCGAACCCGGATTTGCGCTGCTCGATGATGACGAGCTGACGACGGGCAATGCGGCGTATGCCAGTGCACGAGTACAGCCGCGGCGTATTCAAAATCGCTACTGGTCGGAACTCAGGAATGAACCACTGGCAGACCGGCGATTTCGGCATTTAAGTGCGGCCGACCTTGTGAGCCAGCAGCTCGAGCGGATATGGAGTTGCGCAGCAGGATCCGGCAACAGTCTCGTTATGGCGATTCCGGCCTACATGGGCAGCGACAATCTCAGTCTGTTGCTGGGCATCGCAGCCGAACTCAAAATACCGATAGCCGGGATGGTCGATGCGGCAGTTGCGGCGACGCGCAGGCAATACCAGAGTTCTGTGCCAGTGCATATCGACTTCGGCCTGCATGTCGCGACTCTGACGAGGCTGACGCAAGACGGGCACGCACAAGTTGAGCGCAGCGCCGTCGTCAAGTCGAGTGGATTGCTAGCGCTCCATGATCAGTGGCTTCGTATTATCGCGAACGCGTTCGTAAGGCAGTCGCGCTTTGACCCGCTGCACACGGCCGCGACCGAGCAGTTGCTGCAGGACAAACTGACTGGCTGGCTTGACGCGGCTTCGTCCGACGAAAAAGTTCCGCTTGAGATCGAGCACCGCGGCATCGTGCATAAAGCTGAAATCGAGTCTCTCGACCTGATCGCTGCCGCGGCACCCGTGTACCAGCGAATCGTCAGTCAATTGCGGGCATTCTATCGCGCGGAAGACATACCAGCCATTCAGTTGACAGATCGTGTCGCGCGCATGCCGGGCCTTGTTGACACGCTGAAGGCGCGGGTCGGTGGAGAAGTGTACCTGCTCGAACCGGGAGCGACAGCGCGCGGTCTATTGGCCCGCTGTCGCGATCTGCAAGTTGGCGATGGTGCCGTCAGTCTGCTTCGTCAACTCCCGTGGGACCAGGCGGCGGTCAAACTCCGGAAAAGCAAGACGACTGTCAAAGCCGGCCGGCCGACACATCTGTTGTTCGGAGATACAGCATACCGCATCGACAGCAATCCCCTGACACTGGGTACACAGCCGGCCGGGGACGAGCGCTGGATCGGATTGCAGCAGGAAATGTCCGGAGTCTCACGTCGTCATTGTTCGCTCGTGCAGAAAAACGGCCAATGCATCGTTCAGGATTTCAGCCGCTACGGCACGTTCTTGAACGGTCATCGTATCGATGATTCGGCCGTGCTGCAGGTCGGCGACCTGATCAGGCTGGGCACGCCGGGCTATGAATTACGGCTCATCATGACGGAGCAAGACGATGGCTCGTAGGCGCCGTCAATTCGAAGTCTTCACGATGTCGTTTCTCGACTGCATGAGTTGCGGCTTCGGCGCCGTAATATTGTTCTTCATGATTATCAACGCTCAGGTGAAGGAGACCACTGAGAAAGATCCATCCGTGCTGATGGCGGAAACCAAGAGGCTCGAAGTCGAAATTCTCGACGGGCGCAAGAATCTGGTGCTTGCCAGGAACACAATGGAGCGGCTCGACGAGGATACTGAAACGGCCGAAGGTCAGATCGCCCGGATAATAGCGTTGATAGAAGAGCTGCGCGCGGAGCTCGCGCAATACGATTCCGAAACGCTTGCACAGATCGAACGTCTCGAGCAGCTGCAGACGGATATCGAATCCCTGGAGAAGGAAGTCAAGAGGTTACTGGCTATCAAGGCTGAAGAGGATGCGGAAGGCAGCAGGGTCCGGGAGTTCAAGGGCGAAGGTGATCGTCAGTACCTGACCGGACTGAAACTCGGCGGTCAGCGAACGTTGATACTCGTCGATCGGTCGGCGAGCATGCTCGCTGACACGATCGTAAATATCATCCGGCGCCGCAACATGTCGAAAGCAGAGAAGCTCCGGGCCGTCAAATGGCGTCAGGTCGTTGCGAGTGTCGATTGGCTGACATCGCAGTTCAAAGCGGGCAGCGAGTTTCAGATCTACATATTCAACAATGAGGTTAAACCCGTAATCAAGGGCAGTGACGGCGCCTGGTTGAAGGTTGACGATGGTGTACAACTCAATGAGGCAATTCGGTTGTTGCGCCGTACGGTCCCGGAAAATGGCACCAACATGCGTTCCGCCTATGGAATCGCGTCGCAACTGTCTCCTCGGCCTGACAACATTATCTTGCTCGTCGATGGCTTGCCGACCATGGATGAGCCAACGACGAATCGCAAAACAATCAGTGGCCGCGAGCGGGCCAATCTTCACCGCCGCGCGATTCGTGAACTACCGGGCGGTATCCCGGTCAATATACTTCTGTACCCGATGGAAGGCGATTTTGATGCCGCGATCGCGTACTGGACGCTCGCGTACCAGACCGGAGGCTCATTCATGAGCGTCAGCCGGGACTGGCCGTAGTTCGTTGGAGTTCATACGATGAAGCGCCGCCGCCGAAATATCGAAGCATTCAGCCTGTCGTTCCTGGATTGCATATGCTGTGGCTTCGGCGCGATTATCCTGCTGCTCGTACTCAGCAAAATATACGAACCTGTCATCATTGAGAAGACGCAAGACGATCTCGAACAATTGATCGCGTTGCTGCAGCAGGAACTGTTCGATATTCGAGGCGAAACAGCGATTATCAACAGAGACCTCGACGATGTCCGCGAGCAATCGTCTGCAACGAAATTGCGCCTGGCTCGCCTGCAAGGAGAATTCAATACCGTCAAGGGCCAATACGCGGTGACCCAGCGAGAGTCGGAATCGGTTATCGACGAGGGCGCGTTGAGTTCAGCAAAACAAAGTCTGACCGAACAGATGCGGCGCCTGCAACCATATTACAAGCGTGCGGACAAGGATGCGGTTGCCGGAATTCCGGTCGATAGCGAATACATCATATTCATCATCGACACGTCGGGAAGCATGCAACAGTACAACTGGGAGCGGGCGCGGCGAAAGCTCACTGAGACGCTGGAAGTATATCCGCAGGTCAAGGGCATTCAAATCATGAACGACAACGGGAGCTACATGTTCTCGCAATATGCGGGCAAGTGGATTCCGGATACGCCCGGACGACGCCAGGCGATCGTCAATACGATGCGGACATGGCGACCGTTCAGCGACAGTAACCCGGTCGACGGCATAATTTATGCGATCAGCACTTTCTGGTCACCGGATAAGAAGATCAGCATCTATGTGTTCGGCGACGAATTCAGCGGCAAATCGATTGACGCCGTCGTTCGACAGATCGACACCGTCAATAGAGTCGATGCCAACGGCAATCGCATGGTGCGAATACATGCTGTCGGCTTTCCGTTCCTGTTCCGCGGTAGCGGCGACATTCCGCCGACAGCACGTCGTTTTGCGCAGCTTATGCGCGTGCTGTGCGATCGCAATGGCGGCACGTTCGTTGCGTTGACTGATTACGATCGCTGACCCGGTCGCCGCAAGTGCCAGGCTATCGTTTTAACGAGCGCTTTCTGCGCCGCCATGTTTCGTCATAATTGATCGTCAGCTCTCCATGATGCGGTCCTTCCAGTACCGCCATTGGGCGTTGTAATTGAATCCGAAGAGGGCCACATGGGTGGTCCTGCGTAGACGGAGGAGATTTCAATGCGTAACACAATTTCAAGACTTGCGGTACTTGGTCTGGTCGCCCTGGCTCCTGCTTTGGTGCAGGCGGATTCCTCGAAGCAGGAAGCGATCGGCGTGGGCGCCGGCGGCGTGATCGGCGCCATTGCCGGCGGGCCGGTCGGATTCATCATCGGTGCCGCAGTCGGCGCCAGGATCGGTGACACACTCCACCAGAAGGAGGAGCAAATTGATACCCTGTCGGGGTCGCTGCAGGATTCGAACAACACCATCGACGGCCTCGAACGAAGCGTCTACACCTTGAATACGGATCTCGACTCGCTCGGCAGCGAATTCGACCGCATGCGAGGCATCGCGCGCCCGGAAGTCGTGAGCCTGTTGCAAGCCGGTATCGCGATGGATCTGTTGTTTCGCACCGACGAATACGTTCTTGCCGAGACGGCCGATGACCGCCTGAGCGACCTTGCAATGACCCTGGCGTCGATGCCGGGCATCCTGGTGCAGCTCGACGGTTTTGCCGACGAGCGCGGCACTGCCGCCTACAACCAGAAACTGTCGAGGAAACGGGTTGAATTCGTTCGCGAGCAGTTGATCGCCGGTGGCGTAAACGCATCACGAATCAGTATTGCTGCGCATGGCGAGTCGAAAGCCGTCGACAACGAGCCTGATAGTTTTGCGCTTGTGCGCCGCGTCAGCATGACGCTGTTCATCGATGAGGTGCCGGCATTCGCAGCCAACCCGGACTGACTCGACACATCGATTTAATGCATCCTCGCGACTCGCTCTGAGTCACCGCTTGCCGGCCCATTCGGGCCGGCTTTTTTTTGCGCGGTTACGATGGTTTATAGTATGGCCAGGCAATCAACATGAGGACGGGTAGCATGGCAATCGAACTGGAAGAGCGGCGCTGCAAGCCGTGTGAAGGTGGCGTCAAGCCATTGCGCCGCGACCAAAGCAAGCAGCTATTGGATGCCTTGCACGCGGACTGGATGCTGAGTGACGATGGCCTGGAGATTTCACGCCGTTTTGATTTTCCCGCGTACAGTCGCACGCTGGCATTTGCGAATGCAGTGGCCTGGATTGCGATCGTCCAGGGCCATCATCCGGTTTTGACAGTCAGTTACGGCAACTGCGGCGTCGCTTACACGACACATTCGATCAATGGTCTGTCCGACAACGACTTCATTTGTGCCGCGAAGGTGGATCGACTGGCCGCCGATGCTTAGTACTCCGCTAAGGTAATATTGACGGGTTCAGCGAGTCGTGAAGCGGTTGCACCCGGAGGGCATAGAAACCGCCAGGCGCGTCTCGCCGGCAATGGCGCGTCCTTGCCAAGAGGCGCAACACCGCGGACGACCGCTTCAAGGCTCGCCCCTCCCAATAGACGCAACACCGCAAACGACTGTTGCACTGTTCGCTCAAATTGGGGAGCTACCCGGATGATCCAATACCGCGTTGCAGCCATTGAAAAGGACTCGCCATTTCCTGCAGACTGCGCCTTGTCTTGAATCATCCGGGTGGCTCTGAATCCATCAATATTACCGTAACGGAGTACTAGGTGGAATGATCGATATCAGTGACGTTGAGGACGCCGCGAAGCGCTTATCCGGAGTCGCCGTCAAAACGCCATTGCTCGAGAATGCCGAACTCAATCGCATCAGCGGCGGCACGGTGCTGATCAAGCCCGAATGCTTTCAGGCGACGGGGTCGTTCAAGATTCGTGGTGCCTACAACCTGATGAGCCGATTGACCCGGGAGCAGCTCAGGCGCGGGGTCGTCGCATTTTCTTCGGGGAACCATGCGCAGGGTGTCGCAGCAGCGGCGCGCCACCTCGGAACCCGCGCGACCATCGTGATGCCTGCCGACGCGCCGCGCGCCAAGCTCGAAAATACGCGCAAGCTCGGCGCCGAAGTCATCACCTACGATCGCCACAAGGGCGACCGTGAAGCAATCGCGCAAGAGATTGCTGCACAGCGGGGTGCGGAAATTGTGCCTGCGTTCGACCATCCGCACATCATTGCAGGGCAGGGTACGGTTGGCCTCGAGGTCGCCGAGCAGTCGCTGGCGCTCGGTCAGCCGGCCGAGCAGGTTTTGATCTGCTGTGGTGGCGGTGGTCTGACGGCAGGCAGCGCCGTCGCACTGGATGCGCGCCTGCCGGGCGTCGCGATACACGGTGTTGAACCCGAGGGATTCGACGATACGGCCCGCTCGCTGGCTGCGGGTCACCGTGTTCGCGTATCGCCATCGGCGCGCTCGATTTGCGATGCATTGCTGGCGGAAACGCCGGGCGAAATGACGTTCGACATCAACCGCCGGTTGCTCGGACGCGGTTTGGTGGTGAGCGATGACGAGGTACGAGAAGCGATGCGCTTTGCCTTCCGTACACTAAAAATAACGGTCGAGCCCGGCGGCGCCGTTGCGCTTGCCGCGGTATTAAGCGGCAAGATCGAGACGCATGGCAAGACCACCGTCGTCGTGATCAGCGGCGGCAATGTCGATGTCGAGTTATTCGCGGAGATTCAGCTCGAACCGAACTGAGCTTTGTGCACGGTCGGCGTACCCGGCCGCAACTTACCCGACTTGTTCATGATCTTGATGGCCTGCTCACGCCTGATGTGCCATCCATCCAGCCAGTTCACGATTCGATCGATTTGCTCGATGTCCGGACGGCTCCGGGCCGATCGTATTTCGTGCACTCCAATACCATCCTCTGCGGCTGCGACGAAGTTCTGGCTATCCCGCAGAACGGCAATGATCGGGATGCCCATCGAATCGAGAAATCGCATGAGGTTGGCAAAGCTTCGGGTGTTCTTGCGCGTGCGATTCGCGACGACCGCCAGTTTGCGTTCGTTCCGATTCACCTTTGCCACGAGTAACAGATCGGCTATACAGCGCGATGCGGCATGAATATCCATCGGCGACGGTAGTACCGGTACGAGGATACTTGACGCATCGCGGGTGAGTTCTCTGAGGTCATCGTGAGAAACCGCTGCCGGCGAGTCGATAATCAATTTCATCGTGTCGTTCGGTACGCGCAACTGCCAGCTGCGAGTTGCCTGCATCGATTTCTTGTACGCCGCGACGCCGTGAATCAGGGGCAGATCGCTACTGCGTCTGGCCAGCCAGGCCATTGTCGAGCCCTGCCGGTCGTGGTCCATAACGGTGGGCACCAGGCCACGGTTGGCGTAACAAACCGCGATATTGGTTACAAGCGTGGACTTGCCGCAACCCCCCTTGGGATTGAGGACGACGATCTTGTTCAGATTATCTCGTATCGGCGAATTCAACATTGTCCGTGCGCCCGGCGCTGTTAGTCTTTTCGGCGAGTACAGGGTCGCCGATGCGGGTGCTTTTTTCCATGCGCCAGTTCACATAATACCGGAGTGCAGGCGGCGCGCAAATGCCCCGTGAATGGGTGGGTCGAATCAGCTGCGGACTGTCAGAGAATATCGGTGCCCTGTCAAAACATTTCGCCGGGACCGGTTTGGCCGTCGGCATCCGCACTGCGGCTTTTAATGTACTCGCCCGTGATCATCTTGTCGTAGCTTTGGCCGGGTCCGACCATGGGGTAGACGCCGGCGTCGGGGTCGATAATGACCTCAAGAAACGCCGGCCCCTTGAATTCCATGAATTCCCTGATGATTTTCTGCAGGTCCTCTTTGCGTTCGAGCTTTCTGGCAAACTCGAAGCCGTCGGCCTCGGCTGCTTTGACAAAATCCTTGCGATGCAATGACTTATCACTCGCCGACATACGACTGTCATAGTAGAGCTTCTGCCATTGGCGCACCATGCCGTCGCCGTAATTGTTGAGCACAATGACTTTGACTGGAAGCCGGTAAGTCGTTGCCGTCTCGAGTTCTCCGATGTTCATGCGCATGCTCCCGTCACCGTCGATGTCGATGACGACCCGATCCGGCGCCGCCAATTGCGCGCCAATCGCTGCGGGCAGTCCGAAGCCCATCGTGCCCATGCTGCCGGACGTCAACCACAACCGCGGTTCCCGGAAGTCGAAGTACTGTGCGGCCCACATCTGATGCTGGCCGACGCCGGTCGAGATAATCGCTTCGCCCCTGGTATGGCGATTTATTTCCTCGATGACCGCATAGGGTTGTATCAGCTCGCTGTCCCGATCGTAATTCAAGCAGTGCGTTTTTTTGAGCTCCGCGATTTCGTTGTGCCATTGCGAAAATGACTTCTTGAATTTGATACGCCTGCCGTACGCCAGCAAGTCATCGAGGTCGCGGCGAAGCATGCCGACATGGTGCCAGCTAACATTCTTGACCTTGCCGATTTCGGCGATATCGATATCGAATTGTGCAATGTTTCGTGCACGCGGTGCAAATCGTGGCGGATCGGCCGCGACACGATCATCGAAACGAGCACCGAGGGCGATCAGGAAATCGCAGTCCTCCACCGCGTAATTGGCCGACGCTATACCGTGCATTCCCAGCATATGCAGTGCGAGGGGGTGGGTCGTATCGCTGGCGCCGAGCGCCATGAGCGTGGTAGTGACCGGGATGCCGTAGGCATTCGCCAGGTGGCGCATCGCCTTGCTCGCATTGCCGTTGATGACGCCGCCGCCCGCATAAATCAGCGGCCGCTCAGAATCTGCGAGCATCGCAAAAAAGCGCTCACAGGAGTCGTCGTTCAGGAAATTCTCGTTGACGGCCTGCAGGCGACTCAGGTAACCGGGCAACGACAGTGTGCCGGATCCCTTGAACGTTCCTTCCCAGTTCTGTACGTCTTTTGGGATATCGACCACGATCGGTCCTGGCCTGCCGGTGCTGGCGAGTTCGAACGCACTGCGCATAGTCTGTTCAAGCTTTTCGGGATCGGTGACCAGGAATACGTGTTTTGCGACGGCACCCATGATGGCCGACACCGGTGCTTCCTGAAACGCGTCCGTGCCCATCGCCGCTCTCGGCACCTGGCCGCATATGACGACGATTGGCACCGAGTCGGCCATGCAGTCACGAACGGGCGTCACGGTATTCGTTGCGCCTGGTCCCGACGTCACCAGGACGACACCGACCTTGCCGCTTGCGCGTGCATAACCTGCCGCCATGAAACCGGCACCCTGCTCATTTGCCGGAACGATCAGCGGCATCGGTGCCTTACCGTCGGGGCGGCGGTGCTTGTCGTTAAAACGGAATACCGCGTCATACGTCGGCAGAATTGCGCCGCCACTGTAGCCGAAGATCGTATCAACACCTTCGTCGGCCAGGACCTGAACGATGATATCGGCGCCGCTCAATCGTATCCCGGCGAGCGGATGTGCCGACCTGTTTTCAACGCTGGATGGATCGCTCACGGTCTTGCCAAATGTCACTCAAATGTTCGATTTCCCGCGAGTGTTTACTAATTATTATTGCATTGCAATACTAGTACTCCGTCAAGGCGATAATGACGGGTTCAGCGAGTCAGGCAGCCCGATAGTTTCAGGCGAACTCAATCTTCCGACAGGATCACACGAGCAATGCGACATGTAATTTCAGTTCTGCTGCAGAACGAGGTCGGTGCGCTGACTCGCTTGACGGGCATGTTCTCGTCCCGCGGCTACAATATCGATTCGCTCAATGTCGCCCCGACGCATGACGATACTGTATCGCGGGTAACAATCGTGATTTCCGGGTCGGATGCCGCGATCGCGCAACTCGATGCGCAGCTCGCGAAACTTGTCGACGTCGTCAATATTCATGACATGACGCTCGGCGATCACTACGAGCGCGAGCTGGCCATCGTCAAGTTGAAATTGTCAACGGGGAGCATGGCCAAGGTACTGGCGTTGTCGAAGAAATTCGGCGCGCAGATTCTGGACGACGCGCAGAACAGCTGCACGATTCAGCTCACCGGACGAGTCAGCGAAGTCGACGCATTCGTTGATGAGGCGGGCACGATCGGCGAAATTTCTGCGGTCGCACGTAGCGGCAGTGTTGCTGTATCCAAGGGCGAAGTGACGCTGTCGTCTTACGACAGGCATTACCGCCTGTCAGGGTAGCCCATGTCGGGTTTCGCGATTGCCGCATACCACCGTCTCGTCATCAAAGTTGGTTCGTCGCTGTTGATCGGCGAAGATGGGCGCATCGATCGCGCCTGGCTTGAAGGTCTGGCCGAGGATATCGCGGAACTGCATGGAACGGATCACGAGTTGCTGATCGTGTCGTCAGGCGCGATCGCGATTGGCAGCATGGTGCTCGGCATCAACATGCGCCGCGCGCGATTGGAAGACTTGCAGGCTGCGGCTGCGGCAGGACAAGTACAACTTGCGCATGCCTATCAGGCTGCACTGGCCGATCACGGCATCACGGCGGCGCAGGTCTTGCTGACGCCTGGAGATACTGAGAATCGGCGACGCTTCCTCAATGCACGCGGTACTCTCGGCCGATTGCTCGAGCGCTCGGTTGTCCCGGTTATCAACGAAAACGACACGGTTGCGACAGAGGAGATTCGATATGGCGACAACGACAGGCTTGCTGCGCGCGTCGCTCAGCTCGTCATGGCCGATGCCCTGATATTGCTGTCAGACGTCGACGGTTTGTACACTGCAGACCCCGGCCACGATAGCGCGGCAGAGCACATCGCCGAGGTACGAAAAATCACGCAGGACACGCTGCGCATGGCGGGCGAGACGCGATCGGATATCGGCAGCGGCGGCATGGCGACGAAGGTGCAGGCGGCGCAAATCGCGACGCATGCAGGTTGTTCCACGGTGATCGCCAGCGGCGTCATCAGGAGGCCTTTGCGCGCCCTTGTCCGCGGTGGCCGGCACACGATATTTCGTGCAGAAGGAACGCCGGCGGCGGCCCGTAAACAATGGCTTGCCGGCGTTCTCGAGGTCTGTGGTGAGTTAAGGTTGGATGACGGTGCTGTCAGCGCGCTGCACAATGGCAAAAGCTTGTTGCCGGTTGGAGTTATCAGAGTCGCCGGCAATTTTCGTCGCGGAGACGTGGTTGCTTTGACAGACACGGCTGGCAGCGAAATCGGCCGGGGTCTCGCCGAATATTCTGCCGATGAAGCACAGCGGGTGGCGGGTTGCCGCTCGGAACGAATCGAGGAAATTCTTGGCTACCGGGGACGATCGGTAGTCGTTCACCGCAACGAAATGGTGTTGTTTGACCGTGATTCCTGAACGAAACGATTCCAGGCCAATTGGCGACGTCATGGATGCCATGGGCGTTGCCGCCCGCCGGGCGGCGCGGTCGCTTGCAATGGTGGATGGCGAGCGCCGGGATCGTGCACTGCGGATGACAGCCACCTGTATGCGCGAGCAATGCAGCGACATTCTTGCGGCGAATGCGGTCGATATGAGCGCTGCAACGGCTAGCGACTTGAGCCCGTCCATGCGCGATCGGCTGATGCTGGACGCAGACCGCGTTGAAAGCATGGCGTCAAGCCTCGAAGCGATTGCCGAACTGCGCGATCCTCTCGGACGGGTATTATCGGAATGGCAACGGCCCAATGGCTTGCAAATCCAGCGCGTCACCGTGCCGCTCGGGGTCATCGGCATCATTTATGAGAGCAGGCCGAACGTAACTTCAGATGCCGCTGGGCTTTGCATCAAATCAGGCAATGCCGTGATACTGCGCGGCGGATCCGAGAGTTTTCACTCAAACCACGCGATCCATGCATGCCTCAAGACGGGACTCGAAGCCGCCGCAATCGATATCGATGCCGTGCAGATAGTTCCGACCACTGATCGTGCGGCGGTTGGCCATATGCTGTCATCGATGGGCGATTCGATCGACGTTGTTGTGCCGAGAGGCGGGAAAGACCTGATCAGGCGCGTTAAGGATGAGGCACGTGTTCCGGTTATCGGTCATCTGGAGGGCATCTGTCATGTCTATCTGCATGAAGCTGCCGATACCGAGATGGCCAGACAGATCGTCGTCAATGCGAAGATGCGGCGCACCGGCGTATGCGGGGCTGCGGAAACGATACTCGTTGATCGCGGCGCAGCGCAGCGCCTGTTGCCCGTTGTTGTCACTGCACTGCAGGACGCTGGTTGCGAAGTTCGCGGCGACGAGACGGTCGCTTCAATGGTTGCAGGCGTCGCAGGCGCAGAAGAGAGGGACTGGGCCACGGAATATCTCGATGCCATCGTGTCGATTCGCGTTGTCGCGGACATCGAAGCGGCTATCGGGCATATCGGGCAATACGGCTCAGGACACACCGAGTGCATCGTTACCGGGGATGACGCCGCTGCCGAGCATTTTTTTCGCAACGTTGACAGCGCGATTCTCATGCAGAACGCGTCCACGCAATTCGCAGACGGTGGTGAATTCGGCATGGGCGCCGAGATCGGTATTGCAACCGGGCGCATACATGCGCGCGGCCCGGTTGGCGCGGAGCAATTGACGAGTTACAAATACATTGTCCGCGGCAGCGGACAAGTACGACCCTGATGGCTGCAGCCGGGCGTCACTTCGACATGGCGGTGGTCGGCGCCGGCATCAACGGCGCCGGGATAGCGAGGGACGCAGCGTTGCGCGGCCTTTCGGTCATCGTGCTCGAGCAGGGCGATCTATGCAGCGGGACGTCATGGGCGTCGAGCCGCCTCATTCACGGTGGACTGCGTTACCTGGAATACGGCGAGATCGGGCTCGTCTATGAATCGCTGCACGAGCGTCGCAATCTGCGGCGTATCGCGCCACACCTGGTCAAGCCGATACGCATCTGCATCCCGATCTACAAGTCGGCGAAGCGCGGTCCGCTGTTGATCAGACTGGGCATGATTGCCTACGACCTGTTGTCATTCGGCAAGTCCCTGCCTGCCCATGAAATGCTCAGTCGGGACAGGCTTCTTGCCGAAGAGCCCGGGCTTGGCCCGGACAGCTTGTGCGGCGCGGCGCGCTATTACGACTCGCAGGTGATGTTTGCGGAACGGCTCGTGCTGGAAAATTTGCTCGCAGCACGATCCGCGGGCGCAGAAATACACACCTACTCCCGGGTCGATAAAATTTTAATTGCCAATGCGGCGGCCCATACCGTTGTGTATTCGGACCAAGTATCCGCGGTGTCGGCAAGTGTCACGGCGAGCGTCGTTGTCAATGCGGCGGGACCATGGGTCGACAGCGTTCTCGGTGTCACCACGGAAGGCGCGCCACGGCTGATTGGCGGTACCAAGGGCAGCCATATCATCGTCGGTGGTTTCGATGGCGCTCCGGGAGATGCGATATACGTCGAGGCTGCCGCGGATGGGCGCCCGATTTTCATCATCCCCTGGAACGGTCTGTACCTGATCGGCACGACCGATATTCGTTACGACGGCGACCCGGGAGAGATACGCGCAAGCCGCCAGGAAATCGACTACCTGTTGAGCGAGACAAACCGCGTCTTTCCCCGGGCCGGTCTCGGCGTCGACGATATCCACTTCGCCTATGCGGGTGTCAGGCCGCTGCCGTATCGAAACAGGGGACCGGAGTCGGCGATATCGCGCCGACATGTCATCAAGCATCATCGCGAAATCGGCGCTGGCCTGTTTTCAATCATTGGCGGCAAGCTGACGACATACCGAAGCCTGGCGGAGCACGCCGTGAATCGCGTGGGCAAAGTCTTGCGCCGTGATTTGCCCGAATGCCGCACCCACAATACGCCGCTGCCCGGCGGATGGGGTCTTGATGAATCCCGCGAAGCACTGGTAGCGCTCGATATTTTGTCCGGGAGTGGCGTAGAACGCTTGATCAGCATTTACGGCGGCCGTGCGATCGGTGTCGTCAATCTGGCACGGCGACACGGCGAACTGGCGCGCAGCCTCGATGCAGACGGCAGGATCCTCGCGGCCGAGGTCGTATTTGCGATTCGTGAGGAGATGGCGCGGACGCTGGTCGATATCGTCTATCGACGCATGATGGTGGGGCTGGACGCCGACCAGGGCAGGGCGCTCTACGATGCGGTCGCCACGCTTGCGGCCGCCGAATTCGGGTGGGGTGAGGGTCAATCAGCATCGGGGCTGGCCGAGTTGCGCACGTTTAGCGATTCGCTTCGCGTGCCCTGCTAGCGACTTCGTTGTGTGGGCGCTTACATATTGGCGATCATCGCATCGCCAAATTCACTGCACTTGACCTTGGTCGCATCATCCATGAGGCGGGCCAGGTCGTACGTAACCGTTTTCTGGCGAATCGTCTTGCCCATGCTGCTGACGATGGCATCTGCGGCTTCGACCCAATCCATGTAGCGGAACATCAGTTCACCGGAGAGAATCAGCGACCCCGGATTGACGACATCGAGGCCAGTGTACTTCGGCGCCGTGCCGTGCGTGGCCTCAAATACGGCATGTCCGGTCACATAATTGATATTGCCGCCCGGTGCCATACCGATGCCACCGACCTGTGCGGCAAGCGCATCAGACAGGTAGTCGCCGTTGAGATTCATCGTCGCGATGACGTCGAAATCGCCGGGCCGAGTCAGGACCTGCTGCAGAGTGATGTCCGCGATTGCATCCTTCACGAGGATCTTGCCGGCCTCGAGTGCGGCGTTCTGCTCAGCGTCGGCAGCCTGTGTGCCTTTGTCTGCCTTGGTGCGATCGTACTGATCCCAGGTGTAGGTTTGCCCGGCGAATTCCCTCTCGGCCAGTGCGTATCCCCAATTGCGAAACGCGCCCTCGGTAAATTTCATGATATTGCCCTTGTGCACGAAGGTCAGGCTCTTGCGCTTGTTGGCAATCGCATATTCGAGCGCGGCGCGCACCAGGCGCTCCGTGCCCTCTTCGGAGATAAGTTTCAGCCCGATACCGGAACTTTGTGGAAAGCGGATTTTGTCGAACTCGTCCGGGAAGTTCTCCTGAAATATTTTCAGGAACTTTTTATTCTGCTCGGAGCCGCTCTCAAACTCGATGCCTCCGTATATGTCTTCGGTGTTCTCCCGAAATATGACGATGTCGACATTGCCCGGGTTGCGTACCGGCGATGGAACGCCCTTGAACCAGCGCACTGGCCGCAGACACACGTACAGATCGAGTAACTGCCGCAACGCGACGTTCAACGATCGAAAACCTCCGCCGATCGGCGTCGTCAGGGGGCCTTTGATCGAGACCAGGTAATCGCGACAGGCATCGACGGTTGCGTCCGGCAGCCAGCTGTCGAACAAGTCCTTGGCCTTCTGGCCCGCGTAGATTTCCATCCAGTGGATTTTGCGTTTGCCACCATAGGCATTCAGCACAGCCGCATCCAGCACCCGAACCGTCGTCCGCCAGATGTCGGGGCCGATTCCGTCGCCCTCTATGAACGGTATGATCGGGTTATCGGGTATCTGCAGTTCGCCGTTATCGATCGTAATCCTGGCACCGCCGTCGGGCGGTGTCGGTGCTGCGTCTGCCATGGTGTCCTCCAATTGTCGTTCGCAGTCGTGCCGGACGGGGTATGGCGCCGGGGCCGGCCATTATGAGTGATTTATCGTCATTGCCCAAGAACCCGGCGCCATGTATCGAGCGCATGGTAAGTTGCTACAGAACAGAGACGTTCACTGTCGCACCTGCGGCTGGCGGGATCAGCATAACCCTGCCGTGGTGAATAGTGACTGCAAACAAGAGTTACGAACGATGAAGGGATTCCCCCCCAAAAGCGTGCGTCGCATCGCCGTCATGGCCTTCATTCTCTGTTCGATATCTGCTGCAAGTACCAGCGCGGCGGCGCCGCCGGACGGCGGGCGGCCTAAGGTCGGCCTGGTGCTTGGTGGCGGTGGTGCGCGAGGTGCCGCACATATCGGTGTGCTGCGTGAACTCGAGCGCATGCGAATCCCGATCGACGCGATCGCGGGAACCAGCATGGGGGCCATCGTTGGTGGTCTGTACGCCACAGGAATCAGCGCCAGCGAACTCGAAGAACTGTTTGCGTCCCTCGACTGGGTAGAGGTGCTCACCGACGCGCCAGGTCGCAAGTATCTGAGCTTTCGTCGCAAGCAGGACGATGAGCAATTCCCGATAAAACTCGAGCTCGGCCTGCGCGACGGTGAGCTGCTGGTGCCCAAAGGTGTGATCCAGGGACAGAAGCTGGGTCTGTTGTTGCGTAAATTGACGCTCGGCGCGTCTTCAATAACGGACTTCGACGAGCTACCAATACCATTTCGTGCCGTTGCCTCCGACATCGAACGTGGCGAGGCCTACGTCATCGGTCACGGCGACCTGGCGCAGGCAATTCGTGCGAGCTTGTCAGTGCCCGGCGTGTTGGCGCCGGTTCGATTCGATGACCGCTGGCTCGTAGACGGCGGGCTTGTCGGCAACCTGCCGATTGACATCATGCAGGAAATGGGTGTCGACATCATTATTGCGGTCGATGTCCAGTTTCCCCTGTATCCGGCCGAAGAGCTGCAGTCTGCGGTGACGATATCGGAACAAATGCTGACCATTCTCATGCGCAAGGAATCCCTGCGGCAGATCGAGCGCCTTGGTGAGCAAGATATCCTGATCAGGCCGGATCTCGGTTTGTATGGGTCTACCAATTTCAGTGAGATTGCGGCAACCATTGAACCCGGCGCCAACGCGACGCGGGCGATGGCCGGTCGATTGCGTCAGCTTGCCGTGGAAGAGGCAGCGTACGTGGTGTGGCTTGCGAAACGGGCCGAGCGCGGCTCGGCCACCGGAACGCTGGATTTCGTGCGCGTGATTCACGACAGTCGGCTGGCGCCGGAAGTTCTGGAGTCGCGGCTCCACCTGGCGGCCGGCGACCCTGTCGATGCTGAGCGTCTCGAGGAGGACGTTAATCGTCTCTACGGTCTGCAGCTGTTTGAGAGTGTCTCCTATCGACTGGTGACTGAAGAGGGACGGACCGGCGTCCAGTTCGATGCGCGGTCAAAGAGCTGGGGGCCAAATTACCTGCAGTTCGGCGTGTCGCTCGAAGATGATTTCGAAGGGTCCACCGGCTTCAATCTTGCCGTCCGATTGACGCGCACCGGCCTGAACCGGCTCGGCGCGGAATGGCGCACAGATTTGCAGGTCGGCACCGACCCAGCCCTCGTTTCGGAGTACTACCAACCGCTCAGTTTCGACTCGCGCGTATTTCTCGCGCCGAAACTTGCATTGCGGCAATTCAATCTGAACGCCTTTGTCATGAATGACAGGGTTGCGACGCTCAGGATATCCAGCGCGCAGGCCGGTATTGACATGGGAACCGAGCTCGGAGCGTTCGGAGAATTTCGCATTGGCGCCTACCGCGGCATCGGCGAGGCACGTGTCAAGGTTGGCGATCCTGCGCTGCCGAACATCGATTTTGAGACCGGCGGAGTATTTGCGCGCTTGCGTATCGATACTCTGGACAATGCGCGCTTTCCACGTCACGGCGTACGGGCCGACGTAACCTGGAATCTCTCCCGACCGGGACTCGGCGCCGACTTCAGGTTTGATACGATCGCGGCGGAACTGGCGTCCACGTGGAGCCTTGGCAAGAACAGCCTGCAGATTGGGCTCAGTTACGCGACGACGATCGACTCGGACGACACCATTCAGAATTTCTTTCCGTTGGGCGGATTCTGGAGACTTTCGGGTCTCGAGCGCGGTGCGATCAGCGGTCCGCACGCGGCCCTGACGCGACTGGTCTATTACCGGCGTGTCGGTTCGGGGGGTGGCTTGTTCGATATGCCATTCTATCTGGGTGCGTCAGTCGAGGCCGGCAATGTCTGGCAACGGCGCTCGGATATCGGGTTCAACTCGATGCTCATTAACGGCAGCCTGTTTGCCGGCATGGATACCTTCTTCGGGCCGCTGTACCTGGCCGCCGGCTTTGCGGAGGGTGGTCATACGAATTTTTACCTGTTTCTCGGCGCGCCGCCGCGCTAGTACTAACGCAGAATCTTTTCGAGAATTTGGGTCGGCGTATCAGTATTGCGATAGTAACCGTGACGAGTGGCCATCCACTCGAAGGCACGGTCCCGCTCGTCCTCGGTCGGGTACCAGTGCAGCCTCTCCCAGTCGTCGCCGAGAATATTCCGCAACGTATCGTCGGGCGGCAAGCTGATACGGATACCGAAGCGCCGTTCGGCACCGACTGCCCCGGGGTCGACCAGGTTGTGCTGATGGCAGAAATCCACGTGCTTGGCTCTTGTTGTCTGATTCGCGATGAGTATACCGGAACGTGCTTTGTCCGCATCAGCGCGATTCGCCCCGATCGCCTGCTCCTTCGCGATCTGCCCAGCCAAGGAGCCGGCGTGTAACAAGCAGATACACTGGCTTGATCGTGCGCATCCAGACGCGTGACGGCCAGGATGGACTGGCAAGTATTGCCAGCTCACGCCCCGTTAGCAGATCAGGACAATAACTGCGCTTGTGCTTCAGCAGGTGGCGTAAATCCTCGTGCGCCAACAGGCGGAACAGGCGTCCGCGACGTCGCGCGTGCCATGCCAGCTGAAAGTCGACAAAGGCTGGCCGGCCGTCACTTGTCACCAACAGGTTGGGTTCCTTCGCAAGGTCGTTGTGTACTACGCCAGCGCAATGCAAACGTCTCAGCAGGGCCGCTGCCGCTTTGAAGTAGCGCGGATCCCGTGGTCGGGCGAGATGCATGGGCATGCCGGCTATGAAGCGCCGTTCGAGCCGGTCTCTGCTCAGATCAAGCAGTGCGGGAAACCCGTCGAGGCCGTCCAGCGCGGTGAGAGCGCGCGCCTCGCGTCTCAGCAAGCGACGTGCCAGCCAGCGCAGCCCGGGCTGTGCGACGCCGGCATCGCGAACCAGGCGGACATCATCGCCGCAGGTGACGACGCGGATTTCGCCAAACAGGTCCTTTTTCAGAAGTCGCGATTCAACCATCATGGGGTCTGCAATTGGCGCTGACGCTAAAAAAACTGGGGTCGAACCGAGGTTTTTCGTAAGATTTGGCGACTAATGAGTCCATCGAGCAAAAACCTCGGTTCGACCCCAGTTTTTTGAGTAATAGCGATACTCTCACGGATGGCAGAGAATACATCAGCACGGTGTAACGGTAGCGATGATGACCGGTAAATCGGACGAACAGGCGGCGGCTGCTACTCGTGGCAAGGCCGATGCGAGCGGCGAGTTCTTCAGCGTCGGCACGCCGTTGCATGCGGTTCGTGCAGGATACATACGGCGGCGGGCGGATGACCTGCTGCACGAGGCCCTGGTTGCCGGGCGATACACGCATGTCATTGCGCCCGATCGCAGCGGCAAGTCGAGCCTGATTGCGGCAACCGCTGCGCAGCTTGAGAACAACGGTGTCAACGTTGCGATTCTCGATCTCGAACAGATCGGTATTCGGGATGCCGACATAGATGCAGGACGCTGGTATTACAGCGTCGCCTACCGGCTGCTCCGTCAACTGCGAATTCGTTATGACCTGCAATCCTGGTGGCAGGATAAATCGGTATTGAGCAATCGACAACGTCTGCTCGAATTCTATGCCGAAGTCATCCTGCAGCATGTGCAGGAGCGAATCGTCATTTTCGTCGACGAGATCCAGTGCATCGGTCGACTACCGTTTGCCGATGAATTGCTCGCGAGCATTCGATCCGCACACAATGCGCGTGCAACCGACCCTGACTTTTCAAGACTCACATTTGTGCTTATTGGCGAATGCGACCCGTCAAGCCTGATCGACGTGCCGGAGGCGTCACCGTTCAATGTGACTCAGGCGATTCCACTCGATGACTTCACGCGCCGCGATCTCGTTCTGTTCGCGGCGGAACTGAATCTTGTTCCGGATGATGCGCGAACCGCGTTGGACAGAATTTACTATTGGACTCGCGGACAACCCTATTTGTCACAAAAACTCGCCCGTGCGGTGGCGAGAGAAGACATGAAAGGCGACATCGCCGGGAATATTGATCGCATTGTCATGCATCAGTTGGCAGGCCGAGCCGCATTGCACAGCGAGCCACACATGAGCCATATCCATCGTGAAGTGGTTGGTCACGGGCGGCAAAGCGAGGCGTTGCTGAACCTTTACGGGCGCTTGCGCAAAGGTGTCGAGGTCATTACCGACATGGGTTCGCCGCTGCAGCGCCGACTCATGGCGATCGGCCTGATCGAGATCGATGAGCAGGGGCAGTTATGTATTCGGAATCGCATTTACGAGACCGTATTTACCGCGCGCTGGGCGAACGAAAATCTGCCAACACACTGGCGGGCGCCGACTATCGCTGCCGCTGCGCTACTGATCGTGCTTGCAATACCTATGTGGTACACACAGTGGCTACCGAATTCATACGTCGAAGTTCTGACGTCGGCGAGCGTCGATCTGCGGACGGCCGAAACGACCTGGCTGAATCTTCGCTCCTTTCCCGGACATGCTGACGGTGCGGACAATATTTACCGCAATTTCCTCGAGGGCAGGGCCGTCGATGCTGCCGATGAAGCCACGATCATGACAATTTCCGACCTGGCCGCAGCGATCCCGGACTCCGGTAGTCTGCCACAGCAGTTGCTGGCTGAATTCTGGGATCGGCGCGTCGGGGAGGCGATGCGCACAGAGCGACGCGATGTTGCATTACTGGCGGCGCTGGAGTCGCTTGTGCTGTCGACGACGAAGAGGCGCCACCGTGCGGCAATGCTCATTGGAGATGATTACCCGTTGCTGATAGCGGCCCTGCCGCCCGGCCGGTCAGGCGATATCGTATTTGATTCGGCCGGGCTGCTGGTGACAGCCATAAACGGGTCACAAGTATCGCAATGGTCGCTGTCGTTGCAGGCGCTGCAGCCTGGAGTCGATTGGACGATGACGGCGATCGAGGTGACTCCGTTGCTGCGGCGAGTCGCCGTTGATCGCGATGGTCAGGTGCGGCGACTCGGATTGACAATCAACCTGAGTCATCAACGACTTGCGGATCTACGTGTCAAGCTGATTGCGCCGTCCGGCCGGGCCGTGGAAGTGGACACAGGACTGGAGCGAGCATCGAGTAACGAAGATATTCGAATTTCCACGGCACAGCTTCGTGAATTGATCGGTGAGCCGTTGTCCGGTACCTGGAGTCTGAGCATTCGCGACGAGGTGCTTGGAGTGGCTGGCCACCTGGTGGGATGGAACCTGACACTCAACGCGCAAGGGCTTGTCGAAGATTTTCAACGAGGATTGGATATACCCGACCCGGTCGAACGCGAAACCGACAATGTCTGGACGAGCAGCGACGGCCGTTATGCTGTGGCGAGAGCCATGCAGAGCGACAGTGCCCGGGTCTGGGACCTTGCGGCGGCGAAGCCGATCCGCGCGATCGCAGTCAGTGAAAGCGAAAAGCTGATCGGCCTTGACGCGGGCGCGCGGCGGCTTGTCACGGCTACGCTCGACACGGTCAATCTGTGGGATATGAGAACCGGCAGCCGCATTGCGAGCATGCCGGTCGGCGCGGCGAGTATGAACTCGAGACTGACGGCAGACGGTGCGCATCTGTTCGTGCAGCGTCGCAGCGACTCAGAAACCCGGCTCGAACTTTGGTCGCTCGACGGAGCCGCCATCGAATCGGAGCTGGTCATCGCCGGAACCCCGGCCCTCGTCGCGCTCAACGCCGCGGGAACTCGTGTCGCGGTCGCCGACTACGACCGCGCCGTACGCATATGGGACTTCGCCGATGCGACTTTGCGTGCGCAAGTCGACCTGACGACCCAACCGAGTGCGATCAGTCTCGGTGCGGGTGGCAATGTGCTCGGCGTCGTCTACGGAAATGAAGGTGTCGCGCTGTGGCAAGTTGATCGGCCGCAGGTACCGTTGCTGGAAGAGTTCGGGCGTGGCCAGTGGCAGCTGGTCTTCTCGCCCTCCGGAACGAGCGTCATAGTAGGTCGACCCGGCGCCGGATATCAGGTGCGTCGCTCGAGCGACGGACATCTCATCGGGCCGGCGATTGGCGCAGACACCCGGCGGACCTCCGATGGTCTGCTCGCATTCAGTCACGACGAGACAACCGTTGTGACCAGTGGCGCCGGTTATGCTGCTCGTTTTTGGCGTGTTCCCGCAGTTCCGGCGCCCTCGGTATCGTCCAGCGGCGACACGAGCCATGCAATTTGGACAGCGACGGCCGATGCCGTCGTCGCCGCAACGCCGGATGGGACAATCGTTGTCATCGGCGATCGGGCCGGTCATTTGCATTTGTTGCGGCGAACAGAACTTGAGACCCTGGCCATTGCCAGTGAGGACGTCAGTTTTATCGGACATGCTGCGGCGATACGGCTAGTCGAAATGAGCTCGGATAACAAGCTCGTCGCCAGCGCGGCGGCTGACAACACAGTACGAGTCTGGAATACCGATAGCGGTCAGCCGAACGCCTATGTCGCCGACCTCCATGGTGCTTCGGTCAGCGCACTCGCATTCTCCCCGGACGCGTTCTGGCTAGCGATTCTCAGCGGCGCTCGAGTCGTGATCATCGACGTCGCGAGCGGTGACATTGCGGTGGATTTCGAACTCGGCGGGGAACACGAAGGCATGACGTTTGTCGACAATGGGCATTTGTACCTCGGCGGCGATAATGGCGCGCTGCGCGTCGTTAGCCGGGATGACGCTGGTAACTGGAACATGCGGCAACTCTGGCAAGGCACCGCTGCCATTCGATTGTTGCAGGCATCCCCGCAGGGCCGCTACCTGATCCTCGTCGATCAGAACAATCTGGCGCAGCAATTCAGTCTCGTCGAAGGACGAATCGGAGCGATGTCGGTTCGATTACCGAGCGCCGTGGATGAGGTCGCTTTCAGTCCTGTCGGCTTGAGGGTTTTGTTCAGGACATCGCGGTGGGTGCACCGGATAAGTTCATCCGCGACCGGGCTGATCTGGCTCGATGCGCTGCACACACCGAAAGCTCTCAATGGGGCTCGCATCGTATTCGGCGATATTGCATCGACTGCCGACCATTTCTACCTTCCCGTCGCCAGAGAGGGTTCCATCATGCTGGCGGAACTGAATTTTGAGCCCGGTGACGGACCCGGCTTGTTTGGCAACAAGGACAGCTTGCTGGCCGATTGGCGTGCAAAGTTGCTGCCGGCAGAGCCGGCGGCCGAACCGTAGCGGTTCGACCCCGGTTTTCCTAGCGCTGATCGCCGCGTAAGGTGCGAACAAGGAGTTCAAGCTTGGCCGCCGTTACGTCACCAGCGGCAACGGGCTCGCCGATGTTGACTGGAACCCTCGCAAACAACCGGCCTGGAAGTTTGCGAATTCCCCCGCCTTTGCGGCGGCTGAACCAGCTACCCCATAATCGGCCGAGCGCGACGGGGATGACCGGCACTGCGCGCCGCGCGATGATTTTTTCGATACCTGGACGAAAGCGCTGGATCTCACCGTCGCGAGTAATTCCGCCCTCGGGAAAAATGCAAACAATATTGCCGGCCTTTAGCTCTTCGTCGACTTTGTCAAACGCATTGTTCATCAGTTGCTCGTCCTCCCTGGCCGATGCGATCGGAATCGCCTTGGCATGCCGGAAAATGAATCGCAACAGCGGCAGTTGAAAAATCTTGTAATACATGACGAATCGCATTGGCCGTCGTATCGATCCTCCAAGCAAAATCGGGTCCATGAAACTGACATGATTGCAGACAACCACGGCAGGGCCCGTCTCGGGAATATTTTCGAGCCCCGCCGTTTGCACGCGGTAAAAAATATTGATCAATATCCAGGCGAGAAACCGCATCAGGAATTCCGGCAGCAACGTATAGATATATGTTGCGACCATCGCATTGAGTACAGCGAGAATAAGAAACAATTCCGGGATCGACATCCCTGATTTCAAAATTGCAATTGACAGCACTGAGGCGCTGACCATGAATATTGCGTTGATAATATTGTTGGCGGCAATAATTCTGGACAGGTAGCGGCGTTTCGATCGTTTCTGGATCAGAGCGTACAACGGTACACTGTAAAACCCGCCGAAAGCACCGAGAAAACTCAGATCAATGAGCACACGCCAGCTTCCCGGCTGGCTCAGGAATTCGGCCAGCGATGCAACGGCCGTGCTACTGGCGACTGGCTGCGCGAAGTAGAGATCTATGGCGAAGGCGCTGAGCCCGATCGAGCCGAACGGCACGAGACCGAGCTCGATGCGATGGTCGGACATGCGCTCGCACAACAGCGAGCCAATACCGACACCGATAGCAAAAGCGATGAGCAGGCTTGTCGTGACGACTTCATTGCCGTTCAGTATGTCCTGCGTGTATGCGGGAATTTGCAGCGTCATCGCCGAGGCAAAAAACCAGAACCAGGAAATGCCGAGTATCGCTAGAAACACACTGCGCTCTGCGCGCGCGAAACCGACGATGCGCCAGGTTTCGGCCCACGCGTTCCAGTTAATCTTGAGATCAGGATCCACCGCGCTCGTGGCAGGCACCTGGCGGCTCGCGAAATAACCGCTCAGTGCGACGATGATCAGGCAGACAGCAAGAGTCGCCTGGTTTTCGGGATCGATCGCGACCGCAAGTCCGCCGACAATGAGTCCCAATATGATCGCGACGTAGGTACCGGATTCCACCAGCGCGTTACCGCCCACCAATTCCTCAGTCGCGAGTTGTTGTGGCAGATAGGCGTATTTGACAGGGCCGAACAGTGTTGACTGGCAGCCCATGAGAAATAGCACCAGCAACAAGACGGAGTAGCTCTCGGCAACGAACGCAAGCGCAGCAATCAGCATCAACGCGATTTCGAGCAGCTTGATGCGGCGCATCAGCATGGATTTTTCATACTTGTCAGCGAGTTGCCCGGCCGTCGCCGAAAACAGAAAGAACGGTAGAATAAACAGCGCTCCCGCGACATTCGCGAGCTGGCTGTGATTCATTCCGGCTACACGCACACCCTGAAATGTGACGAGGATGACGAGGCCATTGCGAAAGATATTGTCGTTGAGCGCGCCGAGAAACTGGGTGGCGAAAAAGGGGCCAAATCGGCGCTGGCCGAGCAATGAAAACTGGCTGGAATCTGACATAGATGCTGCACCTCTCCGCTCGTAACTCGCACGACTATAGCACTGCGAGCGGCAGCATCAGCGCTGCAGAAAAGGGCCTGCGCCGCCTTCGCGCGGCTGCAGCCAGCGGACTCAGAATCGTTGCTTATGGTTATTATTGAGACCGCTTGCAGACACGAGTGTTATTATATCGGCTGCAGAGTGCTGTTTTTTCGACCATTTGGCCAACAATCTGCACGGATCAATTTAGGATGAAGATGCGCACGATATTTTTGCTTTTTGGGCTGGGACTTGCTGTCGCCTGCAGCGAGGAGGAACCGCCGCCCCGTTCAGCAGACTTTTTCGCTCGTAATCCGATCGTTCTCGAAGCGATGGTCGTGCGCTGCAACGAGGATCGATATCAGACGCGTTATGACGCCGAATGCAACAACGCCCGGGAAGCTGCGCGGCGAATTTCTCCACAAGAGGAGGCAGCGCGGCGCGCCGCCCTCGAAGCCCAGTCTGAAGTCAAACGCGAGGCCCTTCGGCGCAAACAAGAAGCCGCCGCGGAAGCGCAGCGTCGTGCTGCCAATGCTGAAAGAGATCGAGCGGAAGCGGAATACCTTGCGCAATTCGGCGAGCTGCCACCACGAGAAGATAACGGTGGAGTCGAGCCGGGCAGTAATTCACCCCTGGCAATCATTCCGGAAGCGGAGAACGAGACTGGAGTGATGCGCAAGTCGGTGTTTGACGCGGAAATGTCGCTACCGGCATCCGATGGTGGCAATGCGCCGATCGCCGAAATTGAGCCGGTGAACGATCCGGCTGGTACCGAAAACGAGTAACAGCACATCAGGTCTGGCGTTAACCACTACAGGGTGCGGGCTCCATCGGGCCTGGTCGCTCTCGCACATCGCTGTGCTCCGCGACATAAAGTCGTCCTGACCGTAAAGGTTCTCCTACTTGGTCGAGCCGCTTGCTGCGGCCATCGTGCGCACGTGCAGATCTTGCTGCGGAAAAGGAATCTCGATCTCTTTGGCCGCGAAGGCTTTGTAGACGGCACAATTCAGCTCGTGCTGCAATCGACCGCGATCCACGGGCTGTCCGATCCAGCAAAGCAATTCGAAATCAAGGCTCGACTCGCCAAATCGACGAAAGCGCACGCGCGGCGCCGGAATTTCGCAAATTTCAGCATGATTGACAGCCACTTGCTCCAATGTCGCGATAACGTGGTCAATGTCGCTGCCGTAGGCGACACCGACGGCAGTGCGTATGCGATGTTTTTCCGACGGGCCGCCCGTCTCGTTGATGATCTTGCCGTTACCAATAATACCGTTGGGAATCGTGATTTCTACATCATCCCGCGTCAGAAGCCGTGTACTTCGCAGGCCGATGTGCGTGACGATTCCGCGCTCACCGGAATCGAGAATAATGAAGTCGCCGTATTTGTACGGCGCATCCGCGATAATCGATACACCGGCAAACAAATTGGACAACGTATCTTTGGCAGCAAAACTTAGCGCGAGTCCGACAATTCCGGCAGAGGCCAGCCAGGCTGTGACTTCGATATGCCAGGCAATGAAAACGAAGTAGACGGCGAGCGCAAACAATATGACCTTGATGACGGTCTGCGACAACTGCAGCACGCCCGATTGCACCAGCTTGCTGTCTGTTCGGTGTTTGGCGACCTGCACGGCCAGCGTCGTGATATTACGAAACAGGCTGTACCAGACAGCAATGGCGATCGTCTTGAGGATGCCCAACGTGATGAATTCAGGCGTCTCTGCCATGCCGACGCGCTGTGTGGCTAGCCCGAGGCCGAGCAGGACAAACGACTGGAAAATCGGCCGATGCAACAGGGCGACGAGCTTGTCATCGATGTCCGTTTTCGACCGTTTGACTATGCGGCCGATCATTCGTGACAACACCCAGTCTGCCACCTTGCCGAAGACTATGAATGCGAACGCGATAACGACAGCCTGTAAATAGACGTTCGGACCGAGCAGCTCGGCCAGCCGTTGTACTTGCTGGATCAACTCACTCAATAGCGTGATCAGCCGTCACTACGGTGTTCGCCGCTTTCCTAGTCGCTGCTTTCGTAGTCGCCATTATCGAGACCGTCACCGCTTTCGTCGACATCGGGCACGCCGAACGTGCGTACTTTCGATGTTCGATCCACGGCGGCCTGTGTGTCCGGCGAGGTTCCCACCTGCATGCCGGGTCGCGTCGGCAGTCGGCTCGTCTGTGCCGTGAGTATTTGTACGAAAGTATTCGCCAGGTCAGGCGCTGTATTCGGCGAGCTGGCGAATATTTTCTCGGGCGTCATGCTCGTCGAATTGTAGAACGCGGCATTCGCCTTGCGATCCATGGTTACCCCAGCGCCTTCAATAGCAATGCCGGCGAACAGGCCACGGCTGCGCGAATACGAAACCACCTCGGCCTTGAACGCGATGTCCGTCGCAATGCCAGTGTGACGTCCTACTGGTCCTGCAGCGACCGACGCATCGGCGCCGAGCGTCAGTTTTCCATTCGAGATGCCTTCGACACCGTTGCGGGTCTTGAACACCAGGATGATGTCGGTTGACTGTGCGCCGATCTGCCACCCGATGCTGCCGCCGGTCAACGTAATGAAGGCCGGATTGCTCCATGAATCATCGTCCTGACGAATGACGATGATGCCCTTGCCGCGACGCGCGCCCACACCGAAACCGATTTTTAAGACGTTCGGTATGACTGCGACGGCATAGGCCCGCGACAGCAGCGATGGCGGAATGGCCTGTTCCGGAATTCGTATCAACTGCTCGAGGACGTCCGAAGCATCGGCCACCCGTTTTTCCTCTCGAGTTGCGGCATCTGCCGGCATTGACCCCAGCAGGGCGATCATGATCAGGCAGGAGGTGTACTGTGTGCTACGCATGATGGTATTCCATTGTTCCGGCTTACGGGACAGGACCTCAGAAGTTCGGCGACGTATCCCATAGAGAGTGCGGGCCGACGCAAGAGTTCCATCATACGCCAAATCAAGCTGTTGCTCATCGCGGCATCAGGTGGGTTGGTTATCGGCAAGAATTGGCGGCAACGGGCATTCGAGCGTGGCGCAAACCATGCGCGTCAGTTCAGCCTCGACGATGCTCACGCGGCCATCGTGTGAGACGGTTGCGCCGATAGCTTCGAGCAATGACTGCCGGCCCTTGCTACCGAGTGCCAGCAGCAAGTCCAGACTCTGATCGAGAATCGTTACTGTCGCGGTGCGATCTGCGCGATAGTCGGTGCCCATGGCCCACTTGCCAAGATGATCAAGTCCTGCATGGAACGCCGCTTCGCGTTCGGCGTCGCTATCGTGCCCGCGATCGGCGATGACGCGCAGCAATTTGACCGCCGCCCGCCGTACCGCTTTGCGCGACGACTTGCGGCCGGTACGCCGGCGGGACGGATTGACGGCGTGTCCGAGATTGATCTGCAAGACACGATAGAAACAGTACTCGTACAGGTCGATCTCACCGTCGAGTTCTATGACCCGCCGGGCGAATGTGATCAGGAACTCGAGTTGCGGAGCCGGGCGGTGTTTCAGCGCCGGGAAAGCGATTTCGAGTATCGGCAATCGATACTCCGCTCCAATCTGTGCCAGCTCGTCGTAGTAGCGCCGGATCAGCCGTGCGCGCTCGGCTCCAAATTGCTCCTCAGCAAGCGCCAGCTGGCGATCGAGAGTGCGGCCATTGCGATCCAAAATCAGAGCAATTGTCAGCAAGTACGAGTACTCGTGGGAATGTGCCGCTTCATAGAGCGATGCAGGGATCGATCGTCGAATTTGCTGCGCGAATGCAACGTGCTCGACAGCCGGATGGCCAACGCTGTCCGAAATCGAAGTCGGCAGCTGCAGCGCGTCAGCGGACCTGGGTGCAAAGGACTGCATTGGAGTTTGATCCGGCTCCGCTCGATATTGACGCGAGTTGACGGCGGGATAGTCGGAGTCACGAAAATCAGGATCGAGTGCCTGAATTCTCTCAGTCAACGGCGGGTGTGTCGCAAAAAGGCCTGACAGTTTCGCGCCAGAACCGAACAGCATGTGACTGATCTCTTCCGCATCCGTCGCGCGCAAATAAGACGCTTCGTCGTAACCGCCGATCTTCTTCAGAGCATTCGCTATACCACTTGTCTGTCGCGTAAATTGAACCGCCGATGCGTCGGCAAGAAACTCGCGTTGTCGCGACACCCCGGCCTTGATGATCCGCGCGAACAACACGCCGATTCCTCCAAGCACTGCGAGTCCGAGCCCGACGATCAGGACAGGCGCAGCGCCGCGACTGCGACGGCTCGATAGCAATGATGGGCGCCCACCGCGGATGATCATGCGCCCGATCAGTCCGAGCGACATGATGCCGAACAAAATCCCCATGAGCCGGATATTCAGACGCATGTCTCCATTGAGAATATGGCTGAATTCATGCGCTATGACGCCCTGTAACTCGTCGCGCTCAAGCAGTTCGAGCGTGCCGCGTGTGACTGCGATCACGGCATCCCCGGTGGTATAGCCGGCCGCAAATGCGTTGATGCCGCTCTCTTTCTCGAGGACGAAGATTTCGGGGACCGATACGCTGGACGCAATAGCCATTTCTTCGACGACATTTCTGAGCCGGCGCCGCAGGGGGTCCCGAGTATCCGCCGTCACCGGCGTCCCGCCCATATCCATGGCGACACGACTGCCGCCTGCTGCCAGCACTGAGGTTTTGTAGAGGGATGCGCCAACAATGAAAACGGCGGTCAATATGGCCGTGGCTACAAGCAGTGGGCTTTCTGCGATGACGAATTCGCCGACCGTGCGGGCGTAGCGCGTTTCCCCTGCACTGTATATTGCGGCGCCGACCACGAATGTCACGCCGAGCACGATCAGTGCAGTTGCGAGCAGGTACAAAATGACGAGCCGTCGCGTCGCCCGGTGGGCCTGATCCTGGGCGTCAAAGAAATTCATTGAGGATTCGCGGCGATGATCGTCAGGACGTTGCCAATGCCGGCGGCAGCTGCCTTATGTGCTGAATGAAACCTCTGGAACATCGCGTTTCTCCTCGGAGTCAATTTCGAGGAAGCTGGCGAGGTTGAAGCTGAACATGCCGGCAAGGATGCTATTCGGAAAAGTCTCGGCTGTGTTGTTGTAACCGAGTACAGAGTCATTAAATGCCTGACGGGCAAAAGCCACCTTGTTTTCGGTGCTGGCGAGCTGTTCCTGAAACTGCATCATATTTTGATTCGCCTTCAGATCGGGATAAGCTTCTGACAGGGCAAAGAGTCTGCCGAGTACACTGCCCAGTGCGCCCTCCGACGCGCCGAGTTTCTTGATGGCGTCGGCATTGGCCGGGTCTGCCTTGGCGGCGTTGAGGCTGGAAACGGCCGTGTTGCGGGCGTTGATGACGGCTTCGAGGGTTTCGCGCTCATGTTTCATGTAGCCTTTGACGGCTTCGACGAGATTCGGAATCAGGTCGTAGCGTCGCGTCAGCTGTACGTCAATTTGCGCGAAGGCATTTCTGACGCGATTTCGCTCGCTAACCAGGCGGTTGTAGATGCCGATCGCCAAAAAGACGAATACAGCCAAAATTGCGAGGAAAACCAGGAATGAGGTCACCGGCGCGCTCCCTGTCGAATTATCGAGGCCTGAAGCATAACCTTGGCCCGCGTGTATCTCTAGCAATGGTGTTGATTATCACAATTTCGACACCCGCGCATGCCGAGTGGATCGGCGATACCCGCGCGATCATGGGTACGGAGGTCAGCGTCAATCTCTGGCATGACGATAATGCGGCTGGACGGGAACTGGTCGCAGCCGTGTTCGCCGAAGCGGAGCGCATCGACCGGTTGATGAGCACCTATATCGACACGAGTCGCATATCCGATGTCAACCGACTGGCTGCATCGGCAGCGGTTGTTACGGGCGACGAGCTGTTTCAGCTCATTCGACGTTCGTTGGACATCTCGGTGCTCACACATGGCGCGTTCGACATTACCTATGACAGTGTCGGTCAGTATTACGACTTCGGGGAGCACCGCCGGCCCGACGCGGAAACCGTCGAAGCAGAGCGTCAGCACATCGACTATCGCCTTGTTGAGATGGACCAGGCGGCCGGTACCGTGCGGTTTCGCGAGCCCGGCGTGCGCATCAACCTGGGTGGCATCGCCAAGGGCTATTTCGTTGAACGCGGCGTCGATATCCTCAGGAGTGGCGGCGTCGAGAACGGCATCGTCACGGCTGGCGGGGACTCGAAGTTGCTTGGCGACCGGCGCGGCAGGCCCTGGATGATCGGCATTCGCGATCCGCGAAACGATGGCCAGGTCGCGATATCCGTTCCCCTCGAAGATGAGGCGATTTCCACTTCGGGTGATTACGAGCGCTATTTCGAAGAAGACGGCGTCCGCTACCACCACATCATTGAGCCGAACTCAGGTACGCCCGCGACGGGTGTGCAGAGTGCCACCGTGTTTGGTCCCGACGCCGTATTGACCGACGCGCTGTCTACCTCGGTATTCATCATGGGTGTCGATCGTGGCTTGCGTCTGATCGGCAGTTTGCCCGACTACGAAAGCATCGTCATCGACGCCGAAGGACGCATCTTCTACTCGGGCGGGCTGCAGCAACCTGAAGCGCAAAGCTTCGATCCGCGTCCGGGCGACGTCGAACCATAGAAAAGTGGGGTCGAACCGCAGTTTTCCATCCTTGCGCAGCATGGCATCTATCCCGGAGTTCAAGAAAACTGCGGTTCGACCCCACTTTTCCCGATCGACAGGCCGGCATGCGCATGGCAGCGGGCACCAGCGTGTGCCCAAAATCCGCGGGAAGACAGCGACTTAACGTAATCTGTGAAGGTTGCGGGGGTTGCTGTTCGACCCGGAAAGCGCCGCCAGGCGCCAATATTGAGCGCGTGGTACCTCGCCGGCCGCCATTATGTTCAGGCAGGTCGGGGCAATTGTGACGATAGTCACGGCTCGGGCGGCTCCTGACTGTCACCATTCGATTTGATGAACGGCGCGGGCTGGCACGGCCCCGGGACAGTGTCAGCAGATGCCTGCGCGCGCCTGCGTCAGGGGTGCCCGGGGAACCTGACGACTACAGACCGGGATACGAACAATTGTATCTCGATGAAAGTCGCACATTGTTGACGAAATAGTCACATCTGCGAAGCGCTCGGTCAGCGAGCCGCATAACGGTGACCCGGCAGCCCGGAGGAGAGCAAAAGTGGCAGGAAAAATACTGATTAAGGTCGTTGCCGGTGTCGTGCTCGCTTGCGCGACCGCGACAATCGCGCAGGAAAGTGCGCCAATGAACGCCGACGCGGCGATGGCCGGGTCACGCTCCAATGAGGGTGCCGAGACTGAATCGCGCGACCGGTTTCGCGCGCTCGACCGGGACGTTCAGGACCTCAAGACGGAAGTCCTGAATATCAACCGCGATTTATTGCTGCTCGAGGAAGAGTTGCTGTTTCCCGCGAATTCGCAGGTCGCGTTTTTTGTATCAATGGATATCGGCGAGTATTTCGATCTCGACTCTGTAAACCTCAAAATCGACGGCAAGGAAGTCGCGAACTACCTTTACACCGAGCGTGAGGTTGGTGCGCTGCAACGCGGCGGAGTACATCGTGTACACATGGCGAATCTCAAGACCGGCGAACACGAACTCATCGCAGTATTTACCGGCCGAGGACCGCATGGGCGTGACTATCGGCGTGGTGCGACCATGAAGATCGACAAGGGCATTGGTGCCAAGTACATAGAACTCGAAATCACCGACCGCGTCAGGAAACAGCAGCCGGAATTTGTCGTGCGGGAATGGGAATAAAAAATGATTGCTGCCCGCCTCCTGATGATCGCATCGTGCTTGTCCCTGGTACTTGCAACCGTGCAGGCGGCGACAGATGATAAGCACACGATCGTCGTAAAAGATCCGCATTACGGCGAGGTACTTTTTTACTTTTATCAGGAAGAATATTTCCCGGCTATCGTTCGGCTGCTGGCGGCAGAGAAGCAGGCTCGCGTCGAACAGCATGCGGACGAGGCGGAATTACTTCGAGGCGGGCTGTATTTGTCCTACGGTAATCACCTCGAAGCCGCCGCAATTTTCGAGCGGCTGCTTGCAAGCAATGTGTCGCCGGAAGTTCGTGATCGAACCTGGTTCTTTCTTGCCAAAATCTGGTATCAACGCGGCTATTTCGATGAGTCGCAGCAGGCACTCGACAAAATCAAGGCCGCACTGCCGCAGAATCTTCGCCGCGAAGCGACGATGCTGCAGGCCCAAATTCTGATCGATACTTTGCAGTTTGACAGTGCAATTGCACTGCTGCAGCGATGGGACGATGACAGCGACTGGGCCGGGTACGCGAAATTCAATCTCGGCGTGGCTTTGGTACGCAGCGGCAGAGTTGATTCGGCCGCACGGATTTTAGACGGACTCGGCAGCATCTCGGCAAACAGCGAGGAGCTGACTTCATTGCGCGACAAGGCGAACCTTGCGCTGGGCTATGCACTGATACAGGACGGGCAACCGACGGCCGCGAAGACGCCACTTCAGCGCGTTCGACTTGCGGGTCCGTTCTCGAACAAGGCTTTGCTTGGCGTTGGCTGGGCGGACGCCGAACTGGAGCGTTATCACCGGGCACTCGTGCCGTGGATGGAACTCCGTAGTCGCGATCTTCTGGATCCGGCCGTTCAGGAGTCGATGCTGGCGATTCCTTATGCGTTTGCGAAACTCGACTCGATCAGTCAATCGGCGGATCACTACCTGAACGCTATCGAAGCGTTTTACGAAGAGATCAATCGAATCGACCGCACGATCGCGCACATCGAATCCGGTGATCTGTTCGATGAATTTCTGGCTGACGAACCGCTCGATAGTACCGGCTGGTACTGGCGTCTAGAGAAGCTGCCGCAGGGGCCCGAGGGCCGATATTTGTATCATTTGCTTGCGACCCACGAGTTTCAGGAAGGCCTGAAAAACTATCGTGACCTCCGTTACCTGTACAGCAACCTCGATGATTGGCAGCAGAGCATCGACGTTTTCGAAAATATGCTCGATACACGGCGCCTCGTTTATGAGGCTCGCACACCACGATCGCGTAGCGCGTTAGGCAGGGCTGACGTTGACAGCCTGGTCGCTCGCACGCGGGAGTTCGATTCGACGCTCGACAACATCGAGCGGAGTGGCGACTGGCTGGCGCTGGCCAACGAGCGCGAAGCCCGGATGTGGGGTGAGATCGCCAGTCTCGAAAGCGCACCGGCGCTTGCCTCCGATTTGACCGAGGCTGCAGATGTACTTACCAGGCTTCGCCTGCTGAGAGGCGTCCTGCAATGGCGGCTCGAGCGCGAATTCAAGGATCGATTGTCGCGCGTCCGGCGCAGCCTGCGGCAGACCAGTGAGGCATTGGTCGAGACGCAGCGATCTCGCCGGCAGGTCGAACTGTCCATGCGTGGTCAGCCGCTAGCCCTGGATGGATTGAGCCGGCGCGTTCAGAGCCTGAAACCGCGCATCACGGGTTTGAAGATTCGCGTCGCAGACACAATGGTCGAGCAACGCACATACCTGCAAAACATTGCGATCGACGTGCTGCGGGCTCAGAAGGAGCGGCTCGACATTTATACGGTCCAGGCGCGATTCGCACTTGCCGCAATATACGATCTGGCTGCGACGGTGGGGGCCGCGACAGAATGATTTCGGGCCGTCCAATTGTTTCTGTCGTATGCAGCGTCGTGCTGCTGCTGGCATCAACGACTTTTGCAGACGTCAAGGAGCGTGACACGATCAAGAGTCTCGAGAAAAAGACCGTCGCGCTTCGCCCTGGGAAGACCATCGCACACAGTTTCGATCTCGCGCGCGAAAACTATCGAGCGTTTCTGGATCTCGTTTCCGACGACTCTGACTTGCGGGCAGAGGCGATGCGGCGTCTTGGCGACCTCGAACTTGAAGCGACAGAAGCAGAGCAACTCGCAACCAACATCGATACGCTCGACTATTCGGGTTACGACAACGCTGTAACCCTCTATCAGCGGCTACTCGAATCCTATCCACGTTATCGACGCAACGACACGGTTCTGTATCAACTCGGTCGTGCTTATGAAACGAGCGGCCGGCCGGACGATGCGCTGCACGTACTGGATGAACTCGTTGCACGCTACCCGGATACGCCGATCATCGATGAAGTCGAGTTCCGGCGCGGTGAAATGCTGTTCCTGCGCAAGCAGTACAACGATTCTGAAGCGGCCTACCAGATTGTCGTGCAGCACGGCGAGACGTCCCGGTATTACGAGCAGTCACTCTACAAGCTCGGCTGGTCACAATTCAAACTCGGCTGGCACGGCGCCAGCCTGGAGCCGTTCTTTGAGTTGCTCGATCGAAAGATTGGCAATATCGAACTCAAGCATGGCGATGCGCGTCTCGACGACCTGAGCCGCGCGGAGCGTGAACTCGTCGAAGACACGTTTCGTGTCTTGAGTATCAGTTTCTCTTACATGGACAGCGCCGACAGCATCAATGCCTACTTTGATGAACGCGGACACCCGGCATACAGCTACGTCATCTACATCAATCTGGGCGAGCTATATCTCGACAAGGAGCGCTATGTCGACGCTGCCGATGCCTATGGAGCATTCGTGGACAGGTATCCATACCACGCGAAAGCGCCATTGCTGCAGGTCGAGGTCATCGAGGCCTATAAACGTGGCCGCTTTCCAAGCCTTGTGCTGGAGGGCAAGAGGGACTTCGTCGAGCGTTACGGCATGGACGGCGAGTTCTGGCGGCGCAATCCACCCGAAGATAACACGGCGGTTGCAGCACATCTGAAAGCGAACCTCAACGACCTGGCACAGTATTACCATGCCGAGGCGCAGCGCGACGGCAAGCGCAGCGACTACCAGGAGGCGGCACGCTGGTATCGAAAATACCTGACGTACTTCCCGGGTGAGCCCGACAGCGCCAACACCAACTTCCTGCTGGCGGAGATCCTGTTCGAGGGTGAGCAATTCGAAGCCGCTACGATCGAGTTCGAACGCACTGCGTATGAGTACCCGGTTAACAAACGTTCCGCCGAGGCTGGTTACGCGGCCATCCTGTCTTATCGGGAGCACGAGAAAGGCCTGGCGGATCAGCAGCAGGTGGAATGGCACCAGGGGTATCTCGACAGCTCCCTGCGATTCGCCGACACCTATCCCGATCATCCCGAGACAGCAGCAGTGCTGACAACGGTGGCCGAGGATCTGTTCGCACAAGACGAATTTGACAAGGCGATCGTCATTGGCCGGATGGTCGTCGTCAGGGAACCACCCGTAAAGGCGCCGCTCGCGCGAACGTCCTGGACCGTCATTGCGCATTCGCATTTCGACCTCAGGCATTTTGACGACGCGGAGGCGGCTTATTACAAGCTGCGCACTTACGTACCAGACCAGGATCGGGACGCAATGCACGAGATCGATGATCGAATCGCGTCTTCGATCTACAAACAGGGTGAACTCTCACGCAGCGCCGGCGATCTTGAGTCCGCGGTCGCGCACTTCACTCGACTTGGTCACGTCGTACCGGATTCGGACATTCGTGAGACCGCCGAATACGATGCGGCGGCGGCGCTGATCAACCTTGAAGCCTGGAACCGCGCGACCGGAATTCTCGAACAATTTCGTCACGACTACCCTGACAGTGAATTCAGCGAAGACATAACGCAAAAACTGGCTGTCAGCTACTTGAACTCCGGCCGGGGAACCAAAGCTGCTGCCGAGTACGAGCGCATCGCTGTTGCCGAAACAAGCAGCGACGGGGTACGGCGGGAAGCGTTATGGAAGGCCGCCGAGTTGTATAAGCAAGGTGAGGCGACTGACGGCGAGAAGCGTGTTCTCGAAAATGTTATCGCGCGTTATCCCGACCCTCTGTCCGAGTCGATCGAGGCACGCTACCGATTGGTAGAGATTGCCGCGTCAAATGGCGACAACGACGTAAGGATGGCAGGATTACAGGACATCGTTACAGCCAATCGAAATGCAGGCGAGCAGAGCACGGATCGCATGCGTTTCCTCGCGGCAAAAGCGTCGATCGAACTGGCCGACCCGATTCGGCGACGGTTCGAAGTCCTGAAGCTGACGCAGCCGTTAGCAAAGAGCATAAAGCTCAAAAAGAAATTAATGGAGGATGCGATCGCGGCATATGCGGAGGCGGCAAAATACGGTGTGGCGGAAGTCACGACGGCAGCAACGTATCAGCTCGGACAGGTGTACGAGGTTTTCGGTGCTGACCTGATCGAATCCGAACGACCAGGTGATCTCGATGCCGAGGCCCTGGACCAGTACGAGCTGTTGCTCGAGGAACAGGCGTTTCCGTTCGAGGAAAAAGCGATCGATCTGTACAAGGCCAATACCGGCCGCGCGGCCGACGGCGTGTTCGACGAATGGGTTCGACGAAGTTTTGTGCGGTTAGCGGGTCTGATGCCAGCCCGGTACGCGAAAGTGGAGCGCAGCGAAGATGTTGTCACGGCGCTCTACTGACAATCGAACCATCGCCAAGCTGCGGCACGCCGTATTGTTGGGCGTAATGCTTGCCTTGGCGGGCTGTGCGTCGTCCGGTTCATGGCAGCCGATGGCAGATCGCGTTGCGGACCCGGCCGATGGTCGCGGTGCGGCTCGCAGAGTGCCGCCGAAGGCAATGACCGCGTATGAACAGGCCGTTGCAGTCATGGCGGCTGGTCATTTCGCGGAAGCTGAGCGGCGTTTCGAGGAATTCGTGCTGCAGTATCCGAAATATCCAGGCGCTTACGTCAACCTGGCGATCATTCGCGCAAGCAATGGCGATGATGCGGGCGCCAGGGTGGCCATCGACGGTGCGCTCGCGATTGACCAGCACCATGCGCCGGCATTGAACCAATTGGGCATGCTGCATCGCAGAAATGGCAATTTCTTCGAGGCAGAAGCCACATATTTGAAGGCCGTCACAGCGCATCCGGATTATGCCTTGGCACACTACAACCTGGGTGTCCTGAATGAGCTGTATCTGCAGCGACTGGATGCCGCACTGCAACATTTCGAGACTTACCAATCGCTTGTCGGGGAGGACAAGCAGGTTGAGAAGTGGATCTCGGACTTGAGGCGCCGCGTGGCGGCTGCTCAACGCACGGCCAATGTGTCGCGATGAGGATTATGGCTATCAGCGGGAAAAAAGCACTGCAACGCGCATGGCTGCCGGTCACGGTGTTGCTGGCGTCATTGGCGATGGCTCAGGAAGGCGTCCGGAATGACGCCATCGGGCCCGCCGTGGATACGTCGGCGAAGATCGATGAGCGTGAGTCGCTCGAGCCGGGTGTGCCGTCGGCTGTGTTGGCTGCGGGAATCACGCGGCGTCAAACCGGCAACCAGGTTATGGATGAGATGCAGCTGGAGCGTACCGAGATCACCGGCAACCAGGAATTACCGAAGGTGTTGTACATCGTGCCGTGGCAGAAATCGGATCCCGGCGACCTGATTGACCGGCCGGTCAACACTTTGCTCGACGAAGTATTGGCGCCGTTGGATCGTGAAGAGTTTATCCGTCAGGTCGGCTACTACGTCGACCTGTACGGCGATGACGAGTAGGGATGTCCTGCTCGCCTGTTGGATACTGATTGATAAGAGAGGAGCAATCAAATGAGCGCTTTAGTGCGATTTTTTCAGGATGGTGGTGCATTCATGTACCCAATCCTGTTCGTGTTCGCGTTCGGCGTAGCAATTGCCGTCGAACGCTGGATGTATTTGACCGTGTCGGGCGCGAGCAACCGCGCGCTCTGGAAAAAGATCGTGCCGTTCCTGAAAGCCGGCAACTTTCAGGAAGCGGCCGCACTTACTGCGAAATCGAAAGCGGCGATCGGTTCTATTCTGACCTACGGACTTTATCGCGTGAAATCGGCGCGGCGCCGCGACGATATCGAAAAAGCGATGGAAGAAAGCATGATGGAGGTATTGCCGCGGCTCGAGAAGCGCACGCACTACCTCGCCATACTGGCGAACATTGCGACGCTGCTCGGACTGCTCGGTACGATCATTGGTCTGATTCGTGCATTTACCGCCGTGTCGAACGCGAATCCGGCGGATAAGGCCGACCTGTTGTCGGCGAGTATTTCGGTCGCAATGAACACGACGGCATTCGGCCTTATGGTCGCGATTCCGTTGTTGTTGACTCATGCCTTGTTGCAAACGAAGACGAATCAGCTCGTGGACAGCCTCGAAATGGCCAGCGTCAAGTTTCTGAACGCCGTGACCGAGCGTCAACTGAAAACCGCCGGAGCATGACAATGATTCGAGGTCGCAGGCGAGGTCGTTACCAGGACGAAGCGACGGCCGAACTCAATATTACGGCTTTCATGAACCTGATGGTGATTCTGGTTCCGTTCTTGCTAATTACCGCGGTGTTCTCGCCGCTGGCGGTTCTCAAATTGAATCTGCCAGGCTCCTCTTCCGAGCCCGCGAATCAGCAGGACCTGATATTTCAACTGGAAGTCACCGTTCGCATGGATCGAATCGAAGTCGGTGACCGTAATCAGGGTAGGTTCGGTGTTTACAGGAAGTCGGAGGATGGTTACGACCTGGATGCACTGAGCGAGAAGCTGAGCGAAATAAAAAGGCGCTATCCACAAAAAACAGACATTGCGATCTTGCTCGAGTCCGACATTGCGTACGACACATTGGTACAGGTAATGGATCGGGTACGCATCGCGCAAAAAATCGAAAATGGTGTGATCGTCAGATCGGAATTATTTCCCGATATTTCGATCGGCGATGCGCCAGTCGACAGCGGAGGCGCGTAAACGATGGTCAAGTCACAACGCGCCAAACGCATGGATCGACGCCACGAGCGCAGCCGGCGCCTGGTCTCGCTGAATCTCGTGTCGTTGATGGATATTTTTACAATACTCGTGTTCTTCCTGCTGGTTAACTCCGCGAATGTCGAGGTATTGCCGAACGCGAAACAAATTCAGTTGCCTGAATCGATTGCCGAAGAGAAGGCCAGGGAGACCGTCGTGATCCTGATTAGCGAGGAGGACATCATCGTTCAGGGTAAACCTGTCGCAAAGGTTGCAGAGGTTTTGGCGCGCAGGGGCAATGACATCCCGGAGCTTCGGCAGGCGCTCAAATCGCAGAACGATCGAGTGATGCGTCGCGAGATGCAGGATGACATCGCCGGACGTGAGGTCACGATCATGGGCGACAAGGACATACCGTATCGGTTGCTCAAGAAGGTCATGGCGACTTGCATGGCTTCCGACTACGGACAAATTTCACTGGCCGTAATGCAAAAGAGTTCGGATCAGCTTGGCGACCTCCAGGCGCTGAGATAGCCGGCGGTAACAGAGTTCAGGAGTCGCGGAATTGGATTTGCGGTTTTACAGAACGTATGAGCTGCCGTGGTCGGCGGACGTTGTCCAGGATCGAAAGTTTCGGCGCCTGCTGACAGCGATCATTTTGGGTTCGCTGATGCTCGGTCTCGTGTGGCCGTTCATTCCGGTGCCCGAGCGCGATCCCAATGACATCGACGAAATTCCACCGCGCATCGCGAAGCTGATCCTGGAGCAGAGACTACCGCCACCGCCACCGCCGAAGGCGAAGCCGCCGGAGCCGGAGCGAATCACGGAAGCCGAGCCGGAGAAGGTTGTCGAGCGCACGCCTCCGCCGCCACCGGTTGACAAAACAAAGATTGCGCGTGACAAGGCTCAAGCCGCGCTCATGCCGTTTGCGGAAGATCTTGCGGACCTGCGGGACAATGATTTGATCGCGAGAGTGAGCGATCAGCGGACGTTGACCGCGTCGGTCGGCCAGTCGCAACGTACCAATCGTTCGATCATTACGTCAAAAGTCGGCGCTTCATCGAGGGGTATCAACACATCGGATATGAGCCGTGATACGGGCGGCACAGGTCTGGGCGGTCGTACGACGACACAAGTTTCGAGCTCGGTTGCTGGCATTGGCCGCGCCGGAGGCGGCGCGCGTCGCACCGGGACGAGCGGTAAAGCGTCACGGTCGCGCGAAGAGATAGAACTCGTCTTCGATCGCAACAAGGGAGCTATATTCGCACTCTATAACCGGGCCCTGCGGCGCGATCCCACACTCGAAGGCAAGCTCGTCTTGCGTCTGACGATTGCGCCGACTGGCGAGGTCACGTTCTGCGAGGTGGTGTCAAGTGAACTCGGCGACTCGGATCTCGAGCGCAAGCTTGTGCAACGTATCAAGTTGTTCCGCTTCGAATCGAGGGATGTCGAGACGATTACAACGACGAAACCAATCGACTTCTTCCCGGCCTAGCTTTTTTTCTGTTGCAGGGACGCGCGCGAGTGGCCAGGCTCGACCGGGGCCGGCTACGTCGACATCAATACTCGTCGTGGCGCCGTATCCAGTCCATCGGGAAGGGCAGTTGATTTTCGTCGCGGCCTTTTGCAACCAGGTCGAGCAACTGGTACGCCGAGTTCAACGGATCCAGTCCTCGTGAGTAGGTCGAATAGGTGTGGAAAATACTGCCCCCGTCGTCACGTGCAAAGGTACTGATCCCCGGCATCTCCGGTCCGACGCTGGCGCCGTCGCGGAAATTGTAGAAACTATTCCTGGATTCGATTTGCTCCGCTGTGAAAGATACGCCGAAGTCGTAGTTGAACGTGCTGTCGGCTGAGGAGAACCATGGAAATCGCCACCCCATGCGCTGCCAGTAGGACAACAGTTTCTCGAGCGGCCCTCTTGATATTACGGCCAATGCAACGTCGCGGGCATCGAGACGCGGAATAGAGGCATCGAAGCCGTCCGCCCAGAACGAACAGGTCTTGCAACCCTGGTCCCAGTCCGGGTGATACATGAAGTGATAGATGAGAAGTTGTGACGCATTCCCGAAGAGATCCAACAATGATCGTCGGCCGTCTGCGCCCTCAAATTCGTAGTCGGATTCAATCCTGCGCCACGGCAATCGACGCCGCTTCCCGGCAAGTTGATCACGAGCCCGTTGCAACGCTTTTTCTTCCTGCAGCAATGCGCGCCGTGCGGCCAGCCACTCTTCGTCAGTTGCTATTGTCGCCATCAGTCGTATCTCCAGTCGTCAGGCCTCGACGTTGGGTATATCTGACGCCGGCGGCATCTCGGCAAACACCGGCAGATCATCGCGGGGTTGCCCCCATGCTGGCGCACGGCTCGCGTAGACGATGAGGCCAGGTGCAAATACGTCCGGATCATCGAGACTCGATGCACGCACGATCACCATTCCCGGCATCCCTGAATTTCGTGAATAGATCGGCGAGCCGCAGCTCGGACAGAAGCCGCGGCTGATCGTATTGCCGCTGTCCGCGACAGCATCGAAGAAGCGGACTTCGCCCTGCACCGAGAATCTCGATTCCGAAACGATCATGTGAGAACAATGGCTGGTGCCGCTGGAACGTCGGCAGTCTTCGCAGTAACAGTGTCCACCGCCCTGGGCTTCGCTGCCCTCGTAGCGGACCTCGCCGCACAGGCAGCCGCCGGAGAATGACCCCATTCCAACTCCTTACAGGAATTATCAATTGCAATTTGCAAGTGATGTCATGATCGACATCGAAACGCAAGAATGGCAAGCGGGGCCATGACGAAGACAGCGCGACAGCGATCGACCTGCCCGATCCGATACAGCCTCGATCTGTTCGGTGATCGATGGACGCTCCTGGTGCTCAGAGACCTGGTCTTGCATGGCAAAACGCACTTCGGTGAGTTCCTGGCCTCGGATGAGCGCATCGCTTCGAACATACTGGCCGACAGGCTCGCGCGACTCGAACGTGCGGGCATCATCACGCGCCGACCCGACCCTGACGACCGGCGACGACAAAAATGCCGGATCACTGAGAAAGGACTGACGCTGACGCCCGTGTTACTCGAAATTGCGGCTTGGGGCGCATCGAATGACAGTCAGACCAGTGCGCCTTCCGGTTTTGCCGCTCACTACTATGCCGATCGGGCTGCCTTTTACCGTGAACATGGGCGCCTTATTGCTGCATTGGTGGATGACGACGAAGAGGCATCTCGCGAGCTGCGGTCCCGGTAATATCCATGGCGCATCGAAACCGCTGCAAAATTGCGGTGTTCGCCACACCTGTCTTATGCTGCGGGCAGCATTCCACAACGGAGGCGGAATATGTACAGGATGCCGATGCTGGCGAAGTTCCACGAACGCGACCACTGAGCCGTCGTGACGTCCGAACGCAAGGCACTGGATGGGGCGCGACGCCGGCGCCTGTATCTCTTCAGGCACGGGTCGGTCGATTACGTCGATCGTAACGGCGGCTGGGTTGCCGATCCGGAAATTGTCGAACTCAACGAGAAGGGGCGCGCGCAGGCAAGCGCGATGGCCGGTATGTTCCGCGATATCGCAGTTGATCGTGCCGTTTGCTCCGGTCTTGTGCGTACGCGGCAGACCGGCGAAACTATCCTCGCCGGCCGTCGCATCGAACTTGAGGTGATTTCCGATCTCGAGGAAATACGCCCGGCAAAAGAGGAGGTGGCGGGCGGTCAGGATGTATTCGCCGATGTAGCGTTCTCGCACTGGCGCGCATCGGATGATGACGCAAGATTCCTGGGTGGCGAGCGCTACAGTGACTTCTATGCACGAGTGGTCGGAGCAATGGAGTCGTTGCTATCAAGCGAGGGCTGGAATCATCTGGCGATTTTCGCGCATGGCGGTACCAACGCAGCCGTCCTTGGTTGGGTCACGGGCCTCGGTCTGGCGGCCTTCGGTCTGCTGGACCAGCAGACCTGTTGCCTGAATATCGTCGATTTCGATACCGCCGTGGATGGGGGCGAGGTCGTTCGCAAGACCGTGCGGGCCGTCAACATCACATTGGACGATCCGCTGAAACGCGATCGTCATGCCGGTGACATGGAAATTCTCGCAGGGCGGCTTATCAAGACACGATCAAATGGTTGATGGGCGCTCAGTCATTCGCGAAGATCGGGCCTCGAAGGCAACCACGGGGTTCCCAAGCTCGATCGGTTTCCCGCCGATCGCACGAACGGATGCCCGGATCCTGATACTTGGCAGCTTGCCGGGCAAGGCATCGCTCGCAGCATGCGAATATTACGCGCATCCACAAAATGCGTTCTGGAAAATCATGCGCATCCTGTGCGGCGCAGAGGGTAGCTACCGGGCGCGCGGCGAACGGCTGATGGATCATGGCATCGCGGTATGGGACGTGCTTGCGAATTCGGTCCGGCCCGGAAGCATGGATGCCGACATCCGCATTGAAACCGCCAGACCGAACGATTTCGAGCGCTTCCTGTCGACGCACGATCGGATCGGACTTGTGTGTTTCAACGGGAAAAAAGCGGAGCAACTGTTTCGCAGGCTCGTTACGCTTGACGGATTGACAGTCAAGCCGCAGCTGGTGCCTCTGCCGTCCACGAGTCCGGCGTATGCGTCGCTGTCATTCAACAAGAAACTTGCAGCCTGGCGTAATGCCATCGCCCGGGCTGAACCGGAGGAGAGACGATGATTGGATATGTAACGCTGGGCACCAATCGATTCGACAAGGCCGTGCAATTCTATGATGCGTTGTTCGGCTCCATCGGGGCCTCCCGCGGTTTCGAGAACGAGAGCTTTGTCGCGTGGTCTACCAGGCCTGACGCGCCGGCGGTGTCGGTGACAAAGCCGTTCAACAAGGAAGCTGCAACGGTCGGCAATGGGGTCATGGTTGCAATCGCTCTGGATGCACCCGGGACGGTTGACGCATTTCACGCCAAAGCACTGCAACTCGGGGGTACCGATGAGGGCGCGCCTGGTCAGCGCGGTGGCGGTTTTTATAATAGCTACTTTCGTGATCTCGATGGCAACAAACTGGCCGCGTTCTGCCTGACAAAAGAATAATGAATCAGCGGCTTCTGAATGCGCGGCGGGCCATGGCCGAGGGAAAGTATCAGGGGCGCAGGCCGGATTACAGCGCGCTATCGCCGGTTTCGCCAGTCCGTATGCGCCACGCCTGATCCAGCGTAGTGACAAATATTTTGCCGTCGCCAACCTTGCCGGTTTTCGCGGCGTCGATGTTAGCTTCGACGGTGCGTTCGACGAGGTCGTCTGGCACGGCAACATCCACCTTGGCCTTCGGCAGAAAATCAACGACGTATTCTGCACCACGGTAAAGTTCGGTGTGGCCCCGCTGACGGCCAAAACCCTTGACCTCGCTCACGGTCATGCCCTGTATGCCGACCTCGCCAAGCGCGTTGCGGACATCGTCCAAACGAAATGGTTTCACGATTGCGGTGACGAGCTTCATGCGTCCAGTTCTCTGCCTGACCTGACCGGCCTGAGTGAGTACCCCATCAATATCACCTTGACGGAGTACTGGCAATACGCAGCGGCCAAGTGTACAAATAGAGTGCTTGGCTGCATCAGCACCGGGAGTCAAAATGATGGCGTTGATTTCATATCTCAAGGAACCGGAGGGACTGCGTTACAACGGCGCCGCGGTCGTATACGCCATTGCCGGTTACGGTTTGGGCTTTGCCGGGTTGTTCCATTCATCGTGGTTTGCGAACATCCCGGCAATGATACTGCTCGCGCACTCGATGACGATTGCCGCATACGTGATTCACGAATGTGGTCATACCCTGATCTTGAAGCGCAGCCGGCACAACGCGGTTCTTGGCCATTTCATGAGCTGGATCTGCGGTGCCGCCTATGGCACCTATGAAGACATGCGATACAAGCATTTCCGGCACCATGTCGACAACGATGATGTGGTCTGGTTCGAGTACGACAAGTTCTTCGACAAGCATCCGCTGGTAATGCGCGCGGCACGCGGCCTCGAATGGCTCTACATTCCGGCGCATGACCTGATCATGCACTTCATCATGGTATTTACGTCGTTCATCATCCCGGAACGGCGTGACCAGCGTGCTCGAAACCTGAAAGTCATTGCAATTCGTGGCGGCGCTTACCTGGTCTTGCTTGTGTTCTTCACGAAGGTCGCAGTTCTGTACGCGATCGCGTACATGATGATGGTGCAGGTCTTGCGATTCATGGACATGCTGCAACACGATTACCCCTACAATGTGACGCTGTTTGACTATGCCGAGCCACCGCACAAAGGCGACTGCGACTGGGAGCAGGAGCATACGTTCAGCAATCCGGTCTCACTCAGGTATGCGAGGCTCAATTGGCTGACGCTGAATTTCGGGTATCACAATGCACATCACGCCGACATGAATTTGCCCTGGTATCGTCTGCCAGCGCTGCATCGGGAAATGACCGGCGATGACCCGCAGCGTGTGATTCCCTTTGTATCGCAACTGAAATTACTGCACCGGAATCGTCTGTTGCGGGTATTCAACCCGCAGTCCGACGATTATCCGCAAGGAGACAGTTACCTGCGAGCTGCACGCGCGGGGGCTGGCGCAATCGGTGGCAACGCTGCGTCGTTCCTGACGTCCTTCTAGTGTCCTGTCCCGTGAGTTCGCACAGGATATCCGATCATTCTCGTTAGACAAGGGGCTTCGATCATGGTGGGAGGCGCAGGAGAAGTCGGTTGAATGGATATCACCGTTGCCGATGCGACGGCATTGCGCGATTTTTACTCGGCGGTAGTCGGCCTTGAGCCCGAACATGTAAAATCGGCGATTACAACGACTTTTAAGTGAAGATGCCGGCGTCGGGTGAGTCTGTCCTGGGTGCACGTCAAGCTCGGGGCAGCAACGCCGATATTCCCTCCGGGCGGCTCTGAAACCATCAATATCACCATGACGGAGTACTGGGATGTTTGACTTCGATTTTGGCCTCGGCGAGGAAATCGACTTGTTGCGCGAGACTGTGCGCGCGTTCGCCGCTGACCGTATTGCGCCGCGAGCGCAAGCGATAGATACAAGCAATGAGTTTCCGCGCGACCTTTGGCCGGAACTCGGCGCGCTCGGATTGCTGGGCATTACGATCGAGGACGAATTCGGCGGGTCGCAGCTCGGCTATCTTGCGCATGTCGTCGCAATGGAGGAAATCAGCCGTGCCTCGGCATCTGTAGGCCTGTCTTACGGCGCGCATTCGAATTTATGCATGAACCAGCTTCGACGCTGGGGCAGCAATGCGCAAAGACAAAAATACTTGCCGAAACTTGTGTCGGGCGAACACCTGGGGGCTCTCGCGATGAGCGAAGCGGGCGCCGGATCTGATGTCATGGGAATGCGCATGACAGCCACTCGCGATGGCGACGAGTACGTTCTAAGTGGGTCGAAGATGTGGATTACGAACGCGCCGCTCGCAGATGTCATCGTCGTCTATGCAGTCACTGACTCCGGGGCCGGCAGCCGTGCTTTGAGCGCGTTCGTGGTCGAACGCGGAATGCCTGGACTGTCGACCGCAGAAAAAATTGACAAGCTGGGCATGCGCGGCTCCGACACCAGTGAAGTGATATTCGAAGACTGTCGCGTGCCAGTCGAAAATCGCCTTGCGGAAGAGGGCAAGGGCGCCACGATTCTGATGAGCGGCCTCGACTACGAGCGGGTCGTACTTGCGGGCGGCCCGCTCGGCATCATGCGGGCTTGCATGGACGTCGTCATGCCCTACGTGCACGAGCGAAAGCAGTTTGGCCGGCCGATCGGCGAGTTTCAATTAATGCAGGGAAAGCTGGCCGATATGTACACATCGATGAACAGTTGCCGGTCTTACGTCTATGCGGTTGCGCGCGCCTGTGACCGTGAGCAGACTAGCCGCTTCGATGCGGCAGGTTGTATTCTCGTGGCCGCAGAGAAGGCGACATGGATGGCGGGTGAGGCGATTCAGGCCCTGGGGGGCAACGGCTATACCAATGAATACCCGGCGGGGCGCCTGTTGCGCGACGCGAAACTCTACGAGATCGGCGCCGGTACGAGTGAGATACGACGCATGTTGATTGGCCGGGAGCTGTTCGATGCTACGGCCTAGCGGGATTTTCGAAATGTAATCGTGTCGATGTCAACCGAACGACGAGCAAAAATATATGCCAGTAATCAAGACCAAAGTTGACCGAAACTCTGAGGAATTTGTAAAAAACAGGGAGGCCAACGAAGCGTTGGCGCAAGACCTGAGAGCACTCCGCGAGCAAGTCCTGCTCGGAGGGCCGGAGCGCTCGCGGGACCGTCATATTGAGCGGGGCAAATTGTTACCGCGCGACAGAATTCTCACGCTGTTGGATGATGGTTCGCCGTTTCTCGAAATTGGCCAGCTCGCCGCCCATGGCGTCTATGATGAGAGCGTTCCCGCGGCTGGCCTTATTGCTGGAATTGGGCGTATCCATGATGTCTATTGCATGGTTGTCGCCAACGATGCAACCGTGAAGGGCGGTACTTACTACCCGCTGACCGTCAAGAAACATTTGCGGGCCCAGGAAATCGCGGAGCAAAATTACTTGCCGTGCATCTATCTGGTCGACTCCGGTGGCGCCTTCCTGCCGCGTCAGGACGAGGTCTTCCCCGATCGAGATCACTTCGGCCGAATTTTTTATAACCAGGCGCGACTATCGGCGCTGGGTATCCCGCAAATTGCGGCTGTAATGGGATCCTGCACGGCTGGCGGTGCGTATGTGCCGGCGATGTGCGACGAAGCCATCATAGTGCGAAACCAGGGCACAATTTATTTAGGTGGCCCACCGTTGGTCAAGGCAGCAACAGGCGAAATCGTCGATGCGGAAACTCTCGGCGGCGGCAGTGTCCATACGCGCATTTCCGGCGTAGCCGATCATCTTGCCGATGACGACACGCATGCGCTGATGATCGCGCGCGAGATCGTCGCGAACCTTAATATAACCAGGCAAAGCGCGGTTGCGATGCGTGAGCCACTCGAACCTGCCTATCCGGCAGAAGATATATACGGCATTGTGTCGCGCGAGTACCGCTTTCCATATGATGTCCGCGAGGTTATTGCGCGAATTGTCGACGCATCCGAGTTTCACGAGTTCAAAAAACTCTATGGCTCAACGCTCGTCTGTGGCTTCGCTCATATTGACGGATATCCGATCGGCATCGTTGCGAACAACGGCATACTGTTTCCCGAGTCGGCCCAGAAAGGGGCGCATTTCATTCAATTGTGTAATCGGCGTGGAATCCCGTTGTTATTCCTGCAAAACATCACTGGCTTCATGGTTGGCAAGAGAGTCGAGCATGCCGGGATCGCAAAGGAAGGGGCAAAGATGGTGAATGCCGTCGCCACCGCGACGGTACCCAAGTTTACCGTCATCATAGGCGGTTCGTTCGGCGCCGGAAATTACGCAATGTGCGGGCGTGCCTACAATCCGAGGCTTCTATGGATGTGGCCGAACGCACGCATTTCAGTGATGGGCGGCGAACAGGCGGCGATCGTGTTGTCGACGGTGAAGCGAGATAGCCTTGAGGCTCGCGGTGAGGAATGGCCGCAGGAGGAACAGGACGAATTCGAGTCGAGCATCCGTGAGCAATACGATGTGCAGGGACATGCATACTATTCGAGTGCGCGGCTGTGGGATGACGGCGTGATCGATCCGGTCGAAACGCGCAATGTTCTGTCATTCGGGCTCGCAGCGGCGATGAACCGGCCGCGCGATGTGGAGACGCCGTTCGGTATCTTCAGGATGTAAGCGAAGTTCATGCGGAGAGGCTGAAACGGATGATGCGGTATGATGCGCTGGAAAATCCGGGGATACTCGAGTGCCGCGCGCAATGAGCGACAGACAACGGCAGAATTCCGGTACAACGGAAGTCCGCGAAGCACTTCGATTTGACGTTGGTGCGCTGGAAAAGTACATGACAGCTCATGTGGTCGGCTTTCGCGGGCCACTCGAAGCCAGCCAGTTCAAAGGTGGCCAATCGAATCCCACGTATCTGCTCGAGGCGCAATCCGGCAAGTACGTCCTGCGCCGAAAACCGCCCGGCAGGTTATTGAAGTCGGCGCATGCGGTTGACCGCGAATTTCGTGTTATCAGTGCTCTTCATGCGGCCGATTTCCCGGTGCCTCGTCCGTATGCACTCTGCGAAGACGAGTCAGTCATCGGCACGAGCTTCTTCATCATGGAGTGCGTCGATGGCCGCATATTCTGGGACCTCGATCTTCCCGGACTGGGGGCGCAGGAAAGGGCGGCGATATACGACGACGTCAATGCAACAATCGCGCGATTACACAATTTCGATGCCGCTGCTCTGGGCCTTGCAGACTACGGCAAGCGCGGCAATTATTTCGAGCGCCAGATTTCGCGGTGGGCTGGCCAGTATCGTGCATCGGAAACCGGGACGATCGAGAGCATGAACGACTTGATCGACTGGCTACCGCAAAATATCCCCGAAGACGACTCCTCAAGCATCGTGCACGGTGATTTCAGGCTCGACAACCTGATCTTGCATCCGGACAAACCCGAGGTTGTCGCCGTGCTCGATTGGGAGTTGTCGACCATTGGCCATCCGCTTGCAGACTTTACTTACCACCTCATGGCCTGGCAGATGCCGAAGATAGGAATTGGCTCAGAAGGCTTGCTGGGCAAGGATCTTGGCAAACTGGGAATTCCGGGGGAAGAGGACTATACGGCCCGCTACTGTGAGCGGACGGGGCGTGTTAACGGCATTGCCGATCGCAATTTTTGCTCGGCCTTCAATTTCTTTCGACTCGCAGCGATATTGCAGGGTATTGCCGGGCGAGTGCGGGATGGTACCGCCACGAGCGCTCATGCCTCCGATGCCGAAAAAGGGGTTCGACCGCTGGCCGACATAGGTTTGCGATTTGCAAGCAGGGCATAAGCTGCGATAGTGCGCATCACTACACTGGATTTTCGACGCCCCTGCGACACATGCGATGCGGACGAACTGATGGACCATGGCGCTCAATTACGATGATCTGATGGCAACGTCCGTTGCCGATATACCTTTCAGTTACGGCGACACCGAGACGATGTTGTACGCACTGAGTATCGGTCTGGGCCGCGACCCCCTGAATCGGAAAGAGCTTGGCTACGTCTACGAACAAGGCCCGCAATTGAGTACCGTGCCGACCATGGCCACGGTTCTGGTGCCAGATTTGTTTCCCGCCGATCTCGGCTGGGATTACACCCAGGTGCTTCATAGCGAGCAACGACTGACTCTGTATCGCCCGTTGCCCGCGGCAGCCGATATCCTGATCAACAAGCGCATCGTGGGCGCCTATGATCGAGGGCCGACGCGCGGCGCGATCGTGCTACTGGAGGCCGAGGGCCGTCTGGCGAAGGACGACACGGTTCTGTTCACGTTGGGTAGCACGCTCGTTGCTCGTGGCGATGGCGGATTCGGTGCGCCAGCCGGTTCCGGCCCGGCGCCGCATCGGGTACCCAGGCGCGAGCCGGATCTGAGCTGCGACATCGAATCCAGCCCCCATCAGGCCTTGTTGTACCGGCTGAACGGCGACCGTAATCCACTGCATGCGGATCCATCGCTCGCACGGCAGGTCGGTTTTCGGGCGCCTATACTGCACGGACTTTGTACCTACGGCGTAGCCTGTCACGCGATCTTGCAAACGATCTGCGACTACGATTACACGTTAATCGGCGGATTTGATGCCCGATTTTCTGCGCCCGTGGTTCCCGGTGATACGATTACGACCGATATGTGGCAGGACGGCAATATCGTATCTTTCCAATGTTCGGTCAAAGCGCGTGATAGCGTGGTCATAAGAAATGGCAGATGCACTCTGGCGGCCTGAGCCGCACATGAACTAATCGCCGGAGAATGGCGTGAGCGATCGCGTAACAGTAAGCACAGACGGACATGTTGCCGAAGTCATGCTAAATCGGCCGGACAAACACAACGCGATCGACATGCAGATGTTTGCAGAACTTGGAGAGGCTGGCGATCGGCTCGCCGCGGAACCGGCTATTCGCGCCGTGGTTCTGCACGGCGCCGGCGATAATTTTTGTGCGGGAATCGATGTCGGCGTTTTTGATGACAACACGGCCAGCATCGGCCCGAACTCGATGACGCCGCAGGATCCATCGCCGGCAAATTTTTTTCAACGGGCGGCATACGTCTGGCGCGAACTGCCCGTACCCGTCATTTGCGCGATCAGTGGAGTCGCATTCGGCGGTGGCTTACAGATTGCTCTGGGCGCGGACCTGCGCTATGCGCGGCCGGATTCGCGTCTGTCGATCATGGAGATAAAGTGGGGGCTGATTCCCGACATGGCGATCAGCGCAACGGCACGCCAAGTGATGCCGGTCGACAAGCTCAAAGAACTCGCGTATTCGGGTCGCGTTGTCGATGGTAAAGAGGCGTTGCAGCTGGGCCTGTTGACGGCCTTGCACGAGGATCCCTTGATGGCCGCGCGCGAGATGGCGGCAGAGATTGCGGGGAAATCACCGGAAGCGGTTGCTGCAA
>SMUY01148088.1_pt1 | contig 55117 bp, 54 predicted proteins | sample 2456441 | NCBI WGS metagenome assembly SMUY01 (sample SAMN11095931, study PRJNA526329) | marine sediment metagenome | biome: Marine sediment; feature: Surficial sediment; material: Deep marine sediment; isolation source: Hadal surficial sediment | place: Pacific Ocean | collected 2014-11 | depth...
CAAATGGATATAAGAGTCATCTCAAGGCGACACTGGGGCGACTTTCCCAAGGGTAAATTTATAACCCTTTGATTTATAAGGATTTAAAAATTAAACTTTTTTTGCCAAAAAGAGCCCTTACCAAAGCGCGGAGATTCACCTAACTGTTTAATTTATAATGGGTTATTGATTTAACTATTGTATCAGACCAAACGGGACCGGGACAAAGGTGAGGATGAATATGACGATGGAGAGATAACCGATGAAACGGTGTCTAGGCTCAAGCGGTTCCAATTCATTCAAAACCGGCGGGTGTTTCAAACCCAAAAGAAACACCAGAGCGGCCCAGACCCACCATCCGGCCCAATGAAATCCCAGTAGCAGTAAGGCCAGAAAACTCAACCGAGCGACATAAGCATGCTTCGAATTAAAAAGTGAATAAATCACATGCCCGCCATCGAGCTGACCCATCGGCAACAGGTTCAACGCCGTGAAAAACATCCCCAGCCAACCTGCAAAGGCCAAGGGATGCAACATGACGGTCTCCTCTATGGAAAAGGGATTGATCCCCAAAGTCACTTTGACCATTCCCAAAAATATCAGTGAATCTCCCAATCGGATGGAAGTCATCGGGTCCACATTCTGCTCGAGCGTTATATGCGAATTCAACAAACCGATCAGCAGAATGGGGACGGCCACGATAAATCCCGCAATCGGTCCGGAAGCCCCGATCTCCATCAACGTCCTGCGGTTGGGTGTCGGCTCCTTGATCATAATGAACGCACCCATCGTTCCAATGTTCAGAAAAAAGGGTATCGGCGGCAGGGGAATAAAATTCGGCAGGGTGGCATTGACGTTATTCACCCGGCAGGCCCAGTAGTGTCCGAATTCGTGAGTGGCCAGGATCAGGATCAGGCCAAACGAAAACCAGGGTCCCCCCACCAGCCAAGTGGTGAATACCGTGGCGGCAAACAATCCGAAAAAAATGGAAAGGGTTTTTGCATTGATGGGAAATCGCTGGCCGGAAAAAGGGGGATATTCCGGGGAGTCGGTGTAGACCGGTTCGGGCCGGTGGTGTGATTCATTTTCCATAAATCAGCATACCAACCCGACAACCCACTTCACTCCGCGAACCGGCGCACCTCTCTGTGGCCCCCGCTTATGCATCCAGTGGTTTGTGTTTGAAGGATTTTCCATTTTTTCCCGAATAATCCGCCACAATCTGGCCGTTGCCCACCAGTTTGTATTTATAAATAACGAGGCCTTCCAAGCCGACCGGTCCTCGTGCATGGGTTTTATTGGTGCTGATCCCTATTTCCGCGCCGAGGCCGAACCGGAACCCGTCCGCAAACCGGGTGGAGGCGTTCACCATGACACTGGCCGAATCCACATCGTTCATAAACCGTTCGGCTTTCTCCCGGTTTTCGGTGACGATGGTATCCGTGTGTCCCGACCCGTGAGTGTTGATATGGTCGATGGCCTCCGCCATATCATCCACCAGTTTGACGGACAACTTGAGATTGTTGTATTCGGCGTCCCAGTCGCCGGCCTCCGCCTTTTTCAAATCGGGAATCAGACTGCAGGTTTTCAGGCAACCCACCAGTTCCACTTCCTTCTCACGCAATTGCGCCATCAGGGACGGCAACACATTCGGAGCGATCCCCTCATGCACGAGCAGGGTTTCCATGGCATTGCAGGCGGCGGCATACTGGAGTTTGGAATCGAGGGCCACCCGGATGGCCTTGTCGGTATCCGCTTCCTTATCGATATACACGTGGCACAAGCCCTCCGAATGCCCGAGGACGGGGATCTTGGTATTCTCCTGGACGTAACGGACAAACTGGTTACTCCCGCGCGGAACCACCAGATTGATGTATTGATCCTGCTTCAACATTTCCGCCACTTCAGCCCGAGTTTCGATCAATTGCACTGCCGCGGCCGGTACGCCCTCCACCTCCGACAGGGCTTGTTGAATGAGACCGGCAATCACCCGGTTGGAGTGTTGCGCCTCGACGCCGCCTTTTAAAATCACCGCGTTGCCCGATTTAAAGCATAGGGAGGAAATCTGGGGAACGGCGTCGGGCCGGGACTCGAAAATGGCACCGATCACCCCGATCGGACAGGAAACGCGGGTCAATTCCAATCCGTCGTCCAGCTCCATTGTCCCCTGCTTCTGTCCCACCGGGTCGGGCAGTCCGGAGACACTGCGAATGCCCTGGGCCATGTCCCGGACCTTCGTTTCGTCCACCGCCAGGCGCGCCACGAGGGAATCGGGAATGTTCTCTTTCTTGGCGAACTCCAGGTCCTTGCGGTTGGCCTCCAGAATTTCGGCACAATGGTTTTCAATCTGCGCCGCCATGGCCTGCAACACCCGGTTCTTGGTCTCGGTATCCAACCGGGCGAGCACCAAGGCCGCGGCTTTGGCGTCTGCGGCTATTTCGGATAAGTTTCTCTCGGTCATGTCAATCACTTGCGGCGGATGGGTAAAGGGGATTCTTAATCCCCTTCAATTTGGTCAAAATGGCCGCCACCCCTTTTTCTCCAATCTCGTTGCCCCACATCCGGAGGAACTGCAAGCCCAACAACACCTTGGAGTTTCCCAAATACAGAGCTCCCTGGGTGGTGATGCCGTTCCATTGCAGATCCAGCTCGATCAGGTTTTTGAATACCGGCGACTGGGTCATGGAGAGCATGCCCTGATCCCCCAGCTTGTTGTTTTTTAGCGACAGGATTTTGAGGCGAGTCAGGGTCTTGGAATCGGCCAGACTCTGGATGCCGTCGGGTCCAATTTTATTTTCTCCGAGGTCCAGGATTTCGAGATGAACCAAATGTTTGGACTGGCTTAAAAACTTGAGACCCTGATCGCTGATTCCGTTGTTCGCCAGTAGCAGCTCCTTGATATGGCTCATCACCTCAGATTGAGCCAACGCTTTGAGACCTTCGTCGCCGATCTGGTTGCCGGTCAAATCCAGCGATTCCAGAGACATGATCGCTTGGGACTCGGCGATGGCTTCAGCGCCTTGGGTTCCAATTTTGTTTCCGAACAAACTGATCGTGGTCAACTTGGGATAGGCCTTGGATTCGAACAGGGCTTTCACGCCGTCGCTTTCAATCTGGTTATTGAATAGATAAAGGACCTTAAGATTCTGGAGATATTTGGATTGCGCCAGCGCCTCCGCACCCTCGTCGCCTATATTATGGGTGTTCAAATCGAGGGTCTCCACCTTTTCCAGCAGCCTCGACCGCGCCAGTTGCTGAATGCCCTGGTCATACAGCATTCCGCTGTAATTCAGTTTCAGGTATTTGCCGTCCTGCTTCAGTTCCCTGAGAACGAGCGCATTGATATCCAGCGCCCAGGCGGTCCCTACCCCCGCCAGAAGCAGAACCGCCGCTCCCAGCCAACCCACATTCTTCGTTTTCAGACGAAATGTTTTCATGGAAAATTATGTACCGTTATTCGCACTTCCAAACCGTCCTGCAACCAGCCGATATTGCCGTTGCCGGCGACCGTGGAGATGATGCCCTTGGGATCGATTTTCCGGATGCGGTGGTTATCCCGATCCGAAAAGTACAGGTTCCCTTCCCGGTCGAAGACCATGCGGTACGGACTTTTCAACTGCGCCCGGGTTGCGGGGCCGCCATCCCCACTATAACCAGCCACGCCTATCCCCGCCACAAGAAGGATGTTTCCCTCCTTATTGATTTTGCGGATGCGGTGGCTGGTTTCTTCGGCGACGAACAATTCTCCATCCGGGCTGAAGATCAATCCTCCCGGAGACCGGATACCGGCTTCGATGGCTGGCCCCCCGTCGCCGCTGTCTTCAAAGGCCCCCGTGCCGGCAAACGTGGTCACGTTCTGGTTCCGGTCGATTTTCCTGATTTTACTACTTCCTGAATCGGATACAAATATTTCTCCCGATGAATTGACGGCGATGCCATTGGGATGAATTTCTTCATCGGCGATTTTCTGCCAGTGGTCCAAAGCCAAGGTGGATACGATTCCCCGGGAATCCACCTTGCGGATTTTCCGTTGGGTCAAATCCGCCAGATAGACGTTCCCCTCGCCATCCACCGCCAAATCCTTGATCATGCCGAAAGACGCCAAAACCGCCGGGCCGCCGTCTCCTGTGTCGCCCAAAACCCCGTTACCGGCAAACCGGGTGATTCGGCCCTGAGCGTCGATTTTGCGGACAAACTTGCTGGGCCCCTGCGGAGAAATGAAGTAAATATTGTCCTTCCGGTCCACCACCATGGCATCCGGCAGGTAAAGCGAGGCCTTGGAAACCGGGCCACCGTCCCCCTCATTGCCCAAATGACCGGACCCCGCAAGGGTGTAGATAAAACCTTTGCGGTCGATGAAACGCAGGCGGTTGCTCATTTTATCGGAAAAAATGATATTGCCTTTGCTGTCTATCCCAATTCCCGAAGGAAACTCCAAGGTCGCCCCCGTCCCCGGGCCGCCGTCTCCCCGAAACCAGGATTTTCCATTTCCCGCCACGGTGGCAAGGGCGTGTGTTTTAAAATCCATACTGCGGACCCTGAAATGGTTGCGGTCCACAATAATCAACTTCCCATCAGGGTGGTGCGCCAGCGCGAAGGGCAAATGCAGGGTGGTTTCGGAGGCAATTTCATTGTCTCCGTTATATTCGTATTTGCCGATCCCCATCACCGTGGTCATGATGCCCAGCGAATCCACCTTGCGTATCCGGTTGTTGTTCCGGTCGGCAATGTACAGGTTGCCGCGTGGATCGACCGCCACATCGGTGGGATAAGCCAGGCTGGCGCGCGTGGCCGGCCCGTAATCCCCGGAGAAAAAATGGGTGCCGTCACCCGCCACCGTGGTGATGATTCCCTGGGTATCGACCTTGCGGATGCGGTTGTTGCCCCGGTCGGCGATGTACAGATTGCCCTGGGCATCGAGATCGATCCCGAACGGATATTTCAGAAAGGCGTCCACCGCCGGGCCAAAATCGCCGCCAAACTCGGGCAGGCCCAAGCCCGCCACGGTGGTGATCACGCCCTGGGAATCGACCTTTCGAATGCGGTTGTTGGACCGGTCGGAAATATACAGATTGCCCTTACCGTCACACACCAGATCGGAAGGATAATTCAAATGGGCCTGAATGGCCGGCCCGTCATCGCCCCCCATATCGGGAATACCGGTGCCGGCCACGGTGGTTACCGTTCCCGCAACATCAATCCGGCGAACGCGGTGGTTGTTGCGGTCCGCCACAAAAAGGTTTCCTTTTTGATCCAGACACAATCCTGCGGGAAAATTAAAAGTCGCTTTCAATGCGGGACCGTGGTCGCCGCCAAAACCCGCCTTCCCGTTACCCGCAATGGTTGTGATGATGCCGTCCTTATCGATTTTGCGTATGCGGTTTTTGGACCGGTGCGAAATATAAATATTTCCCTCGTGATCGACCGCCACGCCGTCGACCAAGGTTAAAACCACTTCCGTCGCCTTTCTGCCGTCGCCGATGTCCTGGTAAGGGTAATGGCCCGGTCCCGGAGCGGATGGAGCCATCGATCCGGATAACAGGAAGAGAACACCAAAAAAGAAAGAGCACACCCTCATGGGATGGAACATTTTTATATTGATTACAATAAGTTATAATTATTTATTTAAAGTAAGTTATCTACTACCGAAGAACGATCTCGATCCCCCGGTTCCGGTTGAATTTGAACTTGGCCTTCAATGTTTCTTCCCCCAACTGGTTCTGAATCATATCCAGCACAACCAGCTTCGGAAAATTTCGTGATTTGATCAACTCGACCGCACCCACATCGGTAATGTTATTCTGTCCAACGTACAACTGGGTCAAATTGATAAAATTGGGGGATCGGGCCAGATGCCCCGCTCCTTCATCGCCGATTAGGTTTCGGAACAGGCTCAGGGTTTCCAGATTTGGGAATCCCTTGGACTGCGCCAGATATCCAATCGCCTCCGGAGTGACGAGGTTGTCGTTCAGCAACAGGGTTTTCAGATGTTGAAAATGATCCGATTCCGCCATCAGGGCGAGGCCGTCTTCGCCAATCTCATTTTTCCAGAGCTTGAGCGTTTCCAGATTCTTCAGGTAGGGCGATTCCACCAGAGCCTGCACGCCGAGGTCTCCCAGGGTATTTCCCCATAAATCCAGATGCTTCAATTGCGCCAGATGGGGAGACTGCGCCAGCGCTTCCATCCCCTCGTTTTTGATCTGGTTACCCTCCAGCAACAGGCTGGTCACCCCTTTGAGGACTTCCATCTGAGCCAGTTGCCGGGCGCCTGCGGTTTTGATTTTCTTGCGCGTCAAATCGAGGGTTGTGCCGTCCTTGCTCAACCGGCTTTGCACCAGGCTTTCCATGTCCAGAGCCAGGGCGGGGGCACTCGGGGACCACACCAGGATCCAGCTCCATAACACGAGAAATTTTAAAAGGAATCGCGGCATTGGGATTTCCCGTTCGAGGGTCCGGCGCATCAACAGGACCGGCAGATATGAGCCGGATTAGGTTATCAAATATTTAAAGATCGTGTAGATAATTTTTGTGCCGGCTTTCAGGGTGCCAGATAGGGTGCCAGTGATTTTGGACACGCCGATGCGTACCCGGTAACGGACCGGAACCTCCCGGATACGCAACCCGTTCTGCACGGCCTTGATCTGCATTTCCACCGTCCAGCCGAAATCCTGGTCGTGCATCCCGATGGCCTGCAACGATTCGGAACGGATCGCCCGGAACGGTCCGAGATCGGTGAATCGGTGGCCGAAAAACAGCCGGATCAAAAAGACCGCGAGCTGGTTGCCGTAACGCGCCTGGGGAAGCAGGGCCTGCCTGCTCTCGGCAAGAAGCATACGGCTGCCCACCACAAAATCCGCCTCGCCTTTAAGAATCGGCTCCACCAGCAGGGATATTTCCTCGGGATAGTCACTGTAATCGCCGTCCAAAAACACCACGATATCGGGAGCGTCCAGCGCGGCCATTCCCGTAAGGCAGGCCCGGCCGTAGCCCCGGCGCCTTTCATGGACCACCGTCGCCCCGTTCTTACGAGCCACCTCGGCAGTCCGGTCAGTCGAGCGGTTATCGACCACGATGATCTGGTGCAGTTGGTCCTTGGGAAGATCGTTCAACACAAGGGGTAGGGATTTTTCTTCGTTGTAGGCAGGGATGATAACGGAAATTTTGGGGGACATGAGGCCGTCCCTACTTGCTGTCCTGGAGCGCCTGTTTCATCTTGCGGACAAACACCTTGAGCTTTTCCTCGCGCTCGGCGGGGTCCGGGTTTTCCTCGATCATGCGGACGAGGGCGCTTCCGACAATCACTCCGTCGGAAAATCCGGATGCCGCCTTGGCCTGTTCCGTCCCGGAGATTCCGAATCCGATCAGGACCGGCAGAGCCGTCGCCTGTTTGATCCGGCGCACTTTTTCTTCCACACCCTGAGCCAGCGAACGGCGCACCCCGGTCACCCCGGTCAGGGAAATATAGTAAATAAACCCGCGGCTCTTCTGACTGATCATCTCGATCCGATCCGGCGTGCTGGTGGGGGCCAGCAGATAAATCACGTCCAAGCCTTGCGCCTGGGCCAACGCGTCAAACTCTCCCGCCTCTTCCGGCGGCAGGTCGGGGACGATCACCCCGTCGACTCCGGCTTCGACGGCATCTTTCACAAACGCTTCCTGGCCGTAAACGAACACCGGATTGAAACTGGTCATCAGAACGAGGGGCAGTTGAGACGACTGACGAATCTCGCGCACCAGTTGGATGATTTTTTTAAGGGTGGTACCGCTTTTGAGCGACCGCTGGGAGGACGCCTGGATGACCGGCCCGTCCGCCAGCGGATCGGAAAACGGCACGCCCAGCTCAATGATGTCGGCCCCGCCTTCCTCGATAGCCGAGAATAGCTCCTTGGTGGATGCCAGATCGGGATCGCCCGCGGTGATAAACGCCACCAGTGCTTTCTCGCTGTTCGATTTCAGCCAGTCGAATCGTTTTTGAATACGGCTCACAGTTCCTCTCCCAGAAATTCCGCCACCTGGTCGACGTCCTTGTCGCCCCGCCCGGACAAGCAGATGACCATCACTTCGTCCTTTTTCATGTTCGGCGCGATTTTCGCCACCTGGGCGATGGCATGCGCCGTTTCCAGCGCGGGAATGATGCCCTCGGTGCGCGACAACAGTTTGAAACCTTCCAGCGCTTCCTGATCGGTGATCGAAACGTACTCCGCGCGCTGGCTGTCCTTGAAATAACTGTGCTCGGCTCCGACACCGGGGTAATCAAGACCGGCGGAGATGGAATGGGCTTCCTGGACCTGTCCGTCGGCGTCGAACAGCAGATAACTCTTCATCCCGTGCAGGATTCCCACCGCACCATGCCCCAGGGATGCGCCGTGCTTGCCGGTTTCGATACCGTACCCGGCGGCTTCGACGCCGATCATTTTGACTTCTTTATCATCCGCGAAGGGGTAAAACAGGCCCATGGAATTACTGCCGCCGCCGACACAGGCCACCAGAACGTCCGGCAGGCGGCCTTCCACCTGCTGAATCTGTTCTTTGGTTTCGTCGCCGATGACCCTCTGGAAATCCCGCACGATCATCGGAAACGGGTGCGGTCCCACCACCGAGCCGATGATGTAATGCGTGTCTTCTACCGTGGTGATCCAGTTGCGGATGGCTTCGCTGGTGGCGTCCTTCAGGGTGCGCGTCCCGGACGAAACCGGGGTGACTTTCGCGCCGAGCAGTTTCATGCGGAACACGTTGAGCGCCTGACGGCGGATATCCTCCTCGCCCATGAACACCTCGCATTCCAGATCGAACAGTGCCGCGGCGGTGGCGGTGGCCACGCCGTGCTGGCCCGCTCCGGTTTCGGCGATGACCCGCTTCTTGCCCATCCGTTGGGTGAGCAAAGCGCTGCCGATGGTGTTGTTGATTTTATGCGCGCCGGTGTGGTTCAAATCCTCGCGCTTGAGATAGATTTTGGCGCCGCCCAGCTGGCGGGTCAGGTTCTCCGCGAAATACAGCGGCGACGGCCGCCCCACATAATGCTCCAGATAAAACCTGAGCTGTTTCTGGAATTCCGGATCGTTTCGGGCCTCGTGATACAGCTTCTCCAATTCCTCGAGGGCCGGCATCAGAGTTTCGATGACGAATTTGCCGCCGAACTCTCCGAAATGGCCTTGTCGATCCGGCAATGTGGGTGTACTCATAACACTCTCCTGTTAACTCCCGCGCACCGCTTTTAAAAACGCCTTTATCTTTTTGGGGTCCTTTTTGCCCGGCGACTGCTCGACCCCCGAGCTGACATCCACGCCGTACGGTTGCACTTTTTGAATGGCCGCTTTCACGTTGCGCGGATTAAGCCCTCCGGCGATGATGATCGGACCGTACTTTTTCGCACGCCGGGCCAAGTCCCAGTCGAACACTTCGCCGGTGCCGCCCCGTTGATCTTCTTGATACGTATCGAGCAAAAATCCGTCCACCGGGTAGCGGGACAAACCTTTAAGCGACCCGGCATCCTGAACCCGCACCGCCTTGATCACCCGGTGCCTGATCTTTCTGCAAAACGCCGGCGACTCGTCGCCATGCAGCTGCACCGCATCCAGCCCGCAACGGTCGGCGATACGGTTGATGGTCTCCGCCGTCTCATTGACAAACACGCCGACCCGGTGGACGAACGGCGGCAGTTTCGAACAAATGTCCTTCGCGGTTTGAGCCGTCACATAGCGCGGGCTTTTCCTGTAAAAAACAAACCCGATGGCATCGGCGCCGCATGCCACCGCCAGGAGGGCGTCCTTGAGGCGCGTGGTGCCGCAGACCTTGACCTTAACCGGCGGGTTGGGTTTTGCCATGAACCGTAAACTCCTGAAGCTTATCGGAAATGTTCTGCGCTTTCATCAGGCTTTCGCCGATGAGAAACGCGTGCATCCCCAGCCCTTCGAACTCCTCGATCTGCGACCGGCTGTCGATGCCGCTCTCGCACACGAGGAGCAGGTTGTCCATGCCGCGCGTTTCCTTGAGCAGTCGGCGGGAAATGTCGAGATCGGTTTTACCCGTGGTCAAATCCCGGTTGTTGATGCCCAAAAACTCCGCGCCGGCATGAAACGCTTTTTCCATATCCCGCTCGTGATGCGTTTCCACCAGCGCGGTGAGGCCGATCTCCTTGCCCAACTCCAGCAAATCCCGCAACTGGTTCTTATCCAGCGAAGTGGCGATCAGCAGAAAACAATCGGCCCCGCAGGCGCGCGATTCATACACCTGGTACTCATCAAAAATAAAATCCTTGCGCAACAGGGGAATGGACAGCACCAACCGGCTGGCCTGTTCGACGTGTTCCAGGCTGCCGCCGAAAAACCGGCTTTCGGTCAAAATGGAAATCGCCGTAGCGCCGCTCTCCGCATAGGTCCGGGCAATCGCCAGGGGATCGAACTGCTCCACCAGGTCGCCTTTGAACGGCGTGCGCCGCTTGATTTCAGCGATGATTTTCGAACCTTCCCCGGGGACCTTGATCGCATCGGTGATGGGGATCACATCCCGCTGATCGCCTATTTTATTTTTGACCTCGGTCAACGGAGCTTCGCGCCGGGTGGTATCCAGTTCCACCCTTTTGGCGGCGAATATTTCATCGAGAATATTAGCCATAAGGTTATGCCTTACGAATGGCTGAGACGGCACAGGTCTTTCAACTTTTGCCGCGCCTCGCCGGAGTTGATGGATTTTCTGGCGACTTCGATTCCCTCCTTGAAACCGGCGGCCTTGCCCGCCGCAACGATTGCCGCGGATGCGTTCAACAAAACGATATCGCGTTTGGGACCGCCTGCCCCGTCGAGCAATTCTCGCAGGATGGTCGCATTGTTCTCCACGGAGCCGCCTTTTAAATCCTGCTCCGAACAATACTCAAAGCCCAACTCCGTAGGATCAAGATAATAATCCTTTATTTCTCCATTATTTAACTCAGAAATTTTGGTGTTACACGTTAAGGTAATTTCGTCGAGGCCATCCTCGCCGTGCACCACAAAGGCATGCCGGGTACCGAGGTTTTTAAGGACCTGAGCCAAAGGCGAGGTCCATTTCGAATCGAACACGCCCACCACCTGCGCCTGAACGCGGGCGGGATTGGTCAGCGGTCCCAGCAGGTTGAACACCGTGCGGAAACCCAATTCCCGGCGGACATCCGCCGCGTGTTTCATGGCTTTATGCAGGGTCGGCGCGAACAGGAACCCGATACCCGCCAACTCGACGCAACGCTCCACCACCGATTTGTCCGCCTCGATATGGACCCCGAGGCATTTCAGCACGTCGGCGCTTCCCGACCGGCTGGAGACCGCACGGTTGCCGTGCTTGGCGACGGGAATCCCCGCCCCCGCCACGACAAACGCGGCGGTGGTGGAAATATTGAAGGTGTCGGCACCGTCGCCGCCGGTGCCGCAGGTATCGACCACCCCCTCAACGGGAATGTTCAACGGTTCCGCCTTTTCGCGCATCACCTGCGCGGCGCCGGAAATTTCCGCCACGGTCTCGCCTTTCATGTGAAGCGCGGTGAGAAACGCGCCCAATAGCGAACGGTCCACCTTGCCCTCCATGACCTGGGTCATGATGGATACCATTTCGTCTTCGGTCAGGTCGTTCCCGTCGACTACCTTATGCAGGATGTCCTGTGCCTTCATGTTCGTTTACCTTTTCGGCCGGCAGATCGATAAAGTTTTTCAGCAAATCCTTGCCGTATACGGTCAAGATCGATTCAGGATGAAACTGCACACCTTCGATAACCAGCTCCTTGTGGCGGATGCCCATGATCTCGCCGTCATCCGATTCGGCGGTGATTTCAAAACAGTCCGGCAGGGTTTTCCGGTTGACCACCAGTGAATGATAACGGGTGGCTTCGAACGGGTTAGGCAGACCCTGGAACACGGTTTTGCCGTCATGTTGGATCATCGAGGTTTTGCCGTGCATGAGTTTTCGGGCTTTGATGATATCGCCGCCGAACGCCTCCGCCACCGACTGGTGTCCCAGGCACACGCCCAACAGAGGAATCTTTCCGGCAAAGTGGCGCACCACTTCCTTGGAGATGCCCGCTTTCGAGGGGGTGCAGGGACCGGGAGAAATCACGATTTTGCTGGGAGCCTGTTTTTCGATCTCCTCAATGGAAATCCGATCGTTGCGGTACACCTCCAGCTCCGCGCCCAATTCTCCCATGTACTGCACCAGATTGTAGGTGAAGGAGTCGTAGTTGTCGATCATCAGGATCATGGCAGAAGCCCCCTTCCCGCCAGGCCGATGGCCTTGAGCATGGCCCGTCCCTTGTTCATGGTTTCCTCGAATTCATTGTCCGGAACCGAGTCGGCGACAATCCCCGCGCCGACGCCGAGGTAACCGACCTGATCCTTCACCACCAGTGTGCGGATGGCGATGGCGGTATCCATATTGCCCGAAAAGCTGATGTATCCGACCGCTCCGGCATAGATTCCGCGGCGCGTCGGTTCCAACTCGTCGATGATTTCCATAGCGCGAATCTTGGGCGCGCCGGACACCGTGCCCGCTGGGAACGCCGCTTTCAGTACGTCGAAACAGTCGAGTCCTTTCTTCAACCGGCCGCGCACGTTGGACGCGATATGCATGACGTGGGAATAGCGCTCGATGGTGAATTTTTCGTTCACTTCGACCGAGTTGATCTGCGCCACCCGGCCCAAGTCGTTGCGGCCGAGATCGACCAGCATGATGTGTTCGGCCAACTCCTTTTCGTCCTGCAACAGATCCTTTTCCAAATATTGGTCCTCGGCTTCATTTTGGCCACGCTTGCGCGTTCCGGCGATGGGGCGGACCTCCACCTGATCCCCTTCCAGACGGACCAGAACCTCCGGCGACGAACCGACCACCTGGACGTCGTCAAAATTCAGGTAATACATATAGGGCGAGGGATTGATCGTCCGCAGGGCCCGGTAAATGGTAAACGGGTCCTGCTGAATATCGAACTTGAGGCGCTGCGACAATACCACCTGAATGGCATCGCCCTCATGGATATAGCGTTTGGCCTTGACCACCGCCTCTTTGAACTGCTCCTTCGCGAAATTGGATTCGATGCGCGGGTCCTCTTCCACCGGGGAGTCCGTGGGCCTGTCCGGGGTATTGGGAACGGGCTGGCGCAGTTTCTTTTCCAGGGCGTCGATCTGGGCGGTGGTTTCTTTATAAACTTCTGCCAGGTCGCGTCCTTCGGTATGGGCGTTGGACACCACCTTGATCGTCTGGTTGACATTGTCGAAAATCAGCAGGGTATCGGTGATGACGAAAACCGAATCGGGAATGTCCAGATCGTCTTCGGTCTCGTCCGGCAGGTTTTCGAAATAGCGCACCATGTCGTAACTGATGAAACCCACCGCGCCGCCGGAAAACCGCGGCAGACCCGGCGTGTCCACCGGCTGGTACCGGGACAGAATGTCCTTGAGGACGGACAGCGGAACCGCGCCGTCGATGTTTTTCCTTTCCGTGACGCCGTGGTTACGGACGGTGACGGTCAACCCTTTGGTCTCGATGATGATGGACGGGTTACATCCCAGGAAACAGTAGCGCGCCCATTTGTCCCCGCCCTCGACACTTTCGAGCAGAAAGGAGTAGGGTTCGCCGCCGATTTTCATGTAGGCGGAAACCGGGGTGTCGAGATCGGCTAGGATTTCCTTGTATACCGGAATCAGGTTGCCCTGTTTGGCGCTCTCCTTGAATTCCTCGAATGTCGGTTTGTAGGCCATAAACGCTCAATAAAAAAAGCACAGCGAAACTGTGCCCGGATGGTCCGCGACTCTCAAAAGTCATCACAATTTCAATAGGTTAGTTTCCAGACTTTATCATTTCGGATGAAAAGGGTCAAGGAGTTTGAAAACGGCGGGGACGGCCCCGGAGCCGTCTCTTAAACCTAAAAGTTTCAACCCTTAAGAAACTACTCGACGGCGGTCCAGTCTTCCCCGTTCCAGTGCAGGATGAGGCCGTTGTCGCCGACTGCGTACATATTTTCTTCGGAGCTCCCCCAGATGGCGGTCAGGTATTCTTCGGTGTTGGATTCGATGCGGGTCCACTGATCGCCGTCGAGAAACATGATCATGCCCAGGTCGCCGATGGCAAAGACAAACTCCGCGCTGGGTCCCCAGATGTCGAGGAAGAATTCCATGGTCTGCGAGGGCATTTCCTTGAACTCGGCGCCGTTGAAATGGATGATCGTGCCGTCGGACCCGCAGAAGTACATGTTGTCCGAACCGAATCCGCAAATGCTGTACAACTCGGCGTTGGAGTTGAAGGTGAGCCGTTCCCAATGGTCGTCGACCAGGCGCAGGACCAGTCCGTCGAACCCGACGGCGTACATGCAATCTTCGTTGCCCCACAGGGCGGCGACGTCGGTATTGGTTCCGGAGCGCATGAACTTCCACTGGGAGCCGTTCCAGTGGGCGATCTTTCCCAGCCGGCAACCGGCATAGATATCGTCCGGTCCCCGGCCCCAGATACCGGACATGGGAGGAAAGCTATCCGTATCCTCCGGCTTCCACTGCTTGCCGTCGTAATGCAGAATTTTGCCGTCGGTGCACACCCCGTACAGATTGTCCGGCGCACTTCCCCACATCCGCTTCATGGTCCAGCGTCCGCCGGAATCCATTTTCGTCCATTGCTTGCCGTCGAAATGCAGGATGGTGCCCTCGGCGCCGCCGATGAACACATTGTCTTCCCCGAATCCGTAGATGGACAGCAAGTGACTGGTGGTCAGACTGCTCATTTAAAACTCCCTTTAAAATATATAAACCTTATGTATTGCACCTTGCTCCATTTTTTGCAGTGGCTCGATTGATCGAGCGCTTTTAAAACCAACCCCTCCTCAGTCCTCCCCTTGATAAGGGGAGGAAGAATCAAGCCGAACTCAGATTCTTCTACTCATGGCTTATAACGACAGATCGTTCCATTGTTTGCCATCGTAGCGCAGAACAGTGCCATTTTCCCCACAGGCATAGACTTTGTCCGGACCCAACCCCTGCACCTTGGTGAGGTAATTGTCGTTGCCCGATTCCATGGGGCTCCACCGTTTGCCGTCGTAATGAAGGATGATGGCATTGTCCCCGACCGCGAAAATATGGTCGTCCGAGGTTCCCCAAACAGCCAAAAGGTATTCCTGGGTGCCGGATTCCATGGGTTGCCATTCCTCGCCGTCGAAATGCAGGATGGTGCCCTCGGACCCGACGACGTAGACGCTGTTGTTGCTCGTGCCCCAGACGCCATAGAGGGAAACGGTCTCTTCGGTTAATTCCTCCCGGCGCTGAAAGTTTTTGCCGTCATAGAACCGGTAAATGCCTTCGCCGCCGACCGCGTGGATATGTTCGATATCTGCTCCCCAGAATCCGAACAGGTCGTGGATGGTTCCGGGTTCGCGGTATTCCCAGTTCTTGCCGTTCCAAAACAACACGCGTCCCCCCACCCCGAATGTGAAAAGATGCTCCGAGTCATACCCGTAGACCGAGTTGAGCGAGTCGTAATTCCCGGTATCGAGCGGCTTCCAGTCCTTACCGTCAAAGTGGATCACCACGCCGCCGACGCCCACCGCGTAAATATCTTTTTCATGCGCGGCCCAGATGCCCATCAGGGGATTGGCGTTTTCGGTGCGCATGGGGGTCCATTCTTCCCCGTCATAATGCTGGGGAATGCCGTCTTTCCCGACCACGTAAATGCTGTCTTCCCGGAGAGGACAGATGTCCAGCAGATCCGGTTTTTCGCCTGTAAACATAACTCCCGTTCACCTTTCTCGATACCTTTAAGAACTTTTCCTTCCGGATGAGATCATTTGCAATCCCTTTCCCCTCCTTACCAAGGAGGGGATACAGGGGAGGTTATGATAACCCCACCTCAGTCCTCCCCTTGGTAAGGGGAGGAGGATATTGGATCCAGCGCCACGCTTGACGGTGGGGAGCCTTTTATTGTAACCGAAACCGGAGGCGACTCAATTAAAAGGATGACGAAGAGCGGAAAATTTTTAATGGCAGGAAAGTTTTTCAGCAGGAAAGATGAGCCTCAGGCGGCTTCCCCGCCCTGTCCCAGGCGGAACACCACGTTGTCCAGGTTGGGGAGATTGGGGGAGTTCTGGAGTAATTCCTGTACCTCGTCGCTGATGTCATTATGAATCAGCACCAGGCTTTTCAGATTTTTGAGATGTTTGGATTCCGCAATGGCGCGGGCGCCTTCGTCGGTGATCTCGCATTCGTACAAATCGAGCAGGGTGATGTTTTGCATCATTTCCGAATTGGCGATAGCCTGGATACCCCGGTTGCCAATGGGGTTGAAGGTCATCGTCAACTGTTCCAGGTTTTTGAGGGTTTCTGAATTGGCCAGAGCTATGGCTCCCCCGGTTTCGATGAAGTTCCAGTTTAGATTGAGCTCGGTTAACTTGGACAAATTGGAAGACCGGGCGATGGCGATCGCTCCCTCGTCTGAGATATTATTGCGGTACAGGGACAACTGGGTGAGGCGCGTCAGACTTTTGGAAGTGGCGATGGCAACCGCCCCTTCGTCTCCCAGACCGTCACCCACCCACAGGGAAACCAGGTTCCCCAGAATATTGGATTCCGCCATGGCCTTGGCGCCCTCCGACGACACCTTGTTGTCGCTGAGGATCAACTCGGAAAGGTTCAGCATGGATTTGGATTTGGCCATGGCTTTGACGCTATCATCCGTCACCTCATTTTTAAACAGGTTAAGGACGGTCAAATTTTTCATGGCCGGGCATTCGAGAATCGCCCGCAGTCCATCATCGCCGATTTCGTTGAACTCGAGAAACAGCGCAGTGATGCCCTTGATCTCACCGCTTTTCATGATCTCAACGATATCTTCGTCCTTCAGTTCCTTTTCCCGCAAATCGAGTTCGCTGTCTTTGATATTGAGGCCTTCTTTGACCAACTCTGCCGTATCGACCATAATCCTTTTTTGCCCTCTTTTTTTTGGAATGAGTATAAGAGGACTATTTTAGAAAATCGAACTGTTTTGTAAAGGGTTAATTTTAAAAGATCGAAGCCACCGCTTGTAGGAAGGCAGGGAGGTTGATATGATATGCCAACCTTCAATCCGCCTGGCAGCGCATTAGGAGGTTGGTTTTCTTGACCTTAAACTTGAAATCACCTTCACTCAAAAAACTGTTTCAATGACCCGGAATATCGAAGAAATCACCCAAACCGTCAAAGAATCCAGCCGGTTTATCCCGAACATAATTCAGGAAATGGAGCGGGTGCTGGTGGGCCAGAGCTACCTGATCGACCGGCTGATCCTGGGCCTGTTGACGGGGGAACACATTCTGTTGGAAGGGGTTCCCGGACTGGCCAAAACCACCGCCGTCAAAACGCTGGCCCAAACCATGGAAGCCCGCTTCAAACGCATTCAGTTCACACCGGACCTGCTGCCGGCGGATCTGATCGGCACCCAAATTTATCAGCCGAAGACCGGGGAGTTTGTCATCAAGAAGGGGCCCCTGTTCGCCAACATCATTCTGGCGGATGAAATCAACCGCGCCCCCGCCAAGGTGCAGAGCGCCTTGCTGGAAGCCATGGAGGAGCGGCAGATCACCCTCGGCGGGGAAACCTTTCCCCTGCCCCAGCCGTTCATGGTGATGGCCACCCAGAACCCCATCGAGCAGGAAGGCACCTATCCCCTGCCGGAAGCGCAGGTCGACCGGTTCGTTTTCAAACTGAAAATCGACTACCCCTCCAAGGAAGAGGAAAAACGGATTATTCAAAGAGTCTCGTCGTCCAACAACCATTGCAAAGTCAACGCGGTGATTCATCCGGAAGATATCGCCAAGGCCAGGGAAGTCCACGAATCCATTTATATCGATGAAAATCTGCAGGACTACATCGTCAACCTGGTCGCCGCCACGCGTTCTCCGGAAGAACACAATCTTAAATCACTGACCCACATGATTCAGTACGGCGCATCGCCCCGTGCTTCCATATTCCTGAACCGGGTCGCCAAGGCGTATGCCTTCATGCAGGGGCGCGGGTACGTGGTGCCGCACGATATCAAATCCATCGGATTCGACATCCTGCGCCACCGCATCATTTTGACGTACGAGGCGGAAGCGGAAAACGTCACGCCGGAAGAAATCCTGAAAAAAATATTCGATACCATTGAGGTCCCTTAAAACCACCCATGTTTTCCTGGCTGCACAAACTGACCGGGTCGTTTCACGAACCCCCTCCCCCGCCGGATGAGTTCGATAAAACCATTCCGCCGGAGCTGATCAAAAAAATCCGCGACATCCAGGTGAAAACCAATCATCTCGTGAATCACATGATGGCGGGGGAATACGTCTCCGCTTTCAAGGGGCGCGGCATGGAGTTCAGCGAGGTGCGGAAATACGAACCGGGCGACGACGTGCGGCTGATCGACTGGAACGTGACCGCGCGCATGGGGCATCCCTACATCAAGGAGTTCCAGGAAGAGCGGGAACTCACCGTGATGCTGCTGGTGGACGTTAGCTCATCCGGCGAATTCGGTTCGGTCGAGAAATTCAAAAACGAGGTGGCGGCGGAAATCGCCTCGGTGCTGTCCTACTCGGCTATCAAGAATAACGACAAGGTCGGGTTGATCGTATTCTCGGACACCATCGAACATTACATCCCCCCGCAGAAAGGGCGGGCGCATATCTGGAACCTGATCCGCACCATTTTGAATTTCGTGCCGGAGGGCAGGCACACCAATTTGAACCTGCCGTTGGAATATTTATTGAAGGTCCAGAAAAGAAAATCCGTCGCCTTTCTGATTTCGGATTTTCAGGCCGAGGGGTATCTGCGGAACCTCCGTCTGGTCCGGCAGAAACACGACCTGATCGCCATCGCCATCAGCGACCCGCGGGAATCAGAACTGCCCGACGTGGGCTGGGTGCATCTGGAGGATTCGGAAACCGGGGAAACCCTGCTGGTCGATACCGCCGACCGAACCTTAACCGAACGGCTGGCGCGGCTTAAAATAAAGGAACGGCAAGAACGGAAAAAACAGTTTCATGCCAACGGGGTCGATGTCATCGACATCCAGACCGACCGGTCCCTGACGCAACCCTTGATCCAGTTTTTCAAAATGAGAGAAAAGAGGCTTTGAAAATGACCCCACCGCCAGAAACCCCGGAAGACGATCCGAAAAGTTCCAAACTGCCGCCCACGAACCGGGAAACCGAAACCGGTGAGGCTCCCCGTGGTTGGTTACCGACAGATGGGGTGAGCTCGAAACTCAAAATCTTCGTGATCGGGTTGACGTTTCTCACCGTGATGGCATTCGGCGTATTCATCGCCATGTTTATCAAAAAAATGTTCATCAATAAATCGGAGAGTCCCCATTGGGGCCCGCAGTTGCTGACCATCGCCGAAGAACTGAAAGACCGGGGACTCAAACAGCAGGCCATCGAACAATATGAAAACTACCTGGCCAGCCAGGAGGTCGACCTGGCCACTCGCTCCCGGGTTTCTTCCAATATCTCAGAGCTCTATCTCGAATTGGGCCATTGCGACCAGGCCATCCTCTGGTACCTGCACGCGAAAGCCGCGCAACCCAAAGCATCCCGGGCCGAGGAATCGGAAAGTCAATTCCAGGAATGCCGGAAACGATCCGGCACCTCCAACAAATCACAACCATGACGGTACGCAGTCTTCTATCCCCAATGAAGGGCTGGGGGACGATACTGGCGTGGATTCTGCTGGTCCCTCTGCCGGTTGAGGCGAATGCCGTCGACCCCTCCCCGATTTCCGCCGAGACCCGCGTCAGCCAGCGCGAAGTCACCGTCGGCGATATCGTCACCTACTCCATCATCGTCCGCCACGATGCCGGCATCCAGGTGGCGCCGCCCAATCCGACACCGCATTTCAAGAAGGGGTTTGAATATGTCGATCAGGGTACCGCCGGCCCCCTGACCGTTAAGGGGCAACAGGAGCAAACGTTCTGGTTCAAATTCCGGGCGGACCGGGTCGGATTTTACAACCTGCCGGAAATTCCCGTCGGGTTCACCGTGCCCGCGCCGGACGATCCGTCTCAAATCATTCCGGGAACCCTGCAGGCCCCCAAAGCGGAGATCATCATCCGTTCGGTTCTGTTTATTGATGAGCAAGCGGAGGATATCAAGGACATCAAACCCATCATCGGCGCGGGTTTGAATTGGCCCAAGTATCTGAAAAGGATTGTTGCGGGACTGGCGGTGTTGCTGATTGGAGCGGGATTGTACTGGTGGTTTCTACCCAGGAAAAAAAGTCCCGCGGCCGCCGCCCGGATTCCGGATATAAAACCCCACGAAATCGCGCTGGCCGAGCTCGACCAACTGCTGGCCCGAAAACTGCTCGCCAGCGGCCGGTTCCGGGAGCATTATTTTGAACTGTCGGAAATTTTCCGGCGCTACCTGGGTGCGCTGTGGTCCATCCCCGCGTTGGACTGGACCACCGAAGAGATCCACGACTACTTGTCCCGCCACCGCGACACGGATCCCGAACTGCAACGCACCATTCTGGCCTTGCTTCCGGAAACGGACCAAGTCAAGTTTGCGAAGGCCACGGTGGCCCTGAACACGGCTTACCGCCATGTGGACTCGGTGCGCGAGTTCATCCGGATCACCACACCGAAAGAAAAACCCGAAATTCAGGAAACCACCCCGACGGCGGCATGAGGAAAAACCCATGAGCTATTTTCAATTTCAGGACCCCTGGTTGTTTCTTCTGCTCAGCCTGATCCCGTTCATCATTTACCGCGCGTTTAAATACCGCCCGGCGACTCTTCATTACTCCTCGCTCGATTCCCTGAAAACCCTGCGCCGAAAGGGAACCGAATGGCTCACCGCCACGCCACTGATTCTGAGGTGCCTCGCCATCGCCTTGCTGGTCGCGGCTCTGGCACGTCCGCAGGAAGGACACAAAAGCACCGAAATCCTGTCCGCCGGGGTGGATATCATATTGGCCATCGACACTTCGGGAAGCATGCAGACCGAGGACTTCGAAAAAAACAACCAGCGGGTCGACCGCCTGACGGTGGTGAAGGACGTGGTCAGCGAGTTCATCGACAGCCGGGAGTTCGACCGCATAGGAATGGTCGTGTTCGGCAACGAAGCCTTCACTCAATGTCCCCTCACCCTGGACCACGATATTCTTCACGCGTTCGTCAACAAACTGCAGATCGGCGTGGCGGGGGATTCCACGGCGATCGGCACCGCCATCGGCATTTCGGTCAAGCGGCTCAAGGACCTGAAATCGAAATCGAAGGTCATCATCCTGCTCACCGACGGCCGCAACAATGCGGGAAACATTACCCCCTTCCAGGCGGCCCGGATCGCCCGCACCTACGGCATCAAAATTTATACCGTGGGCGTGGGGACCCAGGGCAAGGCGCCGTTCCAGGTGGACACCCTGTTTGGCAAGCAAACGATATTTAAGAGGGTAGCAATGGACGAGGCCTCCCTGAAAAAAATCGCGAAACAAACCGGCGGCCGGTATTTCCGCGCCACCGACTCGGATTCGCTGAAACAAATTTACGTGCAGATTAACTCGCTGGAAAAGTCGGAGGTCAAATGGATCGATCATTCGGAATACCGGGAACTGTTCCCGCTGTTTCTGATTCCGGCCCTGCTTCTGGTTTTGACCGAGACGATCTTGTCCCACACCCGTTTGCGGAGGGTGCCCTGACATGCATTTCGCCGAGCCCCTTTATTTTTATCTGATCGCCCTGATTCCGCTGTTGACCGGTTTTGTGGTCTGGGGCGAAAACAAACGAAGAGCCCTGTCCGCCCGATTCGTGGACGCCTCCCTGTTGTCCCGGCTGGTCGACCCCGGTGTCCGGGGTCAACGGCGCACCCAAACCCGGTTGCTGATCGGAGGTCTTTTGTGTTTGATCATCGCTCTGGCCCAGCCGCGTTGGGGGTTTCAATGGCAGGACTTGAAACAGAGAGGAGTGGACCTCATCGTGGCGCTCGACGTATCGAACAGCATGCGGGCGACGGATATCAAACCCAGCCGCATGGAGCGGGCCCGGCACAAAGTGGCCGACCTGTTGCGCATGCTCAAGGGAGACCGCGTCGGCTTGGTGGCGTTTGCCGGCACCAGTTTTCTGCATTGTCCGTTGACGCTGGATTACAAAGCGGCGGAAATGTTTTTGGCCACATTGGACACCGACCTGATCCCGGTGCAGGGCACCGCGCTGGGCCATGCAATTGAGACTTCGGTTCACGCCTTCAGCCCTGTCGAACGGAAATCAAAAGCCCTCCTCCTCATCACCGACGGCGAAGACCACGAAGGCCGGGTTATGAAAGCCATCCAACTGGCGAAAAAGGAGGGCGTGAAAATTTTTGTGATCGGCATCGGCCAGGGCGAGGGCGTACCGGTCCCGAATCCCAAAGGCGGCGGTTTCCAACGCAACCGGTCCGGCGAAATCGTGCTGTCCAAAATCAACGAACCTCTCTTGAAAAAAATCGCGGACGATACCGGCGGCGCTTACGTGCGCTCGGTGTATGGCGACATGGACCTGCGCGAAATTTATCTGGAACAGATTCAACAGTCCATGGAAAAAAAAGAATTGAAATCGTCGCGGCGCAAACGCTGGACCGAGCGGTTCCAATGGTTGATTTTCGCCGGGTTACTGTGCTTGGCGGGCGAACGCATCATCCGGGAAAAATAAGTTTTGAGCGCTTCAATTTTTGATACAATGAGATATTAAGGCAATAACCTTTTGTTTTTCAAGGTTCTGTAAAGCCTTAACCGAGAGGGTCAGCGATTTTATTTAATCAGGAGCGTCATGAGTTTCGAGTCAGTTCTCCCACGATAATTTTTCAGGAGTTTGAATAATGGATCATTTTTCCAAACCGAGATATATGGGCCAGGACGCCGTCGCCGCGGAACAACAGCGGTTCATGGTGCGAGTTTATAATTGGATGGGTAGCGGTTTGGCGCTGACCGGGGGGATGTCATGGTATGTCAGCACCAACGAAACTATTCTCAATCTCCTGGTGACCCAGCCCATGCTGTTCTTTGGTCTGTTGATCGCTGAAATCGGCCTGGTGTTTTATCTTGCCGCCCGTGTCATGAGTATGTCGGCCAGCCAGGCGATGGGGGTCTTTTTCCTGTATGCCGGTTTGAACGGTGTCACCCTGGCGCCCCTGTTTCTGCTGTACACCACCGCCTCCCTGACCTCCACGTTTCTGGTGACGGCGGGCATGTTCGGAGCGATGAGTTTCTACGGTTACACCACCAAGAAGGACCTCACCTCGTGGGGCAGTTTCCTGTTTATGGGTTTGATCGGGATCATCCTTGCATCCATCGTCAACATGTTTATGAACAGCTCGGCACTTTACTGGATCATCACCTATGCCGGCATTCTCATTTTCGTCGGGTTGACCGCCTACGATACCCAGAAGATCAAGGAGATGAACATCCTCGGGAACGAGGGCACCGAGGAAGACACCAAAGAAGCCATCCGGGGGGCGTTGAAGCTGTATCTGGACTTCATCAACCTGTTCCTCATGATGCTTCGGGTAATGGGCACACGCCGGTAATTTCCGTATTCGTTAAAGCGTTTCCAAAGGGTTTCCCTGTTTTCGGGGAAACCCTTTTATTTTGGGCAATAGCCCGCCTGCCGGTTCTTGTTGAACCGCCGCACCGCTTTTAATGGTAAAATTCCCATTATGAAGTTTTCGATGACCCTGGCCGCCGGGTTGATCGCCGGGTGGGGAATGTTCTCCCACGCCCTGGCCGATTCGTTGGATGCGGCGGCGCGGGAAGGCGTCACCCATTACAACCGCGAGGAGTTCGAGCAGGCCGCCTCGAAATTCGAGGCCTCCCGGCTGGAGCGACCGAACAACTCCCAGGTCGCCTACAATCTGGCCAACAGTCACTACCGCCTGGGCCGTTATGAAGCGGCGGTGGAGGCCTACGGTCAAGCTCTGTCCGGGTCCCCGGCTACGGAGCTAAAGCAGAAATCCTATTACAACATGGGCAACGCCTATTACCGGATGGGCTATCTGGACAGGGCGATTGAATCCTACAAACAAGCGCTGGAGCTGAATTCGGGTGACATGGACAGCAAGTTCAACCTGGAGTGGACCCGCAAACAATACGAGAAAGCGGTGAAGTCCGGGCAGGTCGGTCCACGGAACAAGAATCTGCCACAGGAGCGCACACCGCAGCAACAGGGGCTCAATCCTTCGGTACCCCGGCAGGAGCCGCCGGAGACGCCCGGTTCCCAAAAAGAGGAATCCGAAACCGCCGAAAACCCGTCTCAGGAAAAACCCGAGACGGCGGGGAACCCACCCTCTCCTGCATCTCCCCCGGCACCTGCTGAGGAACTCACCGAAGAGGACCGGGCCGTCCGTAACGCCCTCCAGGAAATGATCCAGATGTCTCCCGAGGAAGCCGAACGCTGGCTCGGCTCGCTTTCCGAGGATTTGAAAAAAATCACCCGGCGGCAAATGCAGGGCCAAATGAAGGATATGTTTGTGGACCATGACAAAGACTGGTAAACCCTCTTTATCCCCATTCAAAAAATCTTGTGTGTGTTTCGCAGAGATTTTTTTATTCGTCCCGGCGCTCTGTATCCTTCTGGCGGGAGCCGGGTGGGCGGCGGACATACAGGTCACCGCCTCGGTGGACAAGCGGGAACTGACACTGGAAGAGAGCCTGAATTTTTCGATCACGGTGAAGGGCACCACCAACGCACCGCGGCCGGAATTGCCGACGCTGGACGCGTTCCATATCCGTTCCGGCGGATCGTCCGCCACCCTGCAAATCATCAACGGCACGCAAACGTCTTCGGTCACCTTCATTTACCGGTTGCTGCCTCAAGCCACGGGCACGTTTACCATTGGCCCGGCGACGGTGGTCATCGGCGGCAAGACTTACCGATCAGAGCCGATCACCCTGGTCGTTAAAGCACCGTCCAAAACCGTCGATACGCCCAAAGAGGTTTTTGTGGAGTTGCGGGTTTCCAATCCGAAACCCTATGTGCAGGAACAGGTGACGGCGACCCTCAGGGTTTATCACCGGGTGGGGCTCAGAAACCTGAGTGCGGATTTAAAATTCCCGGGATTCCGCAAGGAGAAGCTGAAAGGTCCGGTTCGGACCACCAGGGTGGTCAACGGCATTGGGTATCGGGTGTTTGAAATTCCCACCGCCCTGTTTCCCCTGAGCGCGGGCCGTATAGAAATTCCCGCCGGCATCGTGGAATTCGACGAGGTGAAACCTGCGAACCCGCAAAAACCGTTTGATCCGTTCGATCCTCTCGGCCCCGGTTCCATTTTCAAACATGCCACCCCGCTGGAACATAAGACGCTGAGGACGAAGGCGACCACACTGGAGGTGCAACCGTTACCGGTTGAGAACCGTCCGGCGGATTTTTCCAATCTGGTAGGGACCTTCAAAATATCGGCCCGGTTGAGCCGGTCGGAAGTCGAGGTGGGCGACACCACCACTTTGACGGTGACCGTTGCCGGACGGGGCAATATCCAGAATCTGGCTCTGCCCTCGCCGGACTGGGGCGAGAATTTCAAGGCCTATCAGGATCAATCCACATTTCATCAGACCCACACCTCCCAGGCCATTTCAGGAGAGAAAGTCTTCACTTTTGCGCTGGTTCCTTTGAAAACCGGCCCGCTTACGGTCCCCCAAATTGGTTTGACCTATTTTGACCCGGAGCGGGCGGATTACGTTACCGCTCAATCCCCGGCCCTGTCGATCACCGCCCTGCCCGGAAAAAAAGATGCCCAGATGAAAATCGAAGATGCAGATTCCGGCCCCCAACTCGCGGAGGATATTCTGCCGATCCATACCGGCGCTGTACTTTTCGAGAATCACCGTCTTGCCCCCGGGTCGGGTTGGCTCTATGGGCTGGGACTGATGGTACCCCCGGGCCTGTTTCTGGTTTACGCCTGGAACTACCGGCACCGGCAACGCCTGAAACACGATATTGCCTTTTCCCGGAGTCACGGCGCTTACAAACAGGCCCTTAAAAAGCTGGCGGCTCTTTCCCATGAATGCGACTCCCCGAATATTGCCCGGGAATTATCGCTGATTGTCCGCGAATACCTCGGCAACATTTTAAACCTCCAGGGAACGGCCATTACGTCCAGAGAAGTAGAGGAAAAACTGAACAAAGGGGGAGCGTTCAGCACGGAAGCGATTGAGGCGACCCAAAAACTTCTGGAACACTATGAAACCCTGCAATACGCATCGTCTCCCGCAGATCAACCGGAGGGTTTGATTCAGGAATCCCGGCGCCTACTGGAACGATTGGAGAAAAAATCGTGACCCCCCGAATCTTTCCTCCGAAAACCCTGCTATTGGGATTGGCGCTGGTGTTGCTTTCCACATGGGTGGGGAGCCAGCCCGAATCGGAAATCACCCGGGCGAACCAGTTGTACAATCAGAATCAGTTTCAGGAGGCGGCGGATTCATACGAGCGGGCGATCGTCGGCGGCAGGGAGAACGGCCATCTGTATTTCAACCTGGGAAACGCATATTTCCGGATGGGTGATGTGGCCGGGGCGGTTTTCAATTACGCCCGGGCCCAAACCCTGTTGCCGCGGGACGAAGATATCGAGGCCAATCTGGAATACGCCCTCCGCCAAACGGTGGATCAACTGGACGGACGCAAACCGCATGCGCTGGATTCGGTGGTGTTCTGGGTGCGCGATCTCAACCTGAAAGAACACGGAACCGCTTTGCTGTGGATCAACCTGGCTTTCTGGGCGGCGCTGACCGTCCGGTTGCACCACAGAACGCAAATCTTCCAGACCGCCGCGAAGGTTCTCCTGGCGCTTCTGGTATTGGCTCTAGTTTCGACCGGGGTTCGATGGCAAATGGAGTCCGGCCGATCCTTTGGGGTCATCGTTCCAAAACAAATCGACGTTCATTCAGGATGGAATACCCGCACCGCGGCCTTGTTCCAACTGCATCAGGGGACCCTTGTCTCCCTCGCCAGGGAAAAGGAACAATGGGTTGAGCTGGAACTGCCCGATGGCAAAACAGGATGGACTCTCATGTCGAATATTGCACGATGAAGGGGCGGATTAATGACTATCCGCCTCGACCCCCGCGATAAAACCCCGAATCTGGGCTTTCTGTGGGGCCGATCCTTTTTCGAAAATATTGACGAGCTTGACCACGGTTTTACGAAAATCCTTGTCCTGCATCCAGCCCATCAAATCGCGGATGGATGAGGATTCTGTTTTAAACCGTTCCTCTTTACTGACCATCGATCCTTCTCCGGTCAACAGCCAGCAAATGTTCATGTCGGTTTTTTGGCAAAGACCGGTCAGTGTGGTGGCCGAGGGCAAGGATTTGTCGTTTTCCAAATCCGATAAAGAGCCTTGCGATACACGAATCAGCGCGGCCACGTCCACCAGTCTTAACGTTGAAACCTTTCTCCAATATTTCAGCCTCCCTCCCACGCTTGCCGGAAACTCCGACGGGTTAACATTTGAGCTTTGCATGATAACCTCTTCAAATTGTGGTTGGCTTATGCTTCCACTATAGAAGAGGTCCGTTAAAAAAAGATTAAGACAATGCTACAGTTGTGTAACTTTTTTCGGGAAAGGGTACTTATTTTAGGGGGGATTACGCGGCTCAGATATAGCCGGACCCAATATAAACCGGGGTTATTCGTGGAACCGATAGCCCACACCGCGGACGGTTTCGATGTAGCGGCCGGCAGATTTAAGTTTAGTGCGCAGTCTCTGGATATGCGTGTCAATGGTGCGGGAAAATACGCCCTCGCTGTGCTCCCAGATCTGTTCCAGGAGAAATTCCCGGGTTTTTACCTGCCCCACGCCTTCGAGCAGGCTGGACAACAATTTAAACTCCGTAAGGGTCAATTGAGCCCGTTGACCCTTTACGGTCACTTCGTGCTTGAGGAAATCCACGGTCAGGTCGCCCCGGGTAAAATTTTCGGGTTCGCTCTTCTCCTTATAGACTCGTCTCAAAACATTATGGATTCTTAAAATCAATTCCCGCGGGTTGAACGGCTTGGTGACATAATCGTCCGCCCCGAACTCCAGTCCCAGAACGCGGTCGATCTGATCGCTCCGCCCGGACAAGATAATGATGGGAATATCCCGGGTGTCTTTATCCGCTCTCAAGGACCGGCAGACTTCCAACCCGCTGAGGCCGGGAAGGTTGACATCCAAAACCACCAGATCAGGTTTTTGGGTTCGGACGATATTCAAGGCCGACTCCCCTTCGACTGCGGTCAACAGTTCAAAGGGTTCATCAGCAAGCTTGGCCCGCAGAAGAGTGAGGATTTCCGGATCGTCATCGACCAGCAGTAACGAACGGCGCTTTATGTTAGAAGAAGGATTTGCCATCAGAGTTTTCTTTCACGAGTGGCCGGGTTCGCCCGGGATTTCACTTATCCAGTTTAAACCTATAACAGGGCTTGTCTTTTGAAAAATTCCAAACAATCTTCAAGAATCCAGTTCAGGTGTGAAATCATACCGTGATCCGAATCCACCTCGTTCAGGCTGACCCAGGAGTGCTGCCGGGCAAAATTGCGTGACTCTTCAATATCCACGATATCATCGCGGAGACCATGGACGATCCGGGTCGGCAGCGGCCGGTCAAAATCGATGGCCTCCCACTGTTCCGCGTCCTTAAAAATTCCCAGATCCAGCTCCATATTTTTATTGTAACGGTAATTAAAAACCTGAATCAACCCCGTCCCTTTTTGAATTTCATCGGCCAACGCCAAACGCCACCGCCGGATAAAATTAAAGCCCGGACACATCAGGTACAACCCCTTCACCTCCCGCCGGAGTTGCCCGGTCAAAGCCGCCAGATAGCCGCCCATACTGCTGCCGATCAGGGCACAGGTCGCATCCGGAAAAGTGTCCAGGGTGTCATTGATAATCCGAATTTGCCGGGAAATGGTCAAATGCTTGAAATCCCCTCCTTCCAGATCCGGCACCGTCAACGGCTGTCCCAGCTCGGAAAACCGTTTTTTAAAGGCGGTGGCTTTTTGCGATTGCGGACTTGAAGCAAAACCGTGCAGATAAATGAACTGGATCGCCATCGTTCTATATCTTATCCCAGTTTTTGGTGTGCTCGAGTATGCGCTTGATCCAGGGCAGCAACACATAAGCGGGAAACGCCAAAAAGAAGGTCAACGTGAAGTAAGAACCATAACCCATGGCTTCTGCGCCGAATCCGCCCGCCCAACCGGCGACCGACCGGCTGAGGGCAAAGATGGAGGAAAGCAGAGCATACTCTGAAGCCGAACGCTTCTTGTTGACGATGGCCATCAGAAAAGCCAGAAAGGCGGCGGACCCCAGGCCGCCGGTGAACGATTCCAAAACGCTGGCCCCGTACATCATGAATTTGTAATTCATGGCCAATTCCATGCCTTCCACGGCGGGAGGAATGATAAAAGCCACCGCCGCGTATCCCAGGTTGGAAACCGCCTGCGCCAGCCCCAGAATCCAGATTCCCTTGAAAATCCCGAAGCGGTCTGTAAACCATCCCCCCACCAGTCCGCCCGCGATCGATAAACCCAGACCGATGTTGACGGACACCAGTCCGATTTCCGTGGCGCTAAACCCCATGTCGACCCAAAAGGGTTTGATCATGAAGCCCATGGAGGAATCGGCCAGTTTGAAGATGAGAATGAAGATAACCATGGGAATGATGTAGGGACGCTGAGCCAATTCAAACAGAGCGCCGAACATGGGGCCTTCGTTTAAATCCTCCCGCAACGATGGACTGTTTTCGACGTTGGAACGCGCCGCGGCGCGGCTCAACAGGAGAATCGCCCCGGTGAACAACAACAGGCCGGGCCACAACCACGGAAGGCCTTCCGAGAAATCCAGTTTCCAGTCCACCAGACCCACCGCGCCCAGAATAAACAGATACACCAGCGCCAGCGCATAGGGGTGCTGAACGAGAAGCCGCCACTCCGCTTTAACCGAATGGATCGACCGGGTGTGATACGGCTTCTCCTGCGGCGCCATCAGACACACTGTGCCGCACAGGCAGAGGATGGCGGTGCCGGCCAGATAGGTGGCGCTCCAGGACAGGTAATCGCTGAGGATCAGGATAATTCCGGAAGCCAACATGCCGACGCGATACATGCCGATACGAATGCCGTTGGCTATTCCCAGTTCGTTCGTGTCCAGCATTTCGATGGTATAGCCGTCGATGGCAATATCGCTGGTCGCCGAAAAAAGCGTGAACAGACCAATCGCCACCCAAACCCACGGCCCGAAATCCAGGATCACCGCGAAGCCGAGCAGGACCATCCCCATGAGTATATCCATGACGAAGATCCATCGGCGGTGGTAACGGTAATAGTCCACCGCCGGGGCCCATAAAAATTTCAGGGTCCAGGCCAAGCCCAACAGGCTCATAAAACCGATTTGCCAGAGCTCCACCCCCTGCTGGCGAAAGTGCACCGGGAACACGTCATAAAAAACTCCCAGGGGGAACCCTTCCGTAAAGTACAGGATGCCCACCCAGTACATTTTCGATTTCAGTAAACTTGGTTTGTGTTCCAAAAGGGATTCGGGAGTTGAGGTTTTCAGAAAATGAATGAGGCGGGGTTTCCCCTGATCCAACCTCATCGCGATAAGGCGGGAGCGGGCCAGTTGCGGACCGCAGGCGAATCATTTCCTACCTTGAAATTATATAACCGAAAGGGGCTTTTTGCCGACTCAAAAATGGTTTCCGCCCGAAAATAATTCCTGCCGATTGGACCCAAAATATTCGGGTTTTCCCGAAACAAACCTTTATAATTGAAAAAGGGGGAATTCAGCCGATTTCGAGCCGTTTCGCCGGAGACTCATGAACGACGCCAAAACCAAAATATCCAATACGCTGTTCAACAACCGCCAGTTGTTTCTGCGTTACAACCAGTACAAAATCCAGCGTATCCAGAAAACCCTGTCGCAGGCCGACCGTCTGGTGTTCACCCTCATTCCCCGTTTGCTGCACATCAATATGAAAGGGCTTCCCGGATACATCAATGAAGACGTTCCCTGCGGAATTTATAATTTTGAAATCAACCCGGAAAGCCAGATGGCGGCGGAGCGCCTGTTCCCGAGCGCCATTTTAAGAGGCGGCGAGAGCTATTCGCCTTTTATTCACACCCTTCTGTTGATGGGAAGCACCGGTTCCATCGCCCAAAGCCAAAAGTCGGACCTCGACTTCACCCTGTTCGTCAACAAAATAAGCGTCACGCCCGAACGCCTGGCCCTATTCGAGAAAAAGCTGAAATTGATCGAGGATTGGACCTGGAATAATTTCAAGCTGGAAATTCATTTTTTCAATAACGACATCAACGACGTCAAAAACAATATCTTCGGAGAAAGCGACTCGGAAAGCACCGGCTCGGCCCAGGCCAAACTGTTGAAAGAGGAAATGTACCGGACCGCTGTGATCACCGGAGGCAAAATTCCTTTCTGGTGGGTCGTACCCCTCAATACGGACGACAACCTGTATGAAAATCTGTATCACCTGGTCCAAACCAATCAAACCCTGTTGAACCCGGACGATTTTGTGGATACCGGCAACGTCGACGACATCTCCCAGGGAGAATTTTTTGGCGGTTCAATCTGGACCCTGATCAAATCGTTCAAAGCCCCGTTCAAAACCCTCATCAAGATGGGGTTGCTGGAAGAATACATGTTCAACAATACCCGGTCCAACCTGCTGTGCCATGAAATCAAAAAAAAGGTGTTCTCCGGCATGCCTTATGAAAAAATCGATACCTATAAAAATTTATTCGAACGGGTGGAAAAATATTTCCAGACCACCAAAACCGAACGTGAAGTGGATGCGCTCCGAATCGCGTTTTATTTGAAAACAGGTTCCAAGGTCAATAATTACGAACTGGTTCACGGCAGTACGGACCCCAATAAAAAAATGCTGGTTGAGCTGATTAATGACTGGGATTGGGATCCGCAGAAGGTGGAAAATCTCAACTCGTATATGGACTGGCAAATGATGGAAAAAGTGGCGCTCGGAAACCGGATGAACCAGATTCTGATGAACTCCTACAAGAATATTTCGGAAGCCAACTCCAAGCTGGGACCCGGCAAAAGCCTCATCACCGACAGGGATACGCATCTGCTGGGCCGCAAGTTGTTCAGCTATTACCGCAAGACCGTCAACAAAGTGGAAAACCTGTTCGCCCTGGTCGATGGCGATACCAGCGAAAAGGAACTGACTTTCCTCCTGCACCAGACCAACCCAACCGACAAGGGAACCTGGTATCTCATTCGTGGAAAAACGCTGGCCCTGCTGGAGATGATCCCCCAGGAAAATATCATCAAAAAAGCGTCCACCCTGCAGTTCCTGATTGCCTTCACCTGCTTCAACAACCTGTACAACGAGGACACCGTCCTCCTGTTGCGATCCGAACAGCATTCCATCAAGGGTCAGGATTTAAAAAGCCTGTTAAACGAACTGTCCAGTTTTCTGGCACAGGTCAATATTGCCGATATCTCCAACGAAGCGTTATTGGCCAACGCACATATCAAACAGATGTTTATCATTGTCGACTTTGGCAATCCCATTCCACGGGAAATCACCATCGGAAACATCGATGAATGCAAAACCCACAAGGAGGTATCCAATTTCATCAACAAACGCCTGGAACGCATCCGGCATATGGTGACGATTTACCTGACCTCATGGGGGGAGTTGTTCTGCAAAACATATTCGGGTATAAATTGTATGGGGCGGAGCCTCAACGACCTCCTCCCCCAAACGTCGGTCAACAATCTGGACCATCCCCGTCACCTGAAAGTGTTCGTGCCGGGGAGCCGCAGGGATTCCACAAATCATTACCGGCTGAATGGTTATATTTTAAAATACCTGAAAGCGGGCCTTGCCAAACAAGAGACTTCACCGGCGCCGATATCCACATGAACCGACTTCTGATCCCGAACCGGAAACTTTAATGTCGCATATCGAAGAAATTCTATCTCTGACTTTGAACAATAACGTTCATGATGGTGTTAATTTCACCTCCTACGACCTCAAAGGCATCAGCCTGAATGGCATATCGTTTATTTTTTCCGTGTTTTCAGGTTCCAGTTTTGACAAATCGGAACTGGTGGATATCAATTTTTCCCAAGCCAACCTCAAAAACACTTCCTTCAAAAAATCCAAAATCAAAAATGTTAATTTCACTTCCTGCAATCTGGAAAACGCGAATTTCGAGGATGCCACCCTGATCAACTGTGATTTCAAAAACGCCAAACTGGAGAAATCCGTTTTCGCTTCCGCGCAGATCAAAGGATGCCATTTTCGGGGAAGCAACATGAGCCACAGCAATCTTTCGTCGTCGAAAATCCAAAACAGCGATCTGAGGTTCGCTCGGCTGATGTACACCTACGCCAAGTCCGTCGACATCTCCGGATCCCGAATGAATGGCATTAACGCCCGGGGTTCCGACTTCGGGTTTTGCAAAATCTCCAATGTCGATCTGAGGGGAGCCATATTGAAATATTGTGATTTCAATTCCTGCACGCTCAAGGGGGTCAAACTCTCACACGCGGAAATGGTCGGCAGTGAATTAAAGGATTCCTTCTGCAAGGGAACGGATATGGAGGAAATCAATCTGGAAGGGGCCGACCTGACCTACGCCAACCTGGAAGGCGTCAACTTGAAAAACGCCTTCCTCCTCGAGGCCAACCTCCACGGCGCCAATTTCAGAAAGGCCAATCTGAAGGACGCTTACCTGGTGGACGCCAATATCTCAAAGGCCCTGCTCAAGGAAGCCATTCTGGACAACACCATTCTGGAATAGAAATCTCCCGGGGATTTCCCTACCCGGACGGGTCCCGGCCATGGCGTTTTTCATCTTAATGTTACATTTAGGGGTGATTTTATTCGTGGTGATCGGATTCCCGGTCGCCCTGATCACGAATCACCGCCGCTTCCGGCTGATTCATGCCGGGGTCCTCGCCTCCATCACCCTGCTGATGATTCTGCAGATTCCCTGTCCGCTAACCGTTCTCGAAGAAGGGATGAGCGGGGAGTCCTACGCGGGATCGTTTCTCGCCACCTGGCTGAACCGTATCATTTACATGGAATGGTTCACGCCGCAAACGGTGTTTGTGGTCAATATGATTTTCGCGGTGGTGGTCTTTTCTTCGTTCTGGTGGCGGCCCCTGAAACCAAAAACCGGCAGGGATCAAATCACCTCCGGGAAATGACCGGTCGGACGCACCGGAACCCGACGTTTTCAAAGTATTCCTCGGGATTGGCCTCGGTCCGGTAAAACGCATACCGATAAGCCTCCAGAAAATAATGCCCGCCTTTCTGGAATCCGTTGCCGCGAAGCACCTTGAACTGTTTCCCGAATTTTTTAAATGGATAATCATTCCCCGGATAAGCCTGGTACCAGCTCAATGTCCACTCCATGGCGTTCCCGGCCATGTCATAGACGTTATAAGGGCTGACGTCTTTCGGAAAACTTCCGCCGGTCACCGGGGCCTTGGCGCCGTCGACCCCGACGTTGGCCCAGCCTTTTTGATACTCATTGCCCCACGGAAACAACCGGCCGTCCGTGCCCCGCGCCGCCTTTTCCCACTGCTCTTCAGTCGGCAACCGCTTGCCGGCCCACAGCGCGTAGGCCAACGCTTCCCGCCAGGTGACGTTGGTGACCGGCAAGCCGCCCTTCCCTTTGGGAAATTGGCCGTCCTCCCAATGGCCGGGCAGTTCGTGGAATTGCGTGTCGTCGACAAACTTTTTGTATTCGCGGTTGGTCACCTCATACTGGTCGATGTAAAACGCGTCCAGGTGGACCCTGCGCTCCGGGTGCTGGTCCTTATAGAGAGGCTTGACGGTACCGATTTTCAGATGGGTGTTTTCCGGATCGGTGCGGTTGGTTCCCATAATGAATTCCCCGGCGGGAACCAACATCATCGCCTTGCCATCCACTTCGGAAACCATTTTGGGAGGCTGCGGATCCGGGGCCCCTTCACAAGCGGACAGAACAAACAACGAAACGAATAATATCCTGATACGGGCTTTATAATTTGAGAGCATTCAGAGGAACCGGGTGGGATGCCGCCGCATGAAGGCTCTAATTTTTGTCATCTTCACCTTTTTCATCTTCACCTTTGTCATCATCGTCATCGTCATCGTCGTCGTCATCGTCGTCGTCGTCATCCTCTTCTACCAGGGTTTTCTGGAGCTCTTCTTCCTCTGCCGCGTCCATCAGTTCTTTTATCTGCTCGTAGCCCGTGGCCATCCGCTGAATGTTGGTCAGCAGGGTGATCAGCTCGGCATTCCCCATTTCCTTAATGCCTGCTACCAGGGAACCCCGTTCATCCTCCCCGAATTTTTCATCGAACTTGTCAAATGCTTCTAATATTTTGTCTTTGCAGTGAAGCAGGTCGAAAAAAAAACTTTGAATTTCAATTTTAGCCATATCCCCCTTGCCTCATGGTCGATAAACATTTTTGGGAAACTTCACACCTCCCACTCGAAATGAAAGTCCAAAATACCACAAAAATAACGTTTTTTTACAATCGTTAATTTCCAGGAAATGGTTTCGGATCATCTCCATCCAGAAAGTACCCGTTTGAGAAAACCACCCCATCTCCCCGCGATTAAATTTTGTCTCAAGGAAGCTATTGAATTATAATAGCTGAATCGAGCTGTGGCATAGTATGATCGCATTAATTCGAATATATTAACCGACTTTACTTTCCGGGACAATCTCATGGCTGAAGGAGAACGTTTTGTAGACAACGGTGACGGCACCGTCACCGACACCAAATACAAACTGATGTGGCTGAAGGTGGACAGCTATCAGAAGAGAGGCAAGTGGTGCAGTTGGAAAGGAGCTCACAAGTTCGTCGCCCGGCTGAATGAAAAAAAATTAGGGGGGCATGAGGACTGGCGACTGCCCAAAAGCCAGGAATGCCGCAACCTGTACGACCACGACAGTAAAAATTACGATTTCAACGACGACATCGTGCATATCGATTACAAATTTCCCGAGGGATGCGGGTTCACCTACTGGTGCATTGAGGACAACGGGATCAACGCCATGGCGTATAATTTTTACAGCGACCGTGGTTACCTGATACGAAAATCCACGAAGGAAGCGGCCAACATGTCGTGCCGTCCCGTCCGAACGGCGGGAAAAGCCTCTGTTCAGGGACGAACGTCAGCCACCGGACGCAGCCGGCGGGAATAAATTCCTGGCGAGGGTGTCCTGCTGAGCCGGCCGCAGGGCAGGATTGACAGGACACCCTGAGTCCTTCGACCCGCTCAGGACAGGCTCTGTCGAAGGCTGACCGCCTGCAAAGGAGTTGAACCATTTCCGATTCCACAGACATTCAAACATCCAGGCCACCCGGTTTGCACCGTGCTACCGTAGCGGAGGTGCATGTGTCGAACCTGCGGCACAACGTGCAGGCTCTGCGCTCCCTGCTCCAACCCGGTGTCCGGTTGATGGCCGTAGTCAAGGCCGACGCCTATGGTCATGGCGCCGGGCCCTGTACCCGGGCCGTGCTCGAGGCCGGTGCGGATACCCTGGGCGTGGGCATTCTGACCGAGGGCATCGAATTGAGGGAACAGGGCATCAAGGCGCCCATCCACGTGCTGGTCGGCATTTTCCCGGACGAGGCGAACGAGTTGATTCAACACAATCTGACCACCACCCTTTACAGCCGGCCGCTGGCGGAAACCCTCTCCCAACGGGCAGGCCGGTTGGGAAAGGACGTCGGCGTCCACATCAAAGTCGATACCGGCATGGGACGGCTCGGCGTGTCCCCGGATCAGCTTCCCGGTCTGGTGGAATACATCGCGGGTCTGAACAATGTTCGGATTGAATCCCTGTTCACCCACCTCTCTTCCGCGGATGATTCCGATCCCGAATTCACACAAAACCAGATCGCTCAGTTTCAATCCGCGCTCGAACAATTGCAAACCGCGAAATTCAACATCCCCCTGGCCCATTGCGCCAACAGTGCCGCCCTGCTCCAGTTTCCGGAGAGCCAGTTCGACCTGGTCCGGCCCGGAATCGCCTTGTACGGGGCGTTACCCGCTCCCGGACTGGGTTCGGTGGCGGACGCTTTAACCACCGTGAATAAAAGTTTCCCCCTGCTTCCGGTCATGCAATGGAAAACGAGGATACTGACCATCAATTCCCTGCCCAAAGGATCTCCGGTCAGCTACGGCCAGAAATTCGTCACTTCACGCGACAGTAAAATTGCCACCCTGCCCGTCGGTTACGCCGACGGACTGGAACGCCTGCTGACGAACCGCATGCAGGTGCTGGTGCGCGGCCACAAGGTCCCGCAAGTCGGTACCATCTGCATGGACATGTGCATGGTGGATGTAACGAATATTACCGGGGTGCAGGAGGGGGACGAGGTGGTGCTGATCGGTCAACAGGGCAATGAAACGATCACCGCCGACGAGATGGCGGCCCAGGCGGATACCATCCCTTACGAAATTTTATGTGGCGTGGGCAAGCGGGTGCCGAGAATTTATCTTCCATAAATCAATTATTTAGACCCATTAATTTCATCCAGTTTGCTAACACCGTTTTCAACACACCAGCGGTGGATTCCATCGATTATTTTGATGGTCACGGCAGGATCGAAAAAATTGGCGGTGCCCACCTGAACCGCCGAGGCGCCCGCCATTAAAAACTCCAGCGCATCTTCCGCCGTCCGGATGCCTCCGATGCCGATCACCGGAATAGTGACCGACCGCGCCACCTGATACACCTGATAGAGGGCGACCGGTTTGATGGACGGGCCCGATAACCCGCCGCTGGTATTGGCGAGATAAGGTTTGCGGGTGGTGATGTCCAGCGCCATCCCCAAGTAAGTGTTGACCAGTGAAACGGCATCGGCTCCCGCCTGTTGAGCGGCCTGCGCGATCTCACAGATATCGGTCACGTTGGGGGACAGCTTCACGATCAAATATTTCGAGGTAACGGGGCGCACCGCCGCGACCACCTGCTCCACAATCCGGGGACTGGAGCTGAAGGCCAGCCCGCCCTCTTCCACGTTGGGACAGGAGATATTCATTTCCAGCGCGTCGATCCGTTCCAGCCCGGACAATTGCTCCGCCATTTCGGCATATTCTTGGACCGTGTCTCCGAAAAAGTTAGCGATGATGCGGGTCCGGTAGGGTTGCAGGAGGGGAAGTTTCTCATCCCGGAATTTTTCGAGACCGACATTCTCCAACCCGATGGCATTGAGCATGCCGGAAGCGGTTTCGAACACGCGAGGCACCGGATTGCCCACGCGGGGTTTCAGGGAAAGCCCTTTGGTGCAAAATCCACCCAACCGGTTGAGATCGAGAAACGGAATGAATTCCAAGCCATAGCCAAAAGTGCCGGAAGCGGCGATGACCGGATTGCTCAATTCTAAAGAGCCCAATTTGACAGAAATATCAGGTCCGGAGGGCATCGGATAATTTATTAAAATTTGTCAATATTAACATACGGCCGATTCCGTTTAACCCCTGAAAGTACAATGACTTTTGCTTGACACCCCAAATAAGGAAATATATAATATTTCCAGTTCAATCGGGAGGAAGGTTTGGGCTGTCCCCGATCACCGGCTCTATCAAATTAACAGATTTTTTCCCGCTCCGCATATTTTTCATCAGCCAGAATCCGACTCTCCCACCCACCAACCCTAACGGCGAAATCAAATCTCATCTTTCAATAACCTCTCACTCCCAAAAAATCATGTCTGCCAAACTATTTAACGAACCTCAATCCAGCGAACGGCACCAGCATAAAACCATTAGAAAAATCGACGATTTGATTCTTGATGCGGAAAAAGAGGCGCAGACGGAAATCGACCAGAAACTGCGCTTCAACAATACCCGAATGCTTTTATTGGTTCTGTTCGGAGTGGGATTATTCTATGCCTTCATCAACGGACCGCAGAACCTGTCCATTCCCATGCCATCGTTTTTGACCGACGAACCGCAGGTCGCGGAAGCGCCTCCGCTCCCGGGACTGATTCCCAAACCCATTCCTTTCCCGGTAGGCGAATCGGCTCCGGCGCAGGAAGCCCAGACGGCTTCGGTTCTCGCCCAGCCCGAAGCGACTGGTCAGGATTTGAGTCCTTTGGAAAATGAAGTGATGTCCATGATTCAACAGAACTTGGGAAAACCGGAACAGGGGAATTCTGAAGCCATCGCGGAACCGGCAGAACCCGCGTCACCCGCCGAGCCGAAATCCCCCGTCTTCACCAGCCCGTCCCCTTTTGCACCTGAAACCGGAAGCGCCCAAGCACCGGCGGCCCCCAGGGCTCCCACGATGGCCGCGACACCCAACATAGCGGCTCCCAAGAGCGCAACGCCCACAGCTTCTCCACAGCTTACGGCGGCGCAAAGCCAGTATTTCATTCAAGTGGGTGCTTTCTCGGTCAAATCCAACGCCGACCGGGTGATCAAGCGACTGATGTCCGGCGGATTTTCCCCGCTCGTCCAAACCCGGACAACCCGCTCGTCTATGCATGTGGTGTTTATCGGGGGGTTCGCGGATGAAAGCAGTCCCCAGAATATGATCCGGGAGTTGAAGCAAAAGGGATTGAATCCCGTCTTAAAAAAGAACGACAACGGCAGCTACTCCATTATTCTGGGCCAGAAACGATCCAAAGCCAAGGCGGCGAGGCTCAAAGATGACCTTGCCCGAAGGGGCATCTTCACCAGCCTGAAGCAAATGAAAATGGACTCGCGCATATATATCGTCCGTGTCGGCCATTTCGACAGCAATACGAGCGCCGTCCATAATCAGAAAAAAATCGAGAATATGGGATACATAGGAACCCTGATCCGCAAGAAATCCTGATCCCCCCGATCCATGGAGCCCTCATCCTTCCGAAGGAGGCTTTTTTTTCAATTCCTTCGCAATATTTCGGGGAATCCGGATTTTTCCCTGTAATATATCGGACGGATATTCGACCTATTGGAACCAAGGTGGTTCTTATCCATTTAAGGGTTTTTACCCTACTTGTTCAGGAGTTGTTCATGAAAAAATCGATTATCGTTTTATCCGCATTGACTTTCCTGCTGGCTCTCGCGGTCTCTAACCTGACTTGGGCGGACCGGGACCACCAGGAAAAGGGTTCCGGTATGAAAACCTCTAAATCTTCTCATGTAAAAGCCAGTGGTTCCGGTATGGACCCTGATGAGAAGCACAGCGAGGACTATAAATCCCAGAAGGCCAGCCACCTGGAAGAAGGCAGTGGAGGCATGCAGTCCCCGGATCAACAAACCGGCCCAATGAAAATGGAAGAAAGCAGTGGCCCCGGTCATGAAATGAAAACCTCCGCACCCATGCGCGAGGGCAGCTGACGCAGAATCCAAACGCTTTGTTTGAGAGCCAGGGATCCCCAGGGTCCCTGGTTTTTGTTTTTCTTTTTTCATGAAATTTGTCACCAATTCTTGTAGAATCGTCATGGCTTGACTCAGAAGGATTTCCAATCCTTATTATCCGTTCTACATTCCAATCGCCATTCGTTGAATCATTCCCGTACCGTTCACAACCCGGAACGCTGGAACGCCCTTCGCCATCCGGCTCCATAATGCTCACACCCTGTTTGCTATGATCATGGACTTCGTTTATATGCTGGCAGGCCTCGCTTTATTGTATTTCGGCGGCACAGCCCTGATCACCGGAAGTTTGAGAATCGCCCACCATTTCAAAATCAGCCCGTTTGTGATCGGCGCGACGGTGCTCGGATTCGGCACCTCTGCCCCGGAGTTGGCGGTCAGCCTGCGGGCCTCCTTTCAGGGAGCGGCGGAGTTGGCGGTGGGCAATGTCATCGGGAGCAATATTGCCAACGTGGGACTGGTGCTGGGATTGACCGCCCTGATCGTACCCCTGACCATGGACCAGAAACGGTTTCGATCGGAAACCCCTCCCCTGTTGCTGGCCAGCTTCCTCATCATGTTTCTGGCCTGGGACTTGACCCTCTCCCGCTGGGAGGGTTTGTTGTTGCTGGCGGGGCTGTTCGTTTACGTCTGGAGAACGCTCAAAGCGGATTCCGGATCGGAATTTCAGTTGGATGAGGAGTTTTCGCTGTTCGCCGGCAGGGGCATGGGCTATCAAATTGCGCTGACCGTCGCCGGGTTGGCTTTGTTGGTCTTGGGTGCGGAAGGGATGGTCTACGGCGCGGTGAACATCGCCCGCCGCATCGGCATCAGCGAATGGTTTATCGGGGTGTCTATCGTGGCAGTGGGAACCAGCCTGCCGGAAATCGTCTCGTCCCTGATGTCCGCCCGGCGGGGCCATGGCGAAATGGCGCTCGGAAACATCTTTGGAAGCAATATTTTTAATATTTTCATGGTTCTGGGGGCCAGCGCCTTGCTCCGGCCGCTGATCATTCAGGAACCCATCCATCCGGACCTGTTGATCACCACCGGAGTGACCTGCCTGTTGCTGATTCTGATCCGGCTGGAGCGCCAACTGACCAAGCACGATGGCGTCATCCTGCTGGTGTGCTATTTCGGCTACATCGGCCTGAAGGGGATGGGGATTTTTTAGCGGCTACAGTTCTTCGGCCGCGGACGGCACGTTGGAGGTTTCCGCATCTATCGGTTCCGCTCCAAACGTATCGAAGGGTGTGATAACGACTTCCGAATCGATATTCTCCGTCGTTTCCTCCGCAGCGGTTCCCGCATCCGCCGGTTCCGTGGTTTCGGCGGGGGCCGCCGCTTCGGCCTTCACTGCCTGCGGCGGCGTTCTTTTGATATGTTTGAAACGCCACAGTTGCTGTTTGTAAAGCCGGTTGTCCGCATCCAGGGCCAGGGCCTTCTGAATGGTTTCGATGGCCTGATCCTTTTTCCCACGGACGTAATAAATTTCCGCCAGAGTGTCGAGGTATTTGGGGTTTTGCGGATGGGCCTGCACCGTTTTACGAGACAGGCGTGTCGCCTTCTTCAGTCTGGTTTTCTTCTTGGCATACAACCAGGCCAGGCGGTTCATCACCGGGTACGAATCCGGAAGAATATTATGGGCCTTTTCACAATGGCCGATGCTGACCCGGTAAAACCCTTTCTTCTTATAAGCTTCGCACAACCCCTGGGAAACCCGGCCGTTATGGGGTTCCATTTTGGCGGCTTTCAGCAAAATCTCAACCGCACGGTTGGCGTTTTTGTTCTCGGTCTGGGCGTGTCCCAGGGCCAGCATGTACCGGAGGTTTTCCCTATCCGCTTTGTACGCCCGTTCAAATGATTTTGCGGCTTGGGAAACCTGGCGGGTCTCCATCAGGATTTGCCCCAGCCCATAATGCGCGCCTCCCAGTTTCGGGTCCAGTTCCACCGCGGTTTCCAGAGCGGTTTGCGCCTCATCCCATTTTTTGTCCTGGGATAACAGTTTTCCCAGCAGGTAAAATCCCTCACCGTTCTGGTCATTCAATTGCACCGCTTTGCGCAACGCCAGCTCGGCTTTTTCCTGGTCATGGGAGATCAGGTAAATTTTCCCCAACTGGGTTTGAATGGCGGGGTTTTGCGGATCGAGTTTTTCCGCGGCCTGGTAGGAATCCAGGGATTTTGCGTAATCTCCCTTTTCCAGATACCAGTGCGCCACTTTCGTCCGGGCTTTCAGATTTTCCGGGAACAATTCCACGACCCGCTCGAACTCCCCCAGCGCATCCTCTTCCTGATTGTTTTTGATGAACAGCTCGGCCAGGACCAAATGCAGTTCCGGTTCCTCTTTCTGAATCCGGACCGCCTGTTTCATTTCATGAATCGCTTCGGCGAGTTTGTTTTCCTCCAGGTACAATTCCGACAGCAGGCGGTGGGGCCGGTAAAATTCCGGATCGATCCGGGCGGCCATCCGCAGGGCGGCGATGCCTTCGTCCCGCGTGCCTTCACTCAATTTCAGGGCTCCCAATTCGTAAAACGCACGGGAATTTTGGGGATCATTTTCGATGACCGAATGGTAGATGTCGGCCGCATCCTTGAACTGACCTTTGCCGGAATACACCTTGGCCAACTTGATGCGGTAGTTGTTTTCCGAGGGTCGAAGGTCCAGCGAGCGCTGGAACTGGGTCAGTGCCTGATTCCATTCCTTCTTCTGCAGATAAACTTCACCGAGCCCGGCGTAGACGTGGGGATTGTTGCGGGATATTTTCAGCGCTTTCAGGAATTCGCCTTCGGCATCCGAAAACTTCTTTTCTCCCAGGTAAATCGTGCCTTTATTCAAGAAATCACTGACGCTGTTGGGTTCCGGGCCGGAAAACTGCATGACCGCCCAAACGGCCACCGCCAAGCCCGCCACAATCCCGAACACGGATTTTCCGGATTTGGGAATTTTTGTTATAAACCTGAAGACCGATTTCATTCCGGATTCGCCGGGAACGGGTTGGGATGCCACGGGTTCCGGAATAATATCCTCCGCCGATACCGACAGGGCTTCACTGATGGGAGCGAGTTTTTCAACCGGTTCTTCTTTTTTGGGCTTTGAAGAGGACTTGGGTTCCGGCTTGGCTTTGGTCATGTGACACTGGCCTTCAAAATTCGAGCCTTCATCCACAATCAGCTGATGGGTCTTGATGTTCCCCGTCAGTTCGCTGTTCTCTTTCAGGTTGATTTTGTTTTCCGCCTCCACATCACCCTGGATCGTACCCATATTGGTGATATCGTAAGTCTTGATTTTGCCCTTCACGAATCCCCCCTTGCCGATCACCAGGTGTTCCGAGGAAAATATCTCTCCCTCAAATTCTCCGCCGATATGGAGAACGCCTTTGCTGTGTAAAACTCCCTTGAGTTTCACTCCCTCTTGAAAATAGGAATCCATAATTTTTCCGCTGTTTGAATGATTGAGGAATACTCAGTGATTTGTTTCAGATTAATTCCTTTCATCTTTAAAATCAATAAAATTAACGGGTTATGATGAATTCCGCCCGCTGTCAGGAAATGATTGAAAGTAGGTGTAAAAAAGGTTTTGCATGTCCTTTCGACCCCCGGGCAAACCCATTTTCCGGGTGAAATTCAAGGGGAAGCCGACCGGGCCTCATTGAATAAAAACCCAAATCCTGTTATTTTACCTGCCTCACTCACGAGGCCTCTGTTTCGTGAACCCGCACCCCAGTTCCGGAGATTTAAATGACCAGAAGCGATGGGCGCACGCCCAATCAAATGAGAGCCGTATCCATCAAGAAACATTTCATCAAACACGCCGAGGGGTCCGTCCTGATCCAGGTGGGAAACACCCAAGTCATCTGCAACGCCAGCGTCGAAGACAAGGTGCCGCCGTTTTTACGGGATAAAAAACAAGGCTGGGTTACCGCCGAATACTCCATGCTTCCGCGCTCCACCCACACCCGCACCCCCCGGGAATCTTCCCGCGGCAAAGTCTCCGGCCGCACCCAGGAAATCCAGCGGCTGATCGGACGCTCCCTGCGCACCGTGGTCGACATGGAACAACTGGGCGAACGGACCCTCTGGATCGACTGCGACGTCATTCAGGCGGACGGGGGAACCCGGACGGCCTCCATCACCGGCGCTTTCGTCGCCATGTGCCTGGCCCTGAAACAGCTGAAAAAGGATAAGCTGATCGATGTTTTTCCAGTTAAGGATTTCCTTGCGGCGACCAGTGTTGGGATTCTGAACGGAAAAAAGATTCTGGATCTGGATTACAGCGAGGATTCGGAGGCGGAAGTGGATATGAACATCGTCAAAACCGGAAGCGGCGGATTCGTGGAAGTTCAGGGAACCGCGGAGCGGGAACCTTTCTCGGACAAGGACATGACGGACCTGCTCAGCCTGGCACACAAGGGCATCAAGGAGTTGATCGTCCTGCAGAAAAAAGCCCTCGGAAGCCTGAAGTGAAAATCATTGGCGACTTATACCGATTCGCAGAGAACCGGGCAGTTACCGGTGCCGGTCCACGCCGATGCGGGGGCAATATTTTTCCACCGGACATTCACTGCATAGCGGAGACATCGGCTTGCAGCAGGTCTGCCCGAATCCCACCAGCCATTCATTAAAGGAACGCCAGTATCGGGCCGGCAGTTTGCCCCGCAGGGCGGCTTCCGTTTGGTCGGGAGTGGCGGTTTCGACATACCCCCAGCGGTTGGTGATGCGGTGCACATGCGTGTCCACACAAATCCCCATGCCGTCGAACGCCAGGATCAAGGTCAGGTTGGCGGTCTTCCGTCCCACCCCTTTCAGCGTCAACAAGTCCTCCAGAGTTTCGGGAACTTCGCCGTTAAAGCGGTCACCCAGGTCGGAGCACAAGGTTTTCAGGACCCGGGCTTTATTCCGGTAAAACGCCACCGGATAAATCTCGCGTTCCAGTTGCCGGGTGGACAGCTTGAGAAGCGTCCGAGGGCTTTTTACCCGCCGGAACAGGCGGGCGCAGGCCGATTCGGTGACTTCGTCCCGGGTGCGGGAGCTGAGCAGGCAGCCTACCAGAATGCGGAAGGGGTCGGCCTTTTGGCCGATTTTCACCATCGCCGGGGGCGTCCTCGACCCCAAGAAGATCTTCAGCCGGCGGAGAATCTGGACCAGAATGCGATTATTCATGTGAATTCAAGGGGTCGAGTCTAGAAAACACCCCGGGTTTTTGTTACTATAACCGCTTCAATCTTCGGGCGTTCCGTCCGGAAGGGACTCACTGTTCAACACGAAAACAAGGTAATGCAACACACCCTATCCATATTAGTGTCCAACAAATTCGGGGTGCTGTCCCGGATTTCGGGCCTGTTCAGCGGCCGCGGTTACAACATCGAGAGTTTGAACGTTGCGGAAACCAACGACCCGGCTGTTTCGCGCATGACCATCGTTACCCGCGGCAACGATAAAAAAATCGAGCAGATTACCAAACAACTCAATAAACTGGTGGATATTATCAAAGTCATCGACCTGACCGAGGAAAATTTTATCGACCGGGAAATGGTCCTGATCAAAATGAATGCCGAACCGAAGAACCGCGAAGAAATCCTGCGTATTGTGGAAATTTTCCGGGCCAAGGTCGTCGACGTCAGTCCGTCCACCTACACGATAGAAATCACCGGGGATAAGGGTAAACTGAAGGGCATCCTGGAACTGTTGCGGCCCCTGGGCATCAAGGAAATCGTCCGTTCGGGACGTATCGCCCTGAGCCGTGGCATGAAATCCATCACCTGACTCAGCCCCGGAAACGTAAAGGAGAAATCTCTTGGGCAAGATATATTACGACAAAGACGCTGACCTGAAAATCCTTAAGAAGAAAACCATCGCCATCGTCGGCTATGGCAGCCAGGGGCACGCCCACGCCCGCAACCTGCATGACAGCGGGATGAAGGTGATGGTCGGCCTGCGCAAAGAAAGCGCGTTCTGGAAACGCGCGCAAAAGGACGGCCTGAAAGTCATGACGGTTCCGGAAGCGTCCAAGGCGGCGGATATTATCATGATTCTGATTCCGGACGACAAACAGCGGGCAATGTATGAAAGCGATATCAAGCCACACCTGAAAAAAGGCAACGCCATTGCCTTCGGACACGGATTCAACATCCATTTCGGCCAAGTGGTTCCACCGGACAACGTCGACGTGTTCATGGTCGCACCCAAGGGACCGGGCCATCTGGTTCGACGGACCTACGAACAGGGCGCGGGTGTGCCCTGCCTCCTGGCGATCCAACAGGACGTCACCAAGAATGCCAAAAAAATCGCCCTCGCCTATGCCAAGGCTATCGGCGGTACGCGGGCCGGCGTTCTGGAGACCACCTTCAAGGAAGAAACCGAAACCGATCTGTTCGGCGAGCAGGCGGTCTTGTGCGGCGGCGTTACCGAACTGATCCGCGCCGGGTTCGATACATTGGTGGAAGCCGGTTACAGCCCCGACTTGGCTTATTTCGAATGCCTGCATGAACTCAAACTGATCGTCGATCTCATTTACGAGGGCGGCATCGGCAATATGCGCTATTCCATCAGCACCACCGCCGCGTATGGCGACGTCACCCGGGGCCGCAGGCTGATCACGGAGGACACCCGCAAGGAGATGAAAAAAATTCTCTACGAAATTCAGAGCGGCAGTTTTGCCCGTGAATTCATCCTCGAAAATCAGGCTAACCGCCCTGTTTTTAATGCCTTGCTAAAAAGGGATTCCGAGCATATGATAGAAAAAGTAGGTGACCGATTACGGAAAATGATGCCTTTCGTCGGTAAGAAACTGAAGTAACGCCCGAGCCCCAATGAAAATACCCATCGCTTCGGATGGTTACCGATTTATCATCCCCCTCTTCATTGTAACGGTCGCCCTGGTCCTGATGTCCCAACCCTGGTGGGCGGGAGTGTCCGGTCTGGCGCTGTTGTTCGTCCTCAATTTTTTCCGGGACCCGGAACGGGCCATCCCCCAGGAGCCCCTGGTGGTTGTTTCTCCCGGCGACGGCAAAGTCGTGGAGATCGTCGAGGAGCAGGACCCCCTGCTGGACGCGCCTTACCGGCGTATCAGCATTTTCCTCAACGTCTTCGATGTCCACGTCCAACGCACGCCGGTGGGGGGACGCATCGAGCAAATCAAGTATAATAAAGGAAAGTTTCTGAATGCCGCCAACCACAAAGCCTCCTTCGACAATGAGCAGAACGCCATCATCATCGATACCGGCCAGCACAAGATTCTCGTGAAACAAATTGCCGGTTTAATCGCCCGGCGTATTGTATGTTGGGCCAAAGAAGGGGATAATTATAGTTTGGGACAACGGTACGGATTGATCCGATTCGGCTCGCGGGTCGACCTTTTCCTGCCGTTGAATGCCACTCTCAAAGTTTCGCTGGGCGATCACGTCAGCGGGGGCAGCAGCATCATTGGTTACTTGAAATAAAAATGAAAAAAGTATCCAAAGCACCCTTTAAAATCTTTAAAAAAGGCGTCTATATTCTGCCGAGCCTGTTCACCACGGGCAACGTGTTCTGCGGGTTTTACGCATTCATCGCCGTCCTCAATGAAGATTTTTTTCTGGCGGCGGTGGCCATCGTTGTGGCTATCATCTTCGATGGTCTCGACGGCCGGGTGGCCCGCATGACTAAAACCACAAGCGAGTTCGGCGTCCAGTATGATTCGCTGGCCGATGTCATTTCCTTCGGTATGGCCCCGGCTCTGCTCGCCTACGCCTGGGTGCTGAAACCGTTCGGACGCCTGGGCTGGATGGCGGCCTTCCTGTTTCTGCTGTGCGGAGCGCTGCGGCTGGCCCGTTTCAATGTGACCAAACCGGATACCCACGGGGACCATTTCATTGGGCTTCCCATTCCCGCGGCGGCGGCGGTGATCGCATCCATCGTCATCGCGTTTGAGGATCTGTTTGAAACCCGGCTGGATCCGATGATCATGGTCGCGGTGGTTTGCCTGCTCGCTTTTCTGATGGTGAGCAATATCAAATACCCGGCGTTCAAAAAGTTCGAATTTAAAAAGCGGGTGACGTTCACCCGATTCCTGTTCGTCATTCTGTTTATTTATGTTCTGGCCACCATTCCGAGGGTGGCTCTGTTTATTCTCAGTTTTGTTTATGTGCTGGCGGGCCCCGGGAATCTTTTGTTTTCTCTGTTCCGGCACCCGGATTCCCGGACACTCGACGAACCGTTAAGCAAGCACGATAAATAAAAGCCCATAGGGCATCGCATTGGAAGGTCTGAATCATGTCCTGGTTGGAACGCATCATCAAGCGCGCCGGCATCGGAAAAAAAATTCCGAAGCCTGCTAAAGAAAAATGGATCGAATGCAAAAAGTGCAAGGAACAGATCCTCGAAAGCGAACTGGTCGAAAACGCCCACCTGTGCCCGAAATGCGACCACCATTTCCGTATGACCGCGGTCGACCGCATCCGACTGCTGGTCCCTGCCGATTCGTTTGAAGAACACGACCACAACCTGACGTCCTCCGACCCGATCAAATTCAAGGACAAGAAACGCTACAAGGACCGTATTAAAAGTTCCATCAAGGCGGGAGGCAGCACCGATTCCATCGTCTGTGGCACCGCCACCATCGGCGATCACGAAGTGGAGTTGTGCGTGTTCGATTTCTTCTTCCTGGGGGGCAGTATGGGTTCGGTGGTGGGCGAGAAAATCACCCGCGCCATCGAACGCGCCATCAAAAAGGACCGAGCCCTGATCATCGTGAGTTGTTCCGGCGGCGCGCGCATGCAGGAGGGCATTCTCTCCCTCATGCAGATGGCGAAAACCGCCGCCGCCCTGAAACGCCTGGCGGAACATCAACTGCCTTACATTTCCATATTGGCCGACCCCACCACCGGCGGGGTGTCCGCCAGTTTCGCGTTTCTCGGGGATGTCCTTATCGCCGAACCGGGGGCTCTGATCGGGTTTGCCGGCCCGCGCGTTATTGAGCAGACCATCCGCCAGAAACTGCCCGAAGGCTTTCAACGCGCCGAATTTCTCCTGGAGCACGGGCTGATCGACCAGGTGGTCCACCGCAAAGATTTGCGCAACCGGCTGGATCATTTGTTGAGCCACATGCGAAATACCCCCATCCTCCAAGCAGACAAGGAATAATCGCCCACCCTCTTTTTCTAAAATCTCATATCTTCCTTTGACATTTCCCCTAAAATGGTAGAATTGACTTTAAATCCCAGTCTATTCGGAATGTTGGACTGTCCTGAAAGGCATCATGAAGAAGTATTTTGACATTTTAAAACTGTCGCGGGGCGCGTCGTGGAAGGAAATCAAACGCGCCTACAAATCCGAAGCCAAGCTCTGGCACCCCGACCGGTTTCCCTCTGATGCACCTAAACTGCAAAAAAAAGCCCATGCGCGTTTCAATAAAATCGGAGAAGCCTACCGGTTCCTGGAGAAGATTTACGGGAACCGTTCGAAAACCAAATTTTCGGACGAGCAACCCGTCGGATCTTCCCAACGGCCCTTTTCTACGGCGGAGCCGGACACCGAGAAGAAACCCCATTCCTCCACTGTGGAGTCCGAGGAAGCCCACGGGTTCTTCACCCGTAGGTGGCCCAACGGCGACTTGTATGAGGGACAGATCAGCAATGGTGTGCCTCACGGCATGGGGATCCATACAGCCGTGAATGGAGACAAATACACGGGCCAGTTCCAATACGGCAAGGCCGACGGGCAGGGAAAAATGGTGTTCGCCAACGGGGATTCCTATTCCGGTGATTTCCAGGAGGATGCCATGAATGGCAAAGGAACCTATATCTACGCCAATGGCGACCGTTACATCGGCCAGCTTGAAAACGATTTGCCGCACGGCGAAGGCGTTCACATCGTGGCGGGCGGCCAGGTCTACGCCGGCCACTGGGAATACGGCCAACTGCTGGCTGAACGATAGCCCCCCACCCTAAAGAAAAAGCCGTCCCGAAGGACGGCGGATTATTTCTTTTAACCTGTCGAAGTTCGATTAAATGCCGAGACTGTTGACTGCGTCTTCCAGGGACATGGCGGTGCAGGTGAAAATCGGGGTGTCTTCCAGCGTGAAATGGCTGCCCTCGGTTTCCCTGAGGTCCATGACCAGATCCACGAAATCGTCAGGGTAATCGGTTTCGAATGCAACCACAAATTCGTAATCGTCGATGCCGAAGGAATAGGTCGTGTTCAGTTTGACGGACGGGTATTTGTTGCCAATGTAAATATGTTCGTCCATGATGCCCTGCCGCGCGAATTTGGTGAGCTGGTACCACTCCCGTTTCTTGGTGAAGGGATAGATGAACAGGTATTTGGCTTTTCCGGGGATGATGTGCGTCCGGTCTTCTTCATGCTCCGGATTAAAGATATCCATGTACATGGATCTTTTGGTCTGTGAAAAATACGAGTACGTCTGTATGAGGTATTTGCCCAGGCCGGTGCGGTACATCCGGGTGGTCATCTCCTGAAAATTTGCCATCCGGTGGGAAACCCGCCAGAACATGATTTCCGCGTCGGCGCGGATGCCCATGAGGGTGTAGCTGAGCAAGATAACGTCATCCCGGTTGTCGTATTCTTCCAGCACTTCCATGAATTCCTTTTTGCCCTGGTCGATTTCCTCCTGCGGCAGACGGCGGAACGCCGGATCCAGTTTGAAAAAGGAAAAGTTCACGAACTGGCGGGGCACCTGTTTTTCTTCCCCGGTTGCGGTTTGTTCTTTCGCCTGTCTTTTGGCCCGCGCATCGGCGATGGCGGCCCCTTCGCGTTCCTGACGGGCGCGGGAAACCACGTCATCGTCTATCACTTCGATACTCTTATCCTTGGCGTACTGTTCGATTCCCCGGACCACGCTCTTACGGACGAAAAAGGGAACATTCAGCATCCGGGCCCTGGCGTTCTCCGTCCAGTTCAACTCGGTGGCGGGCATCAATTCATCCAGTTCTTTGTCATCAATCGCCATGGAAAGTCTCTTTAAATTAGGTTGATAAGGTGAAGCCCGATTATACTATAATCGATTGAAATATCAATTTGATTGTATTTTAAGGCCTAATCCTTTGAATTCCGCTCTCCTGAAAGAAGCCGGACCCTTGTCCTGGATGGGTTTATAATAGACAGCAGGTCAAGGCATTTCCACATGAATCCTCCTTTGGGCGATATGAAAACACAGCATTATATCGATCTTGAAAGTCAGTTCGGAGCCAATAACTACAAGCCGTTAGACGTGGTTCTGTGCCGTGGGAAGGGCATCTGGGTCTGGGACGTAAAGGGCCAGAAGTACCTCGATTGCCTGTCCGCCTATTCAGCGGTCAACCAGGGCCATTGCCATCCCCGTATCCTCAAGGTCCTGAACGAGCAGGCCGGGAAACTGACCCTGGTTTCGCGGGCTTTCCGCAACGACCAGCTGGGACCGTTTTACAAGGAAATCTGCGAGCTCACCCGGTCTCATTCCGTATTGCCGATGAACAGCGGCGCCGAGGCGGTGGAGTCGGCCATCAAAGCCGTCCGCAAATGGGGTTATAAGGTCAAACAGGTTCCCGAGGGCCAGGCGGAAATCATCGTCTGCGCCAATAATTTTCACGGCCGGACACTGACTATTGTCGGCTTCAGCACGGAAGAGCAGTATAAGGAAGGATATGCGCCGTTCACTCCCGGCTTCAAAATCATCCCATTTGGCGATGCCGAGGCGCTGGCCCAGGCCATCACCCCCAATACCGTCGGTTTTCTGGTGGAACCCATCCAGGGCGAAGGCGGGGTGATCGTTCCGCCCGCCGGATATCTGAAAGAGGTGCGCCGCCTGTGCACCGACCAAAACGTCATCCTGATCCTCGACGAAATCCAGACCGGGCTGGGACGCACCGGCAAACTGTTTGCCGAAGAGCACGACGGCATTGAATCGGATCTGACCCTCGTCGGCAAAGCCCTGTCCGGCGGCTATTATCCGGTTTCCGCCGTGCTGTCCAACAAGGAAGTGCTGGGCGTATTCAAACCGGGCGACCACGGAAGCACGTTCGGCGGCAACCCGCTGGCCTGTGCGGTGGCGCGGGAGGCGTTAAAAGTGTTGGTGGAAGAAAAACTGATCGAAAATTCCGCGGAACTCGGCTCCTACATGATGGATCAATTGCGGGAAATCCGGTCTCCCCATATTCGGGAAATCCGCGGCAAGGGATTGCTGATCGGCATCGAACTGCATCCCGAAGCGGGGGGCGCGCGGCGTTTCTGCGAAGCCCTGCAGACCAAAGGCCTGTTGTGCAAGGAAACCCACGAGCACGTGCTACGCATCGCGCCGCCCTTGGTCATCCGCAAACCGGACATCGACTGGGCCCTGGAACGCCTGCAGGATGTCCTGACCGCCCCCTAACCCTCATCCAAGGAATGCGTCGACCATGTCTCAGGTGATCCTCATCCAAGGAAGTCTCAACAAAGATTCGCGGACAGCGGTTTTGATCCAACATGCGGAAGAGGAATTGAAGCGCGCCGGCCTGGAGGTGAGCGTGCTGGACCTCAGAAACCTTCATATGGAATTCTGCGACGGCCGTTCCCTTAAGGAGTATCACCCCGACATGCAACAGGCGTATCGTGCCATCGACGAAGCCCAGGCTTTCGTCATGGGCATGCCCGTGTACTGTTATTCCGTTTCCGGTCCGCTGAAAAATTTTATCGATATCATCAGCGGCGCGATGGAGAAAAAAATCGCGGGGATTCTGTGCAACGCCGGCGGCAAGGGGTCCTACATGGCCTCGGCGGATTTGAGTCAAATCCTGGCCTTTGAGTCACATGTCACCACCGTGCAACCTGTCGTGTTCAGCAGTTACGAAGATTACGAAGGTCAAACCCTGGTCAGCGAAAAAACCAATTCCAAGATTCGGGAAATGGTCAACAACCTCGCCCGTCAATTGAACCACTCTTCATGACCCAAGCATCCCACCCTATTCGCATCCGGGAAGGCCGTCCGGAAGACGCCCCGGTCCTGGCGGAATACAACCGGCGCATGGCCCTGGAAACCGAGGACAAAGAGTTGGATTCCGAAACCGTGAGCCGGGGTGTGGCCCAGGGATTGCGCCAACCGGACAAGTGCCGTTATTTTGTTGCGGAATCCGGGGACCAAGTGGTGGGACAGGCCATGGTCACCTACGAATGGAGCGATTGGCGCAACGGGGATTTGTGGTGGATTCAAAGCGTCTACGTTCATCCCGACCACCGCCGGCAGGGCATCTGCACCCAGCTGTTCCGGCACATTGAATCCCTGGCCCGGGAGGCGGCCGGGGTGTGCGGCCTGCGGCTTTATGTGGAAGAAGACAACGCGGTGGGCCAGGCGGTGTATAAAAAACTGGGGATGACCCACGCCGGCTACCACGTCTATGAACGGGAATTTTAACCCTGCCCCCTCTTTTTATCAGCCCTAAAAGGCTGTAAAGAAAACCCTTGCCACTGATTTACATTGGGTTACTCTATATGAATAAACCTGTTCATCCAAAATACGATTGAGCCAGTATAGGGAGTCCTGAATCATGCGTTCTGACAAAAACCTTTTGAAGCCCGAGGGCAACATCCAATTCTTACCGTTTAAAAATCCGGCATGGGTGGTCATGCTGTTCCTGTTTGGATCCGGTTTTATTGTTCAGGGATGCGTCGTTCATACCCTTGATAATCGCCACGCACGCCATAAAACGAAAATCTATTCCAATAAAAATTACCAGCGTCACAAACAACCGGACGCTCATCACCATGACCGGGCTCCAAAAGTCGTCAAAAAAATTCCTTCCTATGCGGAGCAACACCCTTCGCACGCGCATCAGCCGCCTGCTCATGCCAAAGCCTATGACGTCGCCAAAGGAAAGCCCTTTACGGAGGACGAGCATCCTTCCTCCCATGGCCGGGGTCATAAAGCCGATCAAGGCAAACCGCATTGGGAAGACGACCATCCCTCGTCTAAAGGTCAGGACCGCAAGATGGGCCAAGGCAAACCCGATAAGGGAGACCATCACCCTTCGGTCCACGCCAAGGCCGATCAAGGCAAACCTTTCAGGGGAGATGAACATCCCTCTTCCAAAAGCCGGGATCATAAAGCGGATAAGGGCAAACCCGATAAGGGAGACGAGCATCCTTCGGTCCTCGCCAAGGCCGATAAAGGCAAACCTTCCGGGGGAGATGAATCTCCCGCACCCAAGGGTCAGAATCATAAAGCCGAGAAAGGCAAACCCCTTAGGGGAGACGGGTCTCCTGCGTCTCAGGCAAAGACTCATCAGGAGCCACAAGGCGGACCGCGCCAAGGCAAGGCTCCTACCTCAGCCCAACTGGATACTCCCAAGAGCAAGGGCAAGTCCATGATGGATGCCCCGCAGGCGAAGCGTCCGGATTCCTCTCCCATGAAACCCGGTGGAAAACCGGATAAGGGAAGGCCGAAGTCCAAGGGCAACCCGGAAGACCGGTTTGCCGCCTCTCCGGTAGAGGAAAATATGCCCTCCGAATCGTTTTCGCAACCGGCGAACAAGGGACGGTCATTCAAACAGGACTCCATGGCCTCTTCCGTTCCTTCGGACCACCCGGATTTCCCGACGGTGGAGGCAAGCCCCGAACCCCGGGAGAACATGCAGGTCGCCAAAGCGGAACCGGTGCGTGTCAAGGGTCCATCCAAACCATCGGGCAAGCCGTCCCAATCCGGAAAAGGGAAACCGAACCGGGCACCCGGGCAAACCGCCGCTGTAACGCCGCAGGAACCGGCCCCTGCCCTGGCGGCTCCGGAGATGTCCATCGCTTCGGTGCCACCCGCAGTGTTTGATACCAGCCAGCGAAATATTATCCAGAGTTATTATCAAAATTCCGGTTCCACTTCACCGGCCAAGGGTAAGGGCAAGGGG